>Ga0172375_10012465_pt1 | contig 10654 bp, 15 predicted proteins | sample LakKiv1m_FD_114537 | JGI IMG/M metagenome (GOLD analysis project Ga0172375, IMG submission 114537) | Freshwater microbial communities from Kabuno Bay, South-Kivu, Congo - kab_092012_11.1m | ecosystem: Environmental > Aquatic > Freshwater > Lake | place: Democratic Republic of the Congo...
ATATTAGATCTAACAACTATCGCTGGTCTTGGTGGATTCTTCGCTGGATCAAATGATGCAACGATACGCTGAATATCAACAAGTGAATTGACTTGAACTGGGTCAAGTATGTCCTTTGAATACCTCCTTCTTTCACGTTCTTTAATCTCATCAAGCCTTGATGTCATCTGAGGCATTTGCATTTGTTCCATCTTGGTCACCCATTGTTAAAGCATTTTCGCTAAATTCTTCACCAATACGCATGGTCAAATCATATGTTTTAATTCTACCACGTTTTATCAATTCAAATAATATATGTATCAAATTTGATAATCTATGTATCAGCATCCAATTAACAACCCACCATGGGATACATATAAATACGGATGCATCTGGATAAATACCCAAAAAAGCAAAAACACCAGCAACCCAAACACTAAAACAATATCCACATGACCATAATGAATTTATAAATACTTTAAATTTATGAAATTTCGTTGGATTCTCTGGTGGTGGGGCATCTAATGGATATGTCCATAATCGCCATCTCTTTTGCCATGGTGCAATTATATCTGATGATGTACCAATTTCAGTAATTGCTTCTGTAGCTATTGCTAAACCTAGCATTTTCAATATATAAAATATTAAAACCATTTTAACATACACCATTAATACATTATTTGTGGTTGTGCAATATGATATATACCGCTGCTGTTATTATCAACTATCAACACGTCCATCGAACATGCAATTGGCCAGCAAACCGATCTATTTTAACACATATTTACATTCAGTATTTGTACATTGCTCTCGTTCACGACCAATAATGTTCACAGTCATGGTCGGGTAGCCGCAGCGTGGGCATCGTTGTTTTTTATTTGTTAATTGTAGCTTGACCTCAACTGGCCGTTTCTGTTCGCGTATTCCTTTAATGATTGTTGTTTTGCGCTTCCTATCGACAGTCTTTGGAATTAATTGACTATGAACAGATCGTGTACTCTTGCCGCAGCATCCCATAGTCATACCCTATACTTTTCAAGATTGTTTGCTGGTCGCGATAAAATCTTGGTAGTTTTAATTGGTGGTCGCACATGCTTTTGCGTGGGTAATCGTTGACGACTATATAGAGATTGGCTTCTAACAATCAAAGGACTTTTATTTCCACAAGATCCGCACATAAACTACCCTACGGTAGTTTTGCATATTATCTTATTATTCATTACTAAAAATAGATCTTGGGTCAACGTTTGCGGCAAAATCAACCCACCTACATATAATAACTGGTAATAATTCAAGAGCAACCATCACTTTATTCTTTTTAGATTTAGTATGTGAAACGTTATGTGTAACTGGACCAAGCCAAGAATATGCATCAAAATGGATATGTGTAAACCAAACCTCAGATTTTTTACGAATATCATCAACAAGAATGGTATTAATGCTAGATGTATACGATATTTTATATTTAGGTAATAATGTTAAATTTTGGAATAAACAAAACGGAATAGCCACCCAATCCCAATTTGGGTGTGGTTTAAAAAATAGCATCGGATATCTGGTTTTTCCCAATTTATCTCCCAACAGTTTTGCATCATAACTAGCTTGATGCCACCACTGAGTGAATTTAGCAATCTTAGGACTAACCATCAAACCATCTATACTAAACCCTTCTCCCTTTTTTGCTTCAATTGCGAATATTATATTACCACTAACTGGTATAACATCAGCGACGCCCTCAACTACTTTAACATCATCACCACGTCCCTCGACACGTCGCCTACGAAATGCCGGAAGGCCATATGGCTCAGCCCATTCCGTCAATAGATTGGCTATTCGTCTCTCATGAACTTTTGCCGTTCTAACATTAGATTTACCAATTTTCGAAAATTTTTCACGTTGTTCTTCTGTAATTTCTGCCATAATTAATGTGCATTGTTAATAGCTACTGAATCATATGTCACAATCATATTTTGACTTACATGACCGATAACATAATTAATTGACGCCTCTAACTCAAGGTACTCTTTTATAGTTGGGTTTCCAGCAGAATTAGCAATACCTGGGTCTGGTATCACACGATGCTCATGCGTCGTGCTGAGAACATGCCTAATAGTGGTTGCTGGATCACTCTTATTAACAACATTACCAGCAGAATCAACACCAACAAACCTAGTAAAAGCAACATGAATACCAATAGCCATAATAATCTCCTTTTTCGTATATTTGTCAAGAGAGTTGCATAAATGGTGGGACTAAATCAGCCCAGTCTGACAAAAACCCCATAACCTTATGGCGACTAATTAATTCATTAATCTTAGCTTTATCAAAAACAACAGGTGTCGCCATTTTTTGGCGAACATATAACCTGTTTTTCAAAAGATAAGGACATACAGATAGATCTATAAGTAATAAATTCAAATGATATGTTCTACGACCTCTCTCCTGCAAAAATTGTTCCATCATAGTAATATCTTCAAGCAACAGGGAAGATTTCTTTGGGCCAATATTAAAATACCCATCTACACAATCTGTCTTATCACCCATAAGTGCCTTTTGTTGGGCCGGATGATATGCTGGCACAGGCACAATCTGAAGCTCTTTCGGGTCAAAAACTGAAGCACTAGCAAACATAAATGGTATCTGAACCATATCAGAATCAGTAGAAATAATAATAACAGGCTTAGGATGCATTTCTACAGTAGCGGCATATAATAAATCATCAGCTTCCATTCTCTTTTGTGAATATTGTCTAACACCCATACATGCAAAAAAATCTTTTGCAACAGCAGTTGTCATCGCAAGATCTTCTGAAATATCTTGAATATATTGACTTGAATCTCTATCTTTATATGTCTTCAAATAATCCCTACGCCAAACTGTAGCACGTGGCGCATCCCAAAAAATATGGACAGAACTTGGATGAAACCTATTCACCCATGATACTATTTGACGTAAAAACGAAACAAAATAATGGTATTTTATTTGATGCCTTGTATCTCTTCTGACAGCATATATAACACGATATAACGCATTACGTGCATCAATGAATAAAGCCGGTTTAGATACATCCGCCACGCAAATCACCTCCATAAAGGGTGACAAGCATGCGTCGGCACCCTCACCACCGACTCAATGCCGATTGTTACGTGCTAGCACGTAACAATCGTTAATCCAACAGACAACAAACATCATTCTTCGTTGTCTTCTAATTGATCCAGCAAGCTTTCGATGTCACTATTACCAGAGCTATCACTGTCGGCATCAACATCGACGGTATCAACCGTTCCTTCATCATCTAAGCTAGTAGACTTAGCACTCGACTGCTTAGTTGACGGTTCGTCATCGTCAATTGGTACATTGGCAATAGCGTCATCATCAGGATCGGCCTTCGATTCCTTCGGCTTTTCAGCCTTTTGTTCCGTCTTTGATTTTTCGGCCTTCGATTCCTTCGGCTTTTCAGCCTTTTGCTCCGTCTTTGATTTTTCGGCCTTCGGCTCCGTCACCTTTGTTTCATCTTCATCAAAACCAGCGTCTGCGTGATCAGCGTCATCGTCACCAGCGGTCATCATCAAGAAGACTTTTTGGATTTTCGCCGGATCTGGCACTTCGATCTTGGACCATAGATTATGACGAAGCCGCAGCAGCTTCTTAATGGAATCTGTGATTGGCTTTCCTTCAGCATCAACAATCATTGGGCGAGCTAGCGGTTGTTTTTTATCGCCAGGCACAATGAATTTACTCGTTTTGTAGCTGTTTTGCTTACCTTGTTTCAAAACTTCTAACTGATACAAGAAAGCGGAATTTTCATCAAAGAATACTCCATATGCTTGCGGTTCCTCTTCATCTCCAGCATCGTCCCTCATCAGGGCGGCTATCCAGTGATCGAAGCAGGTTTTTGGTGCGTTATAAAACATAACGCGGCCACGTAAATCTTCTGGATTGATTTTACTATTTGTGAAAAAAATATTGACCATATAATAGGTCGTTGGCATCCACGTTTTAATAATCTTGCGACGTGCATCCTCGTCTTTTTGATCCTTCAATAATTCAAAACCGAAGTTACAAATGTCACATTCGGTGGCATTATCCCAGACACGTGGACATGGATGTGGTTTATCACTAATCCAGTGATTAGCATGGACAACAAAGAATTGCTCCATACTTTTTTGAACTTGGCCGATTTTCAACACATCACCAGCTTGTAGTGGCGGCAGCACGTAAAAGCGATACTTGATAGCATCTCGTTCGCTTTCGGCTTTTCTTGGTTTAAATTCATCTGGATCGTTGAACTTACCAGCCATGGACTTTTTCAACTGCTGACGGATTTTCGCAACATCGTACGGCATAAACAATACCTCGCATTAACAATGGGACACAGAAACAAACACTAACTCGTTTTATCTTGCTCTTGTCGTTTAAATCCCGCTAAAGATCTAGCTAATTCTGCTTTCATCTTTAGGGCTTCAAGCATATGAAAGAGCTTTCCACATTTCATTTGGTAATCTTGTAACACCGCATCAGCGATTATAACTTTTTGATCTGCTTCGCTTACCGCTTTAACTAATTCAACTGGTAATTTTACACCATTTGCTCTTGCACGGTCTTGTACTGCCGTAACTGCTTCACCTTTTCGTGCTTTCAATTCTCGTTCTTGCAAAGCGACTTTACTACGAACCTCAGAATAAACAGCTGCCCAGAATGCATATTGTGATGGTAAATGCTGCATCTGTTGTTCGAGAATCTCATAGTCCAGATCAAGATCTGGTACCATATTAACCTCGATACTACGATGCTTAAATTCTAATTGTGATTTGCCAGCACCACATTTATTACATCTATCAATGCTACCATTGTAAAATGCACCACATTTTTTACACTTTATTGATTCAATTACTCGTAATGGTGCTTTGAATTTGAATAATGTCCCACTATCGAGCAGATCACGTGGGATATATTCAGAGATCCAATCCGGGATCTTGTCTGAATTAGGTATCATTTTGAGGTTTCCACGCACCTAAATCGAAACCACGTTTCTTTAACACATGTGCGGTATTATCGCATTGCTCAATATTATCCCCGCACGACCACGCCGATTTGTCAAACGTTGGTCTTACAATCTGCTTAGCCCTAGCGACAGCATCAGATTGTTTAATTTTATTTACTATCTTAGATACAAACTCCTCGGTTCGTTTCTTTTGCTTCTTCTGACGCTTTTTACGTCGTTCAAGTTTTTGTTTTTTGCGTTGTTCGTGATCCATACTTCACCATATCATCGATATGTTCTCAAATGTTTCCATTTTGCCCATCTAGTACCAATGTTAACCTTCAAAGGAAATGATGGGTTTGAAGATAAAATACCATCAAAAGGATGTAACATAATTTTAGTCATCTGCGATATTACATTATCAATAATTTTGGGGTCACGTGCACACGATATAACCAAACAATCATGAATTTCAGTTATTAATCCAGCGCCAAATAATTCCCACGCTTTTCTGATGACTAATTGCATCGCATGAGCAACAGAACCCTGCATCACAGCATTAAGAACAGCTAATTTATTCTTGCAATTAGATAATTTAAATCGTCTTTTCAATATTGTTTCAAGATAACCATCCTGAGACAATAGTCTCACATCACATCGACGTATCCAATCACCCAAACCTGGATATGTCTTTGTCAGTGCATCACTAGTATAATCCATTGAATTAATGGATTTCAACAAAAAAGTTTTAGCTTCATCGCGTGTAAGTTTCTCACCTGAACCAGAATTTATTTCATCCATCAATATAGTATATGGGTCTGAATGATCAAAACTTGCAAGTAATTTTTCATCGCCAGATAACAACGCAGCAATCCTAATATCAGCACAAATCCAATCAAAATGTAATAGTACATTATCTGGAGATGTTGCTTTATTCCAAACTTGATCGTTAGTACTAAGACCCTGTATATTAAAACCAGATGTCTTGCTACGACCAGTTACAGTATGACCATAAATTGGCTTTCTATTACAATAGCCAACAATTAAACCAGTATCTTGTAGATCTTTATAAACAACATCAGCGTTAGCCAATATCCTTTGATATTCTTTTAATTTTTGTGTTTTAAACCGCTGTAGAATTTTTCTAATATCAGCGGCATCTTGTTGCATCGAACCAGACGAAATAATTGGTGACATATGCATATCATAAACTGGATAATCAACATGTAACGGCAAATTAAATGCAGTTATATGTGATTTGAAATCAGAAGCCACAATCTCTATACCATCCTTCACAGCTGATAATATTGCCGCAGCAACAATATCTCTAATTTTATAAATATCAACCAATAATTTACCAGCGCCTGGCCTATACATCTCCTTAACTATTATTTTATCATCTAATAATATACCAGTAGTTACTGGTCTATTAGTTTTATGATCAAATATCGTATAAACACAAAGTCTACGCATGAGAATCTCTCGTGATAAAATACAAGACGAGAGTCACATCAATCATGCTGTGTTTATCACTTTTCTTACATCAACCTCTGTTGGTGAACTAAAATATTGAGTCTTCGGATTATGCCGCCCACGCTTCTTCAACTCAGATTCAATATGATCAACCTCACCAGATTCACGATATTGTGCATATGGATCATCATTCTGCAATTTATGAAGATTCATATCACGCGAAATTCCCTGCTTATCGGCCCACCCATATCCTCTAATATAACCATGAGTATGGGTGCCATAAACAGTTTTTACACATTTCTTACTTTTACACCTAGGACATACGACAGCTTCCGCTAATTCCTCAGGTGTCGGATTCATAGAATGAGAAGTTTCAAAGAGAACACGCTCTTCAAAAATTTCTGCTGGTATTTCACCTTCATACTCAGCAGAAATTTTCTTCTCACATTTACGGCATATATAATTATATTTAGGCATCGTCTAACTCAAATTCAACTTTCGTTGACATAACACAGAGAATACTGCGTTCTTGAACAATAACAATCTTCTGATCAGCATATGTACCATGAGCCGGCATAAATTCACCAGCAATTGGTGTCTTCATTGGCAATAAAACAACATCACCTAATTTCAGTTGTGTTTGAACCCTACCACCACACCCATCTGGAAGACCTGGACCAATGCCTACCACAATGCCTTCTTGCTCAAACATATCAGCGTCGTTTGGCATGGCAATATTAGTTTTAACTCGCTGCTTAAGAATAGCAACATATTCATTCAAGCACTTTATTGGTTTAATCTTCAAAGGACCACCAGCAGTAATAATATCATGTAGTATAGGTGGTTCATGCTCAACTTTATCTTTATTTTCTTCTTTTAGTAATTTTTCGCTCTTCGGTATAGCCATAATAAACTCCTAGTAGTGTAATGTTACTTCAACGGATTATTTACTTTTATTCAAAACTTCAAGGACGCGATCAATATTACTGCAATCGCCCAGACTCCCATTATCTAATATTTCGACCCTTACTTTACGACTTGGGATAGATGGCGTATTGTCTATTGATAATCTCATCGCTGAGCCATCGCGAACCAATTTAAGTCCATTACGACGAATTGTGCCAGCAATAGTCGCAGATACTTCAGCTTCGATCATAACCAAAATCTTCATAGCAATTCCTTCACTAACATTGTGTTATAATTAACAGAGCATGTAACTGTTTCGTTTTTTGGGCCGTTTCTGTTTTTGGCAATGCGAAATCTAATTTGTGGTGTTTTGGCTTGTCTGTCTGACTCGCTTTGATTTAAGCTAACTACATAGTCTAATGAAAATTGTTTCGCAAAACTTTCTGCAGCCTTAGTTAGATCAACAACTTCTGCATTTGCACCATCTCTATTTGTTTGTGTGGCCGTGTAAACTAGAACATATTCATTTTTGGCTAAACCACGTATCTCGTTAGCAACATGTTTCTGTCTGGTATAATCATCCTTATTGTAAGACGGTACACGACTAACCATCAAATCCATATAATCAAGGACAATTACATCTGGTCGCCAACCCTCAGTCCGTTTCAAATTATCTAATAAAGCATAAATATGTGCAACACTACATTCATCTGGTGGCCATTCAAAAATCGCAAATCGACGATTATACGTCTTTTGCATTTGCTTCATTAATCTAGTTACATAGTCTCTATGCGACCCCATCTCATTTAATGGAACACTAGTGGCGGCACCAAGACAGCGCATCGCCGTTTTAATAGTATCAAGTTCAAACGTTATCAACAGCACATCTTGTCCAGGCTTCTTATCTTTACCAACACCCTGTAATGACGAAATTGCGTTATTACATAGAACAATAGAATTATGACTCACAACACCAGAAGTATACCACCAATGCGGATCGGGCAATTGAATATCATAAAGATCTTCAATCAATCCAGGTCTAAAAGTGAAACTTACAGCTTCATTACCATATCCCATTAATTTATCGGTTTCTTGTAAATTAACAGCGAATTTACTGCTACCATCACTCAGCATCAAACGATGCATAGGATCACATAATAATTCACCAAATTTCGTACCAATCTTGATTGTCGAGCCGCGTTTAATATGTTCACATGCTAATACAGGTTGAAAACCAGATGGTGTTAATACACGCTTCCCAACGGGGTCATCGATAATCTCTTTGAATTTTATTTCAGCAAATTTGTTGGTTGGTTTGATCGATTTTATCTTCATATCACAATTCCGTATAATCTTATGCCAACTGTAATCCTATAAAATTAATTACATATCTGGTAATTCCAGAACCCAGGTATCATCCCCAACCGGAATTTCTGTAAGATTATCACTCTCGGTAAGATCCTTGACTTTAATAGTCCCACGTGTTGTCTGAACTTCGTGAGATCCTCTGAGTTTGATAACCGAACCATCTTCTAATTCCAGTTCATAAATACGTGAAAGCTCTTCTTCTATTATCAATGTTTGGCTGGAGTGGCATTTTCCCACGTTTGTGGCGGCCAACCAACAGACTACTTCTTTGGGTGATGGCCCACCATTGTTTAGATACTTGTCGAGAGTTGGAAAACCCGTTGTCCTATGATCGATAACATCTGGATCAAATAAGGTCTCAAAGTTCTCAAAAAACCAAAATCCACGTTGACCAATGTCGGCTATACGATTTGCCTGATTCAATAATTCTTCAAGATATTGATAATCTTTCCTTGCATAAGCATCCTGTGCATCAATAGTGAATAGTAAACTATATGCTTTATGTCTAGCCCATTCTAGTAGAGTATCCTTTACTAATGGTACATCACGTGGATCTGATGGCCGTTCTAGGACACCAAGTATTGATTCCCAGTCGTGATCTTCAGTTATCCACTTATGAATATGATCGCGAACCATTTCGCGTCTTGGTATGACATTATGTTTCTCATATAATTCTAATATTTCTGCCAGAACCGCTTTGCATTCCGGTCTGATAAACATTTGTGGCTGTAAAAATCGACCAACACCAGAAAAAAATTCTGGATGGTCAAAAGCCAATGATATAATTGCCTCTTCCTCATATGGTTCAAATTCTGCTTGTTGTATATCATCCGCAGCTTCACGAATTCGATCAATGGTTGACATTATGATGTTACTTCACAAAGAGATGCTTTTCTTCTCTGAATATCAGCCAATTGCCTTTGAAGATTTGCCTCAATCAAATCAAGTGCTGTACACAATGGTATAAATTCTTCTTCTGTAAAGAGTAATTGTGCACCATTAACAAACGAGACCTTGTCGCCGTAATGAGTCGCGTTTCGTTGTGAAATACCTGCTCGCACGCTGTACAACCACTGGTTACTACCCCACGTAACACCACTAATTATAACGGCCTCTAAGAAACCAATAGCGGCTGATTCTCTCAAATAAACAACATCATTAACTTTATATCTAGGACCATTAGAAGACGGTTGTGCTTCAATTACATATATTGGTGCTGGTCTTGGTGCGATTACATCTTGAATATCCTGAATACTCTCTGGTGCAATAACAGCAACACGTGATCCAACTTCACCAAGGTTAATAATATCATTGTCTGTAATAAGATTAATGGTAGCAGTAATTCGAAATGCAATTTCGTCGCCAATAATATAATCATCTGGTATCGTTGCAGAAACTTTATAAACACCTATACTGACGTTTTCGACTGTGCAGATTACAGTTGTATCAACACCATTACGAGTGAAAACTGCAGTAGGCAAAGAATCAGCATTAGCGGCATTTTTTGTATATGGATCACGAATTGTGAATTGTTTAGTAATCTGTTCATTGGTTGCTGGCATCTTCTTCTCCCAATTCTATAATTATAGGCACGAATATACCAGATTCAAATATTTCAATGATTTCAACATCTGAAAATGGTGACCAAATACTAATGATGTCTAATATGTCCATTACACTGGTGGTCCCAATGTTTGATTTTTACCAATACTAGTGATTTGTTGTGTTGTTATCACGTCACCAGCCTCAGTCTTGACCACGATCGCCGTCGCGGTCTTGTCGGCCCGGCGAAACCGCTGGACGAGCCACATGACCCATCCGGTGAACGTCGTGGGCTTCTCGGTGGGCTCGGAGGCCGAAATTGCATCCAGGCCGTCTGATGCTAACTTGTACCCTGTCCTTGGAATCGCTGTAAGTTGATCTCCCGTTCCGCCCGCCTCGGCA
>Ga0172375_10012466_pt1 | contig 10653 bp, 11 predicted proteins | sample LakKiv1m_FD_114537 | JGI IMG/M metagenome (GOLD analysis project Ga0172375, IMG submission 114537) | Freshwater microbial communities from Kabuno Bay, South-Kivu, Congo - kab_092012_11.1m | ecosystem: Environmental > Aquatic > Freshwater > Lake | place: Democratic Republic of the Congo...
TAACCGAGACCAGTCGCAAGCTCTTTACGGTATCGTGCAAGGCGGCCGTTTTTTGGATTTAAGAGAAGAATCGGCCAAGTTCATCGCTTCTTTAGACTTTGACGCCATCGGTATAGGTAGCATCTTTGGCGATCCAAAAGAAGAAAGCCGCCAATTGGTAGAACATACAGTAAAATTCTTACCTGAAAATAAGACTAAACATCTTCTGGGGATCGGAGCAGTAGAAGACTTATTTACTTACGTCGAATTGGGTTTGGACACGTTTGATTGTGTTCTACCTACGAGATTGGCAAGAGTAGGTTATATCTTTATTCATCCGAAAAGTGGTGGGAACATTAAAAATAAATTTCGTTACCGCATTACTCATGCTGAGTTTAAGGAGGATAAATCTCCCTTAGACCAGCATTGTGACTGTTATGTGTGTAAGAACTTTACCCGTAGTTATATCCGCTATCTGTTTAAGTCAGATGAACTGCTTTTCTATACACTGACTACTTATCATAACTTACACTTCTTTTATCGTTTAATGCAGGAAATAAGAGAAGGGATCGAGAAAGACCAATTCTTAAAGCTGAAGAAGAAGTGGATGAGATGAAGATCAAGTTAGAACAGTATGATTATCCTCTTCCAGTTGAACTTATCGCTCAAGAAGCTTTTCATCCCCGAGATAAATGTAGATTGATGGTACTGCATAAAAATAAAATTGAGCATAAGATTTTTTCTGATCTACTTGATTATTTACAGCAGGGAGACGTTTTAGTGCTTAATGAGACTAAAGTAGAACGCTGCAAGATTGTTGGGAATAAAGAAACTGGTGGAAAAGTAGAAGTGACGTTAGTTCGTCCTTTAGACCATAATACTTACGAAACCAGAATTAAAGGAAGAAATCTAAAGTCAGGAGTAAAACTATTGTTTGAAAACAATAATGGAACTATCCTTAAACAAGAAGAGGACCATTTCTTTGTTCAATTCTCTCATTCCCTGAAACGAAAAGATCTGGAACTGCTCACTCCCCCATATATTAAGAAAAAGGTTCTCGAATCCGACTACCAGACCGTTTTCGCCCATAAACCCGGTTCTTTAGCTGCACCTACGGCCGGACTTCATTTTACTCCTACACTCTTGAAGAAGATCGAGCAGAAAGGAGTAAAAATCGCTAAGGTACAATTGGACATCTCTTTCGAGACCTTTTTACCGGTACGGGATGTAAAGCACCATAAGACTGGAAGAGAGTATTTCATTATCGACGAGAATAATGCTCAGATAATCAATTCTGCTCAACGGTTGATAGTAGTAGGAACTACTTCAATGAAATGTTTAGAATCATGCACTTGGAAAAAAGGTCGGGTCTTACCCACAGAAGGTTTTTCTGAGATCTTCATTAAGTCCGGGTTTAAATTTCAGGTTCCCATTACTGCTATGATAACTAATTTTCATCTGCCTAAATCTTCTTTGTTGTTGCTTACTAGTGCTTATGGCGGCCGAGCCAGAATCTTAAAAGCTTATAATGAAGCAGTTAAAGAGAAATACCGTTTCTTCTCTCTTGGGGACGCTATGATGATATTTAAGTGAAAATAATTATCCCAACAATCCTTGCTGTTTCAGATACAACAATCCTCGCGGCCGGAACAGTTTCATCTGACTTAAAGTATGGGCATCACTATTCACATAAATCTGATTTGCTTTGGTTAACATAATTTCTAATTGCCGAAGATCCATTTGATTTCGAATAAAAACCGAGCAGTTGAATTCTAATGGTACACCATAATCATTAGCTGCTCTAATCAACTCGTCCATATCTACATATTCAGAAAAATAATGTGCATTGGGGTGGCCAATGAATTTTATACGTGAATGATGCTTTTTCAGAGCTTGAATGTAAGCAGAAGTTATTCTATCTGGACGGCCGGCGTATTTCTGAGTGTGAGCAGAAAGAATAAGGAAATCGGTAGGAATATCTTGAATATGGTCGCAAATATTACCTTCCTCGTTAAGTAAGTCTCCTTCCACTCCGAAACTAACTTGAACATCATTATGGACATTCTCCCAATAATTGATAATATCTCGAAAGGTTTTCTTAGCAATACTTTCTAAATCTAAAGTAATCTGAGAATGATCGGTAATGGCTATTTTCTTCAGTCCAATTTCTCCCGCATATCTTACCATCTCATCGATACTACTAAATCCGTCAGAAAAGGTGGAACTGTGCATATGATAATCTTCAGGGCCGGGGTTGACAATGATCATAAACCCCACCAGGAAAGGCTATTTTATAAAACTTTTGAATAATTGCTACTTTGGAGTACTACTTTTTCTTTCCTTCTTTTTTCAACCAGTCTTTGTATTCAAAAAGAATTTTCTTTTCATCTAACTTGCCGTACTTGTCTTTGATCCGATCAGAGATCAGGTGGAAAGCGTCGTTTGCTTTAACTACAAACTCTGCTTCTAGTAAGGAAGGGTCTTGCATTTCCACAAACAGGTCTACAATAGCCTGTTTAGCTTCAGCACGCATTTGGATATTGTTTAGTACCGCTTCCCAATCTCCGGCAAACTCTTTAACTTTTCCGGCCATCCTTTTTAGGATTTCTGAATTTCCGTTAACGAAATCGTCTGTTAACTCTAACTGGTCCGTCTGAGGATTATATACCATCAAGTCTACAAAAGCTCCTTCTTTTAGGGGATCTTCTTCCCACTCTTTTCTCACTTCTGTAATACGTAAGATACGTTTATACTTTTTCAGTCCGGAGATGACTGGGTTGACGATGACAATTATGTCTATGGCCTTAAAGGAAGTTTTAGGTACACCTATATCGTTGACAACTCTATCATATACTCCATAAGGAGAATCGGCATGAATAGTTCCGGCAACGACATTAGCCGCGGCGCCGATACGCATTGCTTCGAATAAGGCTACTGCTTCTTTACTTCTTACCTCACCAATAAATAAAGCCGAGTCGCCTAGACGTAAAGTGGATCGGATTCCAGTAGCTGCGTCCACTTCTGAACCTGGTGCAGAAAGAGCAGAAGCCACTTTTAGCGATTCGATATTATAGCCGAGAGCACGTAGTGCTTCTCCCGGGAGTTCGAAAGTATCTTCAATGGTAATCATTCTGGTTCTGCGCAGTATTTCTACTAAAATGCTGCCTAAGAAACTGGACTTACCGCTGCTTCTGGTTCCGGCGATTAAAATGGAAGCATTATTATCAACGATAAAACTTAGCAGTCCGGCCCCGATAGCGTTTGTCATTCGAACTTTTGGCTGTAAGTATAGAGGGAAAGTCCAAGGAAAATCACGATGTCTTCTGAAAGAGAAAGCCATTCCTTCTGGACTTAACGGGGCAGTTAACGCGGCAACTCTTGAACTAAACCCTTTAACTTTAAGTTCTGTATCTAAGATGGGGTTAGCTTCATCAAGCGGTCTGCCGGAAATCAACCTTAACTTGGTGGCCCAACTTTCTACTTCTTCTCGAGTAGGATAAACGTTAGTATAACAATCGCCATAATCTTGGTGCACGATAAAAATGGGCAGTTCTCCGTTCGGAGAATTTATGTTTACATCTTGGACTTTTGGGTCTGCTAATAATAACTCAATTAATCCAAATCCTACCGTATAACGAAGTAAGGCCCGGGCTAGTTGTTCAATCTCTTCTTCAGAAAGGTCCATTCCTTTATGTTCTACTAAGTCTGTAAGAAGATCTTTCCCTATATTGAAAAACACTTCTCTCATTCTTTGCGGGTCAACGAACTCTTCTCTGCTCGGTTTATGTTCAGACATGATCCTTTTAGCGTCGTCAAGCAGTTCGTACGTTTCTTCATTGAACTTGAATTCGGGAGGAGTAACGTGGTAAAGGGTCTTAACATTATCGTCAAAACCAAAGATGTTTATCTCTACTGAGTCGCCCCCTTCCTCAAAGTTATAACTTTCTAAAAGATTTCCTTCTGGGAATTCAGTAACCAGTTTAGTGTACATAAAGTCAGGACGAGTGGTGGGGTGGAGAGCGTAACCATAGATTTGTCGTTCTCCTTTCTTATAATCGGACGAGTGAGGCAATAAGCGTTGGACGATGGTAAGCTGTTCTACTCTGCGGATAGCTTCTAGAATTCCAGCGATAAATTTTTGTTGAGAGATCAACTCTTTTTCATCTATAATACGATCAAGTTTCGTCTTTTCCCTGATTTCTAACCGTTTTAGTTCGACGTATGCAGTAAAAGGGTCTTCTTTTAAGAGTTGAGAAATAATTTTCTGGAATTGGGCATAACTACTGCGGATGTATCGTTCATGCTGTGGGTCAACCACTAGTTGGGAGAAGGAATAGCGTTCGTCCTTGTTTAAAGCCTTGTACAAGAAAGCCAGTTCCACCAGCAATTGAGTTTGAGAAAAATCATATTCATATTCCCGCAATTGAGTTAAAACTATGGTGGTTACTCCGCTTACTTGCATTAAGATATCGATTACTTTTCCGAAACAGATCTCACTATATTCAATAGAAGGAGGAAAGGTGCACTTGTCTAAATAGATCTTTAAGATCTTGTTCTCTCCTTCATGAAACGTCTCGTACTCAAAACAGTTTTTTCCAAGGTCTACCATCTTTTTTTTAGGAATTAAAGGTCAGTTTTCACTCCGCAATAATTACATAACTTTATTATCTCCACTCCTTTAAATAGAGATAAGCAATAAAAGAATTTAATCTTTAAATACATTTCCCTATGCCTGCGAAAAATTTAACTCCGGAACCTTCCGGGTACGACCCGGCTAAACTTTATGTTTGGGTTAAATCATTAGAAAGTAAAGTAAACAACTTAACCCGGGAGATGGACTTGTTGAAGAATAACACTATTAAGAAGACAGAAGATATGAAGAAAGATCTTAAAGCAATGAGTAGTGAACTGCTAGAGATCAAGAGCGAACAGCAGAGAAACGTAGAAAAAATGGATTTGATAATTAAAGAGCTTAAGCAAACTGCGGGGATAGAAGAAGTATTAGTGCTAAAAAAGTATGTCGATCTCTGGAGCCCTTTGAACTTTGTCACGCAGCGTGACTTGGATCGAGCAGTGAATGCCAGAATTATGCTCCTTAAAGAAGAGTTGGCTAGGTCCGTCCAGACGCTCTCTACAAAAGAAACAAATAAATAATCCAAAATTATTTTAATTAAAAAAAGGTGATGTTTAATGGCTTTAAATGCTAAAATTCCTGTTCCTGAAGTGTTACAGTTTCGTAATCAGGGTTTGACGGATAACTTAATTGCAGAAGAGTTGCGTAAACGAGGATATAATCCGCAACAGATTACTATGGCCCTGTCTGAAGCAGATTCTTCTGGTGGAGAGGGTTCCGGAATGGGTTATGGTCCACTGCCGCCACCGAGTATGTCTCCTGGTTATGGTCCTTCTCCTGCTGCATCTTCTTCTAACGGTCGTGATGATGCTCTGTTTGAACGCATTGAAGATACTGTAGAAAGTATGGTTGATGAAAAATGGGACGAACTTATCGGTGAAGTCAAGAAAATCGTTGATTGGAAAGAGAAAGTGGAAGAAAGAATGGCTAAAGTAGAAAGCGACATCGACAAGATTAAAGAAGATTTCAAGCTGCTGCATCAGGGTGTGTTGGGTAAATTAGACGATTATGATCAACGGATGATAGATGTAGATACCGAGTTAAAGGCGGTAGGCAAAGTGTTTAAGGATGTGGTCCCTGAATTTGTAGAGAATGTCAAGGAGTTAGGAAGTATTACTCAGAATATGAAGAAATAATTCTAAATAATTTTGATTTTTAAAATTTATAATAATTAACATTTAACATTATAGCGTGCTATCCTGCGGTCAAGAAAGCTACAGCAAAGATAACTACCGCAAAGAGCACTATCAGCCCTAAGACTTTTGGATGGAAGAGTATTCCGTAAATGTTCTGCTCAAAACTGGGAGTAGCAGTGCTGATGTATCCCCCATCATTAATCATAGAAGAAGGCACAGTGGCATTTCCGATTTGTGTGGAAGATGTTCCGGAAGGGAAAGAGGCTTCGGTAAAAGACTGCCCTAACACCTTACCTACTCCTGCTCCAATGATGATCAGAGCTATCCCAATCAGGGTCCAATATACTGCCTTATCTTTGACTGCAGAAGCTAAATCGACTTCCTTGGCTCCCATGGTCATGAATATCAATGCCAATAATACTAAAAAGATTATCACTACTGCAAACCACGGGACTATAAAATTAACCATATCTAACAAACTCTGAGAAAGAAGGGTCATTAAGGCGATAGCTACGGCAATTACTGCGTTTATACCCATAGATTTACCGATAACTGCCGTCTTTTGCAGCATGGCGAACACAATGGCCCACACTAGAATTACCGGAAAAATTACACTAAAGTAGCTTACAAGTCCCAGATCCAGTACGGTAGCCATTTTTGTTTTATCTCTTTAAATCTATTTTCTTTCAAACATGTCAGCAATCCCTTTACCGATGCTGCCAATAGTGTTCCCGATTTTCTTATCGGTCGGTTCTTTAGTGATAAACCACACCACTAGTCCGAAGATGAGCAAGACGATGACTAACTCAGTCGTTTCTGGAGTCCACCAAGAGAAGGTGTCGTAAGGCCCATACCATAAATTTAAGGAAGCTCCAAAGATGTAGATAACAAAGCCAATCGCGACGATAGCAATAATCGGTGCAGCTTTATTAGAAAAGTTCGTTCCGAAGATACCCATCAATAGTAAGAGCATGATAGCCGCAATTGAAACAAGTGATATGCTGGGTAGAGCTTGGTTCATAACCTCAACCGGGTCATACCCTAGGGGATAGGTTCCCATGATGTGGGGCACAACAAACAACAATCCCATAATTAAAGCGATAATCACATTAAAGTTCTTTCTTCCTTCACCGACAATCTTAGTTTTTTGCAGTACTGCGTAAACTATGGTAAACACTAGCAAGAAAGGTAATAAAAAGTCCATAATTCCCCACGTTTGGAAATACCCCGCGAGATTGGAAAACATAGCCATGATTTAAACCTCCTTTTTAGATAATCTTAACCTCATATATTGTTAGTTTATTTATTTTTGTTTTATTTTTTTGGTGTAGGCTCTCTGACGATATAAAACAGGAACCCTCCAATTACCAACAGGAAAATAGCTGCTGCTGCCCAGGTTTCATTCCAATACACAAAGATGGCGAAAAGATATTTCAGCCAATCTAAAGCGTTAAGGAATATAACTACGATTCCAACAAACATTAGTATCATGAAAAACTTGATCCATCCGGGAAAATCTTTAAGCGTGAACTCTTTATCCCCAAAAAATACTCCTACTAACATCAAGAAACATACTGCTAGTATTAACAATAAGACTACATTTGCCATCACTTGGTTGATTAAAGAGACTAACTGGGTAGAAGCGATGACTAAGAAGGAAATACAAAAAGCCATAATGGCATTAATGTTTTTCTTAGTGGTTTCCTTGCCATCAATCTTTTCTATCCCCAAAACTTTCGTTTTTTCCAGGATAGCAAACACGATGGTAAACACCAATAAGAAAGGTAAGATAATGTCATAGACTCCAACCTTATCTAGAAATCCGATCACTCCTCTAAATAAGCTTTCTTCTGCCATCTATTTTTTCCTCTTTAATTAGAGGTTATTAAAAAACTAGAATATATAAAGCTTTCGAGTGTCTTTTTAAAAACCTCCCCTGTTTTATCCTCGAAGAGATAACTTCTCTTAAATCGAAGACTTTAAATAGTAGTTAGAAGTTAACTCTTTTAAGAAATAATACTATTAACGCTTCCGAGCATAATTAAAAATAGAGGTGGAGAAAGTGAGGAAATTTTCATGGTTGGCCTGTTTGGCGATATTATTATTGTTGGTTGCTTCTGCATGGGCGACTTCTGATTTCAGTTTAGTACCTGTTGCAGATCATATCACTCCGAAAGAGAAAGCATATTTCAACTTAAATATCACTAATCATTTCGATAAGGAGCAGCGCTACCAGATTTTCTCGCTAGAATTATCCCAATGGAATGTTGAGCCTTTTCCTCTTAAAGATAAAGTAGTTGTTCTCGGTCCTGAAGAAAGTTATACTGTGCAGATTGCTGCTACTCCTTTGAAAGAATTCAATCCGGGAATTTATTATATTTCTGTCTCTGCTGATGGGGACTTAGGTGACGTTTACGAAGGTAAAATGAAAGTGTATTTAGCTCCGGCAGAAGCAGTTATGTATTCTCCTTCAGTTAAACCAGTTATCACTTTACCGGAGAAGATTAATCCTCAAGAGCCTATTTCTATCAAGCTCTCTTTAGAGAATCGTAATGCCTTAAACTTAAGCAATTTGCGTATCCGCTTAGAAAGTGAGATGGACGAATTCAATAAGATCGTCCCTGTCGATCTAGAACCATTACAGAAGAAAGAATTTGAGATAACTATCGTTCCCAACAAATATCAACAACCTAAAGAATATATTGTTAAGTTTGTATTTGAACGTTATGGGCAAGATTTCAAGACGGTAGAATTACCAATAGAAGTGATAACCATGTTGCCCGGTTTTTCGGTAGTAGAAGTTTACGAGGAGCCGGTCTTCTTCAAAGTATTCCGAAGATTTACCATTAAGAATGAAGGTAACGTGTTAAACACCCAGGAAGTTAAACATCCCACTACCTTTTTAGAAGGATTGCTTACTCAAGGAGAAGCAAAAGTAAAAAAAGAGATGGGTCAGAGATATCTAGCTTGGTCCTTAAGTCTTGGTGCGGGAGAAAGCACTTTTGTCTATTCGGTAACTAATTATCGTATCTTGTTTTATTTGATAATAATATTAGTGGCTTTCTTAGTATTCTATTGGTATGTACGATCGCCTATTAATATTAAGAAGACCGCCGTATCTTTAAAGAAGGATAGTGAAGGAGCCCTTTCTGAAGTTAAAGTGGTGTTGGAAGTAAAGAACACTTCTTCTAAGCCGTTGAAAGAAGTTACTGTCCATGATTTGATTCCTGCCTATGCTACTTTGTTAAAGACGGGAGAGAGGGAAGAAGGAGAGGTAGAATCTGCTCATCCTCATAAAGTTAGTCATCTTAAGGAAGGAATCAAGTTAAGCTGGCCGTTAATGGACCTTGATGCAAAAGAGCAAAGAGTGATGGTCTATCGCTTGAAGGCTAAACTGAACATTCTGGGAGGAATAAGTCTTCCTCGAGCAACAGTAGAGTTCAACCGCCATAAAGGTCGTCGTGGCAAGGCTTACTCTGGCGTATTTAAACTCGGTGAAAAGTAGAATCTATCCACCGTAAAGGATACACTAGAGAATGAAAACCTTTATATAGAAGCGGTTGTCTTAACAAATCTAAAATTAAGGTAACAATTAAAGAAATAAAGAGGGAGAGAAAATGAAAGACTTTTTTTTAGGCTTAAGGGATAAATTTTCGAAATCTTCAGGTCAAGGAGAGGTTGATTCTGAATCTTATCCAGAAGTGGGAGACTCAGTTTCTCGTGAGGATAAATCTCGAGTGACAGTCAGACCTTTTGTGATGGAAGAGTTTGAGGACATCAAAGAAATCTTAGATGTCTTACGTGAAGGTTCTACTATAGCTTTGATCAACATCAGACCTTTGAAAGATAAGGACTTGATTGAGTTGAAGAGAGCTATCGGAAAATTAAGAAAGACTTGTGAAGCGATTGATGGAGACATTGCTGGATTTGGAGAAGATTACGTCGTAGCTGTTCCCCAATTCGCTAAGATTCATCGGGCCAGAGCTAATTTTGAAGCTGCCGATGTAGAATAAGTCTTTAATTATTATTTTTCTTTTTATGGATATCTTAGTTCTTCTGAACCGGAATGCTAGTGGTTTTACCGAGAGAGAGTTTCATAAGATAAGTGATCTCTTGAGACCTTTATCAGGAGGTGTGGTTGCTACTGATTCTCCTGAAGAGATGCGTAGAGTTTTAGGGAACTATTCTTCTCGTCAGCCTCGGATCTTGGGCATTGGTGGAGGAGATAACACTATCCCTGAAGTCTTAACTGCAGTTAAAGAGATGTGGGAAGAGTTTCCTGAATATGTTGCCCTTTTTCCTCAAGGAGCAGTATGCAACTGGGCCACTTCTTTTGGATTAAATGACGGTATTGTAGACAAGACTAAAAAGAAATTTAATTGGGGCGAAACTAAAGCTCTGCTTATGGCTAGATACATCAGTGATTGTATCCGAAAGAGTATTCCTTTTGCCTGTGAACAGCTTCAGCCTTTGAGAGTTAATGATCGGTTGGGTTTTAATTTCGGAGCGGGGGGAGTAGCTAAATTAATTTGGATGTACGAGGGAAAAAGTCCTGACGATTACACTAAGCTGGAAGAAAGATTGTCTGGTTTGAAAGATCGGTTAGAGCAAGAGAGATGCGTCCAAACAGCGATGGAAGAAAAAGGATTGTTACATTTAGTAGTTAATGCTGCTTCTAATGGAAATGGTAATTTAATCCGTAAGAATGGTTTGACTTATCCTTTGATTACAGTGATCCGTTCTATCTTAGCAGAAATATCGCCCTTTACCGTGCATAGAGATTTTTATTATGCGGGTGCTTAAGAACACTACGAAGTAGGCGGGTTGAGCCGTAGCGAAACCCGCAGATGAATTAAGATTTTTCACCCGCATCGTAAAATACTTATTCTTTGGTTTCTTAAAGAA
>Ga0172375_10012468_pt1 | contig 10652 bp, 7 predicted proteins | sample LakKiv1m_FD_114537 | JGI IMG/M metagenome (GOLD analysis project Ga0172375, IMG submission 114537) | Freshwater microbial communities from Kabuno Bay, South-Kivu, Congo - kab_092012_11.1m | ecosystem: Environmental > Aquatic > Freshwater > Lake | place: Democratic Republic of the Congo...
GAAACGGCTCCAGGGAGGGATATCCTCCTCGACTTTCTGATAGCTGTGGACCCCTATCAGACAGGTGAGCTTCGGGTATTTTGCCTGAAAATCCAACAACTGACGATAGTAAGGCGATCGGCAGGGATTTTGCTCGTCAATGTGCTGCACCACAAGGGTCTCGGGGCCGAACAGGTAGTCGGTTTCCCCGTCGCAGATGGAGTCCGCTGTCTTGAAAAATTCATTCAGGTGCTGAGCCTGCCTTTCCGGAACGAATTTTTCGGTGTATGGATCCAGATTGGGCTGGATCAGGGCCACAGTGACGGTTTCTCCCTCCTCCCTGAAATAGTCAAACAGGTGATAGGAGACCCGTACAGGGATGAAAATCAGCAGAAGGGTTGCGACCCCCATGTAAACGGTGGATCCCAACCCCCTTTTTCTATAGGCAGTCACCATGTGAAAGATCGCAAAATTGACCAGGATAATCCAGAGCGTGCCCCCGCGAAGGCCGCAATATTCAACCCATTGGACCAACTTGGGCGCCGTGACCAGGGCGTTGCCCAGATTGAGCCAGGGCCAGGCCAGGTCCCAGGATTCGTGAAAATACTCGTATCCCATCCAGATGATCAGAAAGGAAACCACCAGGGGGATGTGGAGGCTGGCTCGAACCCGGCTTATGGACCAGAAAACAAGGGCCTGCAACAGGGCATTGGCCACCATGATGAAAATGGCCCCCACCCACTGCGCTTGAATGATCCACCATGATCCCAGGATATTCCACAAGAGGAAACCGACAAAGGCATAATTGAACAGGGTGTAGGGGTTTGGGTGATCGCGGGTTTCCTCCTCCAGCAGTAAAAGGGGGGCCCAGGCAATGAAGATGAGAAAGAACAGGGGCGAAACAGACCAGGGAATGCCCAGCAACAGACCACTGGTCAGAGACAAAAAAAGGTTTCTGCTGGTATGATAATCCATGCGGATTCTGAGGAATAAAACGCTAAATCCGGCGCGCTTGGGGTTACGTTGAAGCGGTCAGCTCAATGATCTTTTTTTTGGCGAAATCCAGATGGGCTACAATCGCCTTACTGGCCTTTTGGGGGTCTTTTTCCTGGATGGCCGCCAGGATCGCGGCATGCTGTTCCAGCAGACGGCGTTTGTTTTCGTCTTCCTTGAACATAGTCTCTCTGATAAGCTTCTGGGATTGCCACAAGAGGTCAAACAGCGTGAACGCGATATGAGACAAAATGGTGTTCTGGGCAGCATGAAATATCCCCAAGTGAAAATTTGCATCCGCATGGACCCCCAGTCGGTTGCTATCAAAATCCTCTTTCATTTCCTGGCAGGCCTTTTCCAAAGATGTTATGTCGTTGTCGGTGGCGAGTTGGCTTGCCTTGGATACGGCCCAGGATTCCAATATCTTTCGAACTTCCAGTAACTGAATCACCATGTTCAGATCGCCATCAATCGTCTTGGCAATTGGGTCATGAAGGGCTGAGGCTGCAAGCGACTTGACAACAATCTTACTGCGGGGCTGGATCTCAACAAAACCCAGGGTCTCAAGGATTTTGAGCCCCTCCCGTAATGGCGGGGCGCTCACGCCCAGACTGCTTGCCATCTCCCTTTCAGGGGGGAGTGCGTCGCCCGGTTTCAGGGTGCCGTTTTTTATGAGCGCTATGAACTGATCCGCGATTTCATCGGACAATCTCTTGTGTTGAAGACGTTTGAGCATGTTCAGCCCCCGGGAAGGATTTAAAGGAGATACTATTAGAGCGGTCAAGGATTGTCAACATAATTGATCATATCAGGCTAATTTTCCCGATGATCCCCTGTTTTCGGTAAATCTGGGCGACCGAATTCATGCGGTAAATTAATATAACAAATTGATATTATGTTTATTATTTAGGAACGCAAACTGTTTCGATAGCCTTACTGAATGGTTTCTGGAAAAAATGCTTGACAGGGATCTGATGTTGAGATACTGATCATATCAATTTTAGAAATGTATTATACGCTGGTTCGCATGGCCCCTGAATCATATCGAGCCTATGCACGGCATTCGGGAAAAGGGAACTGAATGGAAAAGCAGATGAAACGGACCAAAGAGATACTTCATGAGAAGCTCGCGGGACAACCTCGGACGCCCCTGTACAGCGCCGAGGCCCTGGCGTCGATCCGCCGGACGGTGGATCAGTGGATGAATGCCGTTGTTCGTCAGACCGATCGAGACAACTGGCACAAGACCCCTCACACGGTGTTGGGTTCCGATACGCCGAGAGAACTCCTCTATACGCCCCTGTCTAACCCGGATCTGGATTATGAGCAGGACCTGGGAAATTCCGGCCAGGCGCCCTTTACCCGGGGCATTCATGCCAACATGTATCGGGGCAGGGAATTTACCATGCGCCAGTTGACCGGTTTCGGGTCCCCGGAACAGACCAATGAGCGCCTCCGGTTCATGCTGGATCACGGGGCGACCGGCCTCAACATCCTTTTTGATCTTCCCACCATCCAGATGTATGATTCGGATGATCCCTTTGCCGTAGCACAGGTGGGCATGTCGGGCGTTTGCGTGGACTCGGTGGAGGACATGGCACGCCTCTTTAAAGACGTGCCTCTGGACGAGGTCACCATTTCCATCGTGACTCACTACCCTTCCAATACGGCCATTCTCTTTCCCATGTTCCTTGCCCTGGCAGAAGAGCGGGGCGTCCCGTGGGAAAAGCTTCAGGGGAGCGTCCAGAATGACATCACCCTGGAGGAGGTGATTCGAAGCGGATCTGAATATATACCGCCCAAGGATTGTTTTCGCATTCAGTGCGACAATATTGAATTCATTCGAAGAAACGTACCGAGGTGGAACTTCATTACCATCAACGGGTACAACCTGCGGGAATTCGGCACCTCTGCCGTCACTGAGATGGCCGTTGCCGTGTCGAACGGCATAGGAATCCTGGATGAACTCGTCAGGCGAGGGTATGATGTGGATGCCACAGCCGACAGACTGGCCTTCTTCTGGTCGGCTGCCAACGATTTCTTTGAAGAGATCGCCAGGATACGGGCCATTCGAAGGCTCTGGTACAGGATTGTGAAGTATCGGTTCAATGCCCAAAACCCCAGGGCCATGCTGATGAGGTGTCACGTCCAGACCTCGGGCGTGTGTCTGATCCAGGATGAGCCTCGAAACAACATTATCCGGTCTGCCTATCACGCCCTGGCCGCGGTTCTGGGAGGGGCCCAGTCCCTTCACGTGGATTCCTATGATGAGGCCTACTCCGTGCCCACCGAGGAGGCGGCTCTGCTGTCCCTCAGGACCCAGCAGATTCTTCAGAAGGAGACCGGGGTTACGGATGTGGCGGACCCCCTGGGCGGATCGTTCTATGTGGAGGCCCTGACCCGGGACATTGAAGCCCGAATACTGGACGAGGTGGATGAGATCGAGCGGCTCGGCGGATATGTGAAGGCCATCGAAGACGGGGAGATCTACAGCAAGGTGGCCTCCTATTTTACGGAGCAGCAACGGCTGATCGAAAGAGGGGAGATCGCCCTCGTGGGACAGAACGTCTATCGATCCGGGGCGGAAGGTCCGGCCATCGATGTCTTCAGGTATCCCGAGGGAGTGGAGGAAGAGCAGAAGGCCCGATTGCAGCAATTGAGGCTGACCCGGGACAGCGGGAAGGTGCGGAGTGCCCTGAGCGCCCTAAGGGATGCCTGTCTCAAGGGGTACAATATCCTTCCCTACAGCGTGGCCTGCGCCCGTGCACGGTGTACCGAAGGGGAGTTGTTCAAGGTCTTCAAGGATGCCTTTGGACTGTGGAAACCGCCCGCGCTCTTTTGATGCCTCACAAATGATTCACAAGGGTCACCCCATTGAAAAGGGGGAGAGAAGGGATACGAAAGAAATGACAAAGAAGATAAAGGTGCTTCTCTCGAAGCTGGGGCTGGATGTCCATAACAGGGGGATCATCACCGTGGCAAAGATGTTGAGGAATGCGGGGATGGAGGTGGTCTATCTGGGGAATGCGCTTCCTGAGGAGATTGTCAGCGTTGCCATCCAGGAGGATGTGGATGTGGTGGGGGTCAGTTCCCTGGGAGGCGCCCATCTCAGCCTTGGATCGCTCCTGCTGAAGGAGGCGGAAGACAAGGGATTGAAGGACAGGGTGGCCTTTCTAATGGGCGGCGTATTCGCGCCGTCCGATGGCGAACGTCTGCAAGAGATCGGATTTGACGGGGTCTTTTTACCGGGCGCCACAAGTGAGCAGATCGTATCCGGCATCAAAAATCTGGTATGAGACTTCATTTGGTTATCCGTTATCAGTTAATCCCGCGAGTACGCGGAATCAGGAACAGCCACAAACCGACACCCGATAACCGATAACAAATGCCCGATGACTGCCCCTGGCCGCGTATTTTCAGGGTGAATGCTCATGACAACGGGCTTTGTCGCCCCCGCGGATGAAAATAGTCCTGTGTGAGCGGCGTCCCCGCCGCGAGGGTCGAGGCTACAAGCCTCTCTCACAGGAAAAGGAAGGCCTTGCCTTTATTCGTGTTCATTCGCGGTTCGGGTGTATTTTCATGGTAAATTGGAACACTTCCCGAAAATCCAGTATAGAATATCCAAAAAAGGAGATCTTATGACAACAAAAGGCAAATTGATTGAATGGCCCCCTAAGTACAATCGTTCTTTTGTACCTCCCGATGACTCGCCCTACTGGAACAGGGAGCTGGAGACCATGGACCCGGTGCAGCGGGAAGAGGAGGTCATCCTTCCAAAACTTCAGGGGCAACTTACCTATGCCTATGAACACTCCCCCTTTTATAAAAGGAAGTGGGACAAGGCAGGGATCAGACCCGAAGACATCCATTCCCTCAACGACTTTGAACAGATCCCCTTTGTGACAAAGGAGGAGATCCGGCAGGATCAGATGGAAAATCCTCCCTTCGGCAGCAATCGGTGCGTCCCGGAGGTGGAGATCGGGAGGTTGCATGGGACCTCCGGCACCACCGGAAAGCCCACGGCCTTTGCCATCAGCAAGGGGGATTTGGAACGGATCGCAGAGGCCCATGCACGGGTCATGTGGAATTTCGGACTTCGTCCCAACGATACGGTGTTCATCGGTTCGTTTTTCAGCCTCTATATGGGGAGCTGGGGCGCCCTGTTGGGGGCGGAACGCCTCGGCGCAACGGCCTTCCCATTTGGGGCCGGGGTCCCGGGTCAGTCGGACCGGGCCCTGGAGTGGATGAAAGAGGTGAAGCCCACCGCCTTTTACGGTACGCCCTCGTACAGCCTCTACCTGGCCGAGAAGGCCCTTTCAAGGGGCTTTGATCCCAGGAAGGATTTCAACTTCAAGATCCTTTTCTTTTCGGGTGAGCCGGGCGCCGGGGTCCCTTCCACAAAGAAGCGCATAGAGGACGTCTATGGGGGGATCTGTATTGACTCAGGTTCGACTGCCGAGATGACGCCGTGGATGACCAACTGCGAATGCAGTCATCGTCAAGGCATGCACCTGTACCAGGACATCGTGTATGGAGAGCTGGTGGATGTGAGTACCAAGAGAAGGCTCCCCTATGGCAAAGAGGGGGCCACCGTCTACACCCATCTGGAGCGTACCTCGCAGCCGATGATCCGCTTCTGGGCCGGAGACATTTCCCTGTGGGTGGATGACCCCTGTCCCTGCGGCCGAACCTATCCAAGGTTGCCGAAGGGGGTATATGGCCGCGCCGACGATATGTTCACGATACGGGGAGAGAATGTCTACCCCAGCGCCATAGAGGATTCCATTCGAGGAATCAAGGGGTTTGGCGATGAGTTCCGGATCATCATCACCCGGGAAAAGACCATGGATGAACTGATTGTGCAGGCGGAATATGCCCCTGATGCCCTGCCCGAGGATGTCCCCCGATTGAAGGCCGAACTGGAGCGGGTATTGAAGGCCCGAGGACTCAGGGCCATTGTGCAGATGGAGGCGCCGAACACGATTGAGCGGACCCAGTTCAAGGCCCGGCGGATCATCGACAAGCGGGATCTATACGACCACATCATCAGAGAGAAATAGCAATGATGATGGGTTCAGGGTTTTGGGTTCAGCGTTCAAGGTTGGCAGCGGGCAGGATCTGGAATCCTGACATCAGACCAACCAAACTCCCGGTCGCCCTGGGCCGGCCGGAAGATCTCAACAGGAGACAAGCATGGAAAATGTGGCCCATCTGATCGCACGGTTTCTGAAAGAACGGTCGGTGGACCGCGTTTTCAGCCTTTGCGGAGGGCATATCCTCCCAATATGGGACCCTCTCCACTGCATGGGGATCCGGATCATCGATGTGCGCGACGAGCGGGCCGCGGTTCATATGGCCCATGCCCATCGTGAACTGACAGGCCGTCTCGGCGTGGCGCTGGTCACCGCAGGCCCCGGCCTGACCAATGCGGTCACAGGCATTGCGAACGCCCATGTATCGCGCGTGCCGATCCTGGTGATCTCCGGGGTCCCGCCGCGGCCGCAGGAGAATATGGGGGCGCTTCAGGCCGTCCCTCAGGCAGACATGGTCCGTCCCATCACCCGTTACGCGCGCACTGTTTCGAGGGCGGAACATGTATTGAGAGAATTAGACGAGGCCTTGTCTTATGCCGAAGGGCATTGCGGGGAACCCGGACCTGCCTTTATTGATTTTCCCACTGATCTTCTTCGGGAGGAGATCCCCGAGGCCTTTGTCGATCCATCCAGATTCCGAGTCAGGGAATCTGCCCGGGTCATCCCGTGGCCGGAAACCATTCGTGCGGCCGTGGAGATACTCTGGCATGCAAAACGGCCCCTTGTGATCTCCGGGCGGGGGGCGCGAGGGGCAGAACCGGGGCTCTTAAAAATCCTGAATGCCCTGGGATGCGTCTATATGGACACGGCTGAAAGCCGTGGTCTGGTCCCGGAAGATCATCCCGCCTACATGCCTGCCATGCGGGCCCGCGCCATGCAGGAGGCGGACGCGGTGCTCACCGTCGGCCGCACCCTCGACTTCCAGTTGGGGTACGGATCCAGGGCCGTTTTCCCCAATGCCCGTTTTGTGCGTATCGGGACCAGTGCAGGTGAACTTAGGGGAAACCGGCGTGCCGATGTTGAATTGTTCGGATCGGCCCAGGAAATCCTGGAGGCCCTGGTGGAGGCTGCAAAGGGAGAGCGGCCCATGACGGATCGGTCCTGGATCGAGGAGACGCGGAGCGCAGACCGCGGGCGTCGTCAAGGGCTCATGCAGAAACTGGCTGACAGCCCCCCCGGAAAGGATGGCGCCATGCACCCTTACCGTCTGCTGGGTTATGTGCGGGAGTCCCTCAAAGAGGATGCCGTTGTGGTTGCCGACGGCGGGGATTTCCTTTCCTTCTCCCGTGTCGCCCTTGCTGGCTCCGCTTATCTGGATTGCGGGGCCTTCGGGTGTCTGGGCGTGGGGGTGCCGTTCGGCATTGCGTCGGCCCTGGCATTTCCCCAACGCCAAGTGGTGGTGGTTTCCGGGGATGGATCGTTCGGGTTCAATGCCATCGAGCTGGATACGTGCAGGCGCCACGAGGCTCGGGTTGTCTTTATTGTCGCCAACAACGGCGGCTGGAACATCGAGAGGAATGACCAGAAAGAGGCCTATGGGGGCCGGATCGTGGGCACGGAGCTGGAGGGGTGCGATTATGCCATGCTGGCGCGATCATTGGGCGTATATGGAGAACGGATCGACCGGCCGGAAGATCTGCCGGATGCATTAAAGAGGGCATTTGATCAGGCCCCGGCGCTCCTGGATGTCGTAGTCACCCGTGATGCGGTGTCGCCCGACGCTGTCACCGGGCTCCCCGGCATCCCGGATCGACAGGCCCTCTCCACGTGGGATGAAGTGGAAAAGCAGGCACAAGGCTTAAGGCGCAAGGCGTGAGGAAGATTGAGCCAAACCCCAAAGAAAATCCTTAATCTTGAAGCGAATTCTTGCGGTGGAGAATGGACGATTACAAAATGAATAATAAAGAGATAGCCCAGGTCCGAAAGTCGTACACCAAGGGCTATTACGCGCGCATCAGAAAGGCCAAGGAAGAGGGACGTCCGGTGGCCTACACCACCGCCCTCGGGCCTACCGAGCTTCTCTATGCCATGGGCGTCGAGGTCTGTATGCCGGAAAACTACGTGACCATCTGCTGCGCCAAACAGATGGCCAAAGGCTTCTGCGAGGAGGCCGAAGAACGGTCTATCAGTAGGGATCTCTGTTCGTATGCCCGGTGCGGGCTCGGCATGATGTATGCCAAGGACGGACCCATGGGGGCCCTCCCTGAGCCCGATTTCATTGTGGGCGCGGTTTCGGCCTGCGACCCTCATGCCAAGTGGTGGGAATTGGAGGCCCGCCACTATCATGTCCCCCTTTTCCTGATGGATGCGCCCTATACGCTCCATGGGGAGGTTAAGCCCCATGATGAGGCATGGATGATCTCGGAACTGAAGCGCCTCGCCGCCTTTGTGGAGGAACACACCGGCAGACCGTTTGTAGAAGAGGATTTCCGGGAGCGCGTCCGTCTTTCAGGCGAGGCCCACGCAACCTTTGCCGAGATCCAGGAGCTGAGAAAACGTATTCCCGCACCGCGCGGGATGCGAGAGATGGTGGGAGACCTCTTCTATCTCATCACCCAGGCTGGGCGCAGGGAGAGCGTCGATTACTACCGGATGGTCCTTGAAGAGACCCGGGAGAGGGTCGGAAGGGGAGAGGGGGTCGTGGATGAAGAAAAGATACGGCTGTACTTCCATAACATCCCGCTCTGGTTCAACCTCCAGACCCTTGACTGGCTGGCGGCCCAGGGTGCGGTGGTGGCCATGGACTTTTACACCAACCATGTGTGGCATGGGTTCTTTTTTGACGGGGGCCGTTTTGATTCAGGAGACCCGTTCAAGAACCTGGCCCGCAAATGGCTTTTTTTTGACAATCATGTGGGACTCCCTGTCAAACTCTCCCGGAGTCTCAGATCCGCCCGTGAATGGGGTTGCCAGGGCGCTATTTTCTTCTCCAATCGGAGCTGCAAGGTCTACTCCATTGGACAGCCGGAACAGATGAGGGTGCTGGAAGAAGAGTTGGGCATTCGGAGTTTCACCTTTGAAGCGGAAATGGCCGACCCCCGTTCCTTTTCCATGGATCGCTGGAAGGAGCGCGTGGATCTGTTCCTCGAATCCCTTGCGGCCGCAGAGAGGTAACCCATGCAGATTGATTTTAGAGATGTCTTGAAGGACAGGCACCGGTGGGCTCTACAGCACAAACAGATGGGAGGGCTGGTGATGGGATGCTATTCGGCAATGCTTCCCGAGGAACTCATGTGGTCCTGCGGGGTGCTGCCTGTGCAGTTTCTGATGTCCCCCGGCCCCTACTATGGCGAGTCTCTGTCGTATCTTCCCCCTTATGTGTGTGACTGCTCGAGAAGTATGTTAGAGGACTATATGAATGGGACTTACGGCTACCTGGACGGCCTGATGTTTTCCCATGTATGTGAGACCGTCCGGGGACTGGCAGGCATCTGCAGCGTCCGTTGGCCGGATCGCTTTGTCCGCATATTTACGGCCCCGGCCGGAAACGACCCCGGAGCAAGAAGGTATCTCAAGGCGGAATTGTTGAGCCTTGCCAAGGAACTGGAACATATGGGCGGCGTCCCCTTGAGTGAAGAACGGCTCCAAGCGGCCATTTCCGTCTATAACGAAAACCGCGGGCTCGTCAGCGAGCTGTACCGCGTTCGGGGCCAGAACCCAGGCGCCGTGGAACCGGCACAGGTGCTGTCGGCGGTGATGGCGAGCAGCATCATGCCGAAGGATCAGCATAACCGGATGATGCGCGAGTTCTTGAAAACCATTCGAAAAGGCCCTGATGTCTCCGGGACACGGATTATCCTCTCGGGGCTCCTTTTTGAAAATGAGGTCGTTCTGGGGAGCGAGTTGTTTTCCATATTGAAAGCGTGTCACGCCCTGGTGGTCTGGGACGATCTGGCGTCCGGCATGAGATATCGTCTGGAACCGGTTGACAATTCCCGGAGAGTCAACCCCCTGGATCGGCTGACGGAGGACCTTCTGGGACCGCAGCCCGCGCCGCTCAGGTCTCCTGCCGAACGGAAGGCCGGGCAGATGCTGGAGGCGGCCCGCACCTACGGCGCCGAAGGTTTTATCTTTCTGATCCCGAAATACTGCGATCCGATCCTCTTTGACCTGCCGACCCTCACCCGGATATTGAAAGAAAAGGATTTCCCGACCCTCTCTCTTGAAATCTCGGGATCACTCCTTGAAGGCGCCTTGCGGACACGTGTGGAGGCCTTTATGGAAATGCTCTCCGCTTCAGCGGGTGATCCCATCCGGGCGTGATGCGCCTCGTATGGCCTTGAAAATAGAGGCCCTGGCGGGGAACCCGAGCTAACAGATCATGATGGCGTCCGGATACCGATTGAGCTTCTTCATGCCGTCTTTGACGACCACAAAGGTATTTTCAATCCCCATCACCCCTTGGCCTGAAAAGACAAACTTCGGTTCCAGGGCTATCACCATCCCCTCAGCCAGGAGGGTATGGCTGCCGCGACCAATGATCGGCAACTCGTCCAGCTCGAGCCCCACGCCGTGCCCTACAAAGGGGACAGGGTCGGGATAGCCCATGAACCTGCCTGCGAGTCCGGCCGCTTCAGCGATCTCCAA
>Ga0172375_10012471_pt1 | contig 10651 bp, 9 predicted proteins | sample LakKiv1m_FD_114537 | JGI IMG/M metagenome (GOLD analysis project Ga0172375, IMG submission 114537) | Freshwater microbial communities from Kabuno Bay, South-Kivu, Congo - kab_092012_11.1m | ecosystem: Environmental > Aquatic > Freshwater > Lake | place: Democratic Republic of the Congo...
ATATGATTTGCTTATAAGCGCAGGGTATAGATGTGTAAGAACAGCGGGATCTGGAACAAAAAAAGAATCAAATGCAGACCTTATAGCTGGAAAAGCTAGCGAAGATGGAAAACAAAAATATGCAATTGAAGCAAAAAGTAGTAAGTCTCCTGTAAAATACATAACTAAAAAACAAATAGAAGAGTTTGTAATATTTTCTGAGATTTTTGGTTTAATTCCTGTTGTTGCTCTTAGATTTAATAGAGAAGGATGGCTATTTTTAAATCCAACCCAATTAAGGGACTCTGGAAAGAATTGGGCTATAACACTTGAAGAAGCGAAACAAATAGGAAAAAGATTTAGCCAATTCTTTAGTAGTTCTAATATAGATAGCACTCAAGAACAATAAATAATATAAATGGATTTTTCTTGAGTTTAAAATGTTAAAAGGAGTGTTAAACATAGGTATTTTTATTAGTGTAGTTCTTATTTCAATTTTAATGATTGGCTCTGTTGGAGCAATTGTAAGAATAAATGAAGTTGAATTAAACCCGCAAGATTCTTGTAATGATTGCACTGAATGGCTTGAACTGTATAGTAATCATGAAGTGAGTTTAGATAGCTGGAGATTAGTTGATAAGTCAGGAGCTATATTTAGATTAAATGGAACTTTAAATGGTTATAAAACAATAAAAAACTTAACTATCTCTTTAAATAATGCTGATGAGCAGGTTTTTTTATATAATTCTACAAGCTTAGTTGATTCAACTCCGCTCTTTTCAGACACATTTAATGATAATAGAACCTGGGAGTTTTGCAGTAGCCATAACTGGACTCTTGGACAAGCCTCGCCAGGCATTGTAAACCCATGTGAATTAAGCTCTGCAAATATAGACCCACCTACTAATTCTGATTCTAATTCAGATAGTGGTTCTGTAACAAACAATACAACAGGGATATATCTTGATTTAGCATGGAAATCAGACAGAATAATAAATAATCAGGAATTTGAAATACAAGTAAGTGCATTTAATCTTAAAACAAGAGGCTATGACTTAAGGCTTTGGATGGAATTTCAAGAGAACAGCACCATAATCTCAGAAGTCTATGATGATAATACTGCTAAATGGATATCTGGAAATTATTACATTGATAATTTCTTTAGTTTAAGAGGAAATCAAACCAATAGCGTAAGAATGAGATTAAAAGAAAACTATCAAAGCTTCTCTGGAACAGTAAGAATATATGCCAGATTAAGGTACAATGATAATGGCAATGTAGTAACAGAAACCCTTAAGACAATAAAAATAATCTCAACCCTACCCTCTGATAATCCAATTGAAGAATCAAGTTCAATTACAACAAATCAGAACGACTCTTTAAATCAGGAAACCAGCACAAGTGATTCTGAAGTAATAGTACTCAAACCAAAAAGCCAGCCATCAGAAAACAGCATAGTTTATAAATCAAGAAATGAGTATATAAAAGAATACTCGCTTTATGCTATTGTCATAATCTGTTTATTAATTACGATTGCTGTCCTCGTAACAGCACTAAGAATTAAAAAGAAAAACGGATTAAATGAGATAAAGCAAGAGATAAATAAAAAAAATAAAAAGAAGCAATTAAAAAATAAAAAATGAGCGATAAAAAAATAAAAGCAGTTATAATACTCGAAATGCTTGGAAGGCCAAAAGAGCACCTTGAAAAAGTAATGTTAGAATTACTTGAAACAATATCTAAAGAGAAAGGCATAAAAGTTCTAAATAAAAATTCTAATGAAGCAAAGAAATTTGAGAACAAGGATAATAAAGACCCAAGACTAACTGATTTTAATCAAGAACTATTTACAACTTTTTCTGAAGTTGAATTTGAAGCAGATAACCTAATGGAACTTCTTAGAATCTGCTTTACATATATGCCTTCAAACGTAGAGGTAATTGAGCCAGAAAGTTTTAATTTTAGAAACAATGACTTTAATCTTTTAATTAATGAAATAATAAGAAGGCTTCATAACTATGATGCTGTTGCAAAATCAGCCCTTATGCAAAATGATATTCTAAAGAACCAGTTAAGCGCGATTCTAAAGAACCAACAAAGCCTTAACATTAGCCAAAACTTAAAACCTGAAAATAAAGAACAAAAACAAGAATTGAAAAAATCAAAACAAGAAAAGAAGAAGAAATCTAAGAAAAAATAATTATTCTTTTGTTAGACTTTTAGTTACTTCATCACTTGAAAGAAGCATCCTCCTCTTATAGTCTTCTGTTCTTTTATGAAGTGCTTCTTCTGGACTCTTTTTATTTTCTTTTACTTTTTTAAACACATACCATCCAATTCCAACGAGAATTGCTATTAGAAGCAAGCCCCAAAGCCAACCATAACTACCACTGCCAGAACCCTTTGCATTACAACCAGACAAACAGCAGATACCATCAGAGGCATAGGTTTCTCTATCGCAGGATTCATCAGCATTATAATTGCATTTTGTACCGCCGTATTGACTGCAGGTTTTTCCACTTGAAACAACAGAAGTATCAACATCAACTTTTGTTTCGTCTTTAGTTACTCTTACTATTATTGGGATTTTTATTGAATCTTCTGAAGAATTTATGAGAATATAGCCATTCAAATCCTTCTCTGTATTAATAGTAACATTTAACGTAGCATAGTCATCAAAATTGTCCAGGGTTGTTGGACTTACTTTTATTTCACTATCTGAACTTGAGATTTCCAAATCAACAGGTTCACTAATCCTGTTTAGAATTTCTATCTTGAAAGAATAATCTAAACCCGGCCAAAGAGTTTTATTGAATCCTTCATCAACAAGATAACTTGGAGATACTTCAACTATGCTCTCCAGGTGATTCGTGGTTGTTTGTGTTTTATTTGAATTATTTATTAGGATTATAACGGGAAGAGCATAAGAATTTATTTTTATATCTCCCCTTATTGAACCTGAAAGATTAAATGTTGAAAAAAGAATGCTTCTTGTATCGCCATAACCTAAAGAATAACTTTGCTTAAAATCAAGTGGCGCAAATTCAACATCAACATTCTGCTGGGAATTATATGCTTTTATAATCACTGTAAACGATTTTGTTGCTTGTACATAACCTGGATAAAAAGATAAATAAGAACTATTTGTACCGACTATTGTAAAGTTCTTCTCTATTGTATCTGTTGTTTGAGTCATGCCTTCATAATGATTAACTCCTTCAATCCTAAGTGAATACTCTCCTGGCATTACAGGCAGAATAGCATAGAAAAGAAATTTATCTCCATCTTTTATAAGGCCTTTTTCTGTTGAGGAAGCGTGAACATTTCCTATTTTATAGATAGAAATATCATCAGCTGAGGGATTAGCTATAAAACCTCCAACCATGGACACTTGCAGAGTTTCTCCTGGGTAGTACATTGTTTTCTGCATGGTTATGTCTACTGCTGAAACTAAGTTAATAATTAAACAAAATAAAAAAATTGATATCAATACTCTTTTCATATTCTTTATAGAAATCAAAGATTAATAAAGGTTTTTATTACTACTTGCCCATTTCCTTTAGTTTTTTAAGAGTATCGTCAAGTTCTCTGTCTTTTGGGAAGGGTCTTCTTAATGGCTGAGTTGGCATTGGTCTTCTTGGTTGCCCCGGAATTATTCTTCTCGGAGGCATAGCACCAAAAGGTCTAGGTTGTGGTGCTGGAGGGAACTGTGGTCTTTCTTGATTTGTAACAGGGCCTTTTGAGAATTTGTTTTTTATTTTAAATAACCAGATTTTAAGTTGATTCCTAAAGATTATTGCTAGAGCCAAAAGAATGATTAATAGTACAAGAAGAATTATCCACCAGTAGTTTGTTCCCCCTGAGACTGAATCTTGGAAACAGCAGACTTCATCAGAGTTAGGACAATCAAAGTTTTCAGGTGTTTCTCCGGAATTGCAATTTGGACCTGCTCTGCAATTGTATTGAGAGCCTTGATTACTACACTGATTATCTGTTGTTGTCTGTGCCTTGCAATCTCCACCAACGCAACAATAGCTTGTTCCTGAAGCTGGTTTCCATGCACCGCCGTCGCATATTTCACCAGATGTACAAATTTCTCCTGATTGTTCTGCACAGGTTTTATCTTTTACTGTTGCATTACAACAGATGTATCCAAGTGAACAAGCAAAATTTGTACCCATATCAGAACCATTGTTAATTCTACAAGTTGAGGAATCCAGACAGCTATAGCCTGGGAAATTATTGCACTGACTTCTTACTGCAATATTGTTTGTTGTAACTCCTGGTTTTGGATTAGCAGCATATAGAATAAAAGCAGTATCTCTAATATTGTCTCCATTCCAACAGCCGTCAGGTTGTTGAACAGTTGAACCAATTAAATAATCTTTTGCAACCTCTGCTTGTCCTGCTTTGCCATTAATAGAGAGCAAAGCAATTGAAGTATCATAATACCTAGAGAGCTGATTTGAACCAACCTGCCAGTAACCATCTTTTTTCTGTAGGTTTACTAATTCATTAAAATAGTCATTCGAACCAGTAAGAGTATATAGGAATGCAGAAGGTAAGTATCTTGCATTAGAAGTTAGGGATGCAGAAGTCATTAAATAAGGAAGAACCTTATCAACTATTTTTGAATCTTTTTTATTTGCAACCCATGTTGCCCATAGACTTCCTTCAAAATTGCAACTGTTACCTTGTTTAAAGCAGAGAGACTCGACTTTTACTGTTGTATCTGAACCTGCTTCCCTTGTTTGGGTTGTTTCTGATATGTAAAGTGTATCTTCTGTTGTTCTTTTGAACATTGTTGAAGTTAGGAATTGTTTGTTGCAAGAAACTTTTATTTCTTTGCCATAGCATGAAGGAAGTATTTCCAACCAGAAGCCATTTGAAGAGATTCTTAAGCAAGAGCCAGGACTGCCTGTTATGGTTTTGTCTTCATTAATTGTAACTGTCTTTTGGTTTCCGTCATAGGTTAATGTGCATTGAGTTTGCTCACCCTGCTCTATTTGAAGATACCAGATTATATCAGAAGGCACTGTTGTTTGATTTAAAATCCAGTTTTTAAGATTGGTTGTGTCATAGCCTATATTATCCAATGCAAAAAAAGCTAGGGCTGTTTCTTTTAATGTGCAGCCGCCTTTTGGCCAGCAGTCATTAGTTGTATCTTTTCTACTTAAAAGTTCAGCTTTTAGACTTGACTGAAGACTTGTATCATAGCCCATTGCCATCAAAGAGAATTCGACTGCTTCCAAACTTAATCCAGATAAACTAGTTGAATTAAGTTTACCTTTTAAACAGGAATAACCTTTTTCAAAACCTTCTGCTAGTGAAGTTGAAGATGTGTTTGTATCTGCTGCAGAAATAACTGAAATTGAAGAAACTAGAACTAACAACAGAATTAAAGTTACACTAAAAAATAATCCCACTCCTTTTTTCATATAATTAATAGTATTGGGGTATTTAAAACCCTTTCGATTATTTAATGATTTATATTGAAGGGCAAACTTCGTTCAATGAGCATTTTCTACATTTATTAAAGTTGGATTGCATCGGTGGTGGGGAGTTAGTGCTCATGTTTCTTATTTCTTCAGCAAGTTTAACAACGCTTTCCCGGTCTTCTTGTGCTATTTCAAGCGGTTCTTTTTTTATTCCGGATTCAATAAAACCTTTTTTAATTGTTGTTTTATAATGATCTTCCAGAAGCATTGCATAGGCTGTTAGCTGTATTTGATCAGAGTAAAATATTTTTTCTTCTCTATTTTTTACTTCATAGGGAATTACTTCATTAGTTGATTTTATTATTTCTACTCTATCTATTCTGCCCCTCAAACCAAAGTACTCTGACTCTAACTTTAATTCTGAAATGTAAATTGAATCAAGGTTATTCCATAAATCTTCTTTGAACAAGCCAAGTTTTAATTTGGACTTTATGGATTCAATTCTTATTCTCAAGTCCTGGCTAAAATCTCTTAGAACTTTTTTTATTATTTCTTCTTTATTTAAATGAAAACTATCAACTAGGTTTCTATTTTTGAATAGGACTAATTCTGAGATTTCTTTTAGAAAATCGCTGTAAATTATCGAAAGTTCAACTTTGTCGTAATCTCTATCGAGTTTTTTTACAAGGTTATCTTCTTTTTTTGAAAAACTCTCGAGTATTTCGTGTTTAATTTTCCCGGCAATCATTTCTTTTGTTGCCGGCGTTTTAATGTTCTTAACTTTTCTTAGATAAAACATTCTTGGACAGTAAAGCCATGCAGTCAAATCAGTTACATTAATTATTTCTTTTTTATTTTCCATTTTATTTCTTATTTTAGTTTTCTGTTTTTATTTTTTAATTGATCTTTTTGTGCTAATATTCAAACTTTTTTTAATAAAATAGTTTACAGGATTTTTTAATCTTAATTCTTCGTCTGTTGGTGGAATGCCTATTTCTCTGTAGTAGGTTTTATCAAAATTCGGTGGAAGCTTTTTTTGTTTTGCTTTTGCATACCAAGCCATCTGGGCTTTAATGTAACCTTGATGAAGGGGGTTATAATTTTTCTTATTCCACTCTTCTAACCTATTTTTTATTTCTTCTTCCGGCATATTTATGAATTTGAAGAAACTTAAAAGAATAAAAAGTGCTCTTTTTCTCCCGTCATCCTTCATGCCCTGAAGTATTTTCTTTATTGCTGGCGGGAAATTTTCCGGATTTATGTTTTTTATTTGAAAATCCTTAAATTTTTTATTTGAGTCATCTTGGTAGGTCTTCTCTGTTTTAAGACTAGATGCTTCTTCAGGTATCTTGTATTCGAGAGATTCTATTAGCAGACGTTTGGCTTCATTTTTTTCAGAGTTAGGCATGAAATTCCTTGGGATTATTCTAAGGGGGTCAGCATCCCTAATCATATCAAAGTCTTTTATCTCATCCTTATAGACAACCACACTAGCTAGGGATGTTTTTTCATGCAAGGAGTATGGCATTCTGAATAAGTGCCTTGGTGAAACTAAAATTACATCCAAGCCAAGAACTTCGAAAATATCCTCAACTATTACAGACTCATTAAAATTTTCTGGATTGGATTGTGAATTCTTATTACAGATGTTGCACACAAATAATTTTGTATGCTGTTTTTCTATCATTTCCCTCTGGCATTTTGGACAGCGGATTATTCTTTTTCTTTTAAATGCATCACTTATATTTTGGAGTTCTGTTTTACAGGCAGGGCAGACATATAAGATTTTTTCCTTTTCCTCACTTATGTTCTTGCAAGTCTCGCAGCGAACGCCGCGTTTAAATTTTGAAAGAAATTTTGAATCTTCATTAGACATTTCTCTCTCGAGAAAAACTCTTGATTTTTCTTTAAGATAAGCACAGATTCTTCTTGGCCATTCAGGAAACATCTCTGCTGTTTTTTTTCCTGAAACCTCTTCTGGAAACGCCTTAAATGGAACAATTATGTGAAACCCCTTGCCACCAGAAAATTTTATCCCCATGTTCTTTAAACCGCAGGACTCGAGTGCTTGAATTATGGAGAGTGCTGCTTTTTTACTATATTCAAAGTATTTGCAGTCTATATCAATAAGCAAGTCCCAGCCAATTCTTAGAGATTTTAGTTCATTTTCTGACATGCCTGTTGCAATTTCAAGAGGGTCTTTCCATAGCTCCTCAGAAGAATGAAAACTGGTTGCTCCTTTTTTTACTAATTCAATTATATCAGACTCGTAATGGAACGCGTCTGGTCTTTTTCCAAAGCCCTCAAAGTATCTTGGAACACACTCCCTATTCTTTGAAAAATCAAAAATTGCTTTTTTTATATCATTTCTTGAATAGTAGGACAAGCAAATTCTTCTTATTCGCTCCTCTTTCAGGCTTATTTCTCTTTTTTCTTGTTTGTTGAATTCTTCTTCTTTTTCTTGTTCTGGCATATAAATTTGCACGTTTGTAAGTTTAAATAATTATATGCTATTTTGTAGTAAAAATTAGTGGTATAAAGTTTGGTTCTATATAACTTGGAACAATAATATTTAAAAGCAGACTGAGGATTATACTTATATGATATTGAGGTTGGAGAATCCAAAAATCTTTTCGGATGTTATATCAATACTATCTGAATTGGTAAGTGAGGTAAAAATAAAAATAACAAAAGAGGGTATGAGCATTGTAGCTATTGACCCTGCTAATGTTGCTATGACTATTTTTGTTTTGCCTGCTCCTGCTTTTGCTCAACTGGAAATTGAAGCAGAGGAGAATTGGGGTGTTGGCCTGGATAGTCTTAAGGCTATTTTAAAACGCTGTTCTGTTGGAAGTTCCTTAACAATGAAGAGAGAAGAGAATCTTCTTAGAATAGAAATAACTGACAGAATAAAGAGAGAGTTTAGCTTAACTTTGATTGATATGGAAAGGAAAGAAAAACCAGTTCCAACACTCGAGTTTGCATCAAAGGTTGAAATTAGTTCTCTGGATTTTGCTGAAGCAATTGAAGATTGCTCTATTGTTGCAGATTCATGCGGGTTAGAAGCAAGTCCTGATAAATTTGCAATATCAGCAAAGGGCTCGCTTAATTCAGCAAGAATGGCTTATTCCTCAGATGAGGTTTATATTGAATCACCAGCAGCAGTAAAAAGCAAGTATTCAATTGAATATTTACAGAAGATGATTAAAGCAACAAAGCTCACTGATAAGGCAACTTTGAATTTTGCAAATGACTATCCACTAAAACTTGAGTATAGAACGCCTTTAATGGAATTGAGTTTTATTCTTGCTCCAAGAGTTGAATCTGAAGATTAGCATTTAACTAACTCTTTTAATATTCTATAAATGCTAATCTGAGTAGAAGATTAATCGATTAATCTAAAGTAAGATTTAGGCCTTGTAGTTAACTATTAGAATTAAATTATAACACAGCAACATTTATAAATGAGTATTACTAAGTAATATAAAGAAATATTTGATAGTATAAAGTAATACTTTAATAATGAAAGAGCGAATCTCTGCAACAGTAGATAAAGAAACACTTAAACTCATAGATAGAATTCTTAAACTAAGAAGATACAGAAATAAGTCGCACGTTATTGAAGAGGCAATTGAGCGTTTTTGGAAAGAATTAAATAAAGATAAGGAGGAAAAATGAAGTTAAATTCTAAAAGCAAAAAGGCCCAACTTACAATGTTCATTGTACTTGCACTCATAATAATTGTTTTAATTGCAATTATTTTTTGGATAGTTAAAAAACCGCAATTGAATATTTCTTCTGATTATTCAAAGTTTCAAGTTGAAGAATGTATTAAAGACTCACTTGAAAAACAAGAGAAAAAATTATTAGAAAATAATGGCTATACAAACATAACTAATAATTTCATTGTTTATTATGGTGAAAAGGTTCCTTATCTCTGTAAATCCTCGCAATTTTATATTCCATGCATAAATCAAGAACCGCTTCTGATTGAAAAAATAAGAGGAGAAATGCAGGAAAGCTTGAAAAAAGATGTTAGTGGTTGCATTTCTCAATTTGTAGACGGACTAAAAAAGAGAAATGACGCTGTTGAAGAGGGTCCATTAAGTGTAAATATTGTTTTTAAAAGTGGCTCAATAACAGGAGAGATTAATAAGAGAATAGTTACAAAAAAAGGAGAAGCGACAAATGTCTATGAAAACTTTGCAAATGCTATTCCAAGTCCACTTTTTGATTTAGTTAAAACAAGTCAAAGAATAGTTGATTTTGAATCAACACTATGTGATTTTAATGATATTAATTGGATGATGTATTATAGAGAAATAAAAATAAGTAAGTTTGTAACAAGCGACCAAACAAAGATTTATACTTTGAAAGATAGAATAAGCGGAAAAGAAATAAATTTTGCTGTTAAGACCTGTGTCTTGCCTGCCGGGATTTAAAATGAAATTTAAAAATAAATTAGGTAAAAAAAGTTTTTTAGTTGTATTTGAAATATCAAGTTTAATAATATCAACTTTTGCTTTCCTTTATTTCTTATCTTTTGCTTTCGGTGCTGCTGTTCCTCTTGTTAAAGCCCAGTCAACGACCCCTTCTACTTGTTGTCTTGAAACAAACTCAGGAGCGGTCTGCCAAGACATAAATCAATTGGACTCCTCAATCTGCAAAAATGAACCAATTGGAACAAGCTGTGATACAATTGATAATTGTCAGAAGGGCTGTTGTTATAGTCAAGAAGAGGGGATATGTTCTTTAAATGCTCCAAAAGAGAAATGCCTCGCTAATGGCGGAAATTGGAGTAATAGTCCTACTTGTAATATTGCCCAATGTCAATTGGGCTGCTGTGTTTTAGGAGAAGAAGCTTCCATTCTGACAGTAAGGCAGTGTACAAAAACTTCTAATGAATTAAATCTTGATGTTGATTTTAAGCCACTAAACAGCGACGGAACTTGTGATTCTTATACTGGCTTGAGTAAAAAAGGTGCTTGTATAACTCCTACGAATGATTTTTCTGGAGAGAATAACTGCAAGTTCACAACAAAAGGAAAATGCGGGACAGGAACATTTTATGAAAATTATTTATGTACTGCAAAAGATTTGAATACTGTTTGTACTAAGACAAAACAAACAACTTGTGTAAGCGATAAAGACCAAATCTATTATTTAGATTCTTGCAATAATACTGCAAATGTTTATGATTCTGCTAAGTACAATGATGATTCTTATTGGGAGCA
>Ga0172375_10012472_pt1 | contig 10650 bp, 10 predicted proteins | sample LakKiv1m_FD_114537 | JGI IMG/M metagenome (GOLD analysis project Ga0172375, IMG submission 114537) | Freshwater microbial communities from Kabuno Bay, South-Kivu, Congo - kab_092012_11.1m | ecosystem: Environmental > Aquatic > Freshwater > Lake | place: Democratic Republic of the Congo...
CACGACTACGAGAGCCTCGTTTGCGATCTGGATCGTGGCACCGTGGAATACGTCGTGGACGATCGCAAGCAGGAGAGTCTGGAGAGTTACTTCCGCCAGTTCACCGAGGAGGAACTTTCGCAGATCAAGGCGATCGCGATGGACATGTGGGAACCTTACATCCTGGCAGCGCAGTCCTGCGTTCCCGAGGCTGCCGACAAGATCGTCTTCGACCGTTTTCACGCCACCCGGCAGGTGACCGACGCGGTGGACAAGGTGCGCCGGGGGGAACACAAGGTCCTGACGAAACGTGGCGACCAGCGGCTCAAGGGCACGAAGTACCTGTGGCTGCGTAACGAAGAGAACGTACCGGAGTGGCGTCGCGAGGAATTCGTTGCCATAAAGAACGCGAATCTCAAGACCAGCCGCGCCTGGGCGATCAAAGAGGCACTGCGGGATTTCTGGAGTTACTCGTACACCAGGTGCGCCGAGAAGTATTTCAACTCGTGGTACTTCTGGGCGACGCACTCGCGTATGTCGCCGATCATTGCGGCCGCCAAGACTCTCAAGCGTCACCTGGCCAACCTCCTGACCTACTTCAAGCACCGGATCACGAACGCCACGTCCGAGGGGATCAACAGCAAGATCCAGATGGTGAAACTCATGGCGTGCGGATACCGTAACCGCGAGCATTACAGGGCCGCGATCTACTTCCACTGCGGCGGCCTCGATCTCTACCCCAGACCGGAAACCCCATGACCTCTACACCACAAGATCTTGGGGGTACCCACACTAAACCCGGAAGCGGCTACTTTTTAGACCTGAGGTGAAGGTACATCGGAGGGGAAGCGATGACCAATGTCTGGTGTGTTCGGGCAAATGGCGGCCAGTTCGCGGAGCATTTCCTCCGCGGAGGGTACGCCGGAATCGGCTGGGGTGAGATCACGACTGACTTGGGCGGGATAAAAGCGAGAGAGGATCTGTATCCCGTGGTTCATGAGGCGTACCCCGAGATAAAAAGTTCAATCGTTATTGGCAACTACGTCGGCCAGATTGCTCGTTTCCTGATGGACGCGCAGGCAGGCGATTACATCATCACTCCTGCCGCCGACACCGAGTGGTTGCACTATGGCCAGTTCGAGGCGGACCCGTCCTACTTCTATGCCGAGGGCGAGGATGGATGCTTGTATCGGCATCGACGTCATGTGAAGTGGGCAGAAGCGCGTCTAAAGCGTGGCGAATTTTCGGTTCCATTCCAGAACACGATCCGTTCTTCTCTCGCCGTTTTCGCGGTCTCGCAACGCGACGAGTTCCTGGCCGCCATCGGGAAACAAGGTTCGAAACATGTAGCGACACCGTACGACCCGTACCGAGTCGTCCTGGAGCAGCTGCTCGAACTTGACGCTAAAGAGTTCGAGATTCTGGTTGGCCACCTGCTCACTGCGCTTGGTTTCGAAGGATCCGAGGTGACGGGCAAGACGGGCGACGGGGGCGTGGATGCCACCGGGGAGCTGAACGTCGCGAATCTCGCCAAGGTGAAAGTTTTCGTGCAGGCCAAGCGGTACAAGCTTGGTTCCAAGATCAACTCGAATATCGTCAAGCAACTCCGGCAGGCAATCCCCTTTGGAGGACAAGGCGCGTTCATCACTACGGCGGACTTCCAGGGTGCCGCAGCGGACGTGGCATTGGAGACGGGCTTCCCCCGCATCGGATTGATCAACGGTCGTCAACTCGTCGATCTCTTGATCGAACACTGGGAGGATATCCCACCGGAATTCCGGGAGCGGCTGGGGCTTAAGCCTGGGCTTGTGCGGGGATGAGTCAGGCGGGTATGACACGAAGGGCGGGATGATGAACGAACATTCCTTCGGCCATCCGCAACGATATTACTCCCAGGAGTCGAGCGACCCGCAGGGGCGCCGCGGGGCTGGCGGGCACTTTCAGGCTACGGTCGTTGAATCCCTTCTTGATCCATCTTGGAAGGAGCGTGTAGAGAGGACGTGTCGCCAATGGAACTTGATCGTCCGGGAGCAGATGCGTACCGAAACGGGGCTGCGGTTTTCGAGCAGCGATGCCAGGGCCGCCGTCCCCGTCCGTGTTGTGGATGGATTGCCGCCGCCATTGCAGGTAATCGTGAATTCTATTCCGGGGAAGACCTTCTGGAAAATGTTGTTGTTGAGGCCGTCAATCGAGGCAGGTCAAAAAGGTCTTAAGGATCTTCTGGCGAATCACGATGAAATATATGCATGGCTTGCGTCCACCAAGAAGGGATCGTTTGACGGCGACAAACAGCTGCCAGCAGTACGGGATAGTCTCGGTCTATCGCTTCAATACGTCGATTGGATCATGGAAGCGGTTAAGGAAGTGGAGATAGAGAATAAGATCGCGAAGATCCAGGAAGATGTGCTCGGCGCGTATTTCTTCCGGCGGAAAGAGATCCACATCTATTGGGTTGCGATTGCGTTGATATCGCGGATCCTTGATGTGGCGGCCGAGGATTTGTCGGTGGTCGTCCTCGCTCACGAAATCGCGCACGCCTATACCCACCTGGGGAAGGACATCGACGGCCGATCCTGGGAACTGGATGCCTTCGCTAAAACGGAGCTTACGGTGGTGGAAGGGCTGGCCCAGTATTACACGGCGGTTACGAGTAAGAAGATCAGTGAACGGCGGCCCGGGGTGCACGAAGGCTACTTAAGACTTCTTTCTCTACAAGGTGGCCCGTACCGTATTCACGAAAAATGGATGGCGGACAAGACAACTGGTGAGGATATCCGCTTTGCCATGATCGGATGCCGAGAAAACAAATTGACATCATATGAGAATTTTTGCGGATATCTGACAGAGGCGAAGGGGCGGTTCCGAAGGAGGACCTGAAAAATGGGGAGGGCATGTCCTGTTTGAATGAAGAGGATTATATTATATAATGTTTATCAAGTGAGATAATTATGAACGAAGAAAATAAAATTCCTATTTATACAATTGGCTATGGTGCCAGAACAATTAATGATTTCATTCTTCTTTTGCAAAAATATAACATTGAATATTTGATTGACATTCGCTCAAAGCCTTATTCAAAATTTAAACCTGAATTCTCAATGGTATTAATTAAAAGCGCCTTGAAAATTAAAAATATTAATTATTTATTTTTAGGAGATAAGTTAGGTGGACAGCCTGATGATCCAAGTTGTTATGAGAATGGGAAAGTGGATTATTTAATTTGTCAAAATAAATCGTATTTTAAAGAAGGAATATTGCGTTTACGTAAGGCATGGGAGAAGCAAGTTCGCGTCGCATTAATGTGTAGCGAGGGTAAGCCACAGGAATGTCATAGAAGTAAATTGATAGGAGAAGTATTAGTGAAAGAAAATATTGGTGTGGCTCACATAGATGAATCCGGAGAGGTTAAGAGTCAAGAATTCGTTATTAGTATTTTACATCGGGGACAACAAAGTTTTGATAACTTCCTGTCATACTCATCAAGAAAAAAGTATAAAAATGCCTCAAGCAAATAATACAAATATAAAGAAACCAAAAATTATAACAATTGGGGTTTACGGTTTTGATTCAGAAAGTTTCTTCCGTGCTCTCATGAATGTAAATGTAGATACTTTCTGTGATATTCGATTACGGCGAGGAATGAGAGGGAAGAAATATAATTTTGCGAACAGCAAGCAACTCCAGGAACGTCTTTCTGCATTGAATATAAAATACTATCATGTAAAAAGTCTCGCTCCGCCTCAAGAGATACGCAATAGACAAAAACAGATTGATCGTTCCCTCGGTGTCTCTAAACAACATCGAACTTCTTTGGGGGAGGAGTTTGTGAGTGCATACAATGAACATGTGTTGTCTTTGTTTAACATAGAAGAATTTATTAAAATGCTAGGTCCAGAAGCGCAGGTTATAGCCTTGTTTTGTGTTGAGCGTGATGCGGCAGCATGCCACCGATCGTTGGTGGCACAACGGCTTGCCGAAGAAAATGGCATTCAAGTAGAGCATATTAAACAATGAGAGTTCTTATCGTGGCAAAGACTCGCATGTCGAACTCTGCATGTATAGGTGGCCTATTAATAGAGGATAACAGAAGCGCTCGCTTGTTACAACCGGATGGATCAAACTATCCTAAAAACACGGAATTCGATATTGGACAGCTATGGAATATAGAATTTGCTCCCCGCCTTGGTGTCGTGCCGCCACATGTTGAAGATATTTTGGTCGAGAGCAAGACATTCTTGAAAAACGAGACCAGGCTAAGAGATTTTATATCTGGACGTATCAGACCTTGGTCAGGAAGCCCTGATAATCTGTTTAACAAATCGATCAGGGCCACTGCTGGTGGGAGAGGTTACATATCAGAAAGCACAGGCCTTCCTATATGTAGCACAGGTTTTTGGATTCCCGATCAAACACTTGTTCGATTTTATAATGGGAGGAAGGTTGGCTATAGATATCCAGGTGTGAGTGGAGTACGAGAGATGACTTATGTCGGTTTTACTGACCCGATAGAAAGGATTCCGAGTGGCACATTGGTGCGCGTTTCACTTGCTCGTTGGTGGCGACCGGCCGATGCGGATGATGCATTCGAATTACGATGTTACCTACAACTTTCGGGCTGGTATTCATAGGTTGTAAACGTAATACCTCTGCGCTCAATCGTTCACTTGTGTAGTGGCAAGCGATGCCCGATGGGGGGGCTACCGAATCCGGCTGGAGAAAAAGGACGTGGCGATGCACGAAAAGCTCATCCGCGATCTAATGAAATGGGCGTACGGCGGGTAGGAGGAGTAGCTATAAACCCTGGATAACTGGGTTATAGCGGCTCGGAACAGGGGATAAGTTTTTGGCTGACATGACACGGAGGGCGAGATGATGAACGAGCATCTCCTCGGCTATCCGCAACGATAGTACTGAAAATAACTGCGTTGAGAATCAAATCGCTAATGAGGTGACGCAAGTCAGAGGCAATCCGGGGAGACGGATATGAGTCCGGAAGGGGAAGGATCCTTAGGATCGCCCGCGAGATATACGAAAGGCGTTGTTGTCGTCCGGGCGAACAAACCCCACGTTGCAGGGAGGGTCTTAGACTGCACGTGGGACGATCAGGTCGATGAGTGGCACTACCGTGTGAATTTTCTGGGAGAGGGAATATTAGGATGTTACGAAAGGCAACTTAAGGACCTTCCGGACAGCTCGGATCAATGGGAGTCGTTGGATTCGGGGCAAGTTTCCGGAATCGAGCATTTCCGGTCCCTCCTGACTTATCATCGCCTAAAGCGGCCGCCAACGAGGATAGCGGCGTCCTACGGCACCACGAAGGCGTCTTTCTTCGCGTACCAATTCAAACCTCTACTCAAGTTCCTGGACAATCCCGACAAGCGGATTCTGATCGCAGACGAGGTCGGTCTCGGGAAGACAATCGAAGCAGGCTACATCCTTAAGGAACTCCGCGCGAGGCAGACCGTCGAGCGCGTGCTTATCCTGGTCCCGTCACGCTTGCGGACCAAGTGGAAGAAGGAGATGTCGAGCCGGTTCGACGAGGATTTCGAGATCATCCGCAAGGATCGCCTGTTGGACGCCATTCGCAGGATCGAGGCGGGACGAGAGCCGGATTCATTCCGCTGGATAACTTCGTACGAAAGTGTTCGAACCGAGGACGTACATGACGCTCTCTCCAGGGCCAATCTTCCCATTGACGTCCTGATCGCCGACGAGGCTCACTGGATGCGCAATGCCGGCACGTGGCAGCGACGCGTTGGCCGGGGACTTTGCGAAGCGGCGGAATCGATCGTGCTTCTTACCGCCACCCCTGTTCAGAACCGAGAGGAGGACCTGCTCAATCTTCTCCGCCTCCTCTACCCGGAAAAATTCGAACGGCAAGACGCCTATTCGGAACAGAGAATCGCCCACCGGATCACAAACAGTATTGCGGATGACCTTAGGCGCGACCCGCCGAATTTTGCCGAGGCCAAGGAAATGCTTTCCTTATACAGGGAAACCAGTTTCGGGAGACCTATGGCGGACCTTCTATTGTTCCGATCCATCGAGGAACGCCTCAGCAATGAGGTCCGTGATCGAAAGAGCATTGTCGAATTGCAGGGTGACATATCCAAACTCAGCCCGCTTGGGCACATCATGACGAGGACCAAGAAAAGGGATGTACAGGTCTCTACACCCACCAGGGAGTCTAAGTGGGTATCCATACGGTTGACCGATGCAGAGAGGGTGATTTATGAAAACGTGGCCTTGCTTTGCAGATACGCCGGGATCGGAGGCGTGAACAATTTCAATTTAGGTTTAATCACCATATTCAGGATCGTGGCAAGTTGCATTCCGGTGTCGGAGAATTATTTCCGCTCCAAAATAGCGTCTGCTGAAGCCGTGGTCGCAGACGAAGATAAGACGTTGAAGATGGAAGAGACTGACCAGGATAATTCCAATGGGGGACAACAGACACTTCAATCGCTGCCGAGGGGCCAGATCGAAGGCATCCTCTCGCTTTATCTGGACGTCGACGTTGACTCGAAACTGGACAAGCTAAACGAGGTACTGAACGGTATCTGGTCCGCTGACGATAACGACGGACACGTTCGCCGCAAGGTGGTCATTTTCAGTTATTTTCCACGAACGGTTATTTACGTAGGCCGGAAGTTGGCAACGCGTGGAATCGACTGCCGGGTGATTCATGGCAGCGTGCCGCAAGACGACCGGGAGCGTGCTATCGACGATTTTCTCGAAGAAGAAGCAGTCAAGGTACTTGTTTCGACCGATGTCGGTGCGGAAGGTATAGACCTCCAAAAAGCCTCTGTTGTTGTCAATTATGACTTGCCCTGGAATCCCATGGTCGTTGAACAGAGGATCGGGCGTATCGACCGCATCGGACAAACGTCGGAGCGGATACACATTTTTAATTTTGCCGTCGAGGATTCAATAGAAACCAGGGTTTTACAGAGGTTGTTTGAAAAGATCGAGATCTTCCGACAGGTGATCGGGGAACCGGATCCGATAATTGGAGAGGAGATTCAGTCTCTGGCGATGGAGGCTCTGAGCGGCCGGCTGACTGCGGATCAGCTCGAAGAAGAGATCGAGAGGCGAAATGCGGCCTTGGACCGCCAGAAATTCGAGTCAGAAGGGATTCTGAAAGAAGTCGATCGCCTTATCTCGGCTGACCAGGAGCTAATTGACGAGATCCAGTCGGTCATCGGCGAGAGGCAATTACCGACCCCACCCGAGATTTTCGGGTTCCTAAACCTCTTCCTTTCACAAAGATATGAGGGAATTCAGCTCCCGAAGGAGTGCATCGATGGGGTCTTCAAGGTTGATCTTGGCGTAAGAGTCGGGATGGATATGGAGTCGAGTCTCAGGGATCTTGGGGATGTAGGCGTCACGTTTGCCAGAAAGATCCAAAGCGGGCGGCCTGTCACTGCAACGTTGTCTCGCGATGCGGGGTACCTCCACCCTGGCGCAGAGACGATACATTACCGACACCCTCTTGTCCTTTACTCGGTATTGGAATTCGGAAAGGAGAGGGACGATGATGTCGTCGGGGCCTTCGCTATCGGCGTTTCCGACACGGATTCGGTTCCTCGGGGGACTTACGGTTTCCTGGTGTCGTATTTCGAGGTTGAGGGAAGAGTTGGAAATCGCCGAATGCACGTGTTGCTCCACGATCTTGAGAGAGACCAACTAGTGGACGACCAGGCCGTGACCATACCGCTGATCGTGAAGGCAATAGAGTCCGGCGACTCGATCGAATTTCCACCGGAATGGATCGGCAGGATGAGCGTTTCCGCCGAGCGCATGAAAAGATCCCTGTTGGAAGAAAAAAATCGTTTGGATCAGCGCGAACGAACCCGTCAGGAGATGCGGGACGAGATACAGAAACTTACGCTTTTGGCGGCGCAGAGGTCTCGGATCGCGAAGATTAAAAGCAGGCTCAGTCGCTTAATTCAAAACCATGCGATGCAGTTCCCGATAAGCGTCGCGGAAAAGATGCTGGAGAAGGCGGAAAAGGAGTACGAGGATATCTTGCGGTCATCCGCTGAACCGAGGCCGTGGAAAGGGGTGCAGGATCTTGAGATCGCCGTCGGAGTTGTTCAAGTCGGTAATTGATCGGCTCAGGGGGAACGACAAAAAGAAAATTCCTCCGGGAAACAACGACACGAAAGCCGGGGGAGACGGCATGAATGCTTCTCTCGGACGAAACGATACGAGGAAAATTCTTCGTTTGGGGTTGGATTACGGGACGAGTGCGTCGAAACTCGTTATACGCGACGAGGAGGCCCCGGGTGGTGCAAGAGCTTACGTGGTTGGGAACAACAACGGCGGGTATCGTTTCCCCTCGTCGGTTTACTATGTGCCTTCCGACGGTCGATTGTTACTGGGCGTAAGGCCACCACCGGGAAAAGAGGCGGTCGAGTATCACAGCATCAAGATGCGCGTTGCTGAAGACGCAGTGAATGGAGAAGCCCGTTACTTTTACGGGAATCGGTTTGATTACCCAAGGGGGTGGTCTTCAAAGGATCTGGCTGTTTTGTCCGTTTGGTACTTGTTGTCTGAGGCAAGCCGTTGGGGAAAATCAGCGTTCCCAAGATTCGGAGAGGTTTTGATCTCCGTAACCATGGGGATTCCCATGAGTTTTCAGGACGACCAGAGGATTAAAGCGGCCTTTCTTGACGTGATAAGGGCGGCACAGCGTCTCCAGAAGATACACGGCTTGCTGAAGGAGTCCGAGATCGAGGCAGACCCGGCTTTGGCGTTAATAAAGGATTCTTTGGATCATGTCATTAAGAATCCAATAGACGAGGATAGGCACCGGGCGTGGCTTCGAACGGAGGCGGAGTCGGCCCTATTCTGGGCATTCCACTCTCCCAGCGTGCCTCCGGGTCTTTACGCAAAGGTGGATATTGGGGCAGGGACGACTAATTGCTCCACATTCACGATCCCGGAAGCTTACAACGAAGGGGCACAACTGTGGAGAAAGGAAAAGATCGGTTTTTTTTCTGCCTTATCGGGGTGCTTGGGCACTGACGCTCTCCACGAACAGATGCTGAAAACCCTGCCGAATATCAGTTCATCCGACGATCTCAAGGGAAAGGAAAACGATATTCTTGCCCGCCAAGCGGATTGTGGAATCGGTAATCTGGTGAGGGAAATATATACGGAGGTGCACCAAAAAAACTGGCAGAAAGCCCGAAGGGTATATCCAAGCGAAGAGGCGTGGAAGAATTTTATGGTAATCGTAATCGGGGGCGGTGGACAAATCGATAGAGTGAGGGATGAGTTTAAAAACCACCCTAGCCCAAACTGGAAGCACTGGTCCGATTATCACCCTCAATTAAAGATCATGCCGCTCTCAATTCCCGACGATCTCTTCTTGGGAGACAGAAATGGGAAACCGAAGCAGGGCGATCTGCCTTTCCTAATGGTTGCTTACGGTCTATCGAACAGCGAATTCAGCGTCCCACAAGTGACTAGCCCGCAAGACACTCCACCGATCAGGCCGTACCGCAATTCGGTGCGTGAGATTGAAGAAGCAGACGCGATCCGGTGACCCATTTTCAACCACCCATGCGAGAAGTGGGTAGGCTAATGCCTAGTCGAACTGAAAACCCTTCTCCTCCAATGCACAGGAAAAATCGGAAATCGGGATCCACTCCTTGCTCTTCTGCTTTGTTCCAAGCTGGAATAATTTCCGCGCTTTGATCTGCTCAGGCGTCAATTCCCGTATCTTGTTCAATCCTCCCTTGATCCCGACAAACATTGACTTCGTCTTGCCGTATTTCCCCGCTCGATAGAGAGTTGCGAGATCGAGAGGATTTCCCGTCCACGGAATTCCTTCAAGGGAATACTTTTCCGGTTCGAGACACCAGTTGGTCAGGATTTGGAACGTCTTCAACGGAAGATACTGCCATCCGAACGAACCGTCCTCCGTGACAACGACCTCATAATCAAGGAATGTTGGATTGCGCCATGCTCGAGAAGCGGTTCCGCATTTCCCATACTGGCGAAGAGACCCGCTCCGTCCAATAAACTGTTGGGCTGACTTGACTGGTGGTATGACAATGGTTATACTTCGGGTATGAAAACAGCCATATCGATACCGGACAAGGTTTTTCGTTCCGCTGACTCCTTGGCGAAGCGTCTTGGCGTGTCCAGGAGCCAATTATACGCAACAGCGATTACTGAATTTCTATTACGGCATCAGAGTCGAAAGGTGACAGAGCGCCTCGATCATATTTATGAGGAAGAAGATTCCTCTCTGGCACAGGGGTTCATTGCGGCTGAAATGAGATCACTCCCTTCTGAGGAGTGGTGATGGAGCGAGGCACGGTATGGTGGGCGCAACTCCCCGAACCGATTGCCTCGGAACCTGGATTTCGTCGGCCCGTAATTATCATTCAATCCAATGCATTCAACCGAAGTCGCATTCGAACGGTTGTCGCAGTTGTCCTTACCTCCAATCTTCGACTATCCGAAGCGCCTGGTAACATTCTCATATCTGCAACCGATTCCGGCCTTCCAAAAGATTCCGTCGCGAACGTTTCGCAGATCATTACGTTGGACCGAACATTTCTTACAGAAAAGTGCGGGCGAATGCCATCGCGAATCATGAAGGCTGTCGATGACGGCATACGGCTCGTGCTTTCTCTTTGAAGAATTCGCAGCCTA
>Ga0172375_10012476_pt1 | contig 10649 bp, 14 predicted proteins | sample LakKiv1m_FD_114537 | JGI IMG/M metagenome (GOLD analysis project Ga0172375, IMG submission 114537) | Freshwater microbial communities from Kabuno Bay, South-Kivu, Congo - kab_092012_11.1m | ecosystem: Environmental > Aquatic > Freshwater > Lake | place: Democratic Republic of the Congo...
AGTGGCATGTCCTTTATTCGTTCCTTTCGCTGAAGAAGGCCTGCTTGAAGGGGAAGTGGTTACTCAGGTGGCCAGAACATACCTTAAACCTTTAAAAGACGCTAAATGCGACACGGTAATTCTCGGATGCACTCACTATCCATTATTAAAGCCGGTAATCAAGAAAGTTATGGGTGAAGGTGTTGAGTTGATAGATTCCGCCAAGCAGGTCGCTATTGAAGTTAAGAAAATTTTATCGGCCGAGAGTCTCTTAAGCAACAAATCCAAAGGTAAAAGTAAATTTTTTGTCAGCGATAATCCTGAATGGTTCAGAGAATTGGCAGGTGGATTTTTAGGTGAAAATATTAAGGATGTCAGTAAAATCACGATTTAAGAGGTGGTACTATGTATAGCATTAGAGTTGAAGGAAGTTTTAGCTCAGCGCATAACCTAAGAGGTTATAAAGGAAGATGCGAGGATCTGCACGGGCACAACTGGAAAGTGGAAGTAGTCTTGAGCAGCTCCAGCCTTGATAAACTGGGTATGGTCATGGACTTTAGATTGGTTAAGCAGAAATTAAACGCTATATTGGATAAAATGGATCACGCATATTTGAATAAGATCAGCTATTTTAAAAAAATTAATCCTACCTCAGAAAATATCGCAAAATATATTTTTGATAATATGAAATCAAAGATACCTATGGTTGAATCTGTCACTGTTTGGGAATCCGATAACTCCTGCGCTACTTATTATGCTGATTAAGAATAATACACAGAAGAGAAAAAAAGCGATAGTTTTGCTTTCCGGAGGCCTGGATTCCGCAGTCACTCTTTATTATGCGATCAGTAAAGGTTATGATTGTTATTGTCTTATTTTTGAATATGGCCAAAGGCATAAACGAGAAATAATTTCCGCGGTAAATATTGCTAAAAAAGCAAAATGTAATTATAAAATTTTAAAAATGAATCTGCCTTGGAAAGGGTCAAGCCTGCTCGATAAAGAGATGAGGGTTACTAGGCCGCAAGGCAACAAAGTTGCCGGTGAGATACCGGATACTTATGTGCCGGGTAGAAACATAATTTTTTTAAGTTTTGCTCTATCTTGTGCAGAAGCAATTGGAGCTTCGGCTATTTTTATCGGGGCGCACGCTCAGGATTATTCTGGTTATCCGGATTGCCGTGGAAAATTTTTTAAGGCTTTTGACCGGATGGCTCAGGAAGGTACAAAAACAGGGGTTCGGGGAAAAAAGATTAATATAATTACCCCCATAATAAATATGCGCAAAAGCCAGATAATCAAAACCGGGATAAAACTAAATGTCCCATTTGAATTGACCTGGTCTTGTTATAAGGGGCAGAAGACCCCCTGTGGGAATTGTGATAGTTGTAATTATCGGGCAAAGGGATTTAAAGAGCTGAATATTAAAGATCCGTTAATTCAGTAGTAGTAGTTAGTAGATAGTTAGGGGGAAATAAGGGGAATAATGAAAGGAAAAATTTCAGAGATTTTTGAGAGTGTCCAGGGAGAGGGTATATATTTTGGGCAGAGGCAGATTTTTATCCGCCTATCCGGATGTAATTTAAAATGCAAATTTTGTGATACAAAACATAAACATTTTACCGAACTTGAAGCCGCAGAGCTTCTGGAGAAAATTAAATCATACAAGAATCATCAAGGGGTTTTGTCCTTTACGGGTGGAGAGCCGCTTTTACAGAAAGATTTCCTTAAAGAAATTTTTAGATTGACTCATGCCCAAGGTTATAAAAATTACCTTGAAACCAACGGTACTCTGCCGGACGAATTAAAGGAGGTAATTGAAGATGTGGATATTGTGGCAATGGATTTGAAATTTCCCAGCTCGACTGGATTAAGAAGTTTTTGGAATCAACATCGTAGATTTTTAAAAGTAGCGTCTTCTAAAAATGCTTTTTTAAAAGCTGTTGTTTGTGAGGATACTACCCAGGATGATTTAAAAGAAGCCATTGATCTTATCAGACAGGTCGATGATAATTCAATTTTAGTTTTACAGCCAAACAGTTATGAATGGAATGTTGATCTTGAAGAAAAAGTCAGTCAATTTAAAAGAATCTGTCTTGATGAGGGTATAGTTACCTGCGTAATTCATCAAATGCACAAAATTATAGGAGTCAGATAATGAAAAGCCGCGAAGTCTCTGCAAGGTTATCGGTTCGCCGGTCGTCCTATGAAGGGCTACAAAAAAGTATTAGGAAATTAGAAACTCCTGAAATTGAAGTTTGGGAAAATCAATATAATGATAAGGATTACACAATAAATCTTGATGTTCCGGAGTTTACCTGTATTTGCCCTAAAACCGGATTACCTGATTTTGCCAACATAACTATAACTTATTGTCCGGATAAATATTGCATAGAATTAAAATCTTTTAAAATGTATACAATATTTTACCGCAATGTCGGTGTTTTTCACGAGCATTTAATAAACAAGATGTTGGAAGATTTTGTAAAAGCAGCCCGGCCGCGTTATGCTAAAATAGTTGGAATATTTAACCCTCGAGGTGGGATAACCACTTCAGTTTCCAGAGAGTATAGGCGTAAATGATCGACGAGATCAATCAGATTTTGAATTCAGGAAAAAATATAACGGCAGCTCAAATGGGCGAGGCTATGGAAGAGATAATGACCGGCAAGGTAAAAACTGCCGGCATCGTTTCTTTTTTGGAGGCTTTATCTAAGAAGGGGGAAACTGTTGAGGAATTGACTGCCGCGGTAGCTGTAATGCGCACACATGTAACTAGGATCAATGTTTGTAATATGGCAGTTCTGGATACCTGCGGGACGGGCGGGGATTCAAAAGGAACTTTTAATATTTCAACAGCCACTGCTTTTGTGGCAGCAGGTGCCGGAGTTACTGTCGCTAAGCATGGTAACCGTTCAGTTACCAGCCGGTCTGGAAGCGCTGATATCCTGGAAGCCTTGGGAATCAATATAAATTTAAGCCCGGATAAATTAGAGGAATGCCTTGAAGGGATAGGCATAGCGTTTTTATTCGCCCAGAATTTACATCCGGCAATGAAATATGCTGCACCCGCGCGCAAGGAAATAGGGAAAAGGACGATGTTTAATATTTTAGGCCCTTTAAGCAATCCGGCTGGAGCTGCGCATCAGTTGATGGGAGTGTATGATAAGAAGTGGCTCGAGATTGTCGCTCAAGTACTGATTAATTTAGGGACAAAGCATGCTTTGGTGGTGCATGGATTTGACGGCTTGGATGAAATAACAACAACTGACTCAACTTATGTTGCTGAAGCTGTTGGAGATGAGGTTAAGACGTATATTATTAAGCCGGAAGATTTTGGTTTTAAGAAGGCCAGGCTTGAAGATTTAAAAGGAGGCGATGCATCTTTAAATGCCGGGATAATGATTGATATTTTAAACGGCAAATCAGGTCCAATGAGGGATATCGTAGTTCTTAATGCCGCGGCAAGCATTTATGCAGCGGATAAGTCGGAATCTATCTCCCAGGCAATAGAGCTGGCCAGTAAATCTATCGACCAAAAAAAAGCTTTGGAAAAGTTATTACAACTGAAAGATTTTTCAATTCGGCATTCTTAAGGGCTCTAAAAGTAGCGAAGAGGGCCTTAAGGGTGACCATAAGGAAAATAAAATTATGGCTAAAGATATTTTAAAGGAAATAATCAATAAGAAAAAAGAAAAGTTGGTTTTGGCCAAGCAGGCAATGCCGGAGGAAGAAATTAAACTTAAGCTGGCAGAATTAGCTTCGCCTCGGCCTTTTATTGAGGCGATCAATAAACCAAGAGTGATTTCTTTGATTGCGGAAATTAAAAAAGCTTCCCCTTCTCGCGGGATTATCCGGGACGATTTTAATCATATAGAAATTGCCAAGATTTATCAGGATGTGGGGGTACAGGCATTATCAGTGCTAACTGAAGAAGATTATTTTCAAGGCAATATCAATTATATCAATGAAATAAAAGCAGTGGTTAACCTGCCGATTCTGCGAAAAGATTTTATCTTTGAAAGTTATCAGGTTTACGAGTCTAGGTTTTATGGAAGCGATGCTATTTTGCTTATCGCAGATATCCTTTCCAAGGATAAAATAATCGAGCTAACTCAATTGGCCCAAAGCTTAGGAATGGATTGTTTAGTGGAGGTGCATGAGGAAAAAGAGCTCAAAAAAGTACTTACATTAAAAGATGTTCCTTTGATAGGGATCAATAACCGTAATTTACGCACTTTGGAAGTTGATTTAAAAACTACCGAGAAATTATTTACTCTTATCCCTAAAAGTAAGATTGTGGTTGTGGAAAGCGGATTGAAAAAATCCCAGGATATACTGTTTTTAAAAATTTTGGGGATAAATGCAGTGTTGATCGGCGAGGCATTTATGGAATCTGCAGATATTGCCAGAAAAGTAGAGGAGGTAATGGGATGGTAAATCCCCACACCAACTTTATTTGTGGGATGTTTTACGTCTATATTTTAAAAAGCAAAAAAGATGGTAATTTTTATATTGGTTCAACCAATGATTTAAATATGAGGATAAATGAACATAATAAGGGTTTAGTTCTTTCAACTAAAACAAGAATTCCTTTTTCTTTGGTTTATTATGAAGCTTATTGTTCTGAGGCAGATGCTAGACGAAGAGAGAAAAATTTAAAATTAAGGTCTAGAGCTTTTGTTCAATTAAGGGCTCGTATAAAAGAAAGTAGGTTATTATGAAAAAAGTTGGTGTGGGGGTAAACTCGAAAACAAAGGTAAAAATTTGCGGTATTACTAATCTTGAGGATGCGCTGATCTCGATAAATGCCGGTTGCGATGCTTTGGGTTTTGCTTTTTTTAAAGGCAGCCCGCGATATATTACTCCGGAAGCAGCGCGTAAGATTATCAGAAGCCTGCCTGCGTATGTTATTAAGATCGGAGTTTTTGTCAACGCTCAGGAAAAGACTATTAAAAAAATCGCTAGGATGCTTGGGCTTAATATGCTGCAGTTTCATGGGCAAGAGTCTGCTGAATTTTGTTCGCGTTTTAAAAAATACAAAATCATTAAAGTTTTTAGGATCAAAGATAAAGACCATCTGCCGGATGTGTCTAAGTATAAAGTTTTCGCTTATCTTTTTGATACTTTTAATCCCGCTAAAAAAGGCGGTACAGGGGAAAGGTTCGATTGGGAATTGATCAGCCATATAAAGGGTATTGAGGGGCCGATTTTCTTGGCCGGAGGATTAACTCCAAAGAATGTTTATAAAGCGATCAAAAAAGTAAAACCGCAGTGGGTGGATGTTTGCAGTTCCATTGAGTTGGCGCCCGGAAAAAAGGACGCTAAGAAAGTTAAAGATTTTGTTAAAGAGGCTAAAAGAGCCTGCTCCTAAGTTATCCCCGAATATGAAGAAAGGTCTAAATATTTTGTATTTAGGTATAACTTACGGGGCCTAATTTGACAGCGGGTACCTTTTTACCTATAATAAAGTAAATTACACCCAATCTAAAAGGTTAGATTGGTGTCTCGTTTTCTACAAGAGGAAAACTATGATTCCAGATAAATTAGGGCATTTTGAATGTTTTGGCGGTAGGTTTGTGCCTGAGACGCTTATTTATGCTTTGGATGAACTTGAAAATGAATATCACAAGGCCAAGAAAGACGCATCATTTAAAAAAGACCTTGAATATTATCTAAAGGAGTATGCCGGCAGGCCTACGCCTTTATTTTTTGCCAAAAATTTAAGCCAAGATTTGGGATTGAAAGTTTACCTAAAAAGAGAAGACCTTCTTCATACCGGAGCGCATAAAATAAACAATACTATCGGCCAGGCATTATTGGCAGTTCGCATGAAAAAGCCGCGAGTAATTGCCGAAACGGGTGCCGGCCAGCATGGTGTAGCTACTGCCACGGTAGCCGCGTTATTTAAATTAAAATGCGATATTTATATGGGCGAGGAAGATATTGCCCGTCAAGCGCTTAATGTTTACCGCATGAAATTGCTCGGGGCTAGGGTGATTCCGGTCAAGAGTGGATCCAAGACTCTTAAAGATGCCATGACTGAAGCCTTACGGGACTGGGTTACCAATGTTAGGGGAACTCATTATGTTATCGGGACGGTTGCTGGCCCCCATCCGTATCCTTTGATGGTTAGGGATTTTCAGTCGGTTATCGGCAAAGAAGCCCGCAAGCAGATTTTAAAGAAAGAGAAAAGACTTCCTGATTATCTGTTAGCCTGTGTCGGCGGCGGAAGCAATGCTATGGGTTTATTTTATCCCTTTGTTAATGATAAAAAAGTTAAGTTTATAGGAGTAGAAGCAGCCGGCAAGGGGATTAAAACAGGCGAGCATGCCGCTACTTTGGTTATCGGCGATATTGGTGTATTGCATGGCTCAAAATCCAATTTATTGGAGGATAAATTCGGCCAGATAAAATTAACCCATTCAATTTCCGCGGGATTGGATTATCCTGGAGTCGGCCCTGAACATGCTTATTATAAAAAAATCAAGAGGGCAGAGTATATGGCGGTTGATGATAAAGAGGCTTTGGCAGGCTTAAAAATGCTTTCTGAGATGGAAGGTATAATTCCCGCGCTTGAATCAGCGCATGCTTTGGCATATTTGGTTAAATTAAGTAAAAAAATCAAGAAAAATTCCCTGGTTATTGTTTGTGTTTCCGGAAGAGGTGATAAAGACATGGGGATCATTACTGAGAATTTAAAAATATGAACCGCATCGATAAAAAATTCAAAGAACTGAAAAATAACAAGAAAAGCGCTTTTGTCGCTTTCATTACTGCCGGCTACCCTGATCTTGGAGTGACAGAAAAGTTAATTTCAGAGTTTACTAAGATAGGCGTAGATATCCTTGAGCTAGGAGTTCCTTTCTCCGACCCACTGGCTGATGGCCCGATAATTCAGGAAGCTTCAAAGAGTGCTTTGGAAAAAAAAGTTAACCTATCAGGAATTTTAGAGATTGTAAAAAAAGCCCGTAAGTCAAGCAACATGCCGATATGCCTGATGACCTACTATAATCCTGTGTTTTGTTTTGGCGAGGAAAAATTCGTCCAGGAAGCGGTAAAAGCGGGAGTGGATGGAATAATAATTCCAGATCTGCCTCCAGAAGAAGCGGGAAATTTAATTAAAGCCAGCCGTAGATATAATTTGGCAACCATATTTTTCCTGGCTCCCACAAGCTCAGAAAAAAGAATAAAGTTGGTTTCCAAGGCTTCGACCGGGTTTATTTATTATGTTTCTTTGACTGGAGTTACCGGCCCGCGCAAAAGCTTGCCGAAAGATTTAATAGATAAAGTTAAAACATTTAAAAAAATTACCGATAAACCGATCTGCGTTGGATTTGGCGTTTCCAGCCTCGAGCAGGTCAAAGAGATCCAAAAAGTTGCTGATGGGGTTATTGTGGGCAGTGCTATCGTCGGAAAAATCAAAGAAAATATCGGAAATCCCGATATTTTAAATAAAGTTGCCGATTTCGTAAGACATCTTAAAGGAAAGGATTAATTGTGTATAAAAAAACCAAGTTAGATAATGGTTTAAGAATTATAACCAATCCTATGCCCAAAATGCAATCAGTGGCATTGGGTATTTGGATAAAGGTCGGAGGAAGATTTGAGAATGTCCAGAATAAAGGGATTAGCCATTACTTAGAGCATATTTTATTTAAAGGGACAAAAAAATATTCTTTGCGCAAGCTTAAGGAGTCCATTGAAGGTGTGGGCGGTTCGTTAAATGGTTTTACTTCTGAAGAGGTAACATGTTATTTGGTTAAGCTTCCTCAACGCCACCTTGAATTAGGCCTGGATATTCTCTCGGACATGGTGATTAATCCGCTTTTGCCTGAGGAGGAAGTTGAGAAGGAGCGCACAGTTATTCTGGAAGAATTGAAAATGTATCGTGACCTGCCGCAAAGTTATGTCTATGACCTTTTGGATGAACTTTTGTGGCCCGGGCAGATGATCGGCATGAGTGTTATCGGCTCGGTTGAATCGGTAAACGGGATCAAGAAAACAGATTTAATTAATTTTAAGAATAATAATTATACAGCTTCCAATATTGTGGTTTGTGCAACCGGTTTATTAAATCATAACAAGCTGGTTAAGAAAGCTGATAAGATATTCTCGGTTCTAAAAAAATCACCGGAAAATAATTGCGTTGCGGCGACGGAAGAAAGTTTTAAACCGCAGTTAAATGTTTTGGCAAAAGGTACTGAACAGACGCATATTGCTTTAGGATTCCATAGCCTTAAGAGGGATGATCCTTTAAAATATGCGCAGGGCTTATTGCATATCATTTTGGGTGGTAATATGTCCAGCCGCTTGTTTAATGAAGTGCGGGAGAAAAAGGGGTTGGCTTATGAGATCGGCACTCACATCAAGCGTTTTGAGGATACTGGATCATTTTTAGTGCATGCCGGCATCGATAATACGAAAGTCACCCAGGCCCTGACGGTTATTTTAAGCGAGTTGGGAAAGATCAAGAATAACTTGGTTACTTCGGATGAGTTTAAGCGAGCTAAAGAGTTTTACGTCGGTCAGCTTGAGCTAGCCTTGGAAGACACCATGGAACACATGCTTTGGATAGGTGAGTCGACAGTCACACTGGATAAAACTAATACTTTGCAGCAGGTGATTAAAGATGTAAATAAAGTAAAAAGAGAAGATCTTAAATATGTAGCGCAGCAAATTTTTCAAGAGAAAAAGATTAATCTTGCGGTAATCGGGCCTGTTAAAGATATAGAGCCTGAAATTTCTAACACGCTAAAGATAGGATAAATTATGCATTGGGTTTTTACTCTTCCGGGGGCCATAATTGTTGTTTGTATTTTGGCTTGCCTGTCATTCTTTTTTTCTATCTCAGAGACATCGATCATTGCTTTAAGCAAGATCCGGCTGCGCCATATGGTGGCTAAAGGCGTTAAACGATCGCAAAGCGTTCAGAGGCTTGTAACCAAGCTGGATAAATTTATTGTAGGTATACTTGTTGGAAACAATTTCGTTAATATTTCTCTTTCGGCGATCGTTACTGCTATATTTGTCCAGCTGTTAGGTTATGAATTCGGGCCCTTGGTTTCTACAGTTGTAACTACTCTTTTCATTCTTGTTCTATGCGAAATTACCCCTAAGATCCTGGCAACAAAGAATCCGGAAAAGATAGCTCTTATAACTGCTCCAATTATGGAGGTTTTTATACGTATAATCCGGCCGATTATCATTTTTTTTACGGGCATAAGTAATCTTATTCTTAAAATTCTGCATATTGAGACTACGGGCAGGTCCCCTTTGATAACAGAAGAGGAATTAAGGCTAATGATTGAAGTTGGCAAAGAGGAAGGTGTAGTCAGCGACGAAGAAAGAAAAATGCTGCACCGTATTTTTGAATTCGGAGACGTTAAGGTTTCTGATGTTATGATATCAAAAGAAAATATGGTTGCTGTGGACATTTCTACCAGTTCGGAAGATCTATTGAATATATTTGTTGAAGAGGGCCATGCGCGGCTGCCGGTTTATAAGGATAAACTCAATAATATTGTTGGGATAGTTCACTCGCACGATCTGCTTTACATATTAAAAGATAAGGGCTTATTTTTACTCCAGGATTTGCTGCATGCGCCTTATTTTGTAAAAGCGAATATGCGGGTTAATGAGCTCTTAAGGATATTCCAGGCTGAAAAAATGCAGATCGCTATTGTAGTTGATGAGCATAAGAATGTTTTGGGTCTCTTGACCTTGGAAGATCTTGTTGAAGAGATTGTTGGCGAGATCGAAGAGGCACCGCCTATCAGGCGCCACAATCACAAGAAGCCCAGCCAGAATGGTTGACAGGCAGGGCAACATATGATATATTTAAAAATCAAGTCTACTCAACAGAAGCTTATGTATTAACAACGGCTTATTTATGCAAGATAGGCGGCATAAGTTTTGGACTAAATAAAGGAGGAACAAGATGGGTGAAAAAGGATATTGTGTAAAATGTAAAGCTAGCAAAGAAATGAAAGATGAGCAGAAGGTAACTATGAAGAATGGCCGCCCAGCAGCAAAGGGAAAATGTCCTGACTGCGGAACCGGAATGTACAAGATCTTAGGAAAGAAATAGAGAGGTTTTACCATAGACACGAAAAATTTAGCACTGCGTATCGCAGTTAGCGCCAAATCCAAAAAAGCCAAAAGAGTGCATGTCTTGGATATGCGTCAAGTATGCAGTTTTTGTGATTATTTTGTTATAGCAAGCGGGACCTCGCTTAGGCATGCAGGGGCGATTGCCCAGGCAATAGAGGAGGACCTCTTAAAGGACAATATAAAATCGCTTTCCAGGATTTCTTATAATGATGAGTCCGGATGGCTTGTGCTTGATTATGGAAGCGTTATTGCTCATGTTTTTTATGAGCCGATGAGAGAATTCTATAATCTGGAAGAACTTTGGTCAGACGCTAAAAAAATAAAGATTTCCGCTAGATAATTTGCCCCCACACCATTTGAAGAAAATCATGCTTTTCTTTAAGTCGGTGTGGGGATTTATTTAAAATTGCCTGAGGATAGAGTGGGATAGTTTTGGAAGGAAACAGGGTGAAAAAAGACGCTTTAGAATCATTAACCAGCCTTATTAAAAATGCTTTGAATGCGCTTAACCTGCAATTCAAGGATGAGGATATATATTTAGACCTGCCTCAAGACAG
>Ga0172375_10012478_pt1 | contig 10649 bp, 8 predicted proteins | sample LakKiv1m_FD_114537 | JGI IMG/M metagenome (GOLD analysis project Ga0172375, IMG submission 114537) | Freshwater microbial communities from Kabuno Bay, South-Kivu, Congo - kab_092012_11.1m | ecosystem: Environmental > Aquatic > Freshwater > Lake | place: Democratic Republic of the Congo...
AAAAAGAAGATATAGCTAAACGTGGTGAAGCCCTCCATGAGTCCAACCCGATGATGGGTCACCGCGGTGTACGCCTTGGTGTAACATATCCTGAAGTTACAGAGATGCAGGTAAAAGCAATGTTTGAAGCAACAATGGAACTCATTAAGGAAGGCAGGAAGCCCCATCCTGAACTGATGGTTCCCGTAACATGCGACGTATCTGAACTCGATTTTACAAAGAAAATTGTTGACAAGGTTCATGCAGAGGTATGCAAGAAATTCGAGGTCAGCAAAATAGGCTACAAATACGGTACAATGATCGAGATCCCGAGGGCTACTCTCCTTGCCGACCGCATGGCGAAGAGCGCAGAGTTCTTCTCTTTCGGAACCAATGACCTCACCCAGATGACATTCGGCTTCAGCCGCGATGACATCGGCGGATTCATGAATGATTACATCGACAAGAAGATGCTGGCTGCTGATCCATTCCAGACTATTGACCAGGATGGTGTAGGGCAGCTGATCACTATGTCGGTTCAGAAGGGAAGGGCAACAAGGCCTGATCTGAAAATTGGTATCTGCGGAGAACAGGGTGGCGATCCAGCCTCAGTTGAGTTCTGCTTCAAAAACGGACTCACTTATGTAAGCTGTTCTCCATTCAGGGTTCCGATAGCCAGACTATCAGCATCTCAGGCTTCAATAAAATTCGGAAAATAATTCTGAAGGTATAGAAATCAGGAAGGGGCTGTCTCAGAGCCCCTTTCTTTTTATGTGTAAAACCCATACCCTCCCCTTACTTTTAAGGGGAGGGGCAGGGAGGGGTTATTTTTCTAAAAAATTGGGTGAAGAGGCCTTCTGAGAAACCTCTAGGGGGCATTTATTACCTTATTAATACAGACTTCTTCGTTATCACCTGAGGTTTTAAGGAACCGCTTTTCCTGATTTCCAGCCTTATCAGATATATCCCGCTGCTTACCTGTGGCCCGGGATTCCAGATAAACTTATATTCTCCCGGAGAGTAAACGCCGGAGGCAATAGATTCAATACGATTACCCGTAACTGACAATACACTCAGGCTTATCCCTGCGCTTTCTTTAAGGGTGAAACAGATATTATTTGTTATTGAAAATGGATTCGGATATATCTTAAGATCAGAGAAATAATCAGGTTCCTGACTCTCTTCAATGCCAGTAATTGAAGAAATACGTGCTTCATCAAACCACATGGTCCCGATTTTTTCACCCTCAGGATTTTGCCTGATAACAATACTGTGAAAATTAAAATCAGTATTCCCGGGTATTACGGATACAGGGATAGTTTTAAGGTCCCACCCGGCCCAGTTAACAGTATCAACAGGGACAATATAATTAGTGTTGCCGGCTAGATAAAACCAGTATTCAAGAAGGTTCCCGCTCAGGTCGCCAAAAACCCACATGCCAAACGACTTTGCATCGCCATACCCTATAACCGGTTTCCTGGTATTAAAAGTACGGCAGACTCCTCCATCCGGATTTACAAATACATAATCAAGCATTCCTGAAGATATTCCTCCTCTTTTCATCAGTGAGGAGTATGTAAATGTTGTGAGCGGATTGTTTGTACCAACAGTACTCCCGCTGGTTTCCGGGTCCCAGAATACCGAAATATCATCAAAGGATTCTATAACAGTCCCGGGAGGATATGGGTCGCTCCTGGTGGTAAAACTGATTTCAATATTTTTTCCAAGCGTATTACCACCTATATCTGACAGGCCCTGATCGAGAGTGACCTTATATTTCTTATTAAGGGATAACTGAGCAGAAGGTTCAAAATAAAAGTATCCCCTGCCATCCTTCTCAGAATATATCTCACGAATCCTGCTTATCACCTGGCCCGATTCATCTTTAAAAAGGACCTTATCGGTCAGCTGAGATTCAATGAGAGGTGCATCAAAGATCAGCCTTATCTGCGGGTATATTGAAATTCCTGTTTTTCCGTTTGCAGGAAAATTTCTTTCAAGCGCCATGCGGAAACGATTTTTAGAAACAAAACTGAAATTATATGGCGATCCGATGTCAACTTTCCACTTTGAACATGCTATAGTATTGAGTGTAAGGTTATAGCTGGTTTTTGGCGCGTACTGTACTGAAGGCTTAACTCTTAATATTGTACTCATTTCATCCCAGTAATAGTTCAGTTGAACTGCAGGAGTGAACAGGATAGCTTTTTGCACAGAATCCCTGTTCATCGGCAGGCTGAATGTAAAAGTAAATTCCTGGTTAAAGACTACACTGTCTGTAACAACCGGAGAAACACTCAGAACCTGAGGGACTATTGTAGTATCAAATTGAAGCCAGATATCCGCCAGGGTTGTTTTATTACCGGCAACATTGACCTCAAGTGAATCTCTCAGGAAATTTTCAACACCGTCGAAGATGATCTTATATGGCCCCGGGGCAACCGAATCGAACATAAAGAATCCATTGTTCAGGTTATCCACCCTGTATTTCCTGTTGCCCGGGATGAGAGTAACCTGCACGTCATTCATAGGCAGCCACTGGTCTCTTGTTCCGGGCTTGAAGTACCACGATGGTATTTTCATTGTGTCTCTGACGATCCCTGCAATTAATCCGTGTGTAACAGGGGTTACATTCTCATGTTCTGTAAGAGCCCTTACGAATGCCCATGCTTCATGATGAAGGAAGTCACTGTTCCTCAGCCTCCATCCCTCCGGAATATAATCGTGAAAGGATCCCTCCGAAAGGACTCCCGGCATTGTGAGTCCCCTGAGAACTCCCAATCCCTGTGTACCCCAGTCGGGATAGAAAGTCCAGTCGCCTTTCACCCATTTTGAAGAGCTTGTCCAGCAATTTCCTTTTTCAAATATTTTATCCCAGATAATTCCGGCAATTATCTTGGATTCAGGATATACCGGCTGGTCGTCATAGCCTCTGAACAGCATAAGAGGCTGATTTTGTGTGCCGTTGAAGCCATTGCTGTGTATGGCAAGGAAGAAATCGGCGTTCGCGGCATTTGCCATCGACGAAATTGACGATAGTGGAAGGTCGTCGGCAGTGTTGTTGGTAGTCCGCGACATGAAGACAGTAGCTTTCATATTGACCATCAGAGAACGAAGGTAAAGTCCCTTTGTAAGGTTGCCGTCCGACTCCCAGAATTCGGTTTCCAGCATGTGACGGTCGTCAGAATCGTGTCCGCCGTGACCCGGGTTTATGAAAAAACGGTAACCGGTAAAATCAGGCGATTGACTGAAGGTATTGTTAATGGCACCGCCGGAGAGGAGGATCAGTGACAGAAAAAACAGCGCTTGTCTTCTGATCATGCTACCTTATCTTAATATTAATTATATACAGTTCGCCTTTCAGAGTCTGATAGGCTATCCTGTTTTTACCGTTGACCGGGAAAGGATACATTTCGATTGACTCTGCGGTATTTGTCAGATTGTATAGTTTGTTCGTTTTCAGGGAATAGCAGATTATATCCGACCGGAGGACCCTGGTTCCGTCATCCTCGTCATTCATCCCTGCAATAAGATTATTGTCAATCCACTTTGGACCATTCACTCTTCCCAGTTCGTACAGAACAGTACCGGCTGTATCTGAAACAAATGTGCTTGTTCCCCGGAAATTATATAGCAGCTTTTTCTTGTCAGGAGACAATGATACCCAGATGTAATTTCCATCACCATTAGGTTTTATCTCTTTCCGCTTCCCCCCTGAATAGAGAACGGGAACAAGGTCTTCGAGTGAAACATATATACCATTAAGTTCTTTTGCTCCACTTTCCTTTAGGGTACTCCCTGATCTTCTTTTCCCATCAGCAAGATAAACGACCTCAGATCCTGATATCACAGGAGATCCCAAACCTCTTGATGCAGGTTCAACAAGTGTTTTCACAGCCGCGCTCCTGTCATATTCATAAAGGGCAGAGTATTTCCTGTAATTTCTGTATTCATCCGATCTGAAGTATATCTTGTTACCGTCGGGCGAAAATACCGGTTCATATCCGGCGCCCGCATCTTTGGCAATTTCCGTTATCCTCTTCTTCCTGATGTCAATAATTTTAAGTCCCCTGAAATCAGATGAGGAAACAAGCAAATTCCTGCCATCGGGCGAGACGGCTGAGATCACCAATTCCCCGGCTTCAGGTCCGGTTATCTGCTGTATTCTCCTTACTGATATCTCCTGCGAAGAAGCTATGAAAGGATAGAAAAAGAGAAAAATCAATAATTTTTTAGACATTATCATCACCAATTATTCATGTTTATTGCCCCTGCACACAAAGTTACAAAAAAAACAGGGTACGTCAGATGTACCCTGTTTAGTTCTTTGCATGGCTGCAAACTGACCTGAACTGTAGTAAGATTTACTAACCTTAGACAATAATAAGACCCTGATGGGAAAGGTTACCCTATGAAAAAATATTGAAAAACTTACACAGAGTGACACAGAGGTCTTCGCTTCACTCAGACTTACAAAGAGAACCACAGAGCATTTTCTCTGTGTAACTCTGTGCTTCTCCGGATTTCCTCTGTGTAAGTTCTTAATTCTTATATGTCTCCATATTAAGGAAATTTATAAATTGTTATTAAAATAACACCTGCTTAACATTTCATTTAGGGAATGTATTTCTATATTTAGCCGGTTTGTTATAAAACAATTGGGGAATAAAATCAAATTATTAACCATGACAGTATACAAAAAACTTCAAAACTGGGTAAAGGAATGGGCAGCTATATGCCAGCCTGATTCGATTCAATGGTGCGATGGTTCCGATGAGGAAAACCAGAAACTACTCGACCAGATGGTCATTAGCGGAGCTGCTATCCAGCTTGATAATAAAAAGCGGCCCGGCAGCTATTATTTTCAAAGCGATCCCAGTGATGTCGCCCGTGTTGAGAACCGCACTTTTATATGTTCCGAAAAAAAGTCAGATGCTGGTCCGACAAACAACTGGAGCGATCCGCGGGAAATGAAGAAGACTCTTCTTTCATTATTTAAGGGATCAATGAAAGGCCGTACGATGTACATCATTCCTTTCAGCATGGGTCCTCTTGGTTCAAAAATAGCGCATATAGGCATTCAGATCACCGACTCTCCCTATGTTGTTGTAAATATGCGTATTATGACCCGCATGGGAAAAGATGTTCTTGATACCCTGGGAAATAATGATTTCGTGCCATGCATACACTCTGTGGGCGCTCCGCTTCAGGCGGGAGAGAAAGACAAAAAATGGCCCTGTGCTCCCATCGAGAGCAAATATATCTCACATTTTCCCGAAACAAATGAGATATTGTCGTACGGAAGCGGTTATGGCGGCAATGCCCTGTTAGGAAAGAAATGTTTTGCCCTGCGAATTGCCTCCAGCATGGCAAGAAGAGAAGGATGGCTTGCAGAACATATGCTCATAATGGGTATAACCAACCCTAAAGGAGTCAAGAAGTACTTTACTGCTGCTTTTCCCAGCGCCTGTGGAAAGACAAACCTGGCAATGCTTATTCCAACAGTTCCGGGATGGAAAGTTGAATGCGTAGGAGATGATATAGCCTGGATGAAATTCGGTTCCGACGGTCGGCTCTATGCTATTAACCCCGAAGCAGGTTTTTTTGGAGTGGCACCAGGCACTTCGATGAAATCCAATCCAAATGCAATGCTCTCCTGCAGTAAAAATACGATCTTTACAAATACAGGATTAACTCCTGACGGCGATATATGGTGGGAAGGTATAGGCCATGATATCCCGCAGGGAACAATTACATGGACAGATGAGGTCTATGATGCAGCTGCAGGCAAACCGGCCGCTCATCCCAATGCCCGTTTCACGGCTCCTGCAAAACAATGCCCTGTAATCGATAATGACTGGGAGAATCCTGCAGGAGTACCTATCTCCGGAATACTTTTCGGAGGACGCCGTCCATCAACATTGCCATTGGTTTACCAGGCATTCGACTGGAACCACGGCGTTTTCATGGGATCAATTGCAGGTTCCGAAGTAACAGCTGCTGCTATTGGCCTTAAAGCGGGTGTAAGGAGGGATCCTTTTGCCATGCTTCCCTTCTGCGGTTATCATATGGGCGATTATTTCGCTCACTGGATAAAGATCGGTAAAAGTGCCCCTGATAAAACCAAACTGCCTCAGATTTTTAATGTCAACTGGTTCCGCAAGAATCCCGAAGGTAAATTTTTATGGCCCGGATATGGAGATAACATAAGGGCGCTTAAATGGATCTTCGAACGCACCGAAGGAAAAGATATTGCACAGGAAACTCCTATTGGCTACGTCCCCAGGGAAGGAACCATTGATATAACCGGTTTGAATGATGTCGCAAAAAACATTCCGGAGCTTTTGAGAGTTGATAAGAATGAGTGGATGTCCGAGCTTAAGCTGATTAATGATCATTATGCTTCATTCGGCGAAAGGCTCCCTGCGGAATTAAAAAAACAACTGACGGATCTCACAAATCGTCTTGATCACTCAAAATGATCTTTACTCTTGATATAAATGTTCGAGTATGAATCTTCTTCTTACTTTAGGTTCATTTGTTCTGGCTTATATTCTGGGATCAATTCCTACTTCAATATGGGCAGGCAAACTTTTCCGCGGTATCGACATCAGGGAACACGGAAGCGGTAATGCAGGTGCAGCTAATGCCATCAGGATACTTGGATGGAAAACAGGGATTCCTGTGCTGATAATCGATATGGCCAAAGGGTGGGTGTCCGCTATGATGCCTCTCTTTTTCAACCTGGCAGAACCTGATACCGCCCTCATCACCAACCTCCAGATTGGAACAGGGGTGACAGCGATAATTGGTCATATTTTTCCTGTTTTTGCAGGCTTCAGGGGCGGTAAAGGAGTAGCAACTGTTTCAGGGGTTCTTCTGGCAGTTCATCCTCTTCTTACACTCTCCTGCCTGGGTATTTTTCTTATAGTTATTCTTATAACACACATTGCATCAGTATCTTCACTAAGTTCAGGAATTGCTTTCCCTATATTACTCTTCACTTTTTTCGATACTCCGTCACTCTTTTTTAAAATATTCTCAGTATGCGTATCCGTGGTGTTAATTATTACGCACAGAAACAATATCAGGCGACTGCTGAAGGGAGAAGAGAAGAAGTTTTTTTAAAATTGTTCCAGTATCTGTATCCGCTTTGCTATCGGAGGGTGTGTTGCAAATAGTGCACCGACCGAGAATGTCGAATTCTTTAATTCAGCCTGTGGGTTTTCAATAAACATCTGAGCGACATCCTTTCTCTGAACAGCCTCAATCGTAGGATCTGCTGATATTTTCTTCAGCGCTGAGGCGAGGGCAAGTGGATTCCTTGTCAGCTCAGCCGACCCCGCATCGGCCAGGTATTCACGCTTTCGTGAAAGGGCAAACCTGAACAGCGAGGCAATAAGATAACCTATCAGAGCAAGAACCAGGGCTATTAATATAGCTGCTCCTCCACTTCCTTTCTTACCTCTCGACAGACCTCCGAAACGTAACGATCTGAAGACAGCCTCTGAAATAAAAGCGAAGATACCGACAAAGACAATTGAAATGATCAGTAGTCTTACATCACGGTTGCGTATATGTGTAAGCTCATGGGCAATAACCGCTTCAAGTTCCTGGTCGTTCAGCTTTTCGATTATGCCCCGCGAAAGAGAGACAGTGTATGACTTTGGATTTATTCCGCTGGCAAATGCATTCAGCGAATTATCTTCAATAATGTTCACCTTAGGCATCGACATGCCTTTTGAAATGCACAGGTTTTCAACGAGGTTATATACCCTCAGGTTCTCCTTCCTCTCCAGTGGCTTCGAAGAGGTTGCCTTATCAATCATAGAGCTGTGCGAGAAGTATGCTATGGCAAACCATATAACCACACCGATAAGAACCCATGGAACAGTGTGAATGAAGCTGTAATTAACACTTGTCAATAAGTTATAGTTCTCAGGTTGTTCCATGGCTCCCACGGACGGCTTGGCTATTCCCATAAAAAAAAAGAATAGCCAGGTGAGTCCGATAAAGACCACAGGGAACATAAGGAGGATCAGCAATGAGTTTGCATTGTTCCTCCTTACCTGGCTCTGCAGACCGAAATACTTCATATTACGAGAAGGAGATCTTTGGCGGTTCTCCGGCAGTTGCACGCTGTTCTCCAAGGTCGAACAAAGGTTCGCGTTTGAAATTGAACAGTGTGGCAACAATATTTGATGGGAATACCTCTGTAGCAACGTTTAGTTCCTTGGTTGCCGAGTTGAAGAAGCGGCGTGCTGCAGCAATCTTGTTTTCAACATCAGCGATCTCGGTTTGAAGCTGCATAAAATTCTGGCTGGCCTTGAGGTCGGGATAAGCTTCCACTGCAACTTTAAGTCCGTCAAGCGCTGTCGACAACCTGTTTTCTGCAACTATCTTATCGTTTATCGAGGATGCCTTCATGGCGGCGGCGCGTGCTTCTGTTACTTCAGTAAGAACACCGCGTTCATGTTGCATATATCCTTTCACAGCTTCTACGAGCTGCGGAATCATGTCATGTCGCTGCTTCAGCTGAACATCAACATCAGCAAAAGCCTGTTCACGGTTGTTTCTAAGTTTTACGAGACGGTTGTACAGGGAGATCACCCAGATTACAAGAAGAACAACGATCGCAAGAATAATTAATAGTACGGGCATTTCAATAAGATTTAAATTACGGAAACTAAAATCATCAAAAAATAAAGATAGTAAATATTGCTAAATTTGCCACCAATTATATGCTATTTTGAAAGGAAAAGAAGATATGACCGACGGAAAGAAGATGCTGGAGATAATCTCCACCAGGCAGAGCGATAGGAAATACAGCAGTAAAACGATAGAACAGGAAAAGATCGACAGGATATGTGAAGCAGGCTGGATTTCACAATCAGCCTGCAACGGTCAGCCCTGGAAATTCATTGTGGTGAACGATCCTGACCTGCTTAAGAAAGTAGCCGGTGCCGCATCAGCAAAACTGCTTAAGATGAACACATTCGTAGATCAGGCACCTCTTATTATTGTTATGGTTAGGGAAGGAACCAATATGACTTCGAGCATTGGCGGAACTGTTAAAGCAAAAGACTATTCTCTCATAGATATAGGTATTGCTGCTGAAAATATCTGTCTGCAGGCCGAAGCTGAAGGACTGGGCTCCTGCGTCATGGGTTGGTTCGATGAAAAGCAGTTAAGAAAAGCGTTAGGCATTCCCCGTTCAAAACGTGTAGAACTTATAATCACTATAGGCTACTCCGAAGCTGAACAACGGACAAAGAAACGTAAGCCAAAGGAGGAGGTGATAAGGTATAATAAGTACTAACCCCTTAATCTTTCAAGCGCTCCTTTAATCCTCTTTGCAGCCTCCACAAGCAATTCATCTGCAGTTGCATAAGAGATTCTGATGCAATCTGGTGCCCCGAAGGCATCACCGCCAACGACTGCCACCCGGGCCTTGTCGAGCAGGTATAAAGCAAGATCGTCTGAATTCTTAATCGTAACAATTCCATCCGATTTGCCCAGGTAATAACTTATATCAGGAAAAACATAAAAAGCACCCTGGGGAACCTTTACCTTTAATCCCTTTATTTCTTTAAGAAGCTTGCATATAATATCGCGCCTCCGCAGAAAAGCATCCCTCATTTTTTTTCGGGAGCCGTCATCGCCCGCTATAGCAGCAAGCGCTGCCCTCTGTGCTATTGAACATACTCCCGAAGTAAATTGTCCCTGCAGTTTATCTACAGCTTTTGCAAGCCATACAGGTGCTCCGATATAACCGATCCTCCAGCCTGTCATAGCATAACCCTTTGATACTCCGTTTACCGTGATTACACGGTCATATATGAAATCGAATGATGCCATGCTAACATGTTCTCCCTTGAAAAGGATATGCTCATAAATCTCATCCGAGATTATGAAAAGGCCTTCATACTTCTCAACAACCCTGGCTATATCTTCCATCTCCTCCCTTGAATATGCCATCCCTGTCGGGTTTGAAGGAGAGTTGAAAATAATGAGCCGTGTTTTCCTTGTAATAACAACTTCCAGCTGTTCCGGAAGTACCTTGAAATCGTTCTCGAGAGTTGTCTCAACAACAACGGGTTTTCCGCCTGCAAGAATTACCTGGTCATAATAACTAACCCAGTAGGGAGCCAACAGTATAACCTCCTCGCCCGGGTTTACTATAGAGAGGATCACATTGATAAGTGAATGCTTGCCACCGGCAGATACCACAATCTGCTCAGGGGTATAACTAATGCCGTTCTCCTCTTTGAACTTTCTTGAGATGGCTTCCCTCAGATCATTATAACCCGGGACAGGAGGATACTTGGAATAGTTATCATCAATAGCCTTTTTGGCTGCCTCCTTGATATAGTCCGGAGTGTTGAAATCGGGTTCGCCAAGGCTGAGACTGATAACATCAATTCCTTTTGCCTTTAGTTCACGGCTCTTCTGGGCCATGGCAAGTGTCTGGCTGACTGACAGCGATTTGATTCGATCGGACAAATGTTCCATAGTATGGTTTGAGGTTTAAAGTTTAAAGTTCAAGGTTAAAAATAAGAATAAAAGAAGTAAGTTTGTTCTTTGTTAATAATTTGAAGATAAATGGAGACGTTTTATGATATCATTAAAATAACCGTTCCGGCGCTGATTGTATTCCTTACTGCCTGGAT
>Ga0172375_10012479_pt1 | contig 10648 bp, 7 predicted proteins | sample LakKiv1m_FD_114537 | JGI IMG/M metagenome (GOLD analysis project Ga0172375, IMG submission 114537) | Freshwater microbial communities from Kabuno Bay, South-Kivu, Congo - kab_092012_11.1m | ecosystem: Environmental > Aquatic > Freshwater > Lake | place: Democratic Republic of the Congo...
CCCACCGATGCCGGAAGAACGCCGGAGAAAACCAAATTGGAATCCGGCCAGGCAAAATTATATAAACTGATCTGGCAGCGCGCCATCGCCAGTCAGATGCCGGACGCGATTTTTGACGCGGCGGCGATCGATATTGACGCCGAAAAAACCGGCTATCAATTCCGCGCCACGGGCCAAACCATAAAATTCGACGGCTTCCTGAAAATTTATCCGGAAAAAAGCAAAGAGCTGGAACTGCCGCAAGTTGAAGAAAAAGAAAAACTTGATCTTGAAAGCCTCAAACCCGAACAGCATTTTACCAAACCGCCCGCCCGCTATTCCGACGCCGGATTAGTCAAAATAATGGAAAAATATGGCATCGGCCGACCTTCGACTTACGCGCCGACCATCGCCACGATCGAAAACCGAAACTATGTCGAACGGGACGAAAACAAAAAACTCAAGCCGACTGAAATCGCTTTTATCGTCAACGATCTTTTGGTCAAACATTTTCCCGCGATCGTCGATTACGAATTTACCGCCAAAATGGAAAACGAACTGGACGAAATCGCCGAAGGCAAAAAGAAATGGAAGCCGGTAATCGAAAATTTTTACGATCCGTTCCATGAAAACCTGGAAAAGAAAACATTGGAACTGAAAAAATCGGATATCGTGCCCGAAGAAAAAACCGGCGAAATCTGCGACAAATGCGGCGCGCCGATGGTAATCAAACGGGGACGCTACGGAAAATTCCTGGCCTGCTCGGCTTTTCCGGAATGCAAGAATATCAAAAATCTGCCCGGTAAGGATCGCGACAGAGACGGCCGGACGGACGACAAGCAGATTGAAGAATTGAAAGAAAAATATTCCGGCGAAATCTGCGACAAATGCGGCGCGGCAATGACGGTCAAAGTCGGAAGGTTTGGACCGTTTTTGGGCTGCGCCAATTATCCGAAATGCAAAAATATCAAAAACATCAAAGAGAATAAGAGTTCGACCGGAATCAAATGCCCCGTTTGCGGCAAGGGTGAAATCGTCGCCAAGCGCGGCCGGCGCGGCGTTTTTTACGGTTGCGACCGGTATCCGGAATGCAAGACGACATTTTGGGGCCGACCGACCGGAGAAAAATGTCCGGATTGCGGCGCCCTGCTCGTTGAAGGCGCCAAAGGAAAAATCAAATGCTCCGATAAAGAATGCGGCTTTGAAAAATAATAATCGAAATTTTTCTCCGCTTTTGCCAAAAAAAACGGCAAAAGCAAAAATTCCGGTTCAAGCGCCCGGGATTGCCGACTTGCGTCAGCTAAATATCAATTTTTGAGGAATCTCTATTTTTCTTCTTTTGCTTTTAACTTCCATCGGAATGGATAGTTTGTGGCAGAACGGAAAAAATATAATAAAACACACCGCCTTCATGCTGAAGCGCGGCGCGTTGATCTGAATTTTTTTGTTATTCATCCTTGAGGTCGCGGCAACGGACGGGATTCAATTCCGGCTCCACCGCCCGGCTCCACAGCTCTTCGAGACTAAGCTGATTGAGCCGCAAAGCGTCAGTTCATCTGCCGCTCGACAAAAACCCAGCGTGCCGGCGGAGAAGTTTTGAAGCGGTTCCCATGGGTTCAACTTGATCGCTTCTATCAACTTGATGAAGTTTTCCCGAGAAAAAAACATCAGTCTCTCCTGGCCGCCCTTGAAAAATTCAATGGCCACTACTTCGCGCCGAAAACTTTTTCCATGTCTCTTCTCATTTCCGCGATTCTTGCCGGCGCGTCGGAAAAAATCGCCGAGCTGGTTTACCCGCCTTCGCTTAGCGGTTCACTCGCCAAAAACAATTCCGTTTCTTCCCCGCCCGCCGTGAAACAAAAACCAGAAAAATGATCAAACGCGAACACTTGGGCGAGGTTTTCTTCGGCCATCTTTACGATTGGCGGCTTTAAAAGCTTGCCGCACTGCCCGATTTCACAAACCTGAATCGGACCTATGAAAAAACGGAGTTCGGTTTTTCCAAGAAACTCTTTATTTGCCCGCAAACACTACAGGAATTCTTTGGTAAAAACCTAAAAGTCCCAGATCATTTCCCGCCCCCCCCCATTTCAAGGAACGACAATCTTTCTCCGGATCACTTTTTCTTCTTTCTCTTCGTCTTCATCTCCCATGCCTTTTCCATGCCTTTGCCGACTACACCGGCGAGATAAGCGGCCGAAGAAAATTTTTCTTTAAATTCCGTAATTAATTTTTTTGCTTCGCCAACCGCTTCGTTCGCGCTTTTGGTCAGCCGGTAAATCTTGCGAAAGACGGCCAAAAAATAAAACAGCGCCCAGCACAAAAAAAATGAGACTGCGATAGCGCAAATCGCGAGCGCTATGTTAAGAAAATCCGCGCTTGATTGTAAAATTTCCATACCTCCTTGAAGTTATTTGTTTAAAAATTCGTTTGAATCCTCGAGTTCGATTCTAATCCCGCCGAAACGGGCGGCGAACTTGTTATAAATCCAGCCGACCGCGTAACCGAGCGCCCAGCCGAAAAATCCCATAAAACAGAATACGATAATGCCGAGAATTAAGGCCGCGCCAAGATTAAATACCGCCACCGCGGCGGTCGATCCGAGAAAATCTTTTTGGGCTACGATATTAAAAACAACCATAGCCGAAACGAAAAAACTCATGACAAAACCGATGATGCCGTAAAAAAATCCGATCAGTTTCGCGAGCGAAGCCGGCTTGACTTTTTTGATCTCCTTCATAAAAAATGGTTAAAAATCGCGAATTTTAGCGCCGAAATCTTTTCCGAGTTTATCAATCAGTCCAGACTGGATTTTTTCCGCCTCTTCCCCGGTAAGCGTCCGATCGGCCTGATAAGCAATGTGGAAAGCGAGGCTCCGCTTTCCTTTCCCGATCTTTTCGCCTTCGTAAACATCAAACAGTTCAACCCGCTTGATCAGCGGCGAATGAGCGAAGATCGCTTCTTTGATATCATTATACGATATTTTCCCCTCAACCACAAACGCGAGATCGCGTTCAAGCGGCGGATATTTTTCGTACTCATGAAAATCGGTTTCCGCGTCGGCAAAAATTTCGACCAGTTTGGAAAAATCAAGCTCGGCGACCGCGGTCCTTTTTTTCAGCTTCATCGCGGCCGCGGCTTTATCTCCGGCAACCGAAACTCTGCCGACTTTTTCCCCGCCAAGGGAAATTTCGGCGGTCAAAACCCGTTCCGCCCAGGGTTCCGGATTTTCATCCGGAGAAAATACCGCTTCGCCGCCGAATTTTTTAAACAACGCGCCGACTTCGCCTTTGATCTCGGAAAAAATATCTTTTCCGCCGTCGGCCATAACCAAACCGAGCCACGTTGCCTGAAAAGGCAAACGTTCGTCTGAATCGGCGTCTTTCTGGTAAGTTCCGGCGGAGGCGAGATAAATTTCTCCGAACTCAAACAGATTGATTTCCTCGTAGCGCGCTTGATTCCTGGCGATATTGGCTAAAAGCCCGGGCGCCAAACTTTTCCGGAGCACATTTTCCTCGGAAGAAAGCGGATTTAATAATTTCAAAGCAAGTTTTTGGTCAATACCGAGTTTCCGGAGCCGCTCTTCGGCGAGAAAAGAATAATTATAAACTTCGCTCCAACCGCGCGCGGCGAGAAAATCGGCAATCGCTCTTTTGATTTTAAGATCAATCCTAATTTCCGGCGATGAAAGTTTGATGGACGGCATTTCGGCTCTGATTTCATTGTAACCGTGAATTCTCGCGACTTCCTCCATCAAATCTTCCGGCAAATTGATGTCGCGGCCGGCGCGCCAGCTGGGAACGGCGAATTCCAGCCAGCCGTCTTTTCCCTTCTTCGCTTCAAAACCGAGTCGGTCAAGAATTCCTGCTACTTCGTTTTCTTTAATACCGAAGCCGACTCTTTGCTCCAGCCAATGAAAATCAAAACCGATCCGCTTCGGTTCTTTTCTTTGCTTGGGATAAAAATCAAAAACTTCGCTTATCGTTTCGGCGCCCGGGCAAATCTCCTTGATCAAAGAAACGATCCGCCGGAGCGCGATCGCGCAAAGCTCGGGGTCAAGTTCTTTTTCAAAACGGATCGAAGCTTCACTGCGCAATCCGAGCCGGGCCGAAGTCTTTCTGATTGAAATAAAATTGAAATTAGCCGACTCGATTACGACCGCCGAACTGTCGTCTTTGATACCACTGCCCTCGCCACCCATAATTCCGGCGACACCGATCGCGTTTTCCTTGTTGGCGATCACTAGCATTTCCCGGTCGAGCGCGCGCTCTTTGCCGTCGAGAGTTATCAATCTTTCTCCGTCTTTCGCCCGCCGCGCGCGGATGGTGAACTTTTTTCCTTTACCGTCGGCGTCAAGTTCGCGCGAATCAAAAGCGTGAAGCGGCTGACCGAGCTCGAGCATTACGAAATTAGTAAGGTCAACGATATTATTGATCGGCCGCGAACCGACGGCGATCAGCCGGTCAGCGAGCCATTTGGGCGAAGACGCGATTTTGATTCCGCCAATTGCCACCGCCATATAACGCGGACAAAGCTCCGCATCTTCGATCTTGATATCCAATTTAACTTCGTCTTTGCCGAAAAATTCCTTGCCCGAAACCTTTTGCGCGTAAACGTCATTTTTCAATCCGGTTCCGAAAAAAGCGGCGATCTCGCGGGCGACGCCGGCATGCGACCAAAGATCCGGCCGGTTGGTTATCGATTTATTGTCTACTTCAATAATCACGTCGTCGGCGCCAAAGTATTCACCGAAAGACTGGCCGATTTTCGCGCGCTTGGCGTCAAGAATCAAAATCCCCGAATGATCATTGCCCAGTCCGAGTTCGTCTTCGGCGCAAAGCATGCCAGAAGATTCGACTCCCCGGATTTCGGCTTTCTCGATCAGAATACCGCCGGCTAAACTCGTGCCCGGCAAAGCGACCGGAACCAACTGACCCGCTTCGATATTGGACGCGCCGCAAATAATTTGCAGCGGGTTGTCATTTTTTTTGACCTGGACCGAAACGACGCGCAAACGGTCGGCGTTCGGATGTTTCTTTACTCCGATGATTTTTCCAACCACCACGCCGCGGTATTTATCCGACTGCTTCTCGATGCCGTCAACTTCGACCGTATGCAGGGTGAGCTTGTTGGCCAGCTCTTCCGGATTGACCGAACGCGGCAAATCGACGAAATCTTTAAGCCAATTTAAGGAAAGCAACATAATAATTAATTTTTAACCTGCCTGCCGACAGGCGAGTTTCTAATTTCTAAACGATTATTTAACGACCAAAATCGATAGACTAGCTACTTTTACTTTATGTTTTATGTTTTAACTTTTCGCTTAATTTAGAATTGTTCAAAAAATCTCAAATCTCCGCCGGTGAGAAGCCGGATATCGTCAATTTTGTATTTCATCATAGCAAGACGGGTAAGCCCGAGACCGAAGGCGAAGCCGGAATACTTTTTCGGATCGATGCCGCCGTATTCGAGCACGCGCGGATGAACCATGCCGGCTGGAAGGATCTCGAGCCAGCCGGAGCGCTTGCAGGCCGGACAGCCCTTGCCGCCGCAGATGGTGCAGCGGATATCGAGCTCGATTGCCGGTTCGACGAAAGGAAAATAACCCGGGCGCACTCTTGCTTCCATATCCTGGCCGAAAATTCCCTTAAGCAGCTCCTTCATCACGGAAATCATATTGGCGATGGAAATATTCTCATCGACCATCAAGCCTTCCATCTGATAAAAAGTATGTTCATGACAGGCGTCAGTCGCTTCGGCGCGGAAAACCCGGCCCGGCACGACGCAGCGCAGAGGCGCGCCGTATTTCTGCATCGCCCGCACCTGCATTGGCGAAGTATGGGCGCGCATCACGAGATCATATTCTCCTTTCGCGTTTTTATGATCAATGTAAAAAGTATCCTGCATGTCGCGCGCCGGATGATAAGCCGGGATATTAAGCGCCTGAAAACAATAATAATCGCTTTCCAGCTCCGGTCCGGAAAGCACCTTAAAACCCATCGAGGAAAAAATTTCTTCCAGCTCGGTCTGGATCAAAGTAACCGGATGGAGATGACCGATTTTCGCTCCGGTTCCCGGCAAGGTAACGTCAACCGCGCCGGAAAACTTACGGTCGGAAGCGGCCGGTTCGGAAGTTTTGAACTTATTTTCGATTTCCGCTTTTATCCGGTTAGCCGCTTCGCCTGCGATTTTCTTTTCAGCTGGATCCAGGGCGGAAATTTTTCTCAAAATTCCGGTAAGCTTGCCTTTGCCGCGGCCCAAAAATTCCGCGTAAAGCCGCCGTCGGTCTTCTTCGCCTCGCGCGGCCGAAAACTTTTCTTTGAATTCTTTTTTTAATTCGGCAATTTCTTTTTCCATAGATTTAACTCTTTTCATATCCCAAAAGGAAAAACTCCAGAACTGAAAGCCCGATAACCATCAGGGTGACATTGGGCCAGTTGAAAAGCCCGCGGGAAAGAAAGATTAAAATTATAATGATTAAAAAACCGAAGAGAAAAGACTGGCGGAAAGCGGATTTTACCGATTTGGAAACCACTTCCCGTCTCAAGGCGACAAAACGGAAGAGAAATCCGACGATTGCCGCCGTACTCATTACCGAAAGAAAGAGCGAGGCGTAAAAAAGCAAAAAACCGACAAAATTGGTTGCTTCCGGGTTGACCAAATTAAGCACAAAGACAAAAGCCGCCCAGGAAACAAGAGAGCAAAACAGAATAATAATAAGATAATTTCGAAGACTCATCGGTTTTTCGGACAAATAATTAATTCAAAGTGAATTTCGGATATTTAATTTTTGCGGCAAGCCGCGGAAATTTAAATCAGCGGATTGCCCCCGCTCCGCGGAGTCAAAATGCCTTATTGCCAAAATATCACTAATTTGAAGGTTTTTCAAGGTCCTGAAAATTACCGATTAAGTGCAAATATACTGATAAAATTCGCCCGTAGAGCGGGATAAAAAGCAAAGCCTTATTGGCTCCATCCTGGCCTGAATCCAGTAATTTAAGACATTGATTTTAGCGCTCAATTCTTAAATCCGTATTTTCAATTCTCGGCATCGATCAATTGTTAAAAGTCAATTATCATTTATGCTTTGAATTCGCAAATTTGGCGGAAGTCGCAATATTCGCAGAGAAAACCCGGATTGGGCGGAAATTTGCCTTCAAGGATTTTTTCCGCGCCGGCGATCAAATCGGTCTCAAGCTTTTCTTCGTCGGACAAGGCGGGAGAGAAGGATTGTTTTTCCCCGCTGTCGAAATAATAATAGGAAAGCCGGCCGACTTTGAAATTCAATCCCCGCTCGACCGCCAATTTGTAAAGCAGCAACTGCCGCTTGTTTCTATAATCGAGCTTATTTTTCGCCTGGCCGGTTTTGTAATCAATCAACTCGACGCTTCCGTCAGGCAGGCGGTCGACCCGGTCGATCGCGCCGCGGAAGTAATATTTTCCGACTCGAACCAAAAAATTTTTCTCCAGAAACATAATTTCCGGCCAACCGTTTTCCTCCAATTTCCGGTAAAAAACTTCCAGCATCTTCCGGCCCCTTTTCTTGTGATCGTCCCGGTCTTTCCGATCGTTATAACCGTCGTCATCCCAATTTTTTTCATAAGCCGCCAGGAGATCGTCAAGATTCGGCCGGCGCGTTTCGCCTTGTCCGCCGAATAGGTCTTTTTGTCCCGATTGAGGCGGCAGGAGAAAAAAATCCCTTACCGCCGCGTGCATTACCCGGCCAAAAACAAAAGCCGCCTTGGGCAATGACGGGACATTAAGGATAAAATTAAAGCTGTATTGCAAAGGACAATTGTCATAGGCTTCAAGCTGGGAAAAGGAAAATTTTACCGGCATCGTCAGCGCTCGGCGGCCGGCGGCCGGCGCCAGCGGCGAATGAAGCTCCTCGATTGCCGCGGCCAGGCCGGAAGCCGTTTCCGACTTCCTTCTTTCCTCGGCCGCGACTCCGGCTTCGGCGATGAACGGCGACGGACGCTTTTCCCGCGCCCCGCCGCAATCGCGCGCGCCGGTAAGATAAAGCCGGTCCCGGGCGCGGGTAATCGCGACGTAAAAAAGCCGGCGCTCTTCCTCCAGATGAATATCCTTGCCCTCGGGCAGTTTTTCCCGCACCAACGCGTCGGGAATAGCTATTTTGTCCTTGCGGGCGATGGTTGGAAATTTTTTATCCACCAAATTCACCAAAAAAACATTTTTGAATTCAAGTCCTTTGGCCGCATGGACGGTCATGATTTTTACCACGTCTTCATCTTCGAAATCGAGCTTCAGCTGGCCGGTTTCTCCCGCCTCTTTTTCCATCGTCAATAGTTCCAAAAAATCCTTTAACCCGCTTTCGGCCTCAACCGTTTCGAATTCCTTGATCTTTTGAAAAAATTGGTTGAGATAGGAATAAATATCCCGGTCGCGATGCTGATCAAGTTTTTTCAGGATGCCAAGATCATTGACGATCCGGACGAAAAGGCGCGAAATCTTTTCCCGCTTGACAAGTTCCGAATGTTTTCCGACAAAAGCGATCAAACGCCCGGCTGCCGCCGCGCTTTCCATGCTCACGCCGGGAATCGCTCCGATATTTTTCAGCGCCTCGAAAAAGGACCAAAATTTACGACGGGCGAAAACGGTAATATTGACCAAGTCGGAATGAAGAATCTTGAACGGCTCCATATTCAACGTCCTGAAAACAGCCGCCGGTTCATGGTAATCGTCAAGCAGTTTGAGATAAGAAACCAAATCAAGAATCACCGGTTTATAATAAAGTCCGCGCAATGATACGAACAGGTTGGGGATATTTCTTGCCGTAAGTTCCCGGACAAACCGGTCGGCCGTGTCATTGGCCCGGACCAAGACGGCGAAATCGGCCCAACTTGTTTCCGGATTTTCGGCTCTAATTTTAAGAATTTCACCGGCAACGAAAGCTCCTTCGTCGCGTTCGTTATCGAAATCAAGGCGCCTGATCGCGCCTCCTGCTCCGTTTTCCGCCAAAAGCTTTTTGTCGATTTTCAATTTAACTTCCAGCCGGTTCGGATTGTTATGGCGGATAAATCCGTAAGCCGCGTCGAGAATCGCCTGGCCCGAACGGTAATTTTTGGTCAAAACGATTTCCTTCGCTTCGGGATAATCATCCTTGAACTGCATGATATTGGAAAGCGAGGCGCCCCGGAATTTGTAGATCGCCTGATCGTCGTCGCCGACCACGACCAGATTTTTTTTATCGCCGGCAAGAATTTTGATCAATTCATACTGCGCCCAGTTGGTATCCTGAAATTCGTCGATCATCAGATATTTGAATTTATCCCGATAAATTTTCAGGATATTCGGCCGCTCGCGGAAAAGCCTGATGGTTTCATTGATAATGTCGCCGAAATCCAATCCGCCGTTATCCAACAACAGCCGGTTATAAACATGGTAGCCGTTGGCCAATTCTCCGATCCGCGCCGCCTCAAGACCGTCCGTCTCGTCTTCTTGCGCCTCCTTGCCCCGCTTGCTTTTTTTCTTGCCGCCGCCGAGCATTTGATCGAAATTCTGTTCCAACTCCCCGGCATAGCGGAGATATTCCTCCGGCGAAATATTTTCATCTTTCAAGCGGGAAAAATGTTTAACCAATTCATAAATAAACTTGGTCGGATTGGAAAGCGGCCGGTAATAATCAAGGTTGAAGGCGTCAAGATTCTTTCTGATCAACATCCATTGTTCGGCCTGGGAAAAAATTTTGAAGTCCGGTGAAAGGCCGATGTCCAGCGCGCGCTCCCTTAAAATCCGTTCGCAAAAACCGTGAAAAGTATCGATCCAAAGATCGACGCAACCGTAAGGCAAAGCTTTGAGCGTCCGGTTTTCCATTTCCTCCGCGCTTTTTTCGGTAAAAGTAATCAGCAAAATTTCATCCGCCCGGGCTTTATTTTCCGCGATCAAACGGCGCAAACGTTCGACCAAGACCGCCGTTTTGCCGGTACCCGCTCCGGCCACGATTAAAAGCGGCCCTTCATCGTGAGCGACCGCTTTTTCCTGATCTGGGTTGAATTTTATTTCGTTATCGGAAGCCATGTTTTAACGATTAACCGATGACGCGAACTATTATTATGATTGTTAAGATTTTTAGGAATTTCAAGATTATTAAGCTATGGTAATAAAACATTTGGATCCTGAAAATCTTAATAGTCTTCAAAATCTTAAAAATCCTAAATAATCCAAATAATTCTATTTTAGAATATCTCTGAACTTTTCTTCATCCCCAGATCCGAACGGCCCGATGACCGCGAGATTAAGCCGGTCTTCGGTAAAAAATTTTCCAGCGGTTCTTTTCAGATCTTCCTTTTTGAGCGATTTTATTAATTTAAGATAATCTTCCGCGTCCAAGCTATCGGCCGGCCGGAGATTTTTGAGATTGAGCGCGGCCCGCTTGCCGTGCCATTCGGCCACTTCGTCCGAAGATTCAAGCTGGATGGCGGTCCGGCCGAAAAGCAATTCTTTGAACCGGGCAATCTCCTCTTTATCGATCGTCTTTTCTCTGATTTTCCTGAACTCATCGAGAATAATTTTTACCGCTTCCCCGACTCGGTCAATCGGCACGCCGGCGCGGGCCGCGAGATAACCGCTGTCGAGATAAAATTCATTCATACAGCTTGCGTAATAAGCCAACCCCCGCTTTTCCCGCAATTCAACAAAAAATCTTGAA
>Ga0172375_10012481_pt1 | contig 10646 bp, 12 predicted proteins | sample LakKiv1m_FD_114537 | JGI IMG/M metagenome (GOLD analysis project Ga0172375, IMG submission 114537) | Freshwater microbial communities from Kabuno Bay, South-Kivu, Congo - kab_092012_11.1m | ecosystem: Environmental > Aquatic > Freshwater > Lake | place: Democratic Republic of the Congo...
AAGCAACGCATCGCACTTGCCAGGGTTATCCTTAAGGATCCGCGCATCCTTGTGCTGGATGAAGCCACCAGCAGCCTGGACAGCGAATCGGAAGCGCTTATCCAGGATGCCCTAAAGCGGGTGATGGCAGGCCGTACCAGTATTGTGATCGCACACCGGCTGAGCACCATCCTTGCGGCTGACCAGATCCTGGTCATCAACCGCGGCAGGATCGTAGAACGAGGCGTGCATGATGAATTGCTGAACTTGGGCGGTATCTATGCAAACCTTTACCATACACAGTTTAAGGGCCAAAGGAATTAAGTCAATGACCAGTGGTCTGAAATCAATGCACATTTGGAGAGCGATTAATGAGTGAGAAATTAAATGACAAAAAGGCCTTTATTGATTCCTTTCTGGAAGGCGCTCACATTGCACGCCTGGCAACCGCAGACCGTGAAGGCTGCCCGCATGTGGTGCCTGTCTGGTATGCCTGGGATGGGGAAAGTATTTGGATCAGTTCTTATTCCAGCACCCGCAAGATCACAAACCTGGAGCAAAACAAAAATGTGTCGGTAGTGGTCGACGTTACCGGCGAAGAAGGTGAGACCAAAGCGGTGGTGTTAGAAGGAAAAGCAATGCTCGTTAAAGAACCGCGAGAACTTTTGCGTGACAAATTCTATTGGATCTATAAGCGCTACCTCGGAGAAGAAGGAGTTTTGGAAAAAAGTCCCCAGGAGTGGATCGAAGATCCGCAGAACCTGCTGATCCGTTTGACGCCTGAGAGGACCTTTACCTGGAATTGGTAAGTCCTTTTGATCTTGTGGTTCGATCAAATTTTGCGATGTAAAACCACGACACTTTCTCATTATCCATTTTCCAGGAATACAGGAGAAGCGTAACACTAAGATGTTACCTCAAGAAATCTAAACTTAATCAGTTCCTTGCATCCCGGGATTTGATAATAAGGAAACTCAATTATGAAAATCAGACATCGAAAGAGAATAAGATCATGGCGAAATTAATTAATTGCTATAATGATTGCAGGAAGATTTTTCTGTCGCGACAATTGCGGTATAATGCTCGCAATTTGTCTTAAATCTGGGACAAGTTAATACAGTTTGCGGAGGTGACATGACAGTTCATTTATATTTATCCCTCATTCCTGAAGCACTGATCGCTTCGATGCTTTCTCCCGAAGAGTTCGGTGCGTATTATGCTGTTGGTTCGGAGAAGAGATCGCGTGGTCAGGCGATATTCTTTGAGATCGACCCCAAATTCCGCAGCAAGGAATTCCGGATCGAAGAAGGTATTCAGCGCTGTATCCCCCATGAAGATGGTACTCCCAAACGATCCATTTATATTTCTGTGTACCGGGTCCTGGAAAATATTCCCATGAATGCCATCAAGAAACTTTACCTTACAACCCAGGATGGAAGGACGCTGGAACTTGAACCAAGTAAACGACTGCCATTGGATGACGCCGGCCTGCATTTGTACAGGGAAATATCTCCTGTTACACCGCTGGTTGTCAGTACGGATGGCCCAAAAGCATTTTATGAGCTCATTGTTAAAAATCCAACCAGCCTGATCAAACTCCCTTCAATTTGTTTTGCAGAACTGCGGCTGGATGGACTCGCAAAAGATCCAAAGAATGCAGAAATTGGCGATCTTCCGTATGCAAATGTTGAACATCTTCGCAGCTGCCTGGTCGACCTGCACACCAAGCAGGTCATGACCAAGATGGTAGACAGGATCCCATCTGGCGGAATACCTTACAGAACCATCAAGAATGGCATCTTCATCGGCAATCAGGAAAAATTGATCTTCTTCGCTTTACCAGAAGAGAAAAAGCTGGTGGACAAGCACTACCAGTGGTGGCGCTCAGCCACAATGTAATCGGTTTTAAACCCACCTAGAAAATCAGCTGGTCATCCAGGTGGGTGAAGTGTGTATTAATTCATTATTATTGAGGTAATCGTATGACACAAACATGGTTGATCGTGGGGATCGTTTCAGGGTTTATTTCTCTTGGCGCTGCCCTGGCGATATATTTCTGGGTTGTGCGCCAGGACCCGGGTTCTGAACGCGCCCGGCAGGTCGCAAAATGGATCAGTGATGGCGCTGCATCGTACCTAAAACGCCTTTACACAGTCCTGGCGATGGTGGCGACTGTACTTGCTTTCGTGATCGCGATCGTGTTCAGCTTCAACCTTACCCAGCTTGGCTCGGGAAGTGTTGACATCGCACCCTCGCACGGCATAACAATGGCGGTCGCATTTGTTTTCGGCGCGCTGTGCTCTGCAATTGCCGGATATATGGGCATGACCGTTGCAGTCAAAGCCAATGTCCGCAGTGCTGTTGCAGTTTCAGATACCCTCAACAAAGGGTTCCGTGTTGCTTTCTATGCCGGTTCCGTGATGGGTCTGGCGATGGTTGGCATGGCTGTGATCGGCATGAGCATTATTTTTATGATCACCGGAAATCCTGAAACTGTATTGGGATTCAGCTTTGGCGCATCCACCCTGGCTTTGCTCGCCAAAGCCGGCGGTGGTATTTACACCAAGACCGCCGATATTGCCGCTGACCTGGTCGGCAAAGTTGAAGTTGGCATCCCGGAAGACGACCCGCGCAATCCTGCTGTTGTTGCTGACAACGTCGGTGATAATGTCGGTGATGTGGCTGGCATGGGTGCGGATATTTTTGACAGCTATGTAGCCAGCACCGTGGCAGCCATGCTGCTTGGCGCTGCTATGGCAGGTCCCGATACCTTGAAATACACGATCTTCCCGTTGGTTCTGTGCACATTGGGTATCTTTGCTTCCCTTATCGGCATTCAATTTGTGCGCGTTGGAAAAAATGGCAAACCAGGTGCCGCGCTTAACTTTGGCACCATTTTCACCTGTGTACTGTTTGCGGCCATGGTTATCGTCCTGGTCCTGACAGGCGGTTATGACATGAGCGTGCTCTGGTCAACCCTGATCGGTCTGACAACCGGAGTTGTGATCGGGTTTACAACTGAATTCTTCACATCCGATGAATACAAACCCGTTCAGGAAACTGCCAGAGTATCCGGTTCAGGCGCAGCCATTACCATCATCACGGGCTTTAGCTACGGCTTGTTGAGCATCGTTCCTTCCATCGTCGGCATCGTCATCGCCACACTTGTTTCTTATTTCATTTCTGATGCTTCCGGAGTGATCTCGGGTGTTTACGGAATTGGCATCAGTGCGGTGGGTATGCTGGCTGTGAGCGGTATGATCGTTTCTGCTGACGCTTACGGCCCGATCGTTGATAACGCCCGCGGCATCGCTGAAATGGCAGGGATGGACCATGAAGTGATCGAACGCGCGGATGTTCTGGATTCTGCTGGCAATACCGCAAAAGCCATTACCAAAGGTTTCTCCATCAGCGCCGCAGCACTGACCGTACTGGCACTTTTCGCAGCTTATGCCACGGTCATTGAAGCGCGCGGACTGACCATCAATATCAGCCTGCGCAGCCCGATGGTTATCGCAGGCGTTCTGCTGGGTGCCATGACCCCGCCTGTTTTCAGTGCGTTGACAATGTTATCCGTTACCAAAGGCGCGTTCGGCATGATCGAAGAGATCCGCCGCCAGTTCAAAGCTGATCCCGGGATCCTGGCAGGAACCTCTCTGCCGGATTACAACCGCTGTGTCAGCCTTGCAGCTGATGGTGCACTGACCTCGCTTATTTTGCCTGCTTTCCTGGCAGTTGGCTTCCCGCTGCTGGTTGGCTTTGTTCTCGGCCCCGATGCCCTGGGTGGTTTCCTGGGCGGCGCCATTTTCACAGGCGTGATCTTTGCCTTGCTGATGGCCAATGCCGGCGGTCTGTGGGACAATGCCAAGAAGTTCATTGAGACTGGTGCCTTCGGCGGTGTTGGATCTGAGGCGCATAAAGCTGGCGTCATTGGCGACACTGTCGGCGATCCTTTCAAGGATACCGCTGGCCCATCATTGAACACCCTCATCACTGTTATGTCGCTGGTTTCTTCTTTGTTTGCTCCAGTGATCGCAGCTTTCCATCTTTTCTAAAATATTAAAGAAAAAAAAGCGTTTCAATCAATAACAAAGTCGGGCGGATGAAAATCCGCCCGATCTTTTTATAAATAAAAGAAAGCAAAAGTGAAGACTATTCTTGTACAGCGATCTGTTTCTTTACAAAGAATTTCTTAAGCATAAAGCTGATGAAATAAGAAACCCCTGCGACTAAAATGATCGTAGCGCCGGAAGTGAGGTTGAGGTAATACGAAAGCATCAGCCCGATAAAGGTGAACAGCACACTAAGGCCGGCGGACAGCGCCATCATGCGCTTCATATCCTTAACGAACAATCCGGCAATGGCTGCGGGCATGGTGAGCAGAGCGATGACCATGATCAAACCCACCACACGCATGGTCATAACCACAGTGATCGCGATCAAGCTGACGAGCATCAAATAAAGCCGATCCACCGGAACATTGACCACGAAGGCAAAGGTCTCATCAAAAGAAATTGCCTGAAGTTCCTTGAAGAAAGCAATTGTCAGCGCGATGATGATCACATTCAAGACAGCCATGATCACGAGATCGGATGCCGGAACAGCCAGAATACTGCCAAACAAATAGCTCATCAGGTCAGCTTTGTAGCCCGGTGACATATCCAGGAAGATGATACCCAGAGCCATACCCACCGCCCACATCACGCCAATGATCGTATCGGCACGTTCGCGCGTACGGCGATGCACCCAGCCCATGCCCAGCGCGGAAACCAGGCTGAAAGCTATGGCGCCGAATACCGGATTAATGCCCAGAAAATATCCCAAACCAATGCCGCCGTAAGCTGCATGCGCGATGCCGCCGCTGAGGAAAACGATGCGGTTGATGACGATATAGGTGCCAATGATGCCGCAGGCGATGCTGACCAAAACACCGGCAGCCAGCGCGTTGCGCATAAACCCGTATTGAAATACCTCAAGCATGTGCAACTCCTTCATGTGAATGGTCTGAAAGCACCCTGTGAGGCAATCCGTGGGCGATCAGATCCACTGGGCAGCCGTAGATGGCCTCAAGCATATCTTCGGTCACTTCCTTTTCACCGTGGTAATGCAGCCGGCGGTTCAGGCATCCGACGGTTTTAACATAGGATGAGACCGCGTTCATATCGTGGCTGATCATCAAGATCGATACTGTCTTATTAAGACGGCTGAGCAGCTCATAGATCGCCCCGGCAACCTGGGGATCGATACTTGCTGTGGGCTCATCCAGCAGCAAGATCTGTGGATTGGACGTAAGCGCCCGGGCGATATACACCCGCTGGCGCTGCCCGACAGAAAGGTCACCAATAGATCGCTGACGCAGGTCTACCATCTCCACCTGTTCAAGCGCAAACTGGATCGTTTCCCGGTCGACCTTGTTGATCGCCTGCAGAGGGCGGCGGCAGCCAAGCAGCCCCATTTGTACTACCTCCCAAACGCGGATGGGGAACTGCCTGTCAAAATCCACATATTGCGGCACGTAGCCGATATGGCAGCGGCCGTCGTCAACGCTCTTTCCCATCACGCGGATCTCGCCGCTGTCAGGTTTGATCAGCCCGACGATGGTTTTAAGCAGGGTGGTCTTGCCGCCGCCGTTGGGTCCGATCAGGCCGATAAAATCGGATTGGTTGACGGTGAGATCGATATCTTCCAGGATGGTGTGACCTTCATAGCCCGCCCACAATCCTTTGATCTCTATCACAGGTTCATTTTTCATATTCCCACCTTCATTTCAATGATTTTTCAAATGTCAATGTAACCTGACGCAGGTTATCCAGCCAATTCTCAGCCAGATTGCTGATCAGGATAACTTCGCCGCCGATCTCTTCGGCGATATATCTTGCAATCTGAGTGCTGAACTCGGGCTGAACGAATATCACGCGGATATTCTCGGCTTTCGCGGTATCAATAAGAGAAGAAAGCTCGCTTGCGCTAGGTTCTGTGCCGCCAATCTCGATCGGGATCTGTTCTAGACCATAATCTTTTGCAAAATACCCCCAGCCAGGGTGAAAGACCATAAAACCACGTTCGGTTATACTATCCAGTGATGCGCGAATTTCCGAATCCAATATTTCGATATCCTTCTCAAAGGAAATGAGGTTGGTTTTGAAGGCGGGTTCATTAGAAGGATCCAGAACTGACAATTCACTGTAGATGCGTTTTGCCATGGATTTAACCAAGGCGGGAGAAGTCCAAATATGCGGATCCAATTCTTCCTCGTGGCTTTCACCTTCGTCAATTTCCCCTTCGTGGTGGTGTTCAGCCATTTCAATCTTGTCTATTCCCTCAGAGAGATCCACCAATTTCAAGCCTGGATTAGTGGATGAAAATTTATCCTTCCATGCATCCTCGAATTCGATCCCAATAAGAAAATAGACCTGCGAGCGGCTTAACGCTGCCATTTGTTCAGGTTTGGGCTCATAGGTATGAGGATCAGCACCTGAGACAACCATGGCATTTACTGAAACATGGTCGCCGCCGATGCGTTCGACAAAATATTTTTCAGGAAGAATGCTGACGGTTACGCCAATGGCAGATGTTGACTTGGCTGACGGAGAAGGTGAGCAGGCGGTCAATGCTAATAAAAGTAATAAAAACAACGCGGAAAATTTTCTAAAGTGTCTCAATTTGGCTCCTTTTTTTGGCACTCCGGACAGAGGCCGCTCAACTGCAGCCAATGACCGGTAACCTGATATCCATGCCGCTTTCCGATATCAGTAAATTGATTTTCGGCTTCCAATCCTTCAAAGTAGGCACTGCTGCCGCAGCGGGTGCAAACCAGCAAATGCTGATGGCCGTGCGTCCCACGGAAAACCGTTTGGCATTGACCAAGATGATGGACGCGGTCGATCAATTTCAATTCCTCAAGTTTTTCGACCGTCCGATAGACTGTGACCAGGCCGATGTTTGGCAGCACCGATCTCGCCTGATCAAAGATCTCCATGGGAGTGACCGGCCGGCTGCTGGCAGCGATGACATCAAGGATCACACGGCGCGGGCGCGTGATACGGTAACCGCTTTGGCTGAGCTCATTTTCCCATTTTTTGGCAGTTTTCGTAGTGAGATTATCCATAGTTATTGAAATTGATTATCAATATCAATAATTATAGCTACCATTTTGGGAAAGAGTATATAAAATATATAAGATGCCAGTTGATATTAGAGCGATCCGTCTGTTAAGAAGCCAAAACCCCGAGGTCATAGACCGAATCCAGGCAAACGCCGTATTAAAGCATTTTAAGGTAACCGACGCGATCAGCTGGCAGGCGGACGCCTGCGAGTTCGTTTTTTTTATCCTTAAAGGGGATGTTGAAATATACCGCTTATCGCCTGCCGGTCGAGAGCAGATCCTTGACCGGTTGGGGCAGGGCGGTTGTTTTAATCTGGTGCCTGCTTTTATTGAGAACGCCTCCAACCAGGCCAATGCGCGGGCATTATCCAATAGTGAACTTTTGGCGCTTGGGATCACCGAATTCAGCCGCATATTAAAGGAATACCCTGAATTCGCTTTGACGGTGATGCGATTTTTAGCGGAGCGCCTGGCGCGCATGACCGACCTGATCGAAACCCTGTCGCTATATTCTGTACGCCAGCGGGTGGCAAAATTCCTGATCGATGAGGCGGACGCGATCGACAAAGAAAATTCTGTGCGTTGGACCCAAACGGATATGGCCAAGCGTCTGGGGACCGTGCGCGATGTACTGGGCAGGACCCTGCGCAAATTTGCGGATGAAGGGCTGGTACGCTTTGAACGGGAAAAGATCATACTATCGGACAGGCAGGGACTTGAAAAAGCAGCCATGGGGGAGGAGTAAGACTTTTGTCGCAGACCTATATTCACCCCAATGTTATCCTTAGGGCATGAAAGAAAAAAGCATGGCGAAAAAGAGCCTACCGGTGATCGATAAACAAAAGTGCGTCTTGTGCGGACTCTGTATAGATACCTGTCCAGAGGGTGTTTTAGAACTACAGGCTGAGCACCTGATAATTGCCAATCCGCAGAACTGCACATATTGCACCACCTGTGAAGATACCTGCCCCGAGAACGCAGTACGCTGCGAATTCGAGATCCGCTGGGCATAAAAAAAATAAAAAGGGAAACCATGAGCGAATTTATAAACAACCATTCTTTGCGCAAAGAAAAACTGAAAGAAGCCCTGCGCCAGATACATGAAGGGAAACCGTACCAGGATGTGAAAGTGGTTTTTAGAGATATCCTCAGCAACGCGACCGCGGGTGAAATCGCGGAGATCGAACAGACATTGATCGCCGAGGGTCTGCCTGTGGAGGATATCCAGTATCTGTGTGATGTGCATGTGGCCATGTTCCGCGAATCGCTGGACACGCAAATGATGCCTGAGATGATGCCTGGACACCCAATTTACACCTTCCGCGCAGAAAATGAACTGGCCGCGCTTGCCCTGAACGACACACGGCTTGCGATCGAACGCTACAAAGTGCAGCCAGAAGCGGATGCCCGCCAGAAGCTTGCTGACAGCGTGAAAAAATTAAGGCAGTATGACAATCACTACCTGCGCAAAGAGAATTTATTGTTCCCCTTCCTGGAAAAGTATGGATTCAGCGGACCATCCAATGTCATGTGGGGTATTCATGATGATATCCGCAAGGGGTGGAAGCAAATGACCGTGATATTGGAATCGAACCGACCAGATTCGCGCGAACTGGCGCAGGAACTGGAAAAGTTTTTCACTCCGGCAGAGAACGCCATACGCGAGATGTTCTATAAAGAGGAGCATATCCTTCTGCCAAACGCATTGGAACGATTATCCGATGCAGACTGGCGCGCGATCCGTGACCAGGAAGATGAGTTCGGATTCAGCTTTGCAACGCGCGGCAGCGACTGGCCGCCAAGCGCTGAACAAAAAAGTAAAGGAACAGATACAATAAAAGAAACCTCAAAACCTGAAAGAATCGAAACTATGAGCGATTTTCCCTTAACCAACGGCGACCTCACCATCAAGCAGATCGACCTGATGCTGAAGAACCTGCCGGTGGACATCACCTTCGTGGATGAGAATGACACGGTTCGCTATTATTCCGAAACACCCGGGCGTATTTTTAAGCGCACCCCGGCAATCATCGGCCGCAAGGTCCAGAACTGCCATCCGCCCGCGAGTGTGGATAAGGTTGTCAAGATCGTTGAAGATTTCAAAGCCGGCAAGCGCGACGTTGCCGAGTTCTGGATCCAGATGAAAGGCATGTTCATTCATATCCGCTACTTTGCCATGCGGGACGCGGAAGGAAATTATAAGGGTACACTTGAGGTATCCCAGGAAATTACCGAGATCCATAAACTGGAAGGCGAAAAACGCCTGCTGGATGATTAAACAAAAAACTCCGCGAAAGCGGAGTTTTTTTATCGAGAATATTATTTTTTGAGCAGCAATTTGCTTAGTTTTTGTTCATCAAAGTCCAGAACCACTTCTCCGTCGATCTCAAAGGTTGGCGAGATCTGGTAGCCTTCACCCCAGGCGCGCACCTGGCGCGCCGCTGTCAGGTCGGTGGAAACATCCACTTCAGTATATTCAATCTCATTTTCCTTCAGCCAGGCGCGGGCGCGGCGGCAATCAGGGCACCAGGGTGTGCAGTAAACAACCACGCCGGTCTTTGGGATATCCTTATCATCCTTATAAAGGTGTTTGATCTTTGCTTCCGCACCCGGGATGATCTTTTTCAGTTCATCCAGCAGTACCTCATTATCGGGCTGCTCATCAATATCATGGATGTCTTTATAACGGATGATACCGTCCTTATCAATGATGAAAATGGCGCGTTCTGTATACCCTTCTTTGCGAAGCACACCATATTTTTTTGCGACCGCACCATGCGGCCAAAAATCGCTTAAGAGCGGATAATTAATGCCGCCCAAACTTTCAGCCCATGCCCTCAGGCAGGGAACATGATCAATGCTTATGCCCAGAACCTGGACATTCAGTCCCGCAAACGTGTCGCGCAGCGCCTCGTAAGACGGGATCTGGCCAGTTCAGACTGGCGTCCAGGCTTGCGGGAAAAAGACTAAAACTACGGTCTTGCCGCGTAATTCTGAAAGAGACGCGTCTTTTCCCAGATGGGCGGGCAAAGTAAAATCAGGCGCCCGCCTGCCAACTTTTAGTTTCATTGATACCTCCATATTCGATTTGCTTGCCTGTATTATAATTTTCTGTAATATCTTGATATTATACAAACTACTTCAGCAAAGGATTATTAGAAATGTATAAAGTTGTCTTATTGAGGCATGGCGAAAGCGTATGGAACAAGGAAAACCTGTTCACGGGTTGGACGGATGTGGATCTATCAGATAAAGGTGTTGATGAGGCACATAACGCGGCCAAGTTATTAAAGGAAGGCGGATATACCTTTGATATCGCTTTTACTTCAGTGCTTAAACGCGCCATCCGCACACTGTGGATCGTGATGGATGATATGGACCTGATGTGGATCCCGGTCATTCGATCCTGGCGGTTGAACGAGAGAATGTATGGCGACCTGCAGGGGTTGAACAAGGCCCAGACCGCAGAAAAATTCGGCGATGCTCAGGTTTTGGCATGGCGGCGCAGCTATGATACCCCGCCCCCGGCCCTTAAGCGCGGAGATGAACGTGACCCGGGAAA
>Ga0172375_10012482_pt1 | contig 10645 bp, 10 predicted proteins | sample LakKiv1m_FD_114537 | JGI IMG/M metagenome (GOLD analysis project Ga0172375, IMG submission 114537) | Freshwater microbial communities from Kabuno Bay, South-Kivu, Congo - kab_092012_11.1m | ecosystem: Environmental > Aquatic > Freshwater > Lake | place: Democratic Republic of the Congo...
ACCCCTTCGGCTACCGCTGCCACGCCAACACCGGCGTGCGGTTCCCCGCCACCGCCTGACCGGACCGGCGCGGCGCGGCGATCGTCATCCGCACACTGCTCGGCGCCGAGAATCGGCCGTGGTGCGCAGGAATGCGGGCGTACGAGGCCTCGTGACCGCGATTCCTGCGCACGATGTGCGGTCCTGCGGTGCTGATGGGCGTCCTATCGCACGCAGCGAGGGCGCCGCACCTGCAGCGAGAGCGAGACCACGACACCGCCGACCTGCACGTGATAGACGACTCCCGGGGAAGCACGCACGACGATGGCGTCACCACTGGTCAGCCGGGGACGGTCGAAGGCGACCCGCACCTGGGGGATGGTCGCACCCAGGCGGATCCCGTGGGGCGTGACCATGCTCGCCGTCGCATAGATCTGCTCCAGCCCGCGCTCCTCGGAGATGACCGCACCGATCGTGTCCCCGGGCGTCCGGCCGAGACTCTCGGGGTCGTACCGGAGGATCCGGCAGCCTGGTGGCCACCCGTCGTGGCGTGCGCCTCGCTCGACGGAGCCCATGCCCGCCTGTCGCACCTCCCGGTGCGTCATTCCCATCCGGAGCGGCCCCACGCCGTCCGGACCGAGCACCAGCTCGCCCGCCGACGGCGGAGGCGGCTCATCGGCCGAGGCGACGGTCGGACTCGGTGCGGTGGACGCGCGAGGCGCACCGTCGACCCGCGGTCCGACTTCCACGCAGGCCGCCAGGACCCCACACACCAGTGCCGACACCGCGCACGTCGTCACGCGTCTCATGCAGGGAAGACTGCCGACGGCTGTCGGCGGTTGTCCGCGGAACCGGGTCATCGACAGCGTCCGGTGGATCGCGCCCCCGGCCGGCGACCGGAGGAATCCGCCGTGGTGCGCAGGAATGCGGGCGTACGGAGCGTCGGGACCGCGATTCCTGCGCACGGCGTGCGGTCCTGCGGTGATGATGGGCGTCCCCGTGGCGAGGAGGCCCGATGACCCAGTACCTGATCTCGTTCGACCAGCAGTGGGTGGGCGACCACCCGCCGGAGTGGTTCGCCAGCCGCGGGCCGCTGGCCAACGCGGTGGTGGAGGACATGAAGGCGGCCGGGGTGTACGTCGCGGCGGGGGGCCTGGATGAGGACCTGAGCACCGCGGTGGTGGCCGATGCGACCAGCGGGGAGCTGCGCTTCTCGCAGGGGATCCACGGCGACGGGGACCACTACCTCGGCGGCCTCACCATCGTCGAGGTGGAGACGGCCGAGGAGGCCCGGATGTGGGCCGGCCGGCTCGCGGAGGCGTGCGGGTGGCCGCAGCAGCTGCGGCCGATGTACTGACCGCCGCTCACCCCCCGGGCGCCAGCTCCCGGACCAGCGCGGCGATGCGCCGTGCCCGGGTGTCGGGTCGCGCGGCGTCGAGCACCGGCATCAGCAGCCGGCGTCGCTCCGCGGGACGCCGGGTCTCGAACGCCGCCAGCCGGCCCGCTGCCTCGAGCGCGGCGTGGACGTCCGCGGGCACCGGGACGTGGTCGGGGTCCGCCGGGCGCAGTCGGCAGGCGACCGCGTCGCCGGCCCGCGCACCCAGCCGTCGCTGCAGCGACGCGCCGGCATAGAGGAACGGACGCGGGGTGACCTCCCCACGGTTGATGGCGAGGTTGACCTCCTCGTCCTCGATCACGCCCTCCACCCGGTGAGTGCCTGCCGCCGCTGCGGCCTCCTCCAGGCGCGGGGGGACGGGGAGGATCGTGTAGGTGTTGCGACCCCAGACCAGCGGCTCGAGCGGCGCGACGAACTCGACCCACGGTCCGCCGTCAGCCATGAGCCCGCCGCCGGTCGTGGCTCAGAGGCGCGTGACGAAGATGTGGTCGGAGGCCTCGGGCAGGATCTCCGCGGTCTCGCCGCCGCTGCCGACCAGCACGCCCTCGGGGGCCTGCGAGACCGTGACGACCTTGTCGGGCAGGGCGCCGACGCGGCGCAGCGCCGACATCAGCGCCTCGTCCTTCTGCATCTCCTCGCTGATCCGGCGCACCTGCACGCGGGTGCCGTCGCTGGAGGCGGCACCGGTGAGCGGCTCGACGTTGTCCATGAAGCCCTCGTCGGCCGGCTCCTGGCCCAGCTCGTCGAGGCCGGGGATGGGGTTGCCGTACGGCGACTCGGTCGGGTGACCGAGCAGCTCGACGAGCCGCTTCTCGACCGTCTCGGACATCACGTGCTCCCAGCGGCACGCCTCGGCGTGGACCAGCTCCCAGTCGAGCCCGATGACATCGGTGAGCAGCCGCTCGGCGAGACGGTGCTTGCGCATGACGCGGGTCGCCAGGCGCTGCCCCTCCTCGGTGAGCTCGAGGTGGCGGTCGCCCTCGACCGTGACCAGCCCGTCGCGCTCCATGCGCGCCACCGTCTGGCTGACCGTCGGCCCGCTCTGGTGGAGTCGCTCCGCGATGCGCGCGCGCAGCGGGACGATGCCCTCCTCGATCAGCTCGTAGATCGTGCGGAGGTACATCTCGGTGGTGTCGATCAGATCGCTCACGACACCCATTCTTGCGCATGCCGCGCAACGGCACCGGGCAGAGTGGGCCGGGTGACGACCAGCCTGCTGTGGTACCGCCGCGACCTGCGCCTGCGTGACCATCCCGCCCTCCTCTCCGCGGCCTCCGCCGTCGCCGACGACGACCGCGGTGGCGTCGTCCCGGTCTTCGTCGTCGACCCGGCGTTGTGGGGTCCGGCCGGGCCGAGCCGGCGGGCCTACCTCTCCGCGTCGCTGCGGGCGCTCGACGACGCGCTGTCCGAGCGCGGCGGGCGACTCGTGGTCCGCAGCGGCGACCCGGTCGAGGTGATCCCGCGCCTGGCCGAGGAGGTCTCGGCCGAGTCCGTCCACGTCTCGGCGGACTTCGGGCCCTACGGCCGGCGTCGCGACGAGCAGGTCGAGAAGGCGCTCGCCGAGAAGGACGTCGCCTTCGAGCGGCTCGGGTCGCCGTACGCCGTGGCGCCCGGCACCGTCCTCAACGGGTCCGGGAAGCCCTACCAGGTCTTCACGCCCTTCTCCCGCGCCTGGAACGAGCACGGCTGGCGAGAGCCGGCGGGCCTGCCTCCGAGCAGCACGCGCTGGCGCGAGGCCACCGGCCGCGACTTCCCCGACGAGTCGCTGCCCGACGGTCTGGAGCTGCCGACCGCCGGGGAGGAGGCCGCCCGCCGTCGGTGGAAGGCCTTCCTCGAGCACGTCGCCGACTACGCCGAGGACCGCGACAAGCCCGGGGTCGACGGGACGTCGCGGATGTCGGCCCACCTGAAGTGGGGCGAGGTGCACCCGCGGACCCTGCTGGCCGACCTCGCCGACCTGCGCAATCAGGGTGCCCAGACCTACCGCACGGAGCTCGCGTGGCGGGAGTTCTACGCCGATGTGCTCTGGCACCGGCCCGACAGCGCGCGTGAGTACTACCGCCCCGAGCTCGCGGGGATGCAGTACGACCTGCCGACCCGCAGGGAGTTCACCGCCTGGCAGGAGGGCCGGACCGGCTTCCCGATCGTGGACGCCGGGATGCGTCAGCTCCGGGCGTCCGGCTGGATGCACAACCGGGTCCGGATGATCGTCGCGAGCTTCCTGGTCAAGGACCTCCACATCGAGTGGCAGCACGGAGCGCGGCACTTCCTGCACTGGCTGGTCGACGGCGACCTCGCCTCCAACCAGCACGGCTGGCAGTGGACGGCCGGCACCGGCACGGACGCGGCGCCGTACTTCCGGGTCTTCAACCCGACCACGCAGGGGAAGAAGTTCGACCCGACGGGGGCCTACATCCGACGCTGGGTGCCCGAGCTGGCCGACCTCTCCGACCGCGACGTCCACGAGCCGGAGGCGCGCGGTGTCCGCCCCGACGACTACCCGGCGCCCATCGTCGACCACGCCGAGGAGCGCCGGGAGGCGCTCTCCCGCTACGAGGAGGCCCGCCGATGATCATCCCTCGCCGATTCCACGGCCCGGACGAGTCGGGCAACGGCGGCTGGAGCGCGGGGGCCCTCGCCGCCGAGCTGCTCGCGGCGACCGGCGCGCCCGCGGCCTCCACGGTCGAGGTCACCCTGCGGCGCCCCCCTCCGCTGGACCGCGAACTCCCGGTCGTCCGCGACGAGGACGTCGCCCGGCTCCTCGACGACCTCGCCGACGACGCGGTCGTCGCGGAGGCCCGACTGCGGCAGGACGGCGACGCGGGCTCCGATCTGCCCACCCTCCCGGCCGTCGCGTACGCCGAGGCGGCCGCCGCCGAAGGGCTGTTCCGCGGCCTGGCCGACCATCCCTTCACCGGGTGCTTCGCCTGCGGGCCGGACCGCGCCCCGGGCGACGGGCTGCGGATCTTCCCCGGCTCGGTGCCCGGCGCGGACGATGCCGGGGTCGAGCACCTGGTGGCCGCCACCTGGACTCCCGCCGAGGACGTCGACCTGCCGACGACCTGGGCCGCGCTGGACTGCTCGGGCGGATGGGCCGGGGACATCGGAGCGGGACGGCTCATGGTGCTCGGCCGGATCACCGCACAGGTCCTCCGGGTCCCCGATCCCGGCGAGCGGCTGGTCGTCACCGGGGGTCTGCACGGCGTCGAGGGGCGCAAGACCGCGACCTCCGCGACGCTGCGCGACGAGGCCGGCGCGATCCTCGGCCGGGCCGCCCACACCTGGATCGCGATCAGCTGACCGGTCACGTCCCCACCCGCCGCCGCGACCTGATACACCTAGCCCATGACGCACCCCCGCCCCGTGCGCGTGTTCCTCCTCGACGACCACGAGATCGTCCGGCGCGGGCTGCGCGACCTGCTGGAGTCCGAGCCCGACATCACCGTCGTCGGGGACGCGGGCACCGCCGCCGAGGCGTTGGAGCGGCTGCCCCAGGTCCTGCCCGACGTCGCCGTGCTCGACGCCCGGCTCCCCGACGGCAGCGGCATCGACGTGTGCCGCACCATCCGGTCGGCCCATCCCGAGATCCGGGCACTCATCCTCACCAGCTACGACGACGACGAGGCGCTGTTCTCGGCCATCCTGGCCGGCGCCGCCGGTTACGTCCTGAAGCAGATCCAGGGCAACGCGCTCATCGAGGGCGTCCGCCAGGTCGCCACAGGCGCCTCGCTCCTCGACCCGGCACTCGTGGCGCGGGTGGCGCAACGCATGCGCAGCGAGCCGTCCTCCGACGACCAGCTCGCCGACCTCAGCGAGCGCGAGCGGACGATCCTCGGGCTGATCGCCGAAGGCCTGACCAACCGGCAGATCGGGGAGCGGCTCTTCCTCGCCGAGAAGACCGTGAAGAACTACGTCTCGACGATCCTGTCCAAGCTCGGTCTCGAGCGGCGGACCCAGGCCGCCGTCCTCGCCAGCCGGCTGCTCGGCCCCTCGGGCGGCGGAGACGCGCCCGGCCTGTAGCGGACGGTCAGCGGCCGGTCAGGGCGCCTCCGCGAGAGGGACCTCCCAGCGCACCCGCGTGCCGCCGTCGCGGCGGTCGCCCACCTCGACGGCGCCGCCCAGGTCGCGGGCGCGACGGCGTACGTTGCGCAGGCCGCTCTCGTCGCGCGTCGCGGGCAGGCCCGGGCCGTCGTCCTCGACCACCAGCACCAACCGGTCGACGCGGGCGGTCACCCGCACCCGCGCCCACCCCGCACCGGCGTGCCGGGTGATGTTGGACAGCGACTCACGGAGCACCGCGAGCAGGTGGTCGCCGACCGCCGGCGGGACCGCGGCGTCGACGGGCCCGCTCAACCGCAGGGCGGGGGCGAAGCCGAGCAGGTCGGCGTACTCCTCCACGACCGCGGCGACCCGCGCCCGCAGCGAGGTCGTGCGCTGCTCCTGCAGCTGGAAGATCGTCGTCCGGATCTCGCTGATGGTGACGTCGAGGTCCGCGATCGCCGCCGAGAGTCGGTCCTGCACGACCGCGGAGTCGCTGACCCGCCGCGCGCCCTCGAGCTGGAGCCCGGTGGCGAAGAGGCGCTGGATCACCTGGTCGTGCAGGTCCCGCGCGATCCGGTCGCGATCCGAGATCAGCATCAGCTCCTGACGGTCCGCGAGCGCCTGGCTGCGGTCGAGGACGAGAGAGGCCTGATCGGCAAGCGCGGCCAGCATCCCGGCCTCCTCGGTGTCGAGGTGGGCCAGCGGGACGGCGTACCGCACGACGAGGACACCGCCGAGCGCGACGCGCGCCCGCAGCGGGACCAGCACCACGCCGGCACCGTCGGGTCGCGCCGACGCCACCACCGTGTTGTCCCTGCTCGCCCGCCGCAGGGAGTCGGCGAGGTCCACGGCGAGGTCGGCGAGCTGCTGCGGGGCACCGCCGGCACCGCCGACCACGAGCGGGGTGTCCGAGCCTCCCTCGAAGCGGACGACGGCGACGGCCCGGGCACCCGAGGTCTCCCGTACGTGACGGGCCAGCACGTCGAGGGCGTCCTCGAGGGCGATCTCGTCGTGCAGCAGCCCCACGAGCCGAGCGGACGCCTCCAGCCACCGCTGGCGGCGGGCGCTGCGCGCCGCGTCGCGAGCGATCGAGATCAGGAAGCCCGCGGCGCGGGCGAAGGTCCGGACCACCTCGTCCTCGTGGGCCGCGAACGGCCGGCCGTCGGCGCGGACGAGGTGCAGCGTCCCGACCTGCCGACTGCCGACCCGGACGGGCACGGCGAGGACGGCGCCGATGCCGACCTCGACGACCGGCACGACGTCGCCGACGGCCGGCGGGGGCGCCGCCTCGGGGGTGGGGTGGCGGAAGACCGTGGTCGCCAGACCCATGCCCTCGCGGACCGACAGCGTGCCTCCGCTCGCTCCGGCGAGCGAGATCAACGCCTCGACGAGACGGTCGATCACGAGCTCCAGGTCGGCGTCGACCGTGATCTGCAGGATCGCATCGAGCAGCGCCTTGGCGCGCTGCCCCTCGGCTCCCGCCGGATCCTCGGCCCTGGTCACCCCTCGGAGCCTAGGCCGTCCCCGAGCGCGTCGTTGTAGGCCCGCAGCAACCGCGCGGCCCGGGCGAGGTCGGCGGTGGACCAGCCCGCCAGCCGCTCGGCGTACCGGGCGCGTCGCTGGCCGTCCACCGCCGCGAGTCGGTCCCGAGCGTCCTCGGTCAGCACCAGCCGGTGCCGGCGACCGTCGGCGGGATCGGGCGTACGGCGGACGAGGCCGTGCCCCTCGAGCTCGTCGACCGCGCGGGAGACCACGCCCTTGTCGAGGCCCAGGGCGTCGGCCACCTGCTGCTGCGCGCAGTCCCCGGCCCGGTCGCGGAGGACGACCAGGCACAGGTACGCCGTCGGCGACAGGTCGGGGGCGACCAGGCGCGCCCGGTCCGCGACCGCCCGGCGCGCGCGGCGGGCGATGGTCGCGACCTCACCCTCGAGCTCGCCGAGCAGCGTCGCCCGCGGGGTGCTCACGGCTTCGCTGCCAGCTCGTCGGCCCGCTGCACGGTGGTGCGCAGCGGCACCTCCTTGATGAGGAGGACGCAGATCAGGGCGATCACCGCGAACGGCAGGGCGACGAGGAACAGGTGGGCCGCGCCGTCGCCGAAGGCGGCCTGGAACACCTCCCGCACCGGCTCCGGCAGGGTGCGCACGTCGGGGATGGTCCGCGCCCGGTCACCGTCGACCGGCACCCCCAGCCGCGTGAGGCCCTCGGAGACGTCGGCGGCCACACGGTGACCCAGGATCGCCCCCAGCACCGCGATGCCGACGCTGCCGCCCATCGACCGGAAGAAGGCGACCAGCGCACTCACGGCACCCATGTCGCGCAGGGCGGTGGTGTTCTGCACCGCGAGGACGAGGTTCTGCATCGTCGCCCCCAGGCCGAGGCCGAGCACCGTCATCGACGCTCCCACGCGCAGCAGCGGCGTGTCGGCGTCGATCGTGGCGAGCAGCCCGATGCCCGTCGTCATCAGCACGGCGCCACCGACGAGGTAGCGCTTCCACACCCCGGTGCGCGCGATGACCCGACCGGTGACGAGGCTGGAGACCATCAGGCCGCCGACCATGAAGATCGACATCAGGCCGGCGTGGGTGGGCGTCATGCCGCGGGCGATCTGGAAGTACTGCGAGAGGTAGACCGTCGATCCGAACATCGCCAGGCCGATCATCACCGACGCAACGGTGGCCAGCGCGGTGGTGCGGTCGGCGAAGAGGCGTAGCGGGACCACCGGCTCGGGCGTACGCCACTCCCAGGCGAGCGCGGCCGCCAGCAGGAGGACACCGGGGACGACCATCTGCGCCGAGGTGGCCGACCACCAGGCGAAGTCGTGGCCGGCCAGCGAGACCCAGGCGAGGAGCAGCGAGATCGCGGCGGCGACCAGGAGCGCGCCGACGTAGTCGATGCGGGCGTCGCGGCGCACGTGCGGGAGGCGCAGGGTGCGCTGGAGCAGGACCGCGGAGACGAGCCCGATCGGGATGCCGACGAAGAAGCACCACCGCCAGCCGAGGAAGGGGGTGTCGACGATCAGGCCGCCGACGAGGGGGCCGCTGACGGTCGCGAGCGCGAAGACGGCGCCGACGTAGCCGGAGTAGCGACCACGCTCGCGCGGCGAGACCATGCTCGCGATGACGACCTGGACGAGCGCGGTCAGGCCACCGACGCCGAGGCCCTGGAAGGCGCGGGCCGCGATCAGCGTCCCCATCGACGGCGCGAGGCCGGCCGCCAGCGACCCGAGCATGAACAGCGCCAGGGAGACCTGCAGCAGCCGCAGCTTGTCGAACAGGTCCGAGAGCTTGCCCCACACCGGCGTGCTCGCCGTCATCGTGATCATGGTGGCGACGACGACCCAGGTGTAGCCCGACTCGGTCCCGCGGAGGTCGGCGACGATCCGCGGGAGCGCGTTGGAGACGATCGTCGAGGACAGCATGGCGACGAACAGCGCGCTGAGCAGGCCGACCAGCACCCGGAGGATCTCGGCGTGGGTCATCTCCGGCGCCGGACCGGGCGGGGCGGTCTGCGGCGGCGCCGGATCGGACGGCGCCGGGGTCACGGGGGGCTGGGTCACGGGTCCACCTTCGGAGCGGCGAGCGCAGATAGTTGCAGAGCCCAACTTAGTGCCGATGGTTGCGGAGCGCAACCAGTTGTGGTGCGGCGCACGCTGCGCGCGAGGGAGAATGCCGCCATGAGCTCCCTGCCGCCGGACGCGCAGCCCCACCACGACGGCTCCCCGCTCTACCTCGGCGACGCCGTGGCCGACGAGGCGCCGTCGCTCGGCGGGTCGGTGACCGTCCGGGTGCGGGTGCCGCTGCTGCCGGCCGAGGACGGCGAGCCCCGGCCGGCGTACGACGGGGTGTGGCTGCGGTGGACCCCCGACGCCGAGCCGGAGTACGCCCCGCTGCACGTGCACCTGCGCGACGGTGAGGCGGTGTGGTGGCAGGGCACGCTGCTGGTGGTCAACCCGGTCCAGCGCTACCGGTTCCTGCTCGTGCGCGGGTCCGACGAGGCGCGGGCCGCCGACCCGAGCCTGCCCGCGGAGGAGCACCACTGGCTCAACGCCTCCGGGGTCCACAAGCGCGACGTCCCCGACGCCGAGGACTTCGTGGTCTCCACGCACCCGCCGGCGCCCGACTGGGGGCGCGACGCGGTCGTCTACCAGGTCTTCCCCGACCGCTTCGCCCGCTCCGCGGCGGCGACCGAGCGGCCCACGCCGGCGTGGGCCCGCCCCGCGACGTCGTGGGACGAGCTGCCGGTCCACGAGGGTCCCGACACCCCGCTGCACTTCTACGGCGGCGACCTCGACGGCCTCACCGAGCACCTCGACCACGTCGCGGCGGTCGGCGCCGACGTGCTCTACACGACCCCGCTGTTCCCCGGCGAGAGCAACCACCGCTACAACGCCTCGACCTTCGACCGGATCGATCCGCTCCTCGGTGGCGACGAGGCGATGGTGCGGCTGGTCCGCGCCGTCCACGACCGCGGGTGGCGGATGCTCGGCGACCTCACCAGCAACCACACCGGCGACACGCACGAGTGGTTCCGGACGGCCCTGGCGGACCCCGCGTCGGCGGAGCGGTCGTTCTACTACTTCGGCGCCGACGGGCGCTACGAGGGGTGGAAGGGGCACGGCACCCTGCCGAAGCTGGACCACACCGACCCCGAGCTGACCCGGCGCCTCCACGCCGTCGTGCGGCGCTGGCTCGAGCCGCCGTACGACCTCGACGGCTGGCGCATCGACGTGGCCAACATGACCGGCCGGCGTGGCGCGACGGACGTCGCCCACGACGTCGCCCGCGCGCTGCGCGCGACGTGCACCGCCGTCCGCCCCGACGCCCTGGTGCTGGCCGAGCACGGCCACGACGCCTCGGGCGACCTCGACGGCGACGGCTGGCACGGGACGATGAACTACTACGGCTTCTCGTTCCCGGTGTGGGCGTGGCTGCGCGACCCCGACGGCGCGGTGCCGAGCTTCGGCCTGCCCGTCGGCACCCCGCGGCGCTCCGGACCGGCCGCGGTCGCCGCGATGCGCGCCTTCACCGCCCGCTTCGGGTGGCGCGCGGTCCAGGCGAGCTGGAACATCCTGTCCTCGCACGACAGCCCCCGGATCCGCACGATCACCGGCTCGGCGGAGCGGCACCACGTCGCCGCGGGCCTGCAGTTCACCCTGCCGGGGGTGCCGATGATCTTCGCCGGCGACGAGCTCGGGCTCGAGGGCGTCGACGGCGAGGACGGGCGGCGCAC
>Ga0172375_10012483_pt1 | contig 10644 bp, 7 predicted proteins | sample LakKiv1m_FD_114537 | JGI IMG/M metagenome (GOLD analysis project Ga0172375, IMG submission 114537) | Freshwater microbial communities from Kabuno Bay, South-Kivu, Congo - kab_092012_11.1m | ecosystem: Environmental > Aquatic > Freshwater > Lake | place: Democratic Republic of the Congo...
GTCATATTGGATGATCCCTGACTTTTCAAGATCACCTAATACCGTTGTTACTTTCTGACGGTTGGTCGCCGTCAGTTTAGCGATTTCATCATGGGTCAGGTTAAGGGTAATGGTCACCTCTTCCCCGTTTCCGATTTTACGACCATATTCGTTAGCAAGTTCTTGTATAAACGATTTTATCCGTTTCTCCGCAGAACTGAATATTAGACTTTCAAGACGACTCTGAATTTTTTTCAATCGAAGTCCTACGAATTTTGTTACTCTCAGATTGAATTTCGGATTTTTCTCCAACATTTTTTCCAAATCTGAAATTTTCAACCCGCAAATTATTGCATCTTCAGTAATTTCAGCAATTTCACCCCGCTCTTCTTCACCGGTTAAAGCCAATTCACCGAATACTTCACCTGGACCAAGAATAGTGAGGATAATCTCCCGTCCATCTCCGGAGTATTTCGAGATCTTTACTTTACCCGTTTTCAGGAAAAATATAGTTTTTGAAGGATCCCCGGAAAAATACACTATACTCTTTTTTGGTGTTTGTTTCATAGAGACTTGTCGGCTCAATTGTTCTTTTTCTTCTTTTGACAGGGAATCCAGCAAGTTGAAATTCTCCAGGTACCAGAGTTTGGAATTGGCTTCCATAAATTAAACGTGGAATAAAATCAATCAAAATTATAAACTTTTCCGTTACTTTGCAGCCCGAAAATGGGTCAATATTTAATACTTGCACCGGTACTTCTCTCTTTTGTAATTCTTATCGTACCACAAAGAATCAGGAATCCATATGTTTTTTTCCTGACACTTTTTATATGTATCCTTACCTCTGTCCCTGCAATCAGGATGATTTTTGCACCCGGCACCGAAAAATACATCCTGGATGGACCTTTTGGACAGATTGACCTTGTAATTGATGGGCTGAGCGGTTTCTTTGTACTTGTCACCAATTTCACAATGCTCACGGGAGTTCTTTTTTCCAGAGGATATCTTCAGATCTACCAGGGAAAGAAGAATCAGGCTCAATTTGCCCTTCATTATTTCAGCTTTACCTGGCTTCATCTTTCGATGCTTGGCGTCCTGATGCTGCGCGACGGACTCTCCTTTCTTATATCGTGGGAACTGATGGCAGTTTCGTCCTTTATGTTAATACTTTTCGAGGCAGAAAAAAGGGTAACCCTGAAAACAGCTGTAAACTATCTGATCCAGATGCATGTCGGCCTGGTGATCCTGGTCACCGCCTTTCTTTTCTGCGAAGCTTCAACCGGAAAGTTCAGTTTCGATGCCCTTCATACCTATTTCTCAGGGAATAATAATGTTGGTTTATTCCTGTTGTTTTTTGCCGGATTTGCAATTAAGGCCGGATTCATCCCGTTTCACACCTGGCTGCCGGAAGCTCACCCAGCGGCACCTACTCATGTTTCCGCTGTAATGTCGGGAGTGATGATAAAAATGGGTATATATGGAATTGTACGCGTTATCACTTATTTACAGACCGATTTATTCCTCATAGGATGGATCATCCTCGTTTTCTCAGCAATCTCTGGCTTACTTGGAGTGATGATGGCAATCGTCCAGCATGACATGAAGAAGGTGCTTGCCTACCATAGCATTGAAAATATCGGGATTATCGGAATGGGAATAGGTCTCGGAACAATGGGACTCGGATTGCACAATCCCCTGTTAACTTTACTTGGTTTCACCGGCGGATTGTTACATGTTCTCAATCATTCCCTTTTTAAATCATTATTGTTCTACAGTACCGGCACAGTGTATAAAATCTTCCATACACGCAACATCGAAGAACTCGGAGGTGTTATCCACAAATTACCCGGCACTGCACTTCTTTATCTGACGGGCGCAATAGCAATTTGCGGAATTCCTCCGCTGAACGGATTTATCTCCGAATTCCTTATCTACTTTGGACTGATAAAAGGATTATCCCTTGGAAGCGCATATCAGGTCATAACTGTGTTACTGGCGATCATCTCACTCGTACTTATCGGTGGTCTTGCAATTTTCTGTTTTACAAAAGTATTTGGTATGATATTCCTGGGGGTACCCCGTAAAAAACATAACGTTAACGGTTCTGTAAATAATCTGGGAATGCTCGTTCCTCAATTTCTTATTGCAATCATAATTCTCCTCATCGGTATGTTTCCGATGTTGTTTCTCAAACCTCTTATGACTTTTGTCACTGAACAGTTCCACCTGAGTCCGGTCACAGAAATTGTTTCCATTTCAGGTATATTTTTAAAAACTTCAATTCTCTCTGCAATTATGATTTTGCTGGTTATTGTGCTTTATTCGATCCGGAGTCTTTTAATGAATAAAAGGAGTGTGGCCTATGGCCCGACATGGGGATGCGGTTATACAGGTGGGAGTTCACGCCAGCAATATACCGGAACTTCTTTTGCAAATAATTTTGCAGAACTGGCACATCCTGTTCTGAAATTAAAAGATGAATACGACAGAATCGGCGAAGAGGAGCTTTTTCCGTCGGGGAGATCTTTCAGCCGTCATCCGAAGGATGTTTTCAGGTCCGGGCTTAACAGGTTGCTTGACTTCAATATGATTATTCTAAAGAAGTTGGCACGTCTTCAAACAGGAAATATCCAGCACTACATACTTTATGCTTTCATCTTCATACTGATAATATTCATGCTGCTTTACCTTAAGGTTTTATGACGGTACTTCTTCTTTCAGCTTTAACCGGCATCTTCTTCCCCGGGATAATTATCCGGGTGAAAAGCATTCTGTCAGGACGAAAAGGGCAGGGGATCATGCAACCATGGAAAAACATCTGGATTCTTCTCAGGAAGAAAAGTGTTATCAGTACTACTGTCAGCTTCATTTCCATGATAGCGCCTCTTATTTACCTAAGTACTACTATTTGTGCCATCCTTTTATTGCCTTTCCCAGGGATTTCATCTCCCTTTGGTTTTGACGGCGATTTTGTTTTCTTCGCCTATCTGATCGCTTTAGGGAAATTCCTGTTCATCCTCAATGCTCTTGATACCGGCAGCAGCTTCGAAGGAATGGGAGCAAACCGGGAAGCACTTTATTCTCTTCTGGTTGAGCCGGCTTTTTTTATTTTGTTTGGAACAATCGCCCTTCTGACGGGACACACATCCATGCATGAGATTTTTTCGAATCTTCAGATTGGTGGACCATCTGTCAATATTATAATAATCATTGCTGTTTACCTGCTGGTTCAGATTGCCATGATCGAAAACAGCAGGATGCCTGTTGATGATCCTAAAACACATCTGGAACTGACTATGATCCACGAAGTAATGATCCTCGACCATAGCGGTTTTGACCTGGCCATGATCCACATCGGAACGACATTCAAGTTTGCAATGTACGGGATACTGATTGCAAATTGCATTATCCCGGTCAATACAGGATTTGTATGGCAAATAGTGCAATTCTTTGGTATCCAGTTCGGATTTGCAGTTATGATCGGTGTATTGGAGTCATTCAGGGCAAGGAAAAAACTTGCAAAGAATCCTCAATTCATAGTAACATTGAGTTCCATTGCCTTGATTGCCTTTGTTCTTGCCTTGTTGATCACTTTTAAAATGATTCCGTGAGATGGTTATAACCCTGATTATAGTATTCTCGATTACCTTGATCTACCTTAGTATAACGGAACGATTTACCGTCTATGCTGGACTTATCGGGCTTCAGGGATTGATACTGTTCGCACTTTCACTTCTTGAGCTCCGGAGGATAACCCTGGGAACCCTTCTCTTTGTTGCCATAGAAACACTTGTTTTCAAAGTAATCGTAGTTCCGTATATGTTGAGACGGATAATTAAAAAAACCGGTCAGACAAAGGTTTCTGAGCATGCCCTACCCGGATTCTATTCTCTTTTGTTCGTAACGGTAGGATTACTGCTAAGTATTATCATATCGCTTTCATTAAAAACTCAACTTTCTACTCTGGTCTATTTCATTGTTTCGTTCTTCTCAATTTATACCGGACTGTTCCTGATAATCTCTCACCGGAAGATATTTTCACATATGGTGGGTTTTCTCGTAATTGAAAATGCAGTTTTGTTGTTATCATTAGCCATTGGCAGTGAAATACCAATGCTTATCAACATCGGTATTCTGCTCGATATTTTCGTAAGCGTTCTGATTCTCGGAATCTTTGTAATGCGGCTTAAACAACATACACATGAACTAACCCTTCTAAAAGATGATTGATCCGACGGCAGTATTTATCGGCTTTTTTATTATCACGGGGATAATTGCTACGGTCACCGGGCTGGTACATTCGAAATCGCTTGCGAGGATACTGACGATTGTGTTTACCGTAATGCATCTTTTATTTACGACTTATTGCTGGTTACACCTTGGTGAGACAGCGCTCGGATTTTTTACGTTTGATCCGCTGGGAGTATTGCTGCTTTCCATTCTTTCTATATTGACAATCACAACTGTATACCACGGATTTATCTATGTTAGAAATGATACACCCCGGACATATGCCATATACCATGCCGCATTGATCGCACTTGTCTTTGCAATGTCGGGAGCATATCTTGCCAATGGGATGACAGTTGTCTGGATATTCGTTGAAGCGACAACAATAGCGGTGGCTGCTTTGATTTATCATGACAGGACGCCTGCTTCACTCGAAGCAACATGGAAATATATTTTTGTTTGTTCGGTTGGGATTGCACTTGCATATATCGGTATCCTGTTCCTTGGTTTTACAGTTCGTGATGCCCGTTTACTGCATCTATCCTTTGACAGTATTTCCGGAATAGCCCGACTTGCAAACCCACTCTACCTCAAGATTGCATTCGTTTTCGTTCTGATCGGATACAGCACTAAAATGGGACTTTTCCCAATGCATACCGTAACAGTAGATGCACATACGGTTGCACCCGCTCCGATAAGTGCATTCATCTCCACTACCCTGATGAACGTGGGATTCCTGGCTATTTTCAGAATATATGCGTTGTTCTCTGCAACAAGCATCTTTCAATTTATGAATCATGTCCTGATCCTTTCAGGAATACTATCACTTCTCATTTCGTCCGGATATATGCTTAAGGCCAAACATAATAAACGGATGCTGGCTTATTCAAGTCTGGAAAATATGGGTATTGTCGCAATTGCGCTTGGGATAGGTGGAATCGGATACTATGCTGCAATTCTGCATATCATATTACATTCTTTCTCTAAAGCAGGTCTTTTTTATCAGATCGGGCAATCATACAAAGTCATGGGAACATATCAGTTAGATGATTCAGGTGACTATATGACACTTTATCCTGCAGGCGCAACTGCATTGTTGCTTGGATTACTTTGTATTACTGCGATCCCTCCGTCGGGGATGTTCATTTCGGAATTGTTGTTACTGAAGGCAATGGTACAGGGCGGACAATATGTTTACCTTATAATAACCGCCGTCTTACTTTGTTTTGTGTTATATGCTTTGCTCACCCGTGTGTTGCATATCGTATTTTCGCACCCGCGGGAAGCAAAATCATTGAACCGCCAACAGGTGAACCCATGGCAGACAGTAACTCAATTCATTCTTTTCGGGCTGGTAATATTTATTTGTTTCGTCCAGCCTTACCAATTGCGTGAGCTGATTTCAAATATCATAAAAGTTCTGCCTAAATAATTGATGAATGGACGGCAACATTCTTAATATAGAAAATAATCCCGGAACAGTTCATATAAAGGATATCCCGGTACTGGATTATCATCTTTTTGTCACGGAAGTTGACAGGCTGATGACTTCCGGCTCCTCTCACTGTCTTACTTACTTTGTTGTTCCCGGGAACGATGTCTATCATTTCATATGTTTTATTGCCGATGATACATGCGGGAAGATACTGGTATTGTCACATAAACAAAGGCCAGGATCAGGGCTTGTCCTTGAACCGGTCACAGCAAAACATTTCCAGTTCCATATTTTTGAAAGGGAAATATATGAAGAATACAAAATAAATTTCTCAGGTCATCCATGGCTGAAGCCGTTACGTTATCCGTATACAGGGGCAGACAAACATCAATCAATCGCTGATTATCCTTTTTTCCGGATCGATGGAGACGAACTTCATGAAGTGGGTGTTGGTCCTATACATGCGGGTATCATTGAGCCGGGCTATTTCAGGTTTATCTGCAACGGGGAGAAGGTGCTTCACCTCGAAATTCAGCTTGGCTACCAGCACCGTGGTCTTGAACAACTTTTAACCTGGAAGGATTCTATTCTAAGAAAAACCGTCCTATCCGAAAATATTGCAGGAGATACTGCTGTCGGTCACGCTCTTTGTCATGTTCAATTGGTTGAATCCCTTACCGGCATTTCCGTTTCCCGGAATCTTCAGACAGAAAGGATTATCGGACTTGAACTGGAAAGAATCGCCTGTCATATCGGGGATACAGCGGCATTATGTGCCGATATCGCCTACCAGTTCGGACAGGCAGTGAATGAAGCCTTACGCACTATTGTGATAAACACATTGCAGCAATGGTGTGGCAGCAGGTTTGGTAAAGGATTGCTGCGTACCGGAGGCAGTCATTTTCCGTTAACTTCAGCCATTTCGGAGCTTTTACAATCCAGATTGAAAGAGGTGGAAGAAAGATATGTTCAAATGGCTGAGAGGTTGTTTTCAATGCCAAGTGTGTTAAGCAGATTCGAATCTACCGGAAAAGTAACAGCACGGCAGGCAGAATTGTTAGGAGCAGTCGGAATGGCAGCGAGGAGCAGTGGCCTGAAAAGAGACATCCGCTGGTCACATCCATTCCAGGGTTACAGTGAGTTTAAATATGAACCTGTTGTGCTTAGGGAGGGGGATGTGTGGGCAAGGGCCATGTTGAGAAAAAACGAAGTGGAAAAGTCAATCGGTATTATAAGGCAATTATTACCGGAAATCCCGGGAAAAGATACAGTGGAACTTCCGAAATATGACATTCACTTGATACCTGACACCGTTGCAATATCAGCAACTGAGGGGTGGAGAGGAGAGATTGTTCATGTAGTCGTGACCGGTGAAGAGGGAAAAATAATCCGCTACAAGGTTATTGATCCCTCCTTACACAACTGGATGGCTCTGGCAATTGCTATGAGGAACGGGGAGATCTCCGACTTTCCTTTATGCAATAAAAGTTATAATCTTTCTTACTGCGGACATGATCTGTAATTTTCAGAACGATGAGAGAATTTAAAATTTACAGAAAGCATGGTAGACAATATATCAGGGACCTGAGGAAGGCTGTAGTGGCAGTTCCTTTCCATGGCCGGCCGGTCATCAGTGGCGATATCACCCGGGAAGAAGCTGAAAGGGTTGCTTTTATCTGTCCCGGCAAGGCAATTCAGGCATCAACCTTTAATCTGGATCTCGGGAAATGTGAATTCTGCATGGAATGCGCATTTATGTTGCCCGGGAAGATCACTTTTACCAATGATCACAGGATGGCTACAAATTCCCGCGAAAAATTAATTCTAAGTTCCGGAACAAACGAACCCATACATCTGGATCATGAAAAAATCCGTAAAGAGATCCGGTCATATTTCCATCATGCACTGAAATTAAGGCAAGTCTCTGCCGGCGGAGATAACTCTGCAGAGATGGAGCTGAATGCATGCGGCAATGTTAATTTCGATATGGGGCGTTATGGTATTGAATTCGTTGCCTCTCCCCGCCATGCCGATGGACTGGTCATTACAGGGCCTGTCACTGAAAATATGGCTGATGCCCTTAAAATCTGTTACGAAGCTGTTCCTGATCCAAAAATCGTGATCCTTGCAGGGACTCCTGCAATCAGCGGAGGAATGTATCTCAGCAATCCTTCCATTAACCGTAGTTTTCTTGATAAGATTCACATTGATCTCTATGTGCCGGGGAATCCACCTCACCCTCTTACTTTTATAAACGGGATCCTTGATCTGATAGGAAGATAACCCTGATAGTTAATATTTTACTTCGATCCTTAATTTTATCAGATTAATTATCTAATTTTGCCGGTGATAACATAAAGAATTGTATAATTTAAAATGCCCATCATGAAAATATTATACGTGTTGTTATTCCTTATCCCGTGGATATCCGTTGTCGGCCAGCAACAATTTACATCGCCGGCCGAAGTACAAAAAGCAATATATTTCGATGTTTCTCCTCCGTTACGAGACATGGTCAATCTGAAAAATTTTAATGCTGACGGTACATGGAAAGACGGGGTTGTTAAAAACAATTTCAATAACAGGAAACATGAAGGGCAGACATCACCGGTGACCGATTTCACCGATCCCAACCTTCAGGAATATTTCGGACAGCAGCTTACTGATACCACAATTCAGAATTTTGAAGGATTGAATGGCGGCAGTTATATTCCACCCGACACAGACGGCGATATCGGCCCGGATCACTATTTCCAGGTTGTGAATTGTTCATATGCCATATATAACAAAGGGGGTGCGAAATTATTGGGACCACTCTCAAGCAGTTCCGTTTGGTCGGGTATGCCAAATAATTCAAATGACGGGGACGCAGTTGTTCTTTATGATGAAGTTGCAGACAGGTGGTTGTTCTCCCAATTTTCTTTACCCAATTTCCCGAACGGACCTTTTTACCAGATGATAGCCGTATCGCAAACACCCGATCCGACAGGCAGCTGGTATCGTTATCAATATCAGTTCAGTACCATGCCCGACTATCCCAAATTCGGGATATGGCCTGACGGATATTATATGTCATGTAACCGGTTTACGGCAGGTTCAACAAATTATACAGGAACGGGTGCTGCTGCTTTTGACCGGACAAAAATGCTTGCCGGGGACCCGGAAGCCGAGATGGTTTGGTTCACGCTCTCTGCCGGAAATGAAGCTTATTCTATGTTACCTTCCGATTGCGATGGAGAATTCCCCGCTACCGGAACACCAAATTATTTTACTTATGAGTATGATGCTTCTCCGTTCCACCTGGGGATTCTCGAATTCCATGTAAACTGGACCACCCCCGGAAGTTCGACATTCGGTAGCCTGGTAACTCTCCCTGTTAACAGCTTTAATCCCAATATTGGTAATGGTATTCCTCAAAAGGGAACGACTGTTAAACTGGCAACGCTTAGTGACCGGCTAATGTTCAGACTTCAGTTCCGGAAGTTCAGTGATCATTGGTCAATGGTTTGCAATCATTCCGTAAATATCGGTTCGGCTGTGGCCGGAATCCGTTGGTACGAATTACGGAAGACAACGGGAGCATGGACAGTTTACCAGCAGGCAACCTACGGTCCATCGGATAATAATTCAAGGTGGATGGGTAGTTTGGCAATGGATTCAGCCGGGAATATTGCGGTCGGATATTCCATCTCCAGCAGTACGATGTATCCTTCAATACGTTATACAGGGCGCCTTAGCACAGACCCGATAAACCAGATGACTATAAACGAAAGAGGTATCATAAACGGTGGAGGATGCCAGACAAGCAGCACTAGGAGATGGGGAGATTACAGTGCAATGGGTGTCGATCCATTATGTCCGACTACTTTCTGGTACACCCAGGAATATTATGAAACAACTTCATCAGGCAACTGGCAAACCAGAATCGCCTCTTTTACATTCTCAGATATTTTCAGCTCTTATGCCACTGCAAATCCTGTTAAAGTCTGTATCGGGGACTCTTCGCAATTAAATTCCATAGCTTACGGAGGATCGGGGAGCTACACTTATTTATGGACTTCCATCCCTGCCGGATTTACATCCGATCAGAAAGATCCGAAAGTAGCACCTTCAGATACAACCAAATATATAGTGGAAGTAAGCGACGGGATTGAAACCCACCACGATACAACCCAGGTTATGATCATACCGCATCCAACCGTTTTTGCCGGAAACGATACCCTTGTCTGTTCCTGGGTGCAATCAATCGATCTCCATGGTATTGCCACCAGCTACAAACTGATCGGATGGGGAACAACGGGCGACGGATATTTCAGCGATGCAAGCTCTCTGAATACAACCTATTATTTTGGACAGGATGACTATCAGGCCGATTCAGTCGATCTTATGCTTGTGGCATTTGCATTATCTCCCTGCAGCGGAAAGGTTACGGATACAAGACATGTTACACTCGATCCCTGTAGTGGTATTACGGAAACAGCAACAACCGAAGATGATTTTATAGTTCAACCTAACCCGGCAAAGGAATTTGTCAAAATAACTCTTCCGGGAAACAATAACGAATCCGCCTTTATAACCCTGACAACTTTGAGCGGACAGGTGATTTATTCGGATAAATTAACTGTTACAGGTAAATCATTCATAAAAGAGATCAATCTTGATGAATACCATCCGGGCATTTACTTTATCACAGTCAGAACCGATAAAAAAGTTATTACAAAGCGACTTGTGGTTTATTAAAAGGCTATCCATTTAATACCAAAATATTTCTTTCATTCTGCGGAAATTAAAACTGTTACCGCAAGTTTTTTCTGTTTCGGTCGTCAAATTATACAGGGAATAAAATTTCGTAACTTGCAGGAGGTTATAATTTTATCATTGAGTCCCCTCTGAAAAGGGGGTTTTATGATAAAATGTAAAAAATAGTAATTGCTGTTAAGATTTGGCGCATGGAAGAATATTTGTTTCGATTTGGCCCTAAACTGATCCTTAGATCAGCA
>Ga0172375_10012484_pt1 | contig 10643 bp, 9 predicted proteins | sample LakKiv1m_FD_114537 | JGI IMG/M metagenome (GOLD analysis project Ga0172375, IMG submission 114537) | Freshwater microbial communities from Kabuno Bay, South-Kivu, Congo - kab_092012_11.1m | ecosystem: Environmental > Aquatic > Freshwater > Lake | place: Democratic Republic of the Congo...
AGCCTGATTCGCCGGATTCGCCATCACCCGCGGCACGGCCAGAGCCTGTTCATGTTCAACGACCTGTCGGACGGCGAGTTGGATTACTGCTACAGCCGCGCCAAGGCTTTTGTCTTTCCCTCCAAAGACGAAGGTTTTGGTCTGCCGATCGTCGAGGCCCTGTCGTACGGCCTGCCGGCGCTGGTCGGCGACGTTCCCATCCACCGCGAAGTCGGGCGCGAGTACTGTGCTTATTTCGATCTCGCGGACCCCGCCAGTCTAGCGCGGCAAGTTAACGGATTGGAACGTACCGGCGCCCTGGCCGGCGTAGCGCCCGCCCAGGATTTCCAGCCCGTCGATTGGGCGGACAGCGCCCGCGATTTCGTCCGGCAGATCCTCGACACCGTCGCCAGCCTGGGCGGCGAGGTTTCGCCGCGCCGGACCGCGGCCTAGAGCACCGAGGTTTCCGAAATGCTCCCGATCTCGCTCGCCGCCAACCTTATCTTCGTGCTGCTGCTCGTGATCGCCGTGGTCAAGATCGACCGGCTGTACCGCAAGCACCGTCGTCGCCGCCTGTTCTGGCATATCCCGGCCAGAATTCCGGAGGGGCCGCTGGCGGACGTCGACTCGCGATTCGTCTCGGGACCGTTCGGGACGCGGCGCGAGACCGAAGTGCGGCTGGTTGGCGGCGTCGCGGTCTCGGGCACCACCACGTACGAGGCGTGGATTCTGGCCGTCTTGGCCCAAGGAGCCCGGCGGATGTTCGAGTTCGGCACCTGCACGGGACGCACGGCGTACGCCTGGGCCCGCAACAGCCCTTCCGACGCGCGAATCACCACGCTGACTCTCTCGCCGGACAAGCGGGATACGTACCAAGGATCGGATCAGGACGAACCAACGGACGCCCAAAACGCGCTCCGCGAGTCCTGCTTCCTCGACTTCTACTACTCGGGCACGGAGGCGGAACCGAAGATCGAGCAGTTGTTCGGCGACAGCAAGCAACTGGACGAGCGGCCGTACCTCGGGCAGTGCGACGTGGTGTTCATCGACGGCGCCCACGCCTATTCGTACGTCGCCAGCGACACCGCCAAGGCCATGCGCATGGTCCGCCCCGGCGGCTTGATTCTGTGGCACGATTACGTTGGTCCCTGGCACGCCCCGGGCGCGTTTCGCTTTCTGAACGAACTGTCCGCGACACTGCCCTTGCGGCGAATCGAGGACACGAGCCTCGTCTACTATCGCGTCCCGCTGGCCGCGACCGAATCCGTGCGAGCTGCGGCCTGAGTTGCGCTGCCCGCGTCCCGGTTCATCCCCCCCGCAGTCTTCACGGCCGCGGCGGCTGGCTGCACAGCCACTCCTGCGCCTCGCGAACCCGGGCCACCTGCACGGGATCGACCAGCAGGTAGCGATGCGGGCCACCGGCCTCCTCTCGGAACGACGTGCTGCCATCCTCCTCGACCACGATCCGCCCCGGGGGTGACAAGTCAAAGTAGCCGCGGTCCGGCCGCGCGGCGTACAGCACGCTGGTCAGGTCGTATGTCGGCTGGTCGTTCTGCAATCCGCGGTAATAGCCGTAGGCCTCCACCAGCGGATGCCGGGGGGCCCAGCGGTAATCCTCCTGCATGCTCCGCGCGGTGTGCTTGATCGCGTTGCCGATTTCCCAGCCGCTGGCCACGATCGGCGTGGGCCAGTGGGCGAACAGCTTCCGCGCCGCCTCGACGTCCGTGACGATGTTATATTCCTTGCGGCCTTTCATCGGCTCGCCGAACGCGCCCGCCATGGTCGACAACAACCGCACTTTGCGGCGGACCAGTTCCACGCCGGCCAGCGGACAGGCGTCGTCGGCGGGGCTGTCGAGCAGCCGAGCCAGATTCGTGGAGAACCCCACTTGAGCCAGGACGACCGATCCGTCGGGCTGGCCAGCCAGAACCTGGCGGAGCAGTCCGACCGCCTCGGGGGCCTCGCTGCCGGTACCCAGCGAGTGCGGGTAGCGAGGCCGGCCGTCGTCGGCCGCCGTGACCACCTGCCGCAGGTACTTGCCGTCCTGCGGCGTGACCCCGCCGCGGACCATGCCGATCGGAACGTCCGGACGGCCCCAGAACGTGTTCAACAGGTCGACCATCGGCGCGGCATAGGGATTGTCCTTGGTCACTGTCACCGCCAGCAACTGGCACTCGCCGCGATCAGCCAGCGCATGGATCATGCACAGGGCCATCGAGTCGTCGACGTCGTTGCCGAGGTCCGTGTCGAAGACCAGCCGGACCGGCTCGGCTCCGGCCGCGGGCCGCCAGCCGAAAGGGCCGCTGACGACAAGACTAATGACGACAAGGCCGCGGACGATGGCAGGGAGGATCGAGTGGTTGCGCATGAGGGGGCTCCGGTGGGATAGGCCTACGCCGCGCCGTCCTGAAGCGGTCCGGCGATGCATTTAGTCCAGCGATGCAATCAGATTGAAGCGTATAACGCGAAGCGGTATACTTCAACCCGTGATCCGCTCATTCCAGGGAACCGGGACCGAAGATGTTTTTGACGGCGCCGAAACCCGTGCCGCCCTGAAAATCTGTCCGCGTTCCTTGTGGCCGATCGCGCAGCGAAAACTCGATCTGCTGAATCGGGTTGGCGACCTCCGGATCTTGCTGTGCCGCCCGGAAATCGCCTGGAGCGACTGCGAGGGGATCGTCAGGGGCAGTACAGCATCCGAGTCAACGATCAGTATCGAGTCTGTTTCCGGTGGGAGGCGGGAGATGCCTACGAAGTCGAAATCGCCGATTATCACTGAGCGGCACCGACCGCGCGCGACCCCCTGCGAGGTGAGCGCCGATTTGACGCGGCGACTGCCCCGCCTTCGTCCACCGACTCATCCCGGCCAGATGCTGATCGACGAGTTCCTGCGCCCTCTCGGAATCAGTCAGGCGGCATTTGCGAATCGGCTCGGGATCTCGCCCTCGCGTTTGAACGACATCGTTCACGGCAAGGGGCCGGTGACTCCCGATACCGCGTTGCGACTGGAGCGGGTCTTGGGAATGCCTGCCGACTTCTGGCTGGGACTGCAGTTGGACTGGGATCTATGGCATGCCATGCGTGGGCAAGCAGCGGATGAGATCGCCCGCCTGGAGCCGCTGCGGACCGGTACGTGATCTTCCTCGCCGCGGATCCAGAGCCAACCAAGAAAGGCGCGTCTCCCCATGACCAGCCATCGCCCGAGCGGCCCTCCTGTCACCCGCCGCACGCTCCTGTGCCAAGCCGTCGAAACCGCCGGAATTGCCTCGCTGCTGGCCGCCGCGGATTCGGCCGAGGCGCGGGCCGACGGCGACGCCCCGGTGCCTGCGAAAGACGATCTGCGGATCACGCGTCTGGAGACGTTTCTGGTCAAACCGCGCTGGCTGTTCCTCAAGGTGCACACCAATGCCGGCTTGGTCGGATGGGGCGAGCCGATCCTCGAAGGCCGCGCCAAAACTTGTGCCACGGCCATCGAAGAAATTGCCCCGTACCTGGTGGGCAAGGACCCGCGGCGCGTGGTCCATCACTGGCAAGCGATCTATCGGCATGCGTTCTATCGCGGCGGCCCGCTCCTGACCAGCGCGCTCAGCGGGATCGACCAGGCGCTGTGGGACATCAAGGGCAAGGCGCTGGGCGTGCCCGTGTACGAGTTGCTGGGCGGCCCCACCCGCGATCGCGTTCGCGTGTACGCCCATGCCCGGGGCGTCGACGCGATCCGGCAGGCGATCGCCGCAGGCTTCACGGCTTTCAAGACCGGCCCCGCCAAGGATCGGCCGGCGCGGGCCGTAGAAAGCAAAGCCTTCGTGGACCACGTGGCCGAGAGCTTTGCCCAACTGCGCGAGGCCGCCGGACCGGAGATCGACATCGCCGTCGATTTCCACGGCGCGATCCCGCCGGCGACCGCCAAGCTGTTGATCAAGGCCCTGGAACCGCAGCAGCCGTTCTTTGTCGAAGAGCCGGTGCAGTGCCAGAACGTGGACGTGCTGGCCGACATCGCCCGCGGCACCCACCTGCCGATTGCAACCGGCGAACGGGTCTTTACCAAGTGGGGCTTCCGCGAGATTCTCGAAAAGCGGGCCGCCAGCATCCTGCAGCCCGATCTGTGCCACGCGGGCGGGATCACCGAGACGCGGCTGATCGCGGGCATGGCCGAAGCGTACTATGCCACCATCGCCCCGCATAATCCGCTCGGTCCAATCTCCCTGGCCGCCGGGATTCAACTGGCGGCCGCCATCCCCAATTTCCTCTGCCAAGAACAGGTCACCCTGGGCGAGGGCTACCTGAAACAACCGTTTCGCGTCGCCGACGGCTACATCCCCATCCCCACCGGCCCGGGACTGGGCATCGAACTGGACGAAAACGCCTTGGCCGACAAGCTCGACCACGATTGGCGGAACGCCGAGTCGTATGACCAGGACGACGGCTCCGTGGTGGATTGGTAGCCCCGGGCGGGGCGTTCCGCCCGCCGCCGCAGCGAACACTGTCTTGAGCGCCACTGTCTTGAGAGTTCCCCGTGCTTCAGTTCATCGAGTTACTCGCCGTCATTTCCGCCGGAACGTTCGGCGTGCTGCTGGCCCGCCGCAAGGGCATGGACTTTGTCGGCGTGTTTTCCGTGGCCTGCATGACCGCCTTTGGCGGCGGCACCTTGCGGGACCTGTTCCTGGACCGCCATCCGCTGTTTTGGATCCAAAACGAACGCTACCCCATCCTCGTGTTCGCCCTGGCCCTGGTCACGTCGCTGATCCGCCGGATTCCGCGGGCGGTCGAGAAAGCCCTGTACCTGCCGGATGCATTGGGGTTGGGGCTGTTCAGCGTCGTCGGTACGGGGTACGCCCTGCAAGCCGGTACGTCCTGGTTCCTGGCGGCTTTGCTGGGGACGATCACGGGCACGTTTGGCGGCGTGATCGGGGATGTCGTCTGCAACGAAGTGCCCAGCCTGTTTCGCTCGGCGCCCCTGTACGCCACCTGTGCCTTTGTGGGTTGTTGGGTGTACCTGCTGTTGAAGAAAGCCGTCCCGCAAGAGATCGTCGCGGTCGCCGGCGGGATCGCCGTGATCGTCCTGTTTCGACTCGCCGCCCTGTATTGGGACCTCCGTCTGCCCGAGTTTTCGCCAGTCGACGGGGGCGATCGGCCGCGGCCCTGATTCCGCACGACTTCCATTCGCAGGCCGTCGCGAATCCTGGGCGCCGGTCGTTTTCAGGCGGCCAAGAATGTCCGTTGGCGAGCGAATACAGATCAGGTTCCATTCCTGGGGAGGCCAAGATGTACGAAGAACAAAAAATCAACCCCAAGCATCGGGAAATCCGGCGGGTGTTGCGGATTGCGGGTCCGCTGGCCGCCGCCGTGGGCTTGCTGCTCATCGCCGTCGGCGTCGGCAGCTTTTTGGCGGCCTTCGGAGGCAATGGGCCGCCGCGGTTCTTCTGGTGCGCGTTTCTGGGCATGCCCATCCTGTTCCTCGGGACCGCCATGTGCATGTTCGGCTTCCTCGGCGCCGTCGCCCGCTATCAAGCGGGCGAAGTGGCGCCGGTCGGCAAAGACACGTTCAACTACCTGGCCGAGGGCACAAAGGGCGGTGTCCAGACGATGGCCGCGGCGGTTGGTGCAGGCTTGGCGCAAGGCTTGGCGGGGGCCGGCCCGACGGTTCTGTGTCCCCAATGCGGCCGGCCGGGCGATGCCGAGGCGAAGTTCTGCGACCAGTGCGGAGCGTCGTTGGCATGAAAGCCTTGGCGGTGATTAACAAGAACGACACCGAAGTGCGAAAGCAGAATCTCTCGCCCGAAGCACACCTGCAGTGACATCAAGCCTAACGTGCTCCCGTGATGCAGGAACTTCACGCGTGGCTGACCCGACAAATCGAGGACCCGCTGGCCGAATCGTCTCATCTCCAATTGCCAACTCTGCGGAGCCAATCCATTCGACGACCTGACGGAGTCACTACCCGCCGGACCGCCGCAGCCAGCCCGGCGGCGTGACGACCTTCGCTCCGCTGGCGGATACAGCCGACCGCGGAGGCGACTTGTAGTGTCGTCTTTCGCTCCGCGACCGCACTCCTTTCGCAGGCCAGCATGCCAGCCCAATCGACAATCCTCTGCCTATCATCTATACTCTCTCTATTGTACGTCCCCAGTTCTTTGGAGTACCAACATGCCGAGGAAAGCGAAAGAGACGATTATTGCCGAGGCCGCGGAAGCCCCAGCCCTCGAAACGCCTCTCACGGGAACGAAGCCCGTTCGAGGTGCCAAGACGGCGGCGGTCACAGCGGCCCTGAAGGCCCACAAGAACAAGTCGCCCAAGGAAATTGCGGAACTGCTGACCGCCTCGGGCATCCCGACGACAGCGGGCCAGGTCAGCAACATCAAATCCGTGCTTGCCAGCAAGCAGAAGGCCAAGGCTGCATCTGCCGCCGAAGAGACGGCTGGCCCGGTGGTCCCTAAGGACGCCGTCTCCATGGCGGTGTTAGTCAAAGCAAAGAAGCTGGCGCGCGAACTGGGCGGGGTTGAGGAAGCCAAGGCCGCCCTGAATGCGCTGGCTCAATTGCTGGATTGAACGCAAGCCGACACGGTGCCGCGTCTCGATTTACTCAAGCCATTCCCCAAGATCAAGGCGATGACCGCCGCTTGGGGATGGTAGGGAACGGAGATGTGGCAGGACATTTCAAGAGGCCCGCACGATCGTCACTTGGGACTGGACAGGCCATCTCCCGTGACGACTTGTTTGATCGCCCGCAGGTAGGCTCCTTCCGGGTCGCCCTTGGTGGGCGCAAGGTAGCCTCCTTCGCCGAACTCATTCCAGGCGTACAGCAGCACGATGCGCTCGGCGGTGGTCTGCTCCGGATGCTCGTTCATCCAGGCGATCGCCGATTCCACTCCCCCGGCCAATTGCGCCGGCGTGCGGTCGGTGAAGTACCAGCCGGGCGTCTGGCCCAGCCCGCGATCGCCTTCCCACGGCCGCTTGTCCCAGCCGACGCTTAGCGTGGGCATGTACGGCAGTTCACGGCTGCCGCGCCAAGCACGCTGATGGGCCTGAACGAGTTCACTGAACTTGTGGGCCTCGGAGCCGGCCGCGTAGCCAGGCACGATGTTGTAGTGCGTCGTACAGGTGAAGCCGCGCTGCGGATCCCCGCCGCCGCAACCGGCCACGGCGACGCCGGGCAGGCCGGCCTGGCGGGCGAGGTCCTGAACGCGGGCCAGCCCTTCCCGGTCGCCGTTGCCCGGGTTGAAGATGATCACCAGTGGTTTACCGCCGACCGTCACATGCTGCGGATGCTTCCAGTACGGCAGCCAGCCCTCGGCAGCCTTCTGCCACTCGTCGGCGTTCTGAAGGAGGAACCCCTGATGGTTGGCGACCAGCAGGCAGAACTTCAGCCGGTGGTTGTTTCTCGCTTTTAGAAACAACTGCAGGCCGGTGTGCTTGGGGTCCTGTTCGACCTTGTGCGGGTCCCGGTTCCAGTACCAGCAGATGGCGAAGAAGGCGATGCCGTGATCAGCGGCCAAGTCAATCTGCCGCTCCATGATCGCCAGCGAGTCGTCCCGCCAACCCCAGATCGGCTCCCGGTCGGCGAATTCGTCGAGCATCCGTTGGGTGAGATGCGTGGGCGGGTTGAGCGCAGCCCACGTAGCATCATCCTTCCAACGCTCGCTGCTGCCGGCCCAGCCGTCGAAGTAGTAGGCGCCTAAGGTCGCACGGGCTGGGGTGGATGGAGCCGCGGCGACGGCCGCATCGCCGTCCGGAACAGCGGATGGCTGCTCGGCCCTGGTGATCATTGGGATGGCGAAAACCAAGAGGCAAGCCGCAAACAACTTCAACATCGTCGTCCTCCTGTACCTGAACATCACGGAAGCCGCTGCGAGGCGTTTTCAAGCCGGCGGATTTGGACTGTCATTCTAACACCGCGCCGGCGGCGCCAGAACATGGCGATGTACACGACACGACGACACGACTGAATGCGACGACCGTAGACAAAGGCGGAAACGAGCGTGGCGAGCTGATCATCGCTCGGCTGACGCCCGCAGGCTTTCGGGAGATCAGCCGCGCAAAGCTGATTGAGCCCACCACGGACCAGTTGCGCCGCCGCGACGGGGTCACCTGGTCGCATCCGGCCTTTGCCTATCAGCACGTGTTCGCACGCAACGACAAGGCGCTGGTCTGTGCCGACCTCTCCGCACGGCAACCGTAAGCAGCGTTCGAATAGCCTAAGATGATCCTGGGCTTGTCCAGCCTCTTACCTTGTTCGGGGACTGGACAGCATCAGTCGTGCTGGCCCTGGAAATGCCGAACGGCGCGGTAAATCATCAGGTAGATGCCGCTGCCGAAAAGACCCAGGACGACCGCGGCGAAGCCCAGGCCCAGACCACCCCCCAAAGCACCAAGCATGCGGTTGTCGGAATCCGACAGCAGGGCTCCGGCGATTGCGCCCAGCGGAACCCCAACGAGCACGCTGACCAGGATCACCTTGAGCTGAAACAGATTATCCGATTTCCGCACGTTCATTCCCACGACGGTGTCCGAGATGATGTTGTAGGTCTCGCGCCCCGTCGTGGCACCGCCCAGGGTGCTCTCGACAGGGGCCTCGGGGGAAACGTAGGGGCTGTCGGCGAAGGGCTTCGGCGGCGGAGGTTGTGAGTTCATGGCCTTACCTGTTGGAGGTGTACGCGTTGCTACGGCGCGGGCACTTGCTCGCCGGTCTGCGGGTTCCACAGCGTGACCCAGCCGTCGCGGCCGCCGGATGCCAGCCGCCGGCTGTCGCGGGAAAAGGCCAGCGCGGTGACGCCCAGGAAATGGCCGCCGGCGAGCGTCCGCAACTTGTCCCCCGTCTTCGTGTCCCATAGGGTTACCGAGGCCGCTTCCGGGCCGACGCCGGTTGTCGCCAGGCAACTGCCATCCGGCGAGAATTCGGCCAAGCGACCGGAAAATGTCCCCGCCAATTCGCCCGACTCGACGTCCCAGACCTTGACCGTCTCGTCCTCGCCGACGCTGGCCACGCGACTTCCGTCGGGCGACAGGGCCGCGCGGACGACATTGGCGCCGTGAAAGAACAGCCCGCGCCGGCGGAGCAGCGGAGTCTTGGCGAATTCCGGCGAGTCATAGACCGGCACACCCCAGCCTTTTTGCCTCAGCCGGCCCTGGGGCACGAGATTCACGGAAACCCGGACGTGGACCGGAATGTCGCCGCGGAGCACAAACCAGAGGATGTACTCCTGGCCGGGCTGGACCGCCGGATGCTCCAAGATCCGGCCGAAGGCCTCGTCGAAGCCGAGCGTCGTCAGGGCGACCGTTTGGGAGTACACGAACCGCTCGGGGACGTTCGGCAACGGACCGCTCGCCGGCGCCACGCGGCAATCGACAAAGCTGGGCGTCAGGACGGCGGTCCACATCAGATCCACGGGTTCACCGGCCGGGATGCGGAACCGGACGGCATCGATCCCCGCGCCCTGCGTGTTCAGAGTGAGCTGCTGCCAATGCAAGTCCAGTGGGTCCGGCGACGGCGTAATTTCCGCCAGTTGGGCAACGACCGGCTGGAGGGCTTTGACCACGATCTCCTCGCGTTTGCCCTCGCGGTAATAGGTGTCGGCCTTGCGAAACACGTCCTGGAGCGAGTCCGGGACCTCGCGCTGCACCGTCTTGCGTAACGAATGCATCCGCCACGCCTGAGGCTCGTCCGGGGCGGCGGTGTCCCAGACCGATACCGGGCCTTTCCACTTCAAGTGGCTCTGCGTGTATTTCCAGGATTGGCCGGCGGCAGCCATGCGCTGACCATCGGCGGAAAAGACCAGCGACCCCGCCTGGCCTTCCGGGTGGGCCGCGGCGGCCAGCCATTGTCCAGTCTGCAGATCGCGCAGCCGGACGGTCGCGCTGGCGATGATTCCCTCGCGATCCCACTGGACGTGCGACGAGGCCAACGGGTTGCCGTCCGGCGCGAAGGCGAGGGAAAACAAGGTCTGTTCGCCGCCGGACTGGACGGGATCACCCAGATCGCGAACTTCGCACCCTTGTTCGAGATCCCACAACTCGAGCGTGCGGTTGGCCACCAGGGCCTGGCGCAGATCCGGAGAAAAGCCGGCTGCATAGATCCCGCCGTCCGGCGGGACTCGCCGGATCCTCCCCGCCGCCGGCTCGCAGAGCACGATCCCCAACTGGCGACTCGAGACCGCCAGCACCGCGCCGTCCGCCGATAGGGCCAGCTTGTGGATCTGAGCTTCGGTGTCGCTCTCCAGCACCTGTACGGGAAAGGGCTTCCAGCCCGGCCGCGAAACCTCGCCCTGCAAGGCTTGTTCGAATGTCGCCACGAGGGGATGGATCCCGGAACCGTCGCGGCGGGCGGCGATCGCCCAACGCGCGCCGTCTCGGGAAAACGTGACTCTGCCGTGGTCGTAGCCGCCCAGGTCCAGCACGGACCGCAGCGAGCGCGTGGGAACCTGCCAGACGCGCAGCAGCCGATCCTGGCCGGCCGTCAGCAGGAACTGGCCGTCCGGCGAGAAGGCGAGCCCGAAGATCGCACCCAGATGTCCCGCGAGGATGCCCTGGGGCTCGCCCGTCAGGGGCGCCACCAGTCGCACGCGAAAGGCCATGTGAAGCGGATCCGGACCGTTGCGTTCGGCGATCGCGAGCAAGCTGCCGTCGGGCGCGAAGGCGACTTGATGGGCACGGCCCCGCGGCGACACGAC
>Ga0172375_10012485_pt1 | contig 10643 bp, 8 predicted proteins | sample LakKiv1m_FD_114537 | JGI IMG/M metagenome (GOLD analysis project Ga0172375, IMG submission 114537) | Freshwater microbial communities from Kabuno Bay, South-Kivu, Congo - kab_092012_11.1m | ecosystem: Environmental > Aquatic > Freshwater > Lake | place: Democratic Republic of the Congo...
AAAATGACAGAATTAAAATCAACAAGACTTGCTTTTGGGGAGGCATTGCTTGAACTTGCAGAAAACGGCATCGATATAGCAGTAGTGGCGGCAGATACCTCCAAATCAATGGAAGTGGAAGTTTTAAGAAAAAAATATCCTGGAAGATGCTTTGATTGCGGCATTGCTGAACAGGATATGATAATGGTTTCAGCGGGCCTGGCTGCAACAGGTAAGACAGTTTTTGCTACGAGTTATTCGGCTTTCACATCTATGCGTTCACTTGAACAACTCAGGACCTTTGTCTGTTATCCTGAACTTAATGTTAAAGTGATTGCGGGCCTCGGAGGTTTCAGCGCAGGTATTGAAGGAGTGACCCATATGGCCCTGGAAGACATAGGAATTGTAAGGTGCATATCCAACCTGACAGTTTTATGTCCCGCTGATTACTATGCTGTAAAGAAAATCATCAATTACATCGGTAATAAAGATATGCCTTGCTATGTCAGAATAGGCCGCGATTCTTCACCGCTTATATTTGACGAGAATTATAAATTTGAGCTTGGTAAAGCAAACATGCTAATCGATACCGGGAATGACCTAGGAATAATAACAAGTGGATTGATTTTATACGAAGCTCTTCTAGCTTCAAAGGAACTTATGGCCAATTATGGTCTTGGCTTAAAATTAATAGAAATGCCCACAATAAAACCGATCGATGAAAATGCAATAGTAGAAATTGCCGGATCGGTAAAAAAACTGGTTACTGTTGAAGAACATAGTATAATCGGGGGCCTTTATTCTTCCGTATGTGATGTTTTATGCAGGCGCTGCCCGCGGGAAGTCTTTCCGATAGCTGTCCCGGATAAGTTTACTGAAAGCGGGACACCATCCGAGCTTATTAAAAAGTATGGGTTGAGCAGTGAAAATATAATAAATTATGTAAGAAATTTATTTGATAAATAATAATTTTATATATAGTGCATAGGAAAGGAATTTTCATATGAATGTTTTCCATGAATCAGAAGCAAGAAAAGTTGAGTTGCCGGGCCGTACCGTTATTCCCCTGGTTGGAACCGAAGGAATAAAAAGTGACCGAATGAGTTTCGGAGTTGCATATCTTCCGCCTATGAGCAAAATGGAACCTCACAAGCATATAAACGAAGAAGAGATAATCTATATAATAGAAGGTTTTGGAAAGGTTCATTTTGGCGATGGAAGGATTGAAAACATTGAACCTGGTTCGGTAATAGTTGCCCCAAACAGCATGGACCACATAATGGAAAATACGAGCAGGAGTATGATGAAATGGTGCTGGGTGTTCAATCCGACGGTTACAATAGGAAAACATACCTCGAAATAATATCAGCTAAAATAGCAAATTGTAAATGTAAGCAGGCAGGTTTTTATGTCTACTTCCAGACAAAGAGTTTTAACTTCTATAAGTCATAAGCAGCCGGAAAAGCTGCCAATTGATCTTGGAGGCTGTCCGGCGACCAGTATTGCAGCTATTACATACGACAAGGTTGTAAAGAAACTGGGTATAAGTGAAGGGCCGCCCCATCTTTACGACTTTATGCAGCAGCTTGCGTTCCCAGGTGAAAAGATAAGACAATTATTCAAAATAGATGTTATTGACCCTAACCAGGTGTTTCTTGCAGAAGAGGAAAACTGGAAGGAATTTATTATTCCATACGATGGAACCAGATGTGTGATCCCTAGGTTATGGAAAAAGGTTTATGATATTTTGATAGATGATGATCAAACCGTGCTGCTTAAACTCAAAGACGGAACCACATTGGGTAAGATGCCGAAATCTTCGAGAGTATTGGACCAGACATTCTGGCCCCTTGCAGGATTCGAGAAAATCCCTCAAGAGATTGATAACAGTCTAATGAATAAGCATCTATGGAGCATACCGTCACTTATGAAGCTTACCGAAATGTTTGTTAAAGATGGTGAACAGCTGGTAATAGAGAAGATGAAAAGCTTATACCAATCCCGGGATTATGCAGTTATGTATGCTTTTGGAGGAAACATATTTGATGTCAATTTTACTATAAGAGGTATGAATAATTTCCTTATTGATATCTATAAAGACAGAAAGGGTGCAAAAAGGCTCGTTGCAAAGGTATTTGAAAATAATATGGCAGCACTTGAAAAATTATTAACCGTTGTTGGAAAATATATTGATGTAATACTATTTTATGATGATCTTTCCTATCAGACAGGATTGTTTATACCGCCGGAGATTTACAGGGAATTATTTAAACCTTATCATAAAAAAATGTGGGACTATATTCATGACAACAGCAAATGTAAAATATGTCTGCATTGCTGTGGTTCAGCATATGAACTCATTCCTGATTTTTTAGAGGCGGGAATGGATATATTAAATCCGGTACAGATAAGTGCCGCAAATATGGAACCGGCAAGACTAAAAAAAGAATATGGCAGGGATCTTGTATTCTGGGGCGGCGGATGTGACACAAAAACACTTACTTTGAGGAACCCTGATGAAGTCAGAGAAGAAGTAAAAAGAAACATCAATACACTTTTTAAGGACGGTGGATATGTATTTTCATCAATTCATAATATAACCGCAGAAGTTCCTCCTGAAAATGTTATAGCGATGTTTGAGGCTGCATCGGATTTTTAATTTATTAGGTTTAGGGTAATTGAGGTATAAATATGGCCATGATAAATACAACAGGTGTATGGACAGAATGCAATTATGGGCAAGCTGCAAAATTTGCAAGTGCAGAGTCAGCAGAAGAAAAAATATGCATTTCAGGCAAAGAAAGAAATATATTAAGAGATTTAGCCTCAAAGGTGCTTGAACTGTCATCAACGAAAACTAATGACAAAAAAAGAGAGGATTGGTACGGTCATAATTCACTTTCCTTAAAAAAGCCGGTAATCTTTTGTGACCCTGAAAATGGCTGGAATGAAATAATTACCGGAGAAATGCTGAAGTGTAATAACAAGATGGCCCGAAGATGGGAAGTGGTACTTTTTAAGGAATTGTTTTATGGCAGGTTAAAAGACGATAAACCAATAGAACCTTATTTTGATATTGCTTATACTTTTACTGACAGCGATTGGGGTTCCCAGGAGATAATTCGTGGAGGAAAAAATGGAGGGTCATATGTTTGGGAAGGCCAGATAAAAAGTCTTGAAGATATAAAGATTTTGCATTTTCCGGTTATAACCATTGATTATAAAACAACTTTAGAAGCCTTTGAAACTGCATGTGAATTATTTGAAGGAATACTGAAAGTAAGACTGAGGGGTTATTGGTGGTGGGGTTTTGGTTTGACTTATGAGCTTGTAAGACTTGTCGGTTTAGAGAACATGCTTATTTATTTATACGATAAACCTGATTTAATTCATAAAATAATGGGAATCTTGAGAGATGGAAGTATGGCAAAACTTGATTATCTTGAAAAAAATAATCTGCTGGATTTGAATAATGATATTTCATATGTTGGTTCCGGGGGACTTGGGTATTCAAATGAACTTCCAAAAAGAAACCTTGAATGCTCAAATGTTAAAACCACAGATATGTGGGGATTTGCCGAGAGCCAGGAAACTGTCAGTGTTTCTCCCAGAATGTTTGAGGAATTTGTATTTCAGTATCAGCTTCCTATTCTTAAAAGGTTTGGAATGAATTGTTACGGATGTTGTGAACCTCTTGATAAAAGATGGAACATTATAAAAAATACTCCTAATTTAAGAAGAATATCTGTTTCACCCTGGGCGGATTTAGAAAAAATGAGCCAGTATTTGGAAGATAAATATATTTTGTCTTATAAACCAATTCCCAGTGATTTAGCGGTTCCCAACATTGATAAAGATAATGTTAGGAAAAAAATTAGAAGGGCTCTTGAAATCACTAAAGGTTGTGTTACTGAAATAATAATGAAAGATAACCATACAATTGGCAGAAATCCCCAAAATTTAATAGATTGGGTAAAAATTGTAAGGGAGGAAATTGATAAGATCTACGGATAAAAATATCTGCCAGGATCCGGCCGGTAAAGCTTAAGGAAGAAATAGCTCTTGATCGAAAGCTTAATTATATGACATGACCGGTAAAAATTTGGTGAACATATAAATATTAAAATGTTGACTTATAATTCATACCAGGATAGGAGGAGCTTAATTGGCAAATAATCTATTAAAAGTAAAAGAAAAGATTTCCAGAGGTGAGATGGTAATCGGGACAGTAATTTCGCTATCTGATCCAATAGTATCTGAAATCCTTTGCCGCTGCGGTTTTGATTTTATATGGATTGATGGCGAACACAGTGCCATGGATAATGGCGATATTAATCTGCATATAATGGCAGTAAGCAGATCAGGAATTGCACCATTTGTACGTATTGCATGGAATGATCCTGTTATTGCAAAACCGATACTTGATATGGGACCTGCTGCAATCATATTTCCATATATCAGGACCGCAGAAGAAGCAGAACTTGCCGTAAAAAGCTGTAAATATCCTCCAAGGGGAATAAGAGGATTTGGGCCCAACAGGGCAAATGACTATTCTTTAATGGATACCGAAGAGTATTTAAGTATATCAGAGAAAGAACCCTGGATAATTATCCAGATAGAACATGTAGATGCAGTAAATAATTTAGAAAAAATATTAAAAGTAGAAGGAATTGACAGTATTCTTGTAGGTCCCAATGACCTGTCCGGCTCCATTGGCCAGTTAGGCAAAACCAGACATCCTGAGGTTTTAAAGCTTTTAGACAGGATTGCAGTTGAATGCAATAAAGCAAAAGTACCTTTTGGCGCCGGTATTGGTTTCAATGAAGATAATTTTTCTGACTGGATAAGAAGGGGAGCAAGCTGGCTTGGAATAAATAACGACTCTTCATATCTGGTAAGCGGAGGCACAAACTGCTATAAGAATGCGGAAGAACTTTTTAAAAAAATAAAGCAGCATGGATAATGAATCTATTTGACAGTATTAATTTATTAAAGCTTATTTAATGGATCCAGTTATTAAAAGATATGGAAGCTATGACTAGTTACTGGAATTTGATTTTGGCAATTTATAAAAATAATTTTAAAGAAGGGAAATTGAAATGAAGCTTGGGCTTATGTCAGCGTGTTTCAGCGATAAGACCTGGGAGCAAGCTTGTGAGCTTACCATGGAGGCGGGACTTCAGGCAATAGAAGCCCCTACGGGAGGTCTTGATGGCAGCTATCATTGCGAACCTGTTGAAGTGGCAAGAGATGAGCGGGCAATAAAAGCATTTAAAAATGCTGCAGAAAAACGTGGCCTTGAAATAAGTGAATTTTCCTGTAAAGGAAATCCTGTCCATCCTAATCAAAATATTGCAGACGAATATGTGGCAGATCTTGAAGCTTCAATGATTATTGCACAAAAGATCGGTGTAAAGGCTATCAGTGTTTTTGCAGGTCTTCCGGGTGCGGGACCAGATGCAGTTTACCCAAACTGGATAGTTCATCCCTGGCCCTTTATGTTTACTGATGCATTGAAATGGCAATGGGAAGCAAAAATAATACCTTTTTGGATGGAAATGGCTAAAAAAGCAAAAAAAATGGATGTAAAGTTTGCCTTTGAAATGGAACCCGGAGATGCCGTATATAATCCTGAAACTCTGCTAAAGCTTCGTGAGGCAGTAGGGATGGACGAGATTGCATGCAATCTTGATCCCGGCCACCTGTTCTATCAGGGTATTGATATAGAGACATGCATAAGAAGACTCGGAGAAATGATTGTGCATGTTCACGTAAAGGATGCAGTTATATCAAAATCTGTTGTTGATTTTACAGGTATCATTGATGCAAAGATGTTTAATGAACTAAAAACAAGAGCATGGAATTATGCAACTGTTGGATACGGACATGATATGCAGTTCTGGAAAAACTTTGTCTCTACATTGAGGATAGTGGGTTATGAAGGAGTCTTAAGCATAGAAAATGAAAATACTAATATGTCAGCAAAAGAAGGGCTGCAAAAATCTGTAGATTTTTTAAAACAATGTATGCTTTTTGATCCTGCCGGCAGGCAATGGTGGGATGAATTCATGCATTAAGACTTATGACTTTCCGGTTTGAAGAAGTGCCAGTATGTTCTTAAAAGTTTAATTTGCAAAGGTTTTGTTAGAATGAAAACGAGGTAAATAGAATATGATAAATTTTGGCATAATCGGCATGGGCAGAATGGGAATGATGCATGCTGACTGGATCATTGAAAATAAGGATTTAAATTTAGTGGCAGTCTGTGAAAAAAATCCTGCAAGAATTGAAGAGCTAAAAAATAAATACAAGACTGAAGTATTTACTGATTTTAAAGATCTTTTGGAAACGCCCAAAATTGATTTTATTGTCATTGCAACCACCAACGAATTCCATGAAATATTAACTACTACTGCACTTGAAAATGGTAAAAATGTAATTGTAGAAAAACCTATGAGCCTGAATTACGAAAGCACCCTCAGGATGATTAAATCTGCTGAAAAAAATAAAAGGGAATTACTTGTTTTTCACAGCACAAGGTGGGACAGAGATTTCTTGATAGTTAAAGAATATATAGAGTCGGGAAAACTGGGGAAAGTTTTAACGGTCCATTTGAGAGTAATGCTTTTCGGGGAATATTGGGCCGGCGGGGGGATAGACGGAATGCAAAATCCCTGGAGGTTGAAAGAGGAATACGGAGGCGGTATTTTAATGGATTGGGGTCCCCATCTTATTGACCAGCTTCTGATACTAAAAAGTAAGGACCCTATTAGTGTTTATGGCATTTTACAAAGTGGCCTCTGGTGCGATAAAGTTGACGACCATTTTTTTGCAGCTATAAAGTTTGATGATAACACTATCTGTGAAGTAGAGGCAAGTATAAATTGCAGAATTCCCCTTCCCAGATGGTACATAATTGGCACAAAAGGTACGCTTGTGATAAATAGTCACTTGACTAATGTTTGGGATGACGTGGAAATAAGTTTGGAAAAAGAAGACGGCTCAAAGGAAATTCAAAACATAAAGATTGTTGATCATCCGGGTGCGGGACTTTCAGGCGGATTTTATAAGGATTTTATCCATTATAAGGATGATGAAAAAGATAAGTATATTACCATGTACCAGGCGAGCAAAGTAGTAAAAATCTTGGATATGATAAAAAGATCAAGCTTGGAAAATAAAAGTATTTTATTCTAATGATTACAAAGGAGTATGAAAGCATGACCGGTCGGGAAAGATTGATCAAAACTTTCAAGTGTGAAAAAGTTGATAGGGTTCCAATTGCACCTTTTATGAATTTCAATGCAGCATACAGGCATTTTGACATTCCTCAGGAAAAACAGAATTGGAAGGGGAACCATAACCTGGTTGATAAGGCCATTGAACTTTCAGACTATTTTGGTTTTGACCAGCTTCAGCGTCTTGGAACCCCGGTACACCAGTATGACGAGAAAAACTCCGAAGGCTCAAAGTGGCAGGTCGAAACGGAATCCAGGTTCTTTAATGGCCATAATAGCGAAATAACTATTATAACTACTCCTGAAAAAAAGTTAAGACAGGTCAAAGAATTCAAACAGATTTCCAGATATACCTTGGTAGAAGCAATCATGGAACATTATATAAAGGATAAAAGTGATTTTGATCAATTTGTAAAGTATCAGCCGGACTTCAATGACGTCATTTACCCTGCAATAAAAGATGAATTTATGAATTTAAATATTGCAGGAGAAATATTAAAGGACAGAGGAATGGTCCTGGGTTTTGCAGGCGGGGCATTCAACATGCTTAACAATTACAGGAATCTGGAATTACTGCTGATGGATCCTTTAACTGATCAGGGCTTTTACAAAACAATGATAGAGTTTTTCAGTAAAAGAATTTTACAAATAATAGATAAATTATTTGAACATGGAACGGATATTGTTGAAATGGGGGGTAATCTTGCCACAAGTATTGTTGGAGCAGATTTTTTCCAAAAGCATGTCCTGGAGTATGAAAAAAATATTGCAGACTATATAATAAAAAAAGGCGGTTTCAGTATATACCATAATTGTGGTGATGCCGATAAAATAATGCACCTTTATAACGAAATGGGTATTAATGCTTATGGCTATCTTACACCGCCGCCATATGGAGATGTGAACCTGGACAGAGTTTTAAAAGTTATTGATAAAAACATTGTCCTTATAGGGAACATTGACCAGATTGATTTTTTAAAACGCTCATCACCTAAGCAAATAAAAAGCAAAGTAAAAGAAATCCTTGAAAAAATAAAACCGAGAGGAAATTTTATTTTGTCTACTACTGACTGGTGGACAGATGATATGCCCTATGAAAATATTAAGGCTTTTGCTGAAGCAGGACTTGAATATGGTTCATATCAATAGCCGGTTTTATTCAGTGATAAAAAACATTGTTGATAGGTAAACTTTAACGGTTTTTAAATCTTTTAATTTGAGAGGTATCCATAATTGATAAATATCGGAATAATAGGTTTTGGCAAGATGGGCAGGACCCATGCTGAAATTATTTCCAGGATACCTGGGCTCCGACTTATTGCCGTAAGTAAGAAAAGCAAAACAGGAGCAGAACAGATAAAGAAAAAATATAAAGTTGATGTTTATGCTGACAATGATGAACTTTTAAAAATAAAAGATATAGATTATGTTGTCATTTCTACTACTAACGAAACACATGAACAATTGGCAATAGAGGCTTTTAAAAAAAGGAAAAATGTGATTGTAGAAAAACCCATGAGTCTTGATTATGAAGGTGCAGTAAGGATGGTTAAGACTGCTGATAAATATGATAAAAAGCTGTTTGTTTATTATAGCACTCTTTGGGATAAGGATTTTTTACTTGTAAAAGAAACAATAGATTCAGGAGTACTGGGGAATATCCTTTGCATTCAGTCAAGATGGATGGTATATGGTGAATACTGGGCAGGTTGGGGGATACATGGCATGGATTATCCCTGGAGGACAAAAGCTGAAAGCGGTGGAGGAATCTTGATGGATTTAGGAATCCATGTGATAATGCAGATACTGGCTATTTTTAATAAAGATCCTATTGGTGTTTATGGTATTCTTCAGAGTGGTTTGTGGGCCACCGAAGTAGACGATCATTTTTTTGCACTGATCAGGTTCAAAGAAAATACAATCTGTCAATTAGAAGTAAGCAATAATTGCAGGATACCTCTTCCACGCTGGTATGTAATCGGCACTAAGGGCACATTAAAGGTTAGCGGCTCACTTAAAGAAATCTATGATAATGTTGAAATAGAATATATAAGAGACGATGGCAAGAAAGTAAAAGAAAAAATAAGTCTTGCAGAATATCCGGGTTCCGGTAACTCTGATGGATTTTACAGGGATTTTGTCAGATTTACTAAAGGCAGCAAAAAAGAATTTTTATCCATGTATGATGCGGCAAAATCAATGAAAATACTTGATGTAATAAGGGAATCAAACAAGAAAGGCATTTATATAAATCTTTAGATATTTTGACTTTAAATAGATTTAATTGGTTCAAGAATTTATAAAATCTGAATCTGTGGTTTTTTAAAATATTTTATAATTTTTGCATAAGTTTGAATATGGGAAAGGTATAGTGAGAAAAAAGATGAAAGCGCTGATAATAACGGCCCCCGATAAATTTGAGTTTACAGAAATAAAGTTACCTGAACTGAAAAAAGATGAAGTATGCATAAAGGTGGCCTACGTAGGTTTATGCGGTACAGATATAGATATTTTTAAAAATGAGGCACATTTTAAAATAGACTACCCAAGAATTGCCGGACATGAATGGTCGGGAACCATTGAAAAAACAGGGAGTGATGTCGATAGTTTTAAACCAGGGGACAAGGTAGTTGGCGATTGCCTGGTCAGCTGTGGAAATTGCCTGACCTGTCTTTCAGGTAATTATACCGGTTGCAAAGACTTAATGTCTGTCGGTACTTCTGCACCATATGTAGATGGAGCGTATAAGGAATATATGATAATGCCACAAAGGCATTTATATAAGATTCCCGAAGGAGTTTCTCTTTTAGAAGCTTCCATTACCGAGCCCGGGGTTATTGCAGCTTATGCAGTCGATGTTGTAAAAATAGAGCCTGGCGATATAGTGCTTGTTTCAGGCACGGGAGCTATTGGGGTAATTGCCGCTCAATATGCAAAATTAAAGGGTGCAGGAATAGTGATTTTATCCGGCAGGAATGATAAGAAACTGCAGATTATCAGAGAAATAGGGATAGATTATACCATAAATATAAAAAAGGATGACCTGGCTCAAAAATTAAGGAAGATAATAAAAGATAAAGAAGTCAATGTTTCAATTGAGGCATCAGGTAATTTGGAAGCACTGGAAGAATTATTGCAGGTAACAGGCAAATTTGGTCAGATATCAATACCCGGTAGTTACCATGCCCCTCTGAAGAATCTTGATCTGGGTAATATGGCAGCCAAAGATCTTTCCCTAAGAGCCACAGGCAGCAGCGGTGGCGGGGCAACTTTCAATAAAATATTATGGCTCATACAGTTAAAGAAAATAAGCACTTTAAAACTTATAACGGAAATCTTTGATTTCGAAAACATCGGTGATGCAATTAATCTGCATCTTCAACCAAATGACAGTATAAAGACAGTTATCAGAATAGATAAAGATGC
>Ga0172375_10012486_pt1 | contig 10642 bp, 4 predicted proteins | sample LakKiv1m_FD_114537 | JGI IMG/M metagenome (GOLD analysis project Ga0172375, IMG submission 114537) | Freshwater microbial communities from Kabuno Bay, South-Kivu, Congo - kab_092012_11.1m | ecosystem: Environmental > Aquatic > Freshwater > Lake | place: Democratic Republic of the Congo...
AGGCGCGATGGAGGAGGTCAGCGCGGATTTGGTAGGCGCGAACTTAGCCAAGGTAGGCCTGAACATATTTGCCTTAAGTGAATTTTTCTCAAGAGAGGGCTCCCAAGGTAGAGATGCTGTTCACCTAAATTGCGCCACGAGAAGCGCGTATGCATTGGCTGTCGGCTCGCTCACAGATTACGAGGCAGGGTATGACTTCCGCAATATCAATATTCCCATTCCTGAGTCTTGGAGAATAAAGAAAGTCGGGCCAAGCTTTTATAACAGAATCTTCCTGATGAGTTATAGCCGCGATTTTAAAAAAGCGTTAGCTGAAGCACCCTTACAATTGCTGATAAATGCACGGAAGGCGTATAGTGATTCTAGGGGGTTTGAGCGAAAAAAATTAGCTGTATTTGACGAGTATATCAGGCGCATTAGAGATGTAGAAGAATGTCGCGATTTGTCCCCTCGGCAAAAGGAAGCAGTTTCGCTATTGCTCCTTAAGTCTTATGACAAAATGGGCATTGTTGACGTATTACTTAATTGTCTTGTTTGGGCAATGATGGTGGAACAAAACGATTTTACTGTTTGGATAGAATCAATTTCCCGATTCGGGCTCTTCAAGAGCGGGCCGCCGCCTAATCCGCTATCTGAGATAATCGCCGCGTTTATACTAAACAGAAGGCTCAAGGAAATGATAATATCTGTAGCGCAAAATTTACCTTCCCAGAGAGAGTTCTTTAAATCACTCGCCGGCAGGACAATTTTAGGGAAAAACATAACCCAGCAAGAATTAGATTTGCTAGCGGATTATATCAGCGCATCTTTGATAGGAGATGATGGAATGGCTGCAAAGGTTTTTGGAGAGGCTTGTTCAAAAAGAAATAAATCTTATCTTATTCAGCACGCTAGATATCTGCAGCAATTAAGCCTGCTGATGGATGAAGAAAAAAGGCAGGAATGGTTAGAGGATAAGTTAGCCATGGTTATTGTTTATTATGGCAAGGCATATGGTCTTCGGCAAAACAAAGGTCGTTTTCTTGAACAGCTTAGAGAAGCCAATCAGTATTACCAGGAAAGCCTGAATATAAACCCGAAAAGGATGTACAAAGGTTTAAATAAACTTTGGTCTTTTTATGGGAAGTACCTTCCGTTTACTTATGAGCAATTGATGTATGAACTTTTTAATCATCAGGTAAAAGTGGCAGCCGTAGACACAGGATTACCTGAATTGATAGAGGCCTTAGAGAAAAAAGATGCGGCTTTATTTTTTGCCCAGATTAAGGAATATAAGAGTTATGATGATAGACAATACCCGTTTCAGCGGGTCTTATATGATTTAGATTTAATTAAGAAGCCCGGGATTGCCCGAATGATTATACGCTATCCGTTTATCCTCAATTATGAGTCTTTCTATAACGCGCGATTAGCAGTTGGTTTGAGCTATGTCCATAAAGATGACCTTCCACTTATTCTTAAGATAAAAATGATATTTGAGGACGACTCAGCGTTATCCCAATGGATACTTTCTTTGGTAGAAAGCTCTTGGCAGAATGGCCAATTGGAGGATGACGCGAGAATGCAGCAATTAATAGCCGGCTTAAATATGATTAAAAATTTGCCTGTAACTACTGCCCAAGAGCGGTGGGAAATGATTGAAAGATACCTTGGTTCTCAAAGGGCGCAGGAATTTTTTGAATCATTACCTACTGAAGAACTCGAAAGATTACAATGGAATTCGTTATATGGGATTTATCGTTATAATATCAAAGCTAACCCTAACGGAGCAGGCGTATCTACATCCTATTATGACCTGCTATTAAGCCTGCCTATTTACAAAATTCTTAAAGCAAGGCGCCTTTCACAGATACAGAATACCCAAAGCCTCAGTGAGGCAAGGCAGGCCTTTGAGGCCATTGTTGGTTATTCCAGCGGCGTATACGGAATACCCTATCGCATCATCAGGCTGTTGGCTTTAAGTGAAGAGCACGGGAAATGGCTCCTGCCGGTTTATCAGGCATTCGTCAAGCACTTGGAGAATAAGTTAAAATTTCCTTCTGGCGAACCGCAAGAAACTATTGAACTCTATTCTATCCTGAATTCAATTTTAACGCCCGGCGAAGAAAAAGAGCGTATTTTGGCTGGATATGCCAGAAAATTGATTGATGGATTACCGGATGAAGATTTAAAAGCTTTTCTGCTTAATCTTATAGAGAATTTCTGCTTAGGCAGAGACTTATATGATTATTTTATAGAAAAAAGGGTAAGGACAAAAGAGCAATTCGGATATTTTAAAGAAATAATGAAACAGTATATAGCTATTATTATGGGCGGTAGAGAAGGCATAGGCGTTGCGGTGCGAGCGGATAAGGTTATTGATGACTATTCATTATACAGTATGGCAAAGAATTTATTCACCAGTATGATGGATTCCAGGAATAAAGACGCAAAACTTAAGGGTTATTTAGCGTTCCCCTGGTTTCTGCATCTTTTAAGTTTAGCTATGCCGCTGGGGTATGGGATAGCATATATTAATGGGGCATTAAAGGTCGTTGGGGAGGGCCGGAATAATTTCATTTCATTTGAGGAGTTTGTGGATTCAATTTATGGCCTTCCTGAAGCTGGCAAATTAGCAATGCTGGCGAAATTGCTCGTTGGCCCGGCGGGCTTATTGAATAGGAATAATGGCAAGAGGGTGTTTGCTGATATCCTAGGCAAACAGATTGCTGAAACAGGAGAATTCTCAAGCTTATTGACGGATATTTTAAGAGCTTCTGCTAAGGAATTGGGGCCTGCGGATCTCTTTCTTGCTTTTCGTCAGCCAACATTAGCTATGTTTTTAAAGAGACCAGAGCAGCCAGGCCGCCAGAACTTCTCTGGTTTGGCAAGGCAAATGTATAAAGGGCACCTTGAGCAATTGAACAGACTAACGTGGGGAGATACAGAACGTTATCCTTTTTATGAAAAAAAATTGTTAACCCCCCGCCATTTCAAGAAATTCCTTCAAGAGTATAGCAGAAAAATAAGGAATTTTTCTTCGGGCTCGGAAATAGGGCAGTTAATTGAGTTGTTCGCCGGTAAAGTTAAAGAAAAACTTAGAAATTATTATGAAAGATATAGGCCAAAGCAAGATGCGCCTGTAGGGGTAACGTCTCTTAGGTCTATAGATATCGTGATTGAGGCCTGCCAGAGCGTAGGCCCTGTGGGGGTAAGATTCCTGCAAATCTTGGGCCAATATATGCCTGTCTCGGAGGCAGACCAGGAAAGATTCCGGGATATATACGATACCAGCGAGCGGCAGGACAGGTTTATGGCGTTTCAGACGCTTTTAGGCGCTATCCACGAGGAAGAAGGCCGCAAGGTAAACCCGCTATTAAAGCGCTATGTAGAAGAAGACTTAGTTTCTATTGATAGGCGAATAGGGGGCGGGGCGATTGTTACTGTTTTTGAAACAACCGTGAGGAATCGCGATGCAAACGGCAACCTCATAGGAGGCACGCATAGGGAGGTGTTGAAAATCAGGAATCCAAACGCCGAGGCATTTACCAGAAGGGTGGTTAATGCCGGCCAGGCAGTCATAAAAGAATTGAGGCGACTACAAATAGGCAATTTATGGAGATTCTGGCGCAATCGCAAGAATTACGAGATTGCTGAACGTCTGCTCAGAGATATAGGAGAGTGGGTATTGCAGGATATCAATGATGATACGTTTATGGAATTAGATACAAGGTATCAGAAGGTACACGAGAATTATTCTGCCAGTAATGGCATAGCGGTGCGGGTGCCTTTGGCCTTTGAGCCGAACAATAAGGATATAAAACGCGAGGCCTTTGTTCCTGGCTTGACCCTCAACAAGATTTTGAAATTAAAATTTTCCGGCAGGCCAATAGCGCAGCTTATTCAAGAAGAACAAGACAAAGAAAAAGAAAGCCCCGGCCAGGGCGACCCTCAGGTAGAGGCGTTTTTACGCGAAGTTCAAAGACAAAATTTATCCTTAGAAGAAGTGTTTGCCCAAGCCACGCAAGCCATCATTGAAGATTTTGCCCGGCATCTGGTTGAGCCGGCGTATATAAATGAGGCGGGAGAAGAGGTGTACATTATTCATTCTGATATGCACTTTGGTAATGTTATCGTTAGTCCGGATATTAAGACTGTTTATCCTATTGACCGTAATTTGTACTTGCAATTAGATAATTCTGATGCGGAGTTAGTTCGCAAGATAGTAACTATGAAAAATGGAGACGAACTTTTAAACAGCATTGTAAAATACTTTTTGGGCCTACCGGAAAATGGAGATAATCCTATTAATAAAGGCTCTAATTTTCAAAGAAATTGGTTAATGCTTCAAATTGGTAGAAAAATTAAAATGTCAAACGATAAGAGCCCGCTTTCGGCAATGATGATTATTTTAAGGAGGTTAGAATCCAGGAATATTAAGATTCCTTTAAAGATGCGGATAATGTTTAAGAATCTCATTTCTGTTAACGCAATGTTGCGGGACGCCAAAGCCGGCGAATTTGATGATTATGTCAATAATGCTGTTAAGCTGGCTCATTCAAGGATAGCTGCTTCTGAATCAGCTAATGCCTTCAATTCTTCTTTTATCCCTCTTATTCAACCAGGCGTAGGGGGTTTTGGGGAAATAATTGGTAATGGTTGTATTTTCTCTGCCACTGCTTCTGCAGAAAATATTGTAGTTGTTTTACAGGAAGAAGGCGTAGCTTTGCCAGCCGGTATTGAAAAGACCATAAGAATTATTCAAAAGTATTTCAAAAAGATAACTAAGATAGCTTCAGCGCAAAAAAGGGATATTTCAGAATGCAAAATAGAATTTAGGCGTAATGTTAAACATTACGCGGAATTCCAAAATGGCAAAATCATCATAGATGTTGTCCTGCTCCAATTAAATGTCAAAGATTTAGTGCCTTTTCTTACCTTCATATTAGGCCACGAAGGTTCGCATCATAATGGAATAGTTGGAAACGACGAAGCCAAAGCTCAGGCTATGGATATCCAAAGGTTTATGAAATGGAGCGCAGCCAATCAACAAACTGTCTTAAACGTCCTCATCCAATTAGGCGCGGATAAGGAGTATGTAGATAAGCTATGCGCAGAAGCTAAGCCAATGATTAATTCCGCGCGCATTGCGCCAAAGGCAAAGTCGGATGTAGAGAAAGTTAAGGAAGTTGTCAGAAAGGCAATAATTAGATTTAATCCTAAAATTTTAGGTCAATGTGGTGAAGCTACAAATTGGATCAAGAAAGCATTAACTATACAAGGTTTTAAGGTTGAGAGAAGACAGGTTTTTATTCCTTGTGATACTATCCAGTCGGTTAATCTAGGAAAAATTACTATAGTACATAATATTTTGGAAGCGATCATAGATGGTAAAATCTATATTATTGATACGCAATTACAACAATTTACTTTATTAGATCGTAATAAACTATTATTTCCGGATGGTTTTATTTTGCGGAATATTCATCCTGCGTTAGAATATTATAAAGTAGTTTCGGCTTTTAATGATATTGCTTGTTCTGATCGGATAGAGAACGCGCGAATAGAAGACAAAAATGTAGATAAAATAAATAGTATAATCGGGGCAGATTCCCTGATTCCATATTATACGGTAAAAATGGGGAAAATAACTTTGTTGTTTGATAAACAGGACAATATAATCTCAATGCAAATGAATGGAAATTATGTGGATGGTACAAAAATTAATAGTGAATCAGCGGCTTATTATATTCAATTAGGTAAAGACCTTAGGCAAAAAGCAGAGGCAGCCGGCAGCCAGGAATTTTCAGATCAAAATGCAACAATAACATTTAATTCTATTGTTAGAGAGGGTGGAAATAAAGGGGGTATTGATTTCCGCAGCCTGCCGATTGTAACCCAAGCTACAACTACCTTAGCAGGCTCTAACCTAAGAACACCGCTTATGAATAAGGCAGGATTAGCCGGTATTGACGATACCGAGCTGCAAGAGATTAAGAAGTTAATTAGCGCCGGCACAATCCCCTCAACAGCCAGAGTCAAAGATTATATCTCAGAGTGCCTTAAGAAAGATGACCCTGCCCAGGATATCAATAAAGTATTATCCTGCCTGGCATCAATCCTGAGGCTGGAAGAAGAGCGCTGCGCTGCCACAGAGCCTCAAATGAAGCAAATTCTGGCCTTACTTGAATCGGACAAAACCCCGGCTCAAATGAAACTGGCTTTAGCTAAGATAGAGGTTGCATCAAGTGAATTAGAGTTTGCAGCCAACTAAGCCAAGCCAACTAAGAAAACTAAGAAACTAAGAAAATATCCTTGACAATTTAAAGTTATGCTTTAAAATAACAAGTGTATAAACACCTTTAAGATCGGCTCTTGAGAAGCCGGCAAGGTAAATAAAATGAAGATAAAAGCAGGGAAAAATATAAACCTCTGGTAAATTACGCCGGGGGTATTTTTTTTCCGCCGTTGCCATAAGGCAAAGGGGGAGGCATAAACTTATGGAAGAAAAAGTTAAAATCCTGGATAAAGAAGCCATTAACCGCGCCATTATGCGCATTGCCCATGAGATTATTGAGAAAAACAAGGGCACAGAAGAGGTTTGCCTGGTGGGTATACGCAGCCGGGGCGTGTTTATCGCCAAACGCTTAACCGAATGTATACAAAAAATAGAGGGCAAACAGCTGTTTTGCGGGGTGTTGGATATTACGCTTTACCGCGATGACCTGGCTTTGGCCAGCGGCCAGCCTATAGTGCGTAAAACCGAAATTGATTTTGATATCAATAATAAAAGTTTAGTTCTTGTTGATGATGTGCTTTATACCGGCCGCACGATTCGCGCGGCATTAGACGCGCTGGTTGATTTTGGCCGGCCCAAGTCAATACAACTGGCAGTTTTAGTGGATCGCGGGCACCGGGAATTGCCGATCCGGGCGGATTTTGTGGGTAAAAATATCCCCACTTCCAATAAAGAGGCGGTAGAAGTGCATTTAGACGAACTTGATGGCGCAGATGAAGTATTAATTGTGGAGAAGAATTAACCGTGGCCTGGACAAAAAAAGACCTTTTGGGGCTTGAATATCTCAGCCGGGACGAGATTGAGGCAATCCTGGATACCGCGGACTCATTTAAAGAAGTTTCTTCGCGGGAGATTAAAAAAGTCCCGGCTTTGCGCGGCAAGACCGCGGTAAACCTTTTCTATGAACCGTCAACCAGGACCAGGGTGTCGTTTGAGGTTGCGGCTAAGCGCTTGAGCGCGGATGTAATTAATATCGCCTCGGAAACCTCCAGCGTGCGCAAAGGCGAAACTTTGATTGATACCGGAAAGAATATCCAGGCGCTGAAAGCCGATATTATTATTATGCGCCATAATTGTTCCGGCGCGGTAAATATGCTGGCGCGGCATTTGGATATCAGCGTGGTCAACGCCGGAGACGGTTGGCATGAGCACCCTACCCAGGCTTTGCTGGATATTTTTACGCTTAAGGAAAAATTAGGAAAAATTGCAGGTTTAAATGTAACGATTGTCGGAGACATTGCGCATTCGCGCGTAGCCCGTTCAAATATCTGGGGGTTAACTAAACTCGGCGCTAAAGTTACTGTCTGCGCCCCAAAAATTCTTTTTCCGGTAGGAATAGAAAAAATGGGGGTTAAGGTTTCCAGCGATATTGAAGATTCGTTAAAAAATGCCGACGCGGTTAATGTTTTAAGGATGCAATTTGAGCGCGATGAGGGCGCGGCGTTCCCGCAGCAGCTGGAGTATTTTAAAACGTTCGGCATTACCTGCGAACGCCTGGAAAAGGCGAAAAAGAACATTGTCGTTATGCACCCCGGCCCGATCAACCGCGGCATTGAAATGTCCAGCGAGGTTGCCGACGGCAGCAGCGCGGTGATTCTGGACCAGGTTACCAATGGTATTGCGGTAAGAATGGCGGTCTTATTTTTAGTGGCCACAGCAACTGACCCAGCCCCTCCTAGGCCATGAGGTATGTTTATATTCTTAAAAGTGTTAATAGTGATTTTTTCTATATTGGGAGCACAAACAACATTGATAAGAGGCTAAAAGAACACCAGGAAGGCGAGTGTTTGACCACAGAAAGATATCTACCTGTTCGGCTGGTATATTATGAAGCATTTACTTCGGATTTTGATGCCAATACCAGAGAAATAAAATTAAAGCATTATGGCAGCAGCCTGCAAGGTTTAAAAAAGAGGATTAAGAGAAGCATAAACGGAGGGGTTGGGTGAGTATATTAATTAAAAACGGCCGCGTGGTTGATCCGGCGAATCAAATTGACGCGGTTGAGGATATTCTTGTTGAGAACGGTAAAATCGCGAAAGTAGGTAAAAATATTTCCGCGGAAGCAGGCATGCAAATTGACGCTAAAGATAAGATTGTGGCTCCCGGGATTGTGGATATGCACGCGCATTTAAGAGAGCCGGGCAGGGAAGACAAGGAAACAGTTGCTACTGCCACTAAAGCCGCAAGTTGCGGCGGGGTTACCACGGTTTTAGCTATGCCTAACACTCAGCCGGCAATGGATTGCCCGGAAAATATTGAATTATTAAAAAATATCATTAAACAAAGCGCCTTAGTAAATGTGTTAGTTTGCGGCACAATTACTATGGGCCGGTTAGGCAAAGAGTTAAGCGATATTGTTAAATTAAAAAAAAGCGGCGCGGCAGCTGTTTCCGACGATGGCTGTTCTGTGGATAACGATAAATTGATGCTTGAGGCTTTGACTCTGGCAAAAAAATGCGGGATAATTACAATCTGCCATAGTGAAGACAAACAGCTTGCATCCGGCGGGGTAATGAATTTAGGGTTTAACTCTACCCGTTTAGGCTTACGCGGCATCTCCAATGAATCTGAGTATAAAAGAGTAGAGCGCGATATAAAATTAGCGCAACAAGCTGGCGCCGCAGCGCATATCGCGCATGTGAGCTGCGCCGAAAGCGTGGAGATAATTGCCAAAGCCAAGAAACAAGGCATTAAGGTAACTTGCGAAACCGCGCCGCATTATTTTTCTTTAAGCGAAGACGCTTTATTGGATTACGATACGAATAAAAAGATGAACCCGCCTTTAAGAAGCCAAGGCGATATGCTGGCAATCAGGCAGGGGTTAAAAGACGGGACAATTGACGTCATTGCTTCTGACCATGCGCCGCAGACTGAAAATGAAAAAGATATTGAGTTTGAGCGCGCCGCATACGGAGTAGTAGGCCTGGAAACAGAACTGGCTGTAAGCATTACGGAGTTAATTAATAAGAATATATTAACCTGGAGCCGATTGGTTGAAAAGCTTTGTTTAAATCCCGCGCGGATATTGGGTATAGATAAAGGGAGATTAGGCGTTGGCAGCTGCGCGGATATAATCGTTATTTCAGAGGCGGATAGCTGGAAGGTGGACAAAAATAATTTGTCATCTAAGTCTAAAAATTCCGCTTTCCTGGAAGTTACGCTTAATGGTTTAATTGATTACACTATTTGTAACGGCAAGTTGGTTTATAAAAGGTAATTATGGAATTTATCGCGGACCTGCACATTCATTCTAAATACTCGCGCGCCACCAGCCGGGATATGGATATCAGGCATTTGGCTGAGTGGGCAAAGTTAAAAGGCATTGCCTTAATGGGCACCGGCGATTTTACGCATCATTTATGGCTGGAGGAATTAAAGCATAATTTAGAGGATTGCGGCAATGGTTTATACCGGCATGCAGGCATAAATTTTATGCTTACGGCCGAGGTCAGCAGTATTTATTCTAAAAACGGCCGCAGTTACCGGGTGCACAACTTGATTTTTAGCCCTTCTTTTAAAACTACCGATAAAATCAATGCAACGCTCGGCAGGATCGGCAACCTTTCCAGCGACGGCCGTCCGATTTTAGGTTTAGACGCGGCAGAACTGGCGCGGATAGTTTTTGACATTGATGAAAATTGCATGATTGTGCCGGCACATTGCTGGACGCCGTGGTTCAGCGTTTTTGGCTCAATGTCGGGATTTGATAAGCTTGAAGATTGTTTTGAGGGCCAGGTTTCCAAAATCTTTGCCCTGGAAACCGGATTATCCAGCGATCCGGCGATGAACTGGCGCCTAAGCGCCTTGGACAGGTTTACTTTAATCTCTAACAGCGACGCGCATTCGCCTTCTAAAATCGGCAGAGAGGCAAATATCTTTAACTGCGATCTGGATTATCAAACTATCCGGGAAGTTTTGAAGGCAAAAGACAATAAAAGATTTTTGTCTACGATTGAATTTTTTCCCGAAGAAGGGAAATACCATTTTGACGGCCACCGGCTTTGCGCAACACGCCTGTCTCCCCAAGAAACCAGGAGGAATAACGGCAAGTGCCCTAAATGCGGCAAACCGGTAACCGTGGGTGTGGTTAACCGCGTGGAAAAATTAGCTGACCGGCCGCAAGGGTTCAAGCCGGATAATGCCGTTGCTTTTAAGAATCTTATTCCTTTAGGGGAAATTATCGCGGAAGCCAGAGGGGTGGGCAAGGCCTCCGTGTCTGTAGAAAGGGATTACCGTAGTTGTTTAGCTAAATTCGGCACTGAATTTGATATTTTGCTTAAGGCTACTAACGCGGAATTGACTAAAGGCCTGCCGGCAAAGATCGCTGAAGGCGTAATCCGCGTGCGCCAGGGCAAGGTAAAT
>Ga0172375_10012487_pt1 | contig 10642 bp, 9 predicted proteins | sample LakKiv1m_FD_114537 | JGI IMG/M metagenome (GOLD analysis project Ga0172375, IMG submission 114537) | Freshwater microbial communities from Kabuno Bay, South-Kivu, Congo - kab_092012_11.1m | ecosystem: Environmental > Aquatic > Freshwater > Lake | place: Democratic Republic of the Congo...
CAGGTAGATGGCAGAAATTCGTACAGCCACTTGCCGATCTCTCATGAGCCACCGCCTCGTTTAAAACATTCCGATGGACAACAACTTTTCATTTAATCACAACACCATCAGAAGTCAAGCTGTTAAGCCCGCATGAACGAAAGAAGGGGGGCGGAACAGACCGCCCCCCCTTTCGGTCGACATCAATCGTTCGTCCGGCTCAACGGTCAAACTGCGCATCGAATGCAATGGTGCTGGGCGTGAAATCGACGCTGCGCACAAACTCGCAGGACTCCTGGGCACCGTGGCAACGGTCCATGCGGGAATCCTCCCACTCGACCGAGAGCGGCCCCTGGTACTTGCAGTCGTTGAGCGCAACGACAATCTCCTCGAAGTTGATATCGCCATGGCCAAGCGACCGGAAGTCCCAATAGCGGCGCGGGTCGGCGAACTCCGTATGGCCGCCAAACACGCCGACGGAACCATCCCCGTGGCCCCACCAAGCGTCCTTCATGTGGACGTGGAAAATGCGGTCGGCGAACGTGCGGATGAATTTCACGTAATCCACGCCCTGATAGCCAAGATGCGAAGGATCGAAATTGAACCCGAACGCCGGATGCCCGTCCAACGCATCGAGCGCCCGCTGCGCCGATGCGATGTCGAACGCGATCTCCGTGGGATGGACCTCGAGAGCGAACTTGATGCCGTTGTCGGCATAAAGGTCGAGAATCGGTTTCCACGTTTTCGCGAACGCCTTGTAGCCGTCGGCAATCTGGCCAGGAAGGCAGGGCGGGAAGGAGTAGAGCAAGTGCCAGACCGGCGATCCCGTAAAGCCGTTTACAACGCTGATTCCCAGATTCTGGGCGGCCTTGACGGCCTTCTTCTGCATGTCGATCGCCCACTTTTTGGCGGCCTTGGGGTCGCCCTTCACCGAGGCGGGCGCGAACGTGTAGTGCCGCGCGTCGATGTTGTCGCACACGAGCTGTCCGGAGAGATGGTTTGAAATGGCCCAACAGCCGAGGCCGTTCGCCTCAAGAACAGCGCGCTTGTCGTCGCAGTACGCCTTGCTCTTGCACGCCTTGTCCAGTTCGATGTGATCGCCCCAGCAACAGAGTTCGAGCCCGTCGTAGCCGAACCCCTTTGCCAGCTCGCAAACTTTCGTGAAGGGCAAATCCGCCCACTGCCCCGTGAAAAGAGTCACCTTCCTCGCCATGTCCAAACCTCCTTGTGTCCATCGCGGGAACGGCCGCAGACCCTCGTCCGTTGTCAACGCGACAGCATATGATGTTGCTAAAATAAAACACTCGGGGGCGTTTTTCAATCACAAACCGCCGCGCCCCAAATGTGCGCCCCGAATCCACGCAGCCGCAAGGTGACACCCCCACGCCTTTTTGCTACATTGAAATGCAGGAGGTTTTATGCGTCGTCCATCCATGTGTTTGGTTCTCATCGTCGCAGGCACCCTGCTCGGCGGATGTTCAACGCCCAGCGTTCATGACGCGGTGCATTCACCGCCGATCATCGTTACCGAGAGCGGCACCGTCTTGATCAACAATCGTCCTGTCGACGTCGCCGACGTCGCCCGCGAACTGAAAGCCGCAGGGTACCGCAAATCGAGCGAAATCCTCATTCTGATTCCGGCTTCGCCGGACCGCGCCGTGATGAAACAAATTTCCATCGAACTGGCCAAGAAAGGCTTCACCCGCACCGTTTTCGTCACGAAGCGCACGGCCTCCGCCACCATCGTCAATCCCCAATAGTCCCGTCGCTCACTGCGAAGTCATTCAGGAAAACGCCATGCCACTCTCCCGTTCCGCCGCTCCGTGTGCGCACTGCGACGGTCCCGCCGCGAAAACCGCAGGCCGGATTGGGATCGCGCTCGGCAGTGGCGGTGCCCGCGGATGGGCGCATATCGGCGTTCTGCGCCGCCTTCAGGAAATGGGCATCCGTCCGCACTGCGTGGCGGGCACCAGCATCGGGTCCATCGCCGGTGCCCTGTATGCCACTCAGAGCCTCGACACCATTGAGGGTCTCGCCGCCCATCTCGACTGGAAACAGGTGGCCCAACTTTTCCTCGAGGTCAACTTCCCCCGTTCGGGGCTCCTCACCGGCAAAAACTTCATGCGCCTGCTGCGCGACATCATCCCCGTCCGAGCGATCGCCAGCCTCGACATCCCCTATGCCGCAGTCGCCACCGACCTGAAGACCGAGGGCGAAGTCGTGCTCGACGGCGGCGACCTCTTCACCGCCATCCGCGCCAGCATCGGCATCCCCGGCATCTTCACGCCCTCGCTGGTGGACGGTCGGCATCTCGTCGACGGCGGCCTCGTGAACCCCCTGCCCGTCTCCGTCTGCCGCGCCATGGGCGCCGACACCGTGATCGCCGTCGACGTGAACCTGCGCGCTCCGACGCATCCCCGCAAAGCGTCCCTTGCGCCCGCGCGCGCCGCGCCCACCCGGCGAGTCGCCACGCTGCTCGCTTCGCTCTCGAAACTCGTACCGCCGCTCGCGGCCACCGCCGAACAGGTCGGCCGCCGCTCGCCCGTTCCGCACAACCGAACCGATGAAGCGCCATCGATCTTCGATGTGCTCACGCGCTCCTTCCGTCTCGCCGAGAATCAGATCACCCGGCGCGAACTCGAGCGCAACCCGCCCGACGTGCTCATCCAGCCAGAGGTCGGCGACATCATGACCCTCGAATTCCACCGCGGGCCCGAAGCCATCGCCGCCGGCCGTCGCGCCGTCGACGAGGTTCTCCCCCAGCTCAACCAACTTCTAACTCCTCATTCCTAACTCCTAATTTTCCCCTTCCCCCGCCATGTCTCTCGAACGCCTCAACTTCCTTCGCAACGAAATCCGCCGCCACGACCGGCTCTATTATGTCGAGGCGCGCCCCGAGATCGGCGACGCCGACTACGACGTGCTCTACCGCGAACTCGAAGCCCTCGAACGCGCCCACCCCGAGTGGCTTACGCCCGACTCGCCCACACAACGCGTCGGCGGCGCGCCGCTCGCCGCCTTCAAACAGGTGCGGCACGACCCGCCCATGATGAGTCTCGACAAGACTCATTCGCGCGACGACCTCGTGGATTTCGACACTTTCCTCCGCCGCCAGCTTCCCGACGAGGTCTGGGACTACGTGGTCGAGCCCAAAGTCGACGGCGTGGCCTTCTCCCTGCTCTACGAGAAGGGCGTCCTCGTCCGTGCGGCCACGCGCGGCAACGGCGAAATCGGCGACGATATCACCGCCAACGTCAAGACCATCCGTTCGATTCCGCTCTCGCTTCCAGACGCCCCCGAAATCCTCGAGATCCGAGGCGAGGTCTACATGACCCGCGCCGGATTTCTGGAACTCAATCGCCGCGAAGAGGAGGCCGGCCGCGAACCGTTCATGAACCCGCGCAACGCCGCCGCCGGCTCGCTCAAGCAGCTCGACCCGCGCGAGGTCGCCCGCCGCCCGCTCGACGCCGTGATCTACGCCTGCGGCGCGGTCAGGGGCGCGACCTTCCCCACGCACGGTGGTCTGCTCAAACAGCTCGCCGACTGGGGCTTCAAGACCCCGCCCTGGCAGCGCCTCTGCGTGGATATCCACGCCGTGCTCGCCGCCATCGACGAACTCCAAGGCCTGCGCCACACCTTCCCGTTCGAGATCGACGGCGCGGTCGTGAAGTGCAACCGCCGCGATCTCTACGCCGCCTTCGGTGCCACGGCCAAGTCGCCGCGCTGGGCGCGCGCCTTCAAATATGAGCCCGAGCGCGCCGAGACGCGCATCTGGAAGATCACCGTGCAGGTCGGCCGCACCGGCGTGCTCACCCCCGTCGCCGAACTCGATCCCGTGCTCCTCGCCGGCTCCGAAATCGCCCGCGCCACGCTCCACAACGCCGACGAGATCGCGCGCAAGGACATCCGCATCGGCGACCGCGTCTGGGTCGTCAAGGCGGGCGACGTCATTCCCGCCGTCGAGAGCGTGCTCATGGAAAAGCGCGACGGCTCCGAAACCGTCTTCGCCATGCCCGACGCCTGCCCCGTCTGCGGCGGACCGGTCGCGCGCCTCGGCGACGAGGTGGCGTACCGCTGCACCAACCCCGTCTGCCCCGCACAGCGCGTCGGCCGCCTCGAACACTTCGCCTCGCGCGACGCGCTCGACATCCGCGCCATCGGCGGCAAGGTCGCCGAAGCCCTCGTCGCGCAGGAGTGGGTCAAGGACCCGCTCGATCTCTTTTCGCTCACGCTTCCGCAGCTCGAAGCCTTCCGCATCGGCGACGAAGCCAGCGGCACGCGCAAATTCGGCAAGAACGCACAAACCGCCCTCGACGCCCTCGACGCCGCGCGCGCGCTTCCCCTTGACCGCTGGCTCTTCGCCACCGGCATTCCCAACGTCGGCGTCACCGTGGCCGAGCAGATCGCTTCGGTCCACGCGCGTTTCTCCGAGCTACCGGACTCGCCGATCCTCAAGGCCGTGCTGCGCATCAGCGAACTCTACGACCTCGCCGCGGGCGTCAACCCGCGCTCGACGCTCAATCGTCCCAAGGACGACGCCGAACGCGACGAACGGCAGACGCGCTTCAACCGCATCTGCGGCGAAATCGGTGTGTGTGGCGACACTCTCGTCGAAGCCGGCGTCGCCGCAAAAACCCCCGGCACGACCCTGCCCCCGCAATATATGAGCGTCATCAAGACCGAGGCCGCCAAAGCCGTACTCGGCTTCTTCGCCTCGGAATACGGCAAATCGTACCTGGAGCGCCTGCGCGCGCTCGGCATCGACCCACAGGCCAAGCCCAAGCCCGCAGTCGGCGCGAACGCGCCGCTCGCGGGGTTTACCTTTGTACTCACCGGCACGCTCTCCCAGCCGCGCGGCGAATTCGAGGCGCGAATCAAGGCCGCCGGCGGCGCCATGCAGGACGCGGTCACCAAGAACACGCGCTACCTCGTGGCCGGTGCGAATGTCGGCGCGACCAAGCTGAACAAGGCCCGCAGCCTCGGCACCGAGATCCTCGACGAAGCCGGCCTGCTCGCGCTTCTCTCCGGCACCGTCGCGCCCGCTCCGCAACCGGCGGTGCCTGTCCAAGCCGAAAAGCCCGCAGACGGCAAGCCCCCCGCGCCCTACCGCCAGCAAGAACTTTTCTAACCGTCACTGTAATCGGTTAGCCGTCATTCGGCGCGGAGCGCGTCGGCCACGATCACCGGCAACGCCACACCCTTGACGCGCCAGCGCGTCCCCGAGACCGCGACCAGCTCGCCGACGTGTGCAGCGGGGTCCAATGCGGCAGGCGCGAACAGAAGGCAGAGCGGCTCGTCCCCCCCCGTTCGACGCGCCACGAGGCTGAAGGGTGCGGGAAAATCGCCCACCACCCCAAAGTCCAAAAGTCCGGTCATCGCGACCCGCGCGCCCTGATCCGCGCCCGCCTCCAATGCCGCGCCCGCCAGCTCCACGGGCACCGGCGACATCGGCTCGGCCGGCACCGCCGACACAGCGGACACCCCGTTTGTCGCGTCCGCCTCCGACGGCGGCAGATTGGTGGCGAGCGAGACGAGAAGGCTCTCGGCGAGTCCGTTGGTCACAGCCTCCGAGGGCGGCATGACCGCCAGCGGTTCGACTTGATCGCGCAGCACCCAGAACGACAGTCCGGCGGGCGGCTTGATCTTCAGCCAATCGCCGTAGGCGCCACGCACCTCGACCCGGTCCCCCTTCCGCAGGCTCGCGACCGGACTGAAGGTCAGTCCAGCCCCGGCGCGCACGCGGCTCTTGTCCGTCCTCACCACGTTGTTCGCGACCAATTCTCGGTAAATCCAGACGTTGACGGAATTCGGCGGGTCGATCCGCAGCCAGACCGCGTCGTCGGACCAATCCCCTCGCAGAGCCAGTTCGGTGTCGGGCGACACCCATGCCACCACCGCGTCGCGCACCGAGTTGGTCGCCGCGTAGATCGCGACTCTCTCGCCGCCCAAGCCACGCACGCGCGAAGGCTCGCCGTCGTCTTCGGCCGCCGCCCGCGCCAACGGAAGCGCACAGGCCAAGCTTTCCAAAACTGCAACGCCAATCGAGATTTTCACCGGATCGCCCCTCTTCCGAAATCCCGAAAACAAAACAGAAAACCGCATGCGCACGTCTCCACCCAGGGAGCATGCGCATGCGGTGAAAGGAACAATGGGCTGGCTGACGAACCCGCGCTTACACGTCCGGCTTGGTCTTGCGCAGGCCCAGTCCGCGGTCGCCGTCCTTCCACTGGCCGCGCTTTTTCAGCAGATTGACGCGTTCGAAACGCTTCAACACGTTGCGCTTGGCCGTGATTTTTCCAGAACCCTTCAAGCTGGTATGCTGACTCATTGTCGACTCTTCTCCTCTTTCGTCGTCAGACGTAAGAAAATCAAGATAACAGAATCCGGCCGAAACTCAATCGCAAAAACAGGGGGGGCGATTTGAGTTCCAAACCGTCGCCGTTCTCCAGCACCATCATGTCGCGCATCGCGCGGACCACCGCCACGGGCGTCCACAGATGCTGCCGGTCGCCCGAGGTCTTTTTTGCACCCGGCTCCAGACCGCGCTCTTCGCGCCACGTATAGAGCGGCGTACCGTGGTTGAGCGTGCTGGTGAGATACGTCGCCGCCACGTCGCCTTCGCCGCGGGCCAGATGGGCCTCGGCGATGTTGTCGAGCGTGATCGCCACCCACGCGCCGTCGGCCATCCAGCCGGTGTGGATCGGCTGTCCGCCCTTGCTGACGTTGGCCTCGATTTTGCGCAGCGTGCCGGTGACGAGTTCGTGGTCGGGCGGCAGAAGCCCACAGGGCGAAAGGGCGTTGAGCACGCCCCAGCAGCTTCCCGACGTCTTGCCCGGCACGCCGGGAATCCAGCGGCCGTTCGGCCCGGTGATGGCACCGCGGTCGAGCGCGGCAAGCAAGTCAGTCCGGGCGGTCTCATAGATTTTCGTCAGCTCGTCGGCATCCCGTTTCTTGCCGAGGATCTCGGCCGCTTCGAGCGAACAGCGGTCGGCATACACGGCCCAGATGTTGTGCGGCAGAAAGACGCCGTACATGTCGTCGTCGTTTTTCAGTCCGCAGTCGCCGAACCCGCGCGGCATGAGACCGTAAGTGAGGGGCTTCTCGCCGTTGTCGGCCTGCATGTCGAACGAGACCGACGACGCGGCGGCCGATTCTTTGTGGTAGCCGTTCTGATCCAGCGCCACGCAGATGATGAGCGGTTCGGCGGAGTTGCCCGCCCGGTATCCTTCCGTGCCCGGCACGCCGATGATGCGCCCGTCCGCGAGCGGTTCGCGCATGATGAACAGATCCGCGAGGCAAGCGCGGTAGGCGTTCACCGCGCCGGAGTCCGGGATCGTAAGTTGACTGGCGCTATCTAACAGCTTGCGCCATTCCTGTTTCCCTTGTGCCTGTTCGCCGGTCCAGTCGCGCGTGCGTAACGCGGGCAGTTCGTCCGCGTAAGCGCGGTACGGCCGCACGATCCAGCCCGTCCGTTTTTCACCCGGCTTGAGATTCCAAACCGGCAACAGGGTATTGGCTCCCGGCGGCAGGCCGTTCGTTTGAAGCGAATAGGTGTCGGCACCGACCGCGAGAAGCAGGACGCGGTCGGCGCGGTCTTTCCAGCCGGCTTGGAGGTTGTCGCCCGCATACTGCGACACGTCCACCCATGCCGGGTTTTCGCTCGGCCAGCCCGCGTCGCAACGCAGCGCGAACTGGTGCGGTTGCGTATCGTCGTTGACGAGATCGATGCGCATCAAAGCCGCAGTCATGCCGCCCAAAACCTCCAAGCAGATGGCCGTCCGATTGGTTTCGTAACGGTTCACCATGCCCGGCAGAAAACCGTCGGGACGCGTCCAGCGGCTGTCGATAAAGGATTTGCCGTCGACTTGCGGCGTGATTTGAATCCGCCATTGCGTGGTCGGCGTTTTGAAGGTGAGCGGCGGGTAGTTCGGCATCGCGAGATTGTCATAGGTCCACGACAGCTTCAGGCTCCCTTGCTGAAGATCGATCAACGTGCGGTCGCTTGCGTCCGGACGACCTGCGGTCACCCGGTGCGGCGTCGCGAAGGCATACGAGAAGTCGATTTTGGAAGACATACCGCAAGCCGCGAACGCGAACAGCGCGAAACATAAGGTGAAAATGTGTTTCATTGCTTTCTCCTAACTCGGGAGGGGCGGACGCTTGCTTGCCCGGACGAGCAGACGCTCGTCCCTCCCCCCCAATGACCGCCTTTTGTATTTGGGAGGGTCGAGCGTCTGCTCGACCAAGTTACCTTTCATCATATTGCATCCTGAGCGGCATCAGGGATGTTTCGCACCGCCGCCCTCCGCCGCCACGGGAAACATGGAAATGCGGAACTTGGCGCAGCCGTAAGGGATCAGCGAGACCCGCTCCGCCGGCCCCTTGCCCGCCAACGCCTGAGCCGGAAGGCTGGGTTGATTGGTGGCTACGACCCAATCGACGGGCACGGCGTTGGCACTGATTTTCAGCGGCGAGGCCGACGGCCAATTCCACTTCGCAGGCATCGGACCGCGTTCGACCGCCAAATCCGCGTGGCGCGCATCGAGCGCGAACTGCCAGCGCGCGGAAGGATCGGACGTGTTCTCGTTCTTCGTTTCCGCAATCGGCAGCGCGAACAGCAGCGGACCGTAGGAAACGGTGGCGAACGGCGCGTTCTGCGCGTTGGCGTCCGTGCCGGTCGCGACGCGTGGCGTCATCGGGAAGTGCAGGCGGACCGTGTCGCCCGGCTTCCACAGACGCGCGACGCGCACGAAGCCATTGGCGTCGGGCGCGGCCTTCACGTCCGCGCCGTTGATCCGAACGTCGGGATGCATGCACCAGCCGGGGATGCGAAACGAAAGGGGAAACGCCGCCGCCCGCTCGGGACGGACGGTCAGATCGATGGTTTCGGTGAAGGGATAGTCGGTTTGGCAGGCGATCTCGACCGGCACGCGGTCGGCCGCCAGGGCGGTCACTTTGCAGGGACCGTAGTACGTGGCCACGAGCCCGTTATCCTGGGTGGCCATCCACATGTGCGTCACGTACCACGGCAGGATACGGTTCAAAGCAGCCGTGCAACAAAGCGGTCCGTGTGTCCGCTGATAGGAGTTGCCTTCGGCCTTTGGCCCGTGCGGATAATTCGGCGAGCGGTCGACGATGCGGTTCGGGCTCTGGAAATAGACATGCGTCTTGAAATCGCGCGACACGGTGATCGGTCCAGCGTTGAAAAACGCGCGCTCGGCCCGGTCCGCGAGACGCCCCTGGCCGCTGACGGTGAGCAGGCAGAGCTGGCTCCACAGGTAGGCGGCCACGTCGCAGGTCTCCGTGCCGCGAAAGGCGCCGACCGGGCCGTACCATTCATCCGCGACCGGCACACCCGAGGGCTGCATCGCGACACACGCCAAATGGTCGTGCCACGCGAGAGCGGTTCCATGAACCGCCGCCTGGGTCGTTCCCGCCACTGTCCGATGCGAACAGCGTTGTCAGTTGGGCGGCGATCACCTTGTTGCCCGTCCAGGTGTACGTGTCGAACGCGGGCCAAGGGTTCGACATGCCCCAGCCTTTCCGCATCCAGTCGCCCCCGCAGCCATAGGCGTTTTCCAGCGCTTTAAGCGCAAGCGGATCGCGCGAACCGGCATAGTAGCCCGAGAGCGCCCGCCCCAGCAGGCCGGAAGCCCAGATCGGCCACGCGGCGGAAACCCGCGCACCGTTCACATCGTCGGGTTTGTCGTTGTTCAGCCACCACAGGAACAGGATGCCGTTGTCGTTGACCCGCCCGCACACGGGGGCCAAACGCGCCTGAGCCAGCCCGATCAACGTCTCGTCGTGCAACGCGTAACCGAGGCGGGCCAAGCCGTCGAACCAATAGCCGCCGCCCTCGTAAGGCCAGCCGCCTTTCGGCCAGTTGAGCTTGTCGCCCCGCATCGTGTAGTTGGTGGCCCACGCCTCGCGGAACGCCTCGTGGTACTCGTCCATATGTCCGGTGAAGCCGTCCTTGGCCGCAAGACACCAATCGCGCAACCAGCCGCGCGGCTCAATCTCGCCGGGCGGCAGCGCGATCAATGCGGGATGTGTCGGTGGCTCGAACGGCCGGGCGTAATTCGCACGTACAACCTCCGCCGTCACCGGCAGCGGCCCCCCCCCCGAGAAGTCCACAAGCAAAGAAAACCGCAAACCGTCCGATACGCCCACTCATGACAATCCCCCTTTCATCCTTCTTAGCAGATCACTATAAAAGATCGACGTTCGACACGGAAGTCAGATTTGCGCAAAAAGAATATCAAGAAAACGCAAGCGTGCGTGCAGCCTCCGCCGACGGCGCGACACGCTTCGGAACACATATTCTTGTTGTCGCACCATTGTTGTTCTCCAAACATTGCGACGCCTTTTCATTTTAACGCAACCCAATCCAGTGGTATGGGCGCATGGCAGTTCTGTTGAGGTCGTTGATTCGTAATCGTAATCCTGCTCGCAATCATAATCTTGAATATTGCGGAGGGAAACGGTAAATGCACCGCCCCGGATCGATGCCGGTTCTTCGACATTGCCCGCGGCTCGGCATTGGAATGTGCGGCGTGTCCGGATGTGCTTGCGGCCGGGGAGAGGCTTGCCCGGGCGGAGCAGGGGAAAGGGATACTGGCGGGTATTGTCTCGATGCCGGCGGGCTTGATGCGCAGCACGTCCG
>Ga0172375_10012489_pt1 | contig 10640 bp, 13 predicted proteins | sample LakKiv1m_FD_114537 | JGI IMG/M metagenome (GOLD analysis project Ga0172375, IMG submission 114537) | Freshwater microbial communities from Kabuno Bay, South-Kivu, Congo - kab_092012_11.1m | ecosystem: Environmental > Aquatic > Freshwater > Lake | place: Democratic Republic of the Congo...
AGATTCTGGGCGGCTTGAAATACCAGTTCTAATAAGGGGTAATTGAGACCATGGCCTATACTCCTATGCGGCCAGTGCAGCCGACCATGAGAGGATTTAGTACACAAGAATCCGTACGCGATCCTCCTCACCTGTCGTCATAGAAAGCAACATTAACCGCGAAGATTCATCAAAAGAACTACGAAGGAGGAAGCCTAGATGAAGAAATGGATGATGTTGACGCTGACCTTGACTTTTTTGGCCACCTCGGCCCTTCAGGCCCATGATCTTTTTATCGCCAAACAAGGGAATGAATTTGTAGTTCTCTTTGGCCATGCGGACACGGGCAAATATTCCAATTACAAAATGGAGTATCTCAAAAATGTTAAGGCCTACGACAAGGGCGGCAATAACGTAGCTCCCCAAATTATACCTCATGGCCAGGGAGCGGCGGTTAGCACCAGCAAAAACCCGGCAGTCATCACGTTGGTGTATGACCCTGGTTTTATGGTGAAGACCACGGAAGGCTATAAAAATGTCTCCAAACGTAATGCCCAAAACATCATCGAATCGTGGAAAGGAGCGACTTATAACAAAAATATCTGGCAGTGGAACGACCGATTTGCCAAACCGTTGGGCGGCAAGATTGAAATTGTTCCCTTGAAAAATCCCTTGGGACTGAAGGTGGGAGACAGCCTGCCCTTCCAGGTGTTCTACGAAGGGAAACCCGCTGCCGGGTTGGAAGTAAATACAGGAGATCATGCCCTGAAAGGAATGACGACGGACAAAGATGGCAAGGCCAGCGTACCCATCAAGAAAAGCGGTCAACAGGTTGTCAAGGCAACTCGGAAAACTCCCTTGCAGAACGATCCCGATGCCGATTTTCTCCGGGAATCGGCAACTATCGCCTTTGAGGTGAAGTAAAAGAAGCGGACCTATTTTCGCCAGGTGGGACAGCCGCAGCGGTTGACTCACCTGGCAGCGAGGTTTGGCAATGCCGAAGTGTTTGTTTAAGGGTGGCCCGGTCATTTGGCCCCTTCTCTTAAGCTCCGTGGCTGTGCGGGCGGTTTTTTCCCTGGTCGCGACCTATCGCCCAGCTGCCGCCGAACCTGCGGAGGGGCAGATCGAGGCCGACCTGGAAAGTTTGATGTGCGTGATCGTCAATCTGGTGAAGGAGAAAAGGTTGTTAAGGTCTGGGCTCCCAATATTACTAGGGTTAGAAGAGGATGCGGATGTCTCAAGTGATACCCCACATTTATTTTCAGCTCCTGACAAGCAATCTCCCACATTGGCTGATATGTGCAAAACCATTTTTGGCTAAGAACGAAAGAAAGGTAGGAGTTCTTTAGATGTCGAAGCCACGGCCATTCTCAATGACAATGCATGTTTTACTTTTGTTGCTGGCGTTCTCCGCCCAAGTGCTGGCCCATGGGGTGGAGGGGACCGTGCAGCCGGGGGGGCTAGCGGTAGTTTGCCAATATAGCAGCGGCGAACCCATGAGCTATGCCAAGGTCACCATTCTCTCTCCCGGGACCAGTCAACCCTTCCAGGTGGGCCATGCCGACAAAAACGGGCGTTTCTGCTTTTACCCCGATGCCCTGGGAGAATGGCGGGTAACCGCGGATGACGGCATGGGGCACCGGCTGGAGGTAAAAGTGCCGGTGACGGACCTGGAGGCCGCCAAAAAAATGCTGCCGGCCCCTGGCGCGGCTAACGTTTCTGATACCCGAAGCCTGAGAGTTCTTACAGGGTTGAGCGCAATTTTCGGATTATCCGGCTTTCTCTTTTGGTTTCAAGGAATAAGAGCAAAGCGAGGCCGCAAAGATAGCTAACCCCTGCCCAATCAAATTTTCCAAAGGAATCCCCTGAGACTACGCGTGCGTCCTGCCGCGACCTCGCGGTTCCCCATGTGACTTGCGATTTCAACTGCCGGAGGACGTCATTCTTCCACCAGGATCACCTTGTGGTTTACCAGGTTGAGGCTGTGAATAGCGGCCTTAATGACTTTTTGTTCACCGAAGATGTTGACCAGACGCAGACCGCCGTCGTCTTCGGGCTCGATAATATCCACGTCCGACAGCAGCAATTCCTCTTGACCGTTTTTCAGGATATAAGCAGACGCTTCACACATTTTGCAGCACCTTTCTTAAGCGTTCCACCATCTTTTCCACCAAATGGGGAAGGGGTTCATAGGTAAGCCCCACAATCTCCACCCAGCTCTGAGTCAACGGCAGGAGAAGCTTGGGGGCCGGAGCCAAGGCAACGGCCTCCGCCATCCAGGGCGTAATTTCCCCCATCATGGCGTGGGCCAGAACTATGGATAGGCTTCCCAAGATGGCATGCACATTGGGGACCGTGTGTATAATGGCGCTCTCACCGCTGGCTCCCCGGTTGGCCCGGGCCTTCATCATCTGGGCGGTGGCCACGGCATTGGTCCCCAAGGCGATAATTTCATATTCCTCCCCGTACTCCTCCTTCAGGCGTTTAATAAGGGCTACACCGATGCCGCCCCTCTGGCCGTCGATGACGCAGACGCGAGGCCTGCTCTCCATTAACTCAGGCATAATATCTCCTTAGACTCCCAACATGCGCTGGTCCAGAATCATATTTTCGGTATGGCAGACAAGCCTCTTATGACGGCAGGGCACCGTTTTCAAGAAACTCCTTTAGAAGTCCGTTGATTGCTTTCTCCACCATGTGAGGCAGAGGTTCTATGATAAGTCCTACAATCTTTATTTGCGCTCGGGTCAAGGGTATGAGAATCTTCAGAGCCGGGGCCGACGCGACGGCCTCCGCTATCCGGGGGGTCACTTCTCCCGTCATGGCATTGGCTAAGATGATGGATATGCTCCCTAAAATAACGTCTGCAGTGGGCACTGTCCGAATGATGGCGTTTTCGCCGCTGGCCCCCCGGTTGGCCCGGGCTTTCATCATCTGGGCGGTGGCCAACGCGTTGGCCCCCAGGGCGATGACCTCATGCTCCTCCCGGTAGACTTCCTTGATGCGTTTGATCAAGGCCGCCCCAATACCGCCTCCCTGGCCGTCAACCACGCAAATGCGTATTTTTCTTCTCAGCAAGTCCGATTTCCCTTTCTGAAATTTAAATAGATAAAAAATCTAACCTTTCTCATCGATAGACCAGATGGGGATATTGTGGAAGATGCCGAGCGGGGAAGGAGAGATTCCATTGATATACTTTTTAGCAATGAAGATGGCGTCGGCATTGTAAAGAAAAACGCAAGGAGGATCTTCAGCCATGATTTCTTGAATTCTTTGATAAATGAGTTTTCTTTGCGGTATTGCCATCGTTTTTCTGCCTCGCTCCAAAAGTTCGTCTACCTGGCTGTTTTTGTAAGAGAGAAAATTCCATTCGCCTTCTCTTGTTTTCGATGAGTGCCAAACATTATAAAGATCTGGGTCCCAAATATAGTGGCGTGATAACAATACTACATCAAAGGCTTTTCTGGTTATTATTCTATACCTGAATGTTAACCATTCAAGGGTCTCAATATTAATTCTTATACCTATCTTTTTTAAGTTATTTTGGATAATTTCGGCTATTAAAATATTTTCCTTGTTTTCATAGTTAGTCACTAAATTCAAAAGAGGTCCTTCATCATTATCGGCCGTCTTTTGTTTCTCATACCACCCCATCTTGTTTAAAATCTCTTTAGCCTTTACCGGATCATATGCATAGGATAGGACGTCTCCATAGTAGTACCAGGCACCAGGGGGGTACGGCCCAGTGCCAGGGCTGCCACAATCTTTCAGAGCGGTTTGGATGATGGCATTTTTATCGATTGCCTGGCTCAGGGCTTGTCTCACCTGCCGATCCTGGAACCTGGCATCTTGGAAATTGAATCCTAAGAAGCCATACTTCACGGAAGGACAGCGGTAAGTCCGGAAATTCCTCTCCAAATCGGGGGTCCGGGATAATTGAGCATATTGGGTGGGGGTGAGCTCCATCACGTCAATGATCCCTGATTTTAATTCAAAAAAGCTGGTGGTGGGATCAGGGGTGATTTTGAGGATGATTTGCCGGATTCTGGGAGCCCCCCCGTAGTATCCAGGAAACGCTTCCAAGACGATCTTCTGCCCTGCCACCCATTCCCGCACCCGGTATGGGCCGGTCCCGACGGGAGCACGCTCTAAGCCCGGGGCTTCCGGTTCATGTTCCTGAAAAGCAGGTTGTTGCACCAAGCCCATGGTCCAGCTTTCCAGGGCGGAAGAGTAAATTTCGCGATATTTGACTAATACGGTGTGGCGGTCCAGGGCCTTTACCTCCCGCACCGGGCCGAAATGGCTGCTGTGGGGTGTGGGAATTCTCCCGGAGGTGATTAATTGATAAGTGAAAACCACATCTTCCGCGATGAATTCCCTTCCATCGTGCCATCTCACGCCCCGGCGAAGATGAAAGCGGATCTCCCGGCCGCCGGATAGGATCTCCCAGGATGCCGCCAGATCACCCACCAGGGTGAGATCCCCGCTAAGCCTGGTTAAACCCGGACAAACCCAGCCGCTCACCGTATAAGAGAGCTGATCGGAGAGAAAGGCCGGATTAAGGGTGGCGGGCTCGTAAGGAAAGGCCAGGACGAGGGTATCCTTCCCCGGCGGCGGTTGCGGCTGGGTACAGGAACCAAGGAGCAACAGAATAATTGCCAGGCTCCTCAGCGCGATTAACCGTTTCTCCAATCTATTCCTTCCCTCGGCAAAGGGGGGAGCGCTCCCGGAAATCAGGGAGAGCCTCCCCTCCCTCAGGCCAGTTTGCCCCGGTTTAATAAGTTATCTTGATGCCGCCGCCCACGGTGAAAGGGGCCGCCGGGTAGCCGAACCGCTCCTGATAGCGGGCATCAGTTATATTATGCAGAAAGGTATAGAGTTCCAGGTAATCGCGGCCCTTAATGGGGACGGGCACCGAACCCTCGAGATCAAAGGTCACGGAAGGAGCCTGGCCTCTCACCCGCAGGTTGGTGTTATACAGGGTGTTGTTGTTATAGATCACTTTTTGGTTCGAGACGCAGGTCATGTAAAAGGCAATCTTCTCCTTGAACCTCCCTTTGTACTGTAAACCTAAATTGACTTTATGCGCCGGGAGACCGGGAATTTCATTGAAACCCCGGTCTTGCGGGGACACAAATTGATTCACAAAGGGATCTCCGGAAGTCTTGCTCTTCTGGAAAGTGTAGTTTCCAAAAGCCGTGAATCCCCAAGGAAGTTTTTGGGAAGCCTGCAATTCCACCCCGTAAAGGACGGCCCGGTCAATATTGTAGGAGACAAAGTTAATGAGGTCGAAGTGAATGAAATCGTTTACTATGTAAACATAAGGCGATGCCTCCAGGCTGGTGTTCCCGCCCAGATTATATTTAACCCCCCCTTGGAGCAGCACCCCATCCTCTTTTTTCAAGGGAGTTTTGCGGAAAAAAGTGGAGTAAGGTTCGTTGTCCTGGGTGAAATGCCAGTAGTATTCCGGGGGAGTAGCCAGCCGCAGGGCCCGGGCGACACTCAGGTAAGCCAGGCTGTCTTGCCCCATCAGATAGGTAAACTTCATAGAGGGGGCTAAGCCGTTCTGGTTCAGGTTCTGGGTGATCAAATCCGGCGCTGCCTGGCCCGCCGGCCCTGGACTGGCCTGCATCCAGGAATAGCGGAGCCCCGGGGTGAGGATGAATTTTTCCTTAAACTTGAAGTCGTCCATGAGATAGAGGCCAAGGATTTCGGAGTTCACGTAATTGCCGTTTTATTTGGCTACCGCGGGGTTGCGATAGCGGTAATCATCGGAGAAGAGCTTGTCCCCCCGGTCTTGAAATTTCCAGTAGTCCAACCCTGTGGTAAGCGTATGGTTATTAAAGGTGTGGCGGTAACTCGCATCCGTGCCATAGGAGTCATCATCAAAGAACTTTTTGTGGAAGATCCGGTTCATCTGCACCCGGGTATTAAAAGCCTCTCGCTGCCCCCAGTTTTTCCAGAAACGAGCCTTAAACAGCCCCTGGTCCGTCACCTGCTGCTCATAGCCGGTATCGAAGATGATTCGTTCCTTGGTCCAGGAACTGCCAGGCTCGGGATAGGCCCCCATGCCGCCAAACATGATATCCCCGTCGGAGGCCGGGTAGTTATTCTTGGAAATATTGTACAGAGGGGAATCGAAATTTTTGGACAACCGGTTGTTCACTAGGAAGCCCTTGGTAATGGAAAGCAGCTGGACATCGGCAAATACTTTCCCCTGCCAAGGCAGGTTGAGACCGGTGTAGGTGTTGATATTTTTAATACGGAAGTTGCCGTTCTGAAGGTAACCGTTGCTGGACGAGTAGCCTCCGCTGACGGTGTATTCGAAGATCCCTTGCCCCGGCTTCCATCCATGGAAAAAGTTGCCGGTCATCGTGTTGAAACTGGCCAGTCCTCCCTGGACTTCAATCTTGGGGACAGTCGTCGGTTTTTTGGTAACCAGGTTGATGACCCCACCCAAGGTGTTGCCGTAACGGGGGTCGCTCACTCCCTTGATCAATTCAATCCGATCGACGTTATTCAAGGGAATGGTGGTCCAATCAATAAAATGCCCCCCTGCTGTCCCAGGAGTATTCAGGGGGCGGCCGTCAATAGTCACCAGGATGCGGCGGGCTCCGAAACCCCGGATCTTGATGGAGTCATCATCCAAAGCGCCCCCTACCTCCTGCAACCGCTGCACGTCCACCCCCGGTTGCCTTTTCAAAGCCCCGTCCAGGGTAGTGCCGATGCCCTGCAGCAGGATTTCCGGCTTGATCACCGTCATATTCGGGGTTTCGGCATTGGTCTTCAACTCTTTTTCCGTGACCTCTATTTCATGCAGTTGAAACAATTGCGGTACCTTCTTTTCTTCTTCCGCCAGACAAGGGTTAAAAGGCCATACTAATAAGAAAAGAGTTAATAATATCTGCTTGTTCCTGGACATAGCTCCCCCTTATTTTTCCTTTATTTAGTCCACCAGAAGATGCCCACGGTGGAGGTGCTTTTTAGCCATAAGTGGTTGTTGACTCGGACCAGTCTCTCCCCCAGTTGCTCCTTTTCCCTGGCAGTCGGGGTTCTCCCCAAACGGTGCGCCAGGTGTTCCCAAGCCTCATGAAGATGGTGATAGGCATAGGAACTGTCAGTCTGGAAATAGCTGCTATGGGACAGCCGATAACCCCTGTAATCACTCTTCAGGTTGATTTCTGGAAAGCCCATCTCGGTAATGACGCAGACGTGCCGGGGTCTAGGTATGAACATCTTGGCAAAGGCTGACCGGAAACTGATGGTGGTAAGTTGCAGGCTGTTGCAGGCCAGAATTAAATCGAATTCCAGGAACTGCCCCACCGGTACTTCCTCCCACCGCCTCCTGTCGATTCTTTCCGGGGCTGCCTGCAGACGGCGGCTTTCCGCCCGCAGGAGAGCCCGCATCTCCTGGGACGGTTCCAAGGCCGTCACCCGGCACCCCAATTGTTGTAATGGCAGGGCCAGGATGCCGTTGCCCGCGCCGATGTCCAGGACCCGCCATTCCGGCTGCACTTTTCCCGTGAGGAAGGCAAGGGCCTCTCCGTGGTAATCATTATGCTCCAGCCACAATTGCTGCCAACGGGCCTGGGCGTCCCAGTAGGCGGTAGTTTTTTTATGTAGCGGCATCTCGGAAAGCATGGGCGCAAAAAAAAAGCCACGAAAGCCACCTTCTTGGTGGTAGCCTTCATGGCCAAAAATATTTTGTCTTGTTAGTTAGTTAAATGCGTTTTTTAAACAGTGGGTTCCAGTCCCACTCAATTTCGCAGCCAGCCTAAAGGCCTCACCTCCATATGTCAAGAAAATTATTAAAATGGGCGATTTTTTGCTTGTCCCACCTCTATTATTTTTTACAAAAGAAAGACTGGGGAGCCTTCTTATACTGTCCTGACCCACCTCAGAGGGCCAGGAGAGACAAATATTCGCCGGGAAAACCCTTTACATACACTCATGCCCTATCCCCCGGCCGTTGAGGACGGGGACCTTACCCCCGGCGCAGGCCCGGCAGAGGGTCTGCCCATTCTGTTCTATGACCCGGGAGGCCATGACCTGCTCGCCGCAGGCGCTGCAGATCAACGAGTCAAAGATGGGAGCATAAGCCGGCATAGTGATGGTCAGGTGCCGGATGTGGAATTGCTCTTCCAGGGGCGTTTGCAATTCCCGGCGGGAGATAGCTTCCCATAGTTGATGAAAGCGATGCATCTCTTCAGAGGTGCCCTGCCGTTCCACCACGATTTTCTGGAATAATGGCCCCGCTTCCGGATACCTGGCCATCATGTTGCTGCGATAGCCGGGCCGGCCTATGAGGCGCACTGCCATGCCATCCTCCCGCCGAGCCACGGTCACCGCAGTCTTGCCCAGGTCTTTGAAGATCAGGGCGTTGTTGCCGAAGGTGCAGCCGGTCACTATCTGAATGCCATCGGTGAAGCAGTTGTTGCACTCCACCATGGCCACCACTTCCTCCATGCCAGTGTTTTGACGATTCAAGGCGGCCATGGCATACTGGCCGGCCTTCACCCCCAGGCCGACAAAGGGGCACAGGTGGCCGTGCAGGGTCTCCGCCTGATTCAGCAGGCCCTCCAGGTTCTGGTTCCGGATCATCGCTTCAATATGTTGTCTCCCATGGGCATGTTCGTGCATGGCGTCCTCCTGCCGGGATTTGGTTAAAATTCGCTTAAACGAAAGGCCAGGGGTACCTGGATGTTGAGCTGGGAGCGTCCCAGGGCTACGGGCAGGGGCGGAAACCGCCCCACCTTTTGGAGGGCCTCTGCCGCCGCGCCGTCCAAAACTTCGTGACCCGAAGAGCGGGCGATCTTATGGCCGGCGATTTCGCCGCCCTGGCCGATGGTGAAATTGAGGACCACCACTCCCTCCCGGTGCTGCCGGCGGGCCGTCCAGGGATAGGTCTTGTGTTTCTCCAGCAGGCGGCGGACCTCCGCCAGGTAGCTTTTCAAAGCATTGCCGGATCCTGACCCAGGTCCGGGGTCCGTGCCGGGACCGGAGCCGGTGCCCGTGCCGGAGCCGGGTGCCGAGCCCCGGCCAGATCCCTGCCCGGCGCCCACTCCCTGGCCCCGGCCTGACCCCGAGCCCCCGGGCGCAGCCGCCGCCACCGGAGCAGGGCGCACCGGCGCCGGAGCTGAGGGTCGCGGTATGGCCAGGGCCGGCGGCAGGGGAGGCTCTTCCACCTTCGGGACCGGCCGCGGTTTGACCGGTTTGGGCTTGGGCTTTTCTTTAACCGGCTGGGGCGGGGGGCAGATTGGGGGTTTCACTGAGCTTGCACTGGCCGCGCCGCCGCCGGCATGGCCCGAGCCCGCAGTCAGACAGATGGCCTCCACCGGCACCACCTGTCGCGGGCGGGGCAACTCCACGGACCACGAAAGCGCACCAATCAGGATCAGGCCGTGTAGAGCCACGGAAGCCAGAATGGCCGCGCACCAGGACTTCCAACCTCTTGCGGATTCCCATCCCTGTGTGGTCATAACCGGCCGTTAACGCTGCTCCACTTCGATGCCGATGCGCTGCACTTTCAGGCGCTTCAGGTGGTCGATGACTTCGATTAACCGGCCGTGCCGGACTTGCTTATCCGCGGCGATGATGGCTTGCGGCTCTTTACCGCACATCTGTTCGCAGAAAATCCGGTCAAAATCTCCATCCTGAGCCAGCCGCATGCCGTTGATGGCGAGGCGCCCCTCCCCATCGAGGCTGATGATGATGGGCACCTCCTCCATTTTTTCAGCCTGGGTGGCCTGGGGCAAAGCGATGGAAAAGGTGCGGGGCATCATCACCGTGGCCGTCAGCAGGAAGATGATCAAGATAACCAGCACGATGTCCACGAAGGGGGTCATGTTGATCTCGGTGAGGGGGCCGTGAATGTTACCTTTCATCTCGATCTCCTGGCCTCCGAGACAGGGGAACTATGTTGCCTCCGGGGCCGAAAGCTAAATTAATTGATTACAGCTCTTTCTCCCAGCCGCCCCCCAGGGCTTTATACAAGGCGATGAGGTTGATGTCCACGGTGCGGATGCCCTGGACCAGGAGGTCCTCGTTGACAAAGAGGTTGCGCTGGGCGGTGGTGACGTTCAGGAAATCCGTTTTGCCGGCGATATAGAGTTTCAGGGCCAGATCCACGGCCTGGCGGTTGTTGTCCACGGCCGTAACCAAAGCCCGGCGGCGTTCCTGCTCCTTGGCATAGGCCACCAACGCGGTCTCCACGTCTTTCAGGGCGGTGAGCACGGTCTTTTGATAGGTGAGCAGGGCTTGCTCCGCCACCGCGTCCTGGACCTTGATGTTCCACCAGATGCGCCCGCCCGCGAAGATGGGCCAGGTGACACTGGGGCCGAAGGACCAGAATTTGGCGTTGGCCACATTTCCCAGTTTGGTCAGGTCACTGCTGGAAACGCCGAGGCTGCCGGTCAGATTAAATTTGGGGAAGAGGTCGGCGGTGGCCACGCCGATGCGGGCGGTGGCCGCGTGCAGTTGGGCTTCACTGCGGCGGATGTCCGGGCGCCGGCGGATCAGCTCGGAGGGCAGCCCCACCGGGACCTCCGGGGGATTGGCAGGAATGGGGCCTTCCTTGATCAGGTCTTTTTCCAAAGCCGCGGGCTCCCGGCCCAGCAGCACTCCCAGGCTATAAATGGCCGCCCGGGCCTGGGACTCAAAAA
>Ga0172375_10012491_pt1 | contig 10639 bp, 6 predicted proteins | sample LakKiv1m_FD_114537 | JGI IMG/M metagenome (GOLD analysis project Ga0172375, IMG submission 114537) | Freshwater microbial communities from Kabuno Bay, South-Kivu, Congo - kab_092012_11.1m | ecosystem: Environmental > Aquatic > Freshwater > Lake | place: Democratic Republic of the Congo...
GAATTAAAAGAAAAAGTCCGCGGCTCAATTTCCGGCACGCTCAGCTGGCAGCTGGGGCAATAATAATACAAATTGAAACTCAAATCCTTATCATCGGTCGCGACATTGACAAAGCCATTGGACAAATCAAGAGCCAAAAGTATGGCCTTGTTCAGGCGCTGATAAGAAAGGTCTTTAATGTCATGCTCGCGGATTTCCTTGGTCAGCGGCAAGTCGTCAACCTGGACTTCGATGACATGGTTAATATCCTTGTCCAACGTCAGCCGGCCGCGCGAAATCTCGTGCGCCTGGTAGAAGCTACCGTCGATGCGGAAAATCTCGTAATTGGCTTTAAGCAGATTATCAATCACTTTCTGCTGGCTGCCTTTTTTATTCAGTACCACCGGCGAGAGCAGCTTGATTCTCTGGCCTTCGGGCAGAATGGCAATCTTCTCCAGAATCTGCGTCGGCGTCTGACGCGCGAGTGGCTTCAGGCATTTGTGGCAATAAACCGCACCGACTTTAGCGTATAAGAGGCGCAGGTAATCGTAAATCTCGGTAACCGTGCCGACAGTGGAGCGAGGATTGATGGAGGAGGACTTCTGATCAATGGCGATGGTCGGAGACAGGCCTTCTATAGAGTCCACATCTGGCTTATCCATTAGATCTAGGAACTGCTTGGCATAAGAAGAGAGCGACTCGGCATAGCGCCTCTGTCCTTCGGCGTAGATCGTGTCAAAAGCCAACGAGGACTTGCCCGAGCCGGACAGCCCGGTGATCACGACCAGCTTGTCCTTGGGGATTTCCACGCTGATATTTTTGAGGTTGTTGGCCCGGCTGCCAGAGACCTTGATGGCGCTCTTGGATGAGAGTTTGGATTTGGGCATAAAAGAATTGTCATCCCGACCGAGCAACCTGCCCACAACACTTCGCGTAGCGATGCGGGCGGGAGCGAGCGGAGGGATCTGGGTGTCTATCCAATCTTGTTTGTTATAAAATAGACGAGCTAGGAATTAATTCTTAGATCTCTACACTCCGCCTCGCCTACAGCTCGGCTTCGGTCGAGATGACATTAAACAAATCAACACTAAGCATAACACATCCGTGTCAAGGGGTCAAGGAAAATACGAGAAAATGAAAACGCCAGGAACCCCGTGGTCCCTGGCGGGTAATAACGTGCTAACTCACCTTCTTTATGCCAAACAACTCATATTGAAAACCTGTCGGCCGCTTGGTTGTGTGTTTCGGGTCGCCAATCTTCTCAAAGGTAATGACATCACGGGGCTTAAGATATCTCAAGCCACTCTCTTCAGGGGGCAAAATATTCTCCCAATGAACGCGCGCCTCGCTACCGTCAGGTAATAGTGCCACACCCCAGCCCTTGCAAATATTGTACCAGTGGACTATGGCAACATTGTCTTGAGGAAAACAGCTGACAATAGTGCCCGCTATCGTCCTATCAAGGCGAGAGAAATCAACAAACTCCGCGATGTCTAGCAGTATGCCATCTGACTCCATATCCCAGTCCTCAAACGCCGGCTCCAGAATCTTGGCTTGGAATTCCAGCCACTGACAGCCCGGGAAAACGACTTTCTCGTTCTCGCCATCCCAGTAGGCCTGGTAATTGGCGATCTTCTCAATAACAGCGAAGAACTTGCCGTTCTGCGCCACCAAAGAGAAGCACCAGACACTGATTTTGCCGATGGAATTCAACACTGCAAACCAGATATTGTTGTTCGGGTATCTGGTGAACAGTTTGGGCTGTTTGCCTTGCTGGGCAAGATAGCTGGCCAAGCCATGCATTTTCGCTGACGACTCCAAAGACACTCTGGTCTGGAAAAAAATGATATTCTCATTTGAGCAATCAGCTGGTCTCGCGCCGACAATTTGTCCCTTGCCATCGACATGGAACGGCTTGATGGTATTTTTGTCCGGATCCAGACAGATAGCCAAAATAACCTGACTTCCGGCCTGGCTTAAGTCCATCGGCCGGATGTGCTCTGTCACCGGATAGCAATTACCATTAAACTGAATTCCAAAACATAGCCCATCCAAAGCCACATCCAAGTTGCTTCTCCCGCCTTGTAACGCCACGCACTCAAACATCGTCTTTCTCCTTTTTTGTTGCGTCTTCGGTTAGAAACCCGCCAGGCAAGAGGCCTGACGGTTACTGCTTATTGTAACGTCCGAATCTGGAATCATTCCAGATTGACATATCATTATATCATACAAAAATAATCCTGTCAAGCCAAATTTTACAACAAAAAAATGCCAAATTTTAGACAGTTATAGGTGTCATTCCGAGCGGAGCAAAGCGTAGTCGAGGAATCCCTTTCAACTACAAATCAATACTCTTTAATTAAATCTTGCCATAAAAGGGATTCCTCCACTCGTCTCCCTATTACATCTGGGAGACTCGGTCGGAATGACATCCAAACAGACAAAAAGATTCCCCGCCTGAGGCGAGGAATCTTTAGAAAACTTATTACTTGCCCAATATATACTGCGGCAACTGGCGAAAATTCTCTGCCAGGCGTTCTAACTTAGCCGATTCTTCCCCGCCTTCCAGCCGATCAAACAAAACCGTCCAGCCAGCCCACTGGAAGACCGTCATCACTGCCGTGAGCCAAAGAATAATTACCACGGCCAACAACAAAGCGATACCAGCAAGAATATCCGCTATCACTGTCGGCAAGGCCGAAAGATACAGCGGAATAATGATTATGGGAATGCCTGCCAGCAAGGCCAAGACAAAAACCGAGATTGAAGCGACAGCCAGATACGCTCCCAGCATTATACCAGCCATCTCGAGCGAGATCAACCAATTATCGGCGAATAGTTTGCCAGCGGATTTCAAAGCGTCAAATAGTTTCTGTCGCTTAAGCAGCACATAAAATGTCTGGTATTTCAAAACAAAAGAAATGATCAGAGTCAAAATCACAAATACCACGAAAGAAACCAAATAGAGTACGGCTCCCCACACGCCAGTGCCAAAAAGCCACATTAACTCCAGACCTAAAATGCCAAACAAGATAAACAGGGCGACCTTCAAACAAACAATTATTACAAAGATTGGCCAAAAATTCTTGTTGGCAAACTGCAAGCCCTCGGCAATGGTGGCCTTTTTGTTTTTTGCCGCCAGAGAAATATCCTTGATCAGGGCGATCTGTGAGGCCAAAACCAGCCAGACCACGAACAAAGTTATGGTGACGATAAGCAACAGAACGAACAAACCTGTGGCCAGAGTGGCTGAATTGCGCAAAATCAACAACCCTAAATTTTGCCAAAAACTGTTGCCAGCCAGGCCGGCGCCTTCCTGCCAGCCGGTCTGAAAACTGGTGATAAAGGCACTTAGAATACTATTACTGTCAGGATTATACAGGCCGCGAGAGATAATCTCGTATTCGCCGCCGGCGGAAACCAACACAGCGAACAAGCCAAAAAACCATAAATTTTTGAATTTGCGAGTAATCTCGGCGGCCTTTTTTAGTACCGGACGGTACAAAAACGAGGTGGTTTGCATGGGCATATGATTAAATTACGAATTGTCAATTACGAATTACGAATTATTTATAATTATATTATAGCACAAAAAATAAACTGCAACAAAATATCCAATATTTAATCTTGAATATTAAAAAACCGCAGGCCAGAGGCGCACGGTTTTTAAATTTATTCTTTACCTTCTATTTTGCCTTCAGTGAATAGCTTGTTAAATTCTTCCGCCTCGATTGTTTCCTTTTCTATCAGAGTGCCAGCGATCTTGTCCAAATACTCGCGCTTGTCTTTGATAATCTTAAGCGCCAGTTTGGCGGCCTCGTCAAGTAGGCGAGAAATCTCCCCGTCAATCTCCTGAGCGGTATGGTCAGAATAATCGCGTTCCTCATGCAACTCGCGGCCTAAGAAAATCAGTTCCTCACGCTCGCCGAAAGTGCGGAGGCCTAACTTCTCGCTCATGCCGAAATCAGAGATCAGCCGACGCGCTAACTTGGTGGCCTGGCGCAGATCATTTTGATCACCTGTCGTCACCTCATTGAAAATCTCCTCCTCGGCCATGCGGCCTGCAAGCATCACTGCCAACTCTTCCAAAAATTCGCTCTTGGTGTGAAGCTTCTTGTCTTCTGAGGGCAATTTCAGAGTAAAGCCGGCTGCTGAGCCGCGGGCGATGATGGAAACCTTGCGCACTGGATCGGTATTGGGCAATTCATGCGCCACCAGGGCATGGCCGGCTTCATGGTAAGACGTCACCTTCTTTTCTGCCTCACTTAAGATATGACTTTTTCTCTCCGGTCCGAGCAAAACCTTGTCAATACTGTTTAAAACATCCCCAATCGAAATCTGCTTTTGATTTTTGAGCGCCGCGGCAATGGCCGCTTCATTTAAGAGATTCATCAGATCGGCTCCGGAAAACCCAGGGGTTCTCTCGGCAATATTTCTCAAATTCACTTCTTTGGCCAGCGGCTTTTTCTTGGTATGAACTTTCAATATCGCCTCGCGATCATTGATGTCCGGCAGATCAAGCGTCACCCGGCGATCAAATCTGCCCGGCCGAAGCAGTGCCGCGTCCAAGACATCGGGCCGGTTGGTGGCCGCCATGACAATAACATTAGTATTGGGCTCAAAGCCGTCCATCTCCACCAATATCTGATTGAGGGTCTGCTCGCGCTCGTCATGAGAACCGCCCAGTCCGGCGCCGCGCTGGCGGCCAACCGCGTCAATCTCATCAATAAAGACAATGCAGGGCGCATGCTTTTTGGCCTTCTTGAATAAATCGCGAACACGCGAAGCGCCGACGCCGACAAACATTTCCACGAACTCCGAACCGGAGATGGAGAAGAACGGCACATTGGCCTCACCCGCCACGGCCTTGGCCAGCAAAGTCTTGCCGGTTCCGGGGGAGCCCAAAAGCAAGACACCGCGGGGAATGGTCGCGCCCAGGGCAATAAACTTTTTAGGATTTTTCAAAAAATCAACCACCTCTAACAACTCCTGCTTGGCTTCCTTGACTCCGGCCACATCCTTAAAAGTAATCTTGGCGGCGCTCTTGTCGGGATTGAATTGTCTGGCTCCGGCCTGGCCAAAAGACATGGCCTTGTTATTGGCGTTCGAGGCCGACCTCAACATAAACCACAAGAAACCCAAAATAATCAAGGCGGGAATAATCACTGGTAAAAGTACTGCCATCCAATATTTCCAACCGGTCTGATTCTCCACAGTGATGTCAACTTTTTTCAAAGCGTCCGGGCTGACATTGTAATTATTAAGCAGAGTGCTTAATGACTCGCTCGATTCTTTCTGCATCACTTCCTTAGAGCCATCGGCCAAAGTGATATTCAATTCATTCTCGTTGACATTAATGGACTTGACTTGGCCCGCCTCGATGCTTGAGACCAGCTGACTGATGCCGATGGTTTTGGGTTCGCCCGATCCCACAGTAAAGAAACTGAAAATCAGCAAAATAACCAAAAAAATCGCCAGATAGAAAAATAAATTTTTAAATATTGGTTTCATAACTAGGTTAATGATATAATGTCAATATACTAACATATTTTTATGCCTGAGTCAAACAACTGGCCGCAATCAGTCCAAAAAAATATTGATAATTTTTGGCAAGACACGTTGCTAAAATCTCTGCCACATTGGATTACCCCCAACCTGCTTTCAGTCATCCGGCTGGCGATGGCGCCGTTTATTGTTTTATACTTGATCTGGGGTATGTACGTGCCGGCAATCGTGGCCTTTATTTTTGCCGCGCTCCTGGATACCTGGGATGGCGCGCTGGCCAGAGTCCGCGGCCAAATTACTGGCTGGGGAATGATTCTTGATCCCCTGGCGGACAAGACACTCATCATTATGCTGGCACTGTTTTTGCTGGTGGTTTATCCATTTAAAATTTTGATCTTTTCCATAATTGTTTTTGAATTACTAATCATGCTGGGAGCGGCCGTCAAGGCCGGACAAGCTCCTCCCGGGCAAAATGCCATCAAAAAAGCGAATTTCTGGGGCAAAAGCAAGATGCTGGCCCAGGTGCTGGGTCTCGTCTGCGCCTTCCTCTGGCTGGCCGTGCCGCTTGCCTGGCTCTATGACTTATCAGTCGTGCTAATTTGGCTGTCGCTAGTGTTGCAGATCAAAAGCGCCGTGAGTTATATTTGATCAAAGAATAATTCCGCTTTACACTGTTAATTTTTTCCTCTATAATAAAACTAATCACGCTCGTCCCTGCTAAGTCCGGTGTTAGTCGGCCGGCGGCTGGTAAGGCGGGAGGTGAGTTCATTCATAATTTAGTAACGAGATGGATATTGCGACTTTACGTCGCGACTATGAAAAACGTCGGGCGTGGGGTTTGCTGGCCTCGATTGACCTGGCCGGCTGTGATCATCAGTTAATCCAATCGCCAAAAGAGATAAAGCGCTTCATCAAGGATTTGGTCAGACTGCTTAAGATGAAGGCCCATGGGCCGACCCGGGTGGAGAAATTCGCCGAGGGGTCGCTCGAGGGCTACAGCGCTTTCCAATTCATTGAGACCTCTTCGATTGTCATCCACTTCGATGACAAGCAAGGCGATCGAGCATTCATTGACATTTTCAGCTGCTGCTTCTTCAATCCTTACGCGGCTGAAAAATTCGCCAAGAAATTCTTTAGGGCGAAGCGATCCAAAAACAAGCTATTGCTCCGCTACTAGCGGGCAAATCACTCGTTATCAATTCAACCGCTCATTTAATCAATTGCTTTTAGAAACTAATCAATTCAACCGCTGACATAATAAACAAAACACCCCGCACTGCGGGGCGTTTTTGATTTAAACTTCTATTATCACCGGTAAGATCATCGGGCGCTTCTCGGTTTTCTGGAAGAGGAATTTGCCAATTTCGTTGCGCATCTTTTCTTTAAGATACTGGTCGTCCGGCGCGGTTAAGGGATTATTGTCTTTTAGGATTTTCTTGATCTTTGCTCTGGTCATTTCAATTAAGCGCTTATTTTCCTTAAGATAAATAAACCCGCGCGAGATGATGTCCGGACTATGAATCAAGTCGCCGGTCTGGCCGTCAACGGTGGCGATAATCACCAGCATGCCATCTTCTGCCAACTGCTGACGATCTCTGATGACCACATTGTTCATGTCAGTAATGCCCAGGCCGTCGACAAAAACATAAGACGAAGGAACTTTCTGATCCAGCATACTGGCTCCGCTTCTGGCAAATTCCAAGACCGAGCCGTTGTCCGGCACAAAAATCCGATCGCGCCTGAAGCCGATACTCTCAGCCAGCTTGGCCGCTTCTTTGAGCATGTAATGATTGGCATATGATGGAATGAAATAATCCGGCTTGATCTGCCTCAACATATAGGCGATATCCTCGCGGTTACCATGGCCCGAAACATGGATGTCCATAATATCGCCATGGATGACATTGTCGCACTGGCGATAGATATTGTCTTTAAGCCGCTGAATGGAACGTTCATTGCCCGGAATAACCGAGGATGAAAACACCACCGTATCATCTTTGCGGAGTTTAATCGATTTATGACTGCCATCAATGATGCGCGCCAAAACGGCGTTGTCCTCGCCCTGGGAACCGGTGCACAATACCACCACTTTCTTCGGCGGATAATGGTCAATATCCTCCACCCGTATTACGGTATTTTTCTGATACTTGATATAACCGAACTTCCTGGCAATTTCCACATTCACTTTCATGCTATAGCCATCGAGCGCCACCTTCTTGCCCAGCTTCTCAGCCATGGCGATAATCCAGCTGATGCGCTCGGTCTGCGAGGAAAACATGCTGATGATCAACCGTCCCGGCGCCTCACTGACAAGCTTGGTCAGATTTTTCTGCATCTGTTCGGTGCTGGCTGATTTTCTAATATCAACGGCTCCCAGCGACTCCAGCATCAGGATCTTCGGCCGCGGCAATTTGGCCAGGTGGGTATAATCCAAAAGCGGCCGGCCATTTTTGTCTTTCTCCAAAGTCCAATCGCCCGGATGGACCACGGTGGCAGAAGGGGTTTTAATCACCACGCCAACCGCGTCCATGATGGAATGATCTATCTGAAAGAAGCTGACATTGAATACGCCCAGCTTAAGCTGATCTTTGATTGAATTAATGGTGATGGTCTTTAACTTTTTAGCCGTGTCTTTCTTGTAATCATCCTGGCGGTGCTTGACCATGGCCAAGGTCAAGGGCCGTCCGATGATGACCGGATTACCTAATTTCTCCAAAAGTATGGGCGCGGCACCGATATGATCCAAGTGGCCATGCGAAAAAATAACACCCTTGATGTTTTTTTCCTTGCCCTTCAAGTAGTCAATGTTGGGAATAATGTAAGAAATCCCCGGCATGTCCTCCTCTGGAAACTGAATGCCCATGTCAAGAATTAAAATGTCACTGCCGTATTCGAAGATGGTCATGTTACGGCCGACTTCCTCGTAGCCGCCGATGGGAATGATTCTTAGCCGGTTGCCGCCCGGGGCGCGAGGCAAGGCCTCTTGGCGCTGGCCCTGCGGGCGCCTGGCTGAAGCCGTCTCTTGGCGGTATTCCTCCCGGGCAGATCGCGCCGCGTCTTTTTGCTTGTTGCGGGACAGATTACGATATTGGTAATTGCCTGATTTGCTACGCGGAGTAACCATGGCCTGGGCCGTACGCGCGGGAGCGGCTGTCGGCGATTCTAGGGTATTAAGCCACTTATCCAGAGTAAGATTATCACGCTGTGAATTATTTTTAGACGGCATAAACCTGCCCGGCCTGGCTGGCTGGGATTTTTTCTTGGTTTCCGTATGCTTGATCTTCATCGCCGAAAACATCGGCGACTTAAACGTCTTGCGCGGCGCATTGCGCCGAAAATTTTGTGTATTCATAAATATTTTCATTGATTTTAACGTGCAAAAACTGAAATAAAATACAGTTCTTGATCGTGGAGCGGAAAAATCCGCTGAAGTGAGTTATAATTGTGCCGATGGAGAGATTTGAACTCTCACTCCCTTGCGGGAACACGGCTCTGAACCGTGCGTGTCTACCAATTCCACCACATCGGCATATAATCAATTATCAATTACGAATTTCAAATTACGAATTATAGTTGATTTTGCGACTGAATGTCCAATTAGCAATTAGTAATTCTTAATTCTTAATTATTTGAGTATCCTTTTCGTCTTTACATACCAATCATTAATATTGGCAAAGCGGTCGCTGTAATCGGCAATAGAGCTGACATCAAAACCTCTGACTTGTTTGTCTTGCGGATAAATATAGGACGGACTATATAGGAAAATCACGGGCAGTTCGGTGGAAATAATCTTCTGGAACTGCCAATACTTCTTCTGCCGCTCGGCCGGATTGATGTATTTCCTGGCATCCTCTAGCAGCTGATCTACTGTCTTATTGGTAAAAATTGCCAGATTAGCTCCAGGATATTCATTCTGAGATGAGTGCCAAAAGGCAAAGGGGTCGGGATCAGAAGACATGTTCTCCGAAAACAGCAATGCCTCATATTTGCGACTGGCGATGTTCTCCGAAACGATCTTGGTTTTGTCCACTACATTTAGAACCGTCTTGACGCCGATTTGCTCCCAACTTGACTGAATCAATTTGGCCACAGCCAGATATTGCGGCTGATCAGCCACGGTCAAGACAATCTGCAAATTATAATTATTCTTGCGGCGCAATTGTTCAGTCAAACCATCAGAGGTGGTGGTGGCCACCATCACCCAGCCATTCTTTTCTAACAAGGCAGCAGCTGCTTCCGGATTATAATTATATTTGATAATATCCGGATTATTATCAATCCCCGGCAAAATCGGCGCGTCCAAGGCCTTGGCATCACCGCCGAAAACCTGGGTGATAATTTTCTGTTTGTCTATGGCCAGAGCCAGGGCCTGACGGATGTAATCTGCTTGTAGCAGGGAATTATTCTTCTGATTGAAAAATACGGCAGCATACTGCGGCTGTTCCAGGGCATGGTAAATGATATTATTATTCTTGCGCAACTCATCGCGCAATTCCAGAGGCAGAAATGACAGGCCGTCAGCATTCTTATTCTTCAGGCCGTCAACCGCTGAGAGGTTATCGCCATAAAACTTGAAAATCAACTTGGACAGATACGGCTTGGCACCATAATAGTCGGGATTGGGAAGCAGATCATAGGACTTGATGATGCCAGAGGCATCCTTCTTGAAGCTATCCACCTGCCAGGGACCAGTGCCAATGGGCTTTTTATTGAGTTCGTTCAAGTCGGCATTGGCTGGCGGAATATTATACCACAAATGTTCAGGCAGGATGCCAAAAGTCAGCATGGTGAGAAATGGAGCAAAGGGCTCTTTTAAAATAAACTTGACCGTATAGTCGTCAATCTTTTCGCAAATGACGCCGCGGAACTCCCTTAAAAGCGGGCTTTTGAATTCGGGATCCTGAATGGAGGCGAAGGTAAAAACAACGTCATCAGCTGTAAAGTTTTCCCCGTCATGCCACTTGACATTCTTCTTTAAATGAAAAGTATAGACCAATTCATCACTCGAAATATCATGGCTCTCGGACAAATCGTTGACCAACTTATGCTCCTTGTCATAAGCGACGAGCGAGGAAAAAATCAGGCGCGACAAGTCATCGTCTACGCTATTGGTCTGTGACAAAATGGGGTTGATAAACCTGGGACTGCCGACTAA
>Ga0172375_10012497_pt1 | contig 10637 bp, 12 predicted proteins | sample LakKiv1m_FD_114537 | JGI IMG/M metagenome (GOLD analysis project Ga0172375, IMG submission 114537) | Freshwater microbial communities from Kabuno Bay, South-Kivu, Congo - kab_092012_11.1m | ecosystem: Environmental > Aquatic > Freshwater > Lake | place: Democratic Republic of the Congo...
AAAAGCAATAGGTGAAATGGATGTTTCGCAAGACGAGAAGCGAGTGGCTGTAGCTGGTGCAGCCGGTGTCATAGTAGATAAGGCCAAAGCTGATCCTGCTAAAGTTGAAGAAGCAGTTAAGTCTTTAAGCGCTTTTGTTCATAACCAGCTTGCCAGCCCTAATTATGATCCTGAAGCAGTTAACATTGCTTTGACGGCTTTGTCTATGTTAAGCAAAGGCAATGAAGCCCATGAACAGACAGCTAAACAATGTATTACCAATGTATGGCAAAAAGTAGATAATATTGAAACAGCCAATGAGATAACAGCTAATTCTGAAAAATATTACCCTGAACAGGTTGCTGCCAGCCGCATGGCTGCTGTTATTAGCCGTGATAAGCCGCCGGCAGCTTTAGAGCAAATATTGAGTCTGGACCAAAGCCAGCCGGTTGACCAAGCGCTTAACCCAAAGCCGGAAGATATTTCTCCTGCCGCGGCTGTGGCTGCGGCCCAATTTATTATGGCCAACCAACAGGTCAAATCTCAGGCTTTAGAAAAATTAGAGTATGTGGTTAAAACTACATCAAATAAGGCATTGCTGGATTATGCCCAGGCTGTTTTAGCCAGGGTAAAAGCCAGCTCGGTTGAGAATCAGGAAACAGCGGAAACAGAAGCTGCGCAAGCAGTTAAAGCCAACCAATCTGTAATTATCACCCAAAAAATCCATGCCCGCGCTGAAACAATTAGAACTATTGCGGCAGATGGAAGGGATATCGGCGAACATTTGAACGCGCTTAAACAAGATTTGATTACTCTGGTGCGGCTGCAAGATACTCGGCAATTAGGCATTGATATTACTGCTTTTATCGAGCAAGTGAATAAGGCAGAAACCCTTGAGCAGGTCAACGGGCTTTTACAAAGCTTGCTTGGCAATGATGAATTTAAAAAGGCGATTACCAAGCAGGGAGTGGATCATTTAGCTAAAGCAATTGAATTATTAAAAGACGCGGAAAAAGCCCAGCATTCCACGCAAAAAACCAGCCAAGTCAATGATAAATTAGAAGATTACCGCGGCCAAGTAATGTCAGCTCTGGCAGCGATGGAAAACAATAATAGCTCTGATTTTAATGTTGCTTTAAGAAAACAACTGCGTTCTAATGGCCGTGTTTCAATTGTTGAAAACACAGAAGCCCATGAGATGTTTGCCAGAGTAGATTCTGTGTCTCATGAAAATAAAGATAATGGTCATGGCCGGCAGGATAATAATCAGCAGGACCAAGTTTGGCAAAGAACAGCAAAAAAGACGCAGGAATTAATTGATTCTACAAAACATCAGCTAACTTAATTTTTCCCTCGTACAAAGCCTTGCCCACAATACATGCTTCTGCGCCGGTTGCTTTAATATTATCAATATCTTCTTTTTTTATTACGCCGCCGGAAGCAATTACCGGCACATTAACATAAGAAATAAATTGTTTAATGCCTTCCAGGTTGGGGCCGGTCAGCATGCCGTCGCGGCTGATGTCAGTATAAACAAATCGTTTTACCCCAAGGCCTACTGCTTCCTGTGCCAGGGTTTTGATGTCTTTTTTTGAAACCTGTGTCCAGCCTTCTGCGGCAACTTTGTTGTCTTTAGCGTCACTTGATACTATTATATGCGAGCCGAATTTGGCGCACATGGCTGCCAGAGTGTTGGGGTTTTTTACTGCGGTTGTTCCCAATATAATCCTATCTACCCCAAAATCGATCAATTGTTTCATAGTATCCATATTTCTGATGCCGCCGCCAACCTGGATGGGGATTTTTAAGGCTTTGCAAATGGACTCAATAACTTTAATGTTTTTTGGTATACCAGTCCTGGCTCCGTCCAAGTCAATAATATGAATACGGTTAGCGCCTTCATCCTGCCATTTTTTAGCCATGGCAACAGGATCATTGTCATAAACAGTTTCTTTGTCATAACGGCCTTGTTTTAAGCGCACGCATTTGCCGTTTAATATGTCTACTGCGGGGATTACTTCAAACATAATTCACCAAAATTCCTTAATATTTTTAAGCCGACCTCGCTGCTTTTCTCCGGATGGAATTGTATGCCAAATACATTGTTTTTGCAAATTGCGGAAACAAACTCTATGCCATAGTCGGTTTTTGCGGCAACAACTTCTTCATCTTCAGGAACAACAAAGTATGAATGCGCAAAATAAACCATGGCTCCCGATTCAATGCCATTAAATATAGGGCAGGGGCGTTGGAATAATAAGCGGTTCCAGCCCATGTGCGGTATGCTTTGTTTTTCATACGGGGTGTTGCTAAAATTAAATTTTTTAACTTTGCCCTTTAATATACCCAGTCCCCGCTTTTTGCCTTCTTCTGACGATTCAAAAAGATGCTGCATGCCTAAGCAAATGCCCAAGAATGGTTTGTTCAAGGCAATTGCTTCTTCTATGGCTGCTTCCAGCTCTTTTTTCCGCAGTTCCTCAATAGCCGGGTCAAAAGAGCCGACGCCCGGAAGAACCACTCCTCTGGCGTTTTTTATCAATGTTTTATCGCCGGAGATTTCCGCGGAAAAACCCAGGGACTGGATAGCTTTTTGCACACTGCGCAGGTTGCCGGCGCCGTAATCAATAATAACTATAGACATAGCACTGCCGCGCCCAAAACCCCGGCTTTGCCGCCGAGTTTGGCCTTTACTATTTTGGCGTATTTTTGGGGGAGTTTTAAAGTATACTTTTTATAATTCTTAAGTATTGGCTTCATCAGCAGTTCGCGCATGTTGGACAGCCCGCCGCCAATAATAACCATTTCCGGGTTAAAAGTATTAACCATATTAGCTACGCCAATGGCCAGGTAAAAACCCACCTTTTCAATTACCTGTAAGGCTTTTTTATCGCCTTGTCTGGCAGCCAGTTCCAATGCAATCGCGTCCATACCAGTCTTCCTTCTGATGGCGCTTCCCGAAGCCAAAGCCTCAAGACAGCCGTAATTACCGCAAGAACATTTTGGGCCGTTGGGCATAATGATCATATGGCCAAATTCGCCGGCTGAGCCAATGGCGCCGCGATAAACTTTACGGTCAATAATAATGCCGCCGCCAATCCCCGTAGAGATCGTCATATAAATTACGTGTTTGCATTTTTTGGCTGCGCCGAATTTTAGCTCTGCCAGGGCAGCGCAATTAGCGTCATTATCCACAAAAACCGGGAGTTTAAACTCTTGTTCTAAAATATCTTTGATATGGACTTTTTTCCAGCCAGGCAGGTTGGGCGCTCCGATTACAATGCCTTTTTCGTAAATAATCGGGCCTGGTGCGCCAATGCCAATGGCTTTTACTTTGCCTTTGTGGCTGTGTATTAGCAGGCGGATGGCTTTTTTGATGTTTTTAAGTACTTGCTTTTTGCCTTTTTTTGCTTCAGTGGGAATCTGAACATCCATTAATATTTTGCCGGAGGGAGCAATGAGGATGCCGGCGATTTTTGTGCCGCCCAAGTCAATTCCAATGATCATAATGGAGCTAGTATAACAAACATAAAAGATATTGACAAGGCAGCCTGCTTCCGCTAGAATGAAGCGCAAATGAGAGGGCTTTTAATCTTTATTCAAATTGCCAGCGCGGTTGTTTTGATTATTGCTATTCTTCTTCACACGGCCAAAGGCGAAGGTTTGGGCGGTATTGGCGGTTCAGCCAAGCTTTTTGGTTCTCCTAAAGGTTTAGAACAAGGCCTGGATCGCATTACTTGGGGTCTGGCCATTATTTTTCTTGGCGTTTCCTTTTTATTGGCAGTTCTTAAATTTTAAGGAGGGTTTTTGTATGGAAAATCTGGTTTTTTCTTTAAATGCCGCTGTGTATGATGTTCTCCCCTTAGTTATAAATTTGTTGTTGGCACTGGTCTTTATTTTAGTTGGAGTGTTAATTGCCAGAGGACTGGGCAACTTAACCACTTTAATTTTAAAAATCATCCAACTTGATATTTTATCCGGAAAAATTGGATTTGCCGGGCTTTTGGAAAAAGGTGAAGTTAAAAAAACTGTTTCAGAGCTTTTGGGCAGCCTGGTTTATTGGGTTATTGTTTTGGTTGTGTTGTTGAGCGCGGCTACTTTTTTTAACCTGCCAGTGCAAAGGGCTTTTCTGTTTATCTTTGCTTATATGGGATTGGTTTTCCTGGCCGCCTTAATTTTAGGAATAGGGGTTCTTCTGGCCGGGTTGATTTCCGGTATTGTAAAAGCAGTTATGGCTAATTTAGGTATTGAAGGAGCCAAAACAGTTTCCCGCCTCATTTACTACATTGTGATTATTTTCACTTTCCTGGCGGCGTTGGCAGAGTTGGGGATCTCCATGGATGTGTTTGTCCCTCAAATAGGGGTGATCATTGGAGCCTTTGGCCTGGCAGCGGCAATTGCCTTTGGCCTTGGGTGCAAAGACATGGCCGCGGACTTTTTGCATAATCTTTTTAAAGGCAAATAGTTTCGGTCAAGCCCCCTAGTTTCTGGACAAAAATAGCCCCTGAAAAGTAGAGACTTTTTCTGTTTCCGACCTTTCCATTATTTCAACCTGAACGTTTGATCCACGTAAACCGCCGGCACGGAAAGTTGCAGGGCTGATATTTCCCAAGCTGCCGTGAGGTCTTACGTTGTTGTACCAGCTAACGTATGATTCAAAACCTGTTCTGGCTTCCCAAAAACTCTGATAATCATTACGGTAAACTTCTTCGCGTTTGTAACAAGCAAACCAGCTTTCAACATACGGCTTATCATTGGGTGCCTGCACACCGCAATATTCAACCACCAGCCAAGGCCTTTTCTCCGCCGCCAGGCAAAATTCTTCCGCTGTATACTGACAGCCGCGATCAACCCTAATGATCACTTCGAAACCATTTGGAACACTATCGCCAAAACGGGCGGCCACTGCCTGATCTAGCGCTGCCACGGCTTCCACAGCTCTGGCTCTTGGACTAAAATATTTGCCGATCACCTCCTTGTCATAAGTATCAATCACAATAAAAGCGTGTGCTGTTCCAGCGCCGTAAAACACATAACTCAAATCAGCTTCCCATCTGACATTGCTCTTGAGCGGGCTATAAAAGGCAAGCTCTTTTTTGGGTTTGCTCCGTTTTTTGATTCGTTTCGGCTGCAACATTTTTAACTCGAACATATGGCGATAAACCTTCTTGTGATTGTAATGCCCCAGCGCCAAAGTAAAATCAATGTAATCCATAGTTTTTCTGTAGCCCAGAGTTAGTTCGTACCCCTTAAAAGATAACAATATTTTTTCCAAGACCGGATCCAGCGGCTGTTTTTGCCTCTGCCCGGTCTTTTTCTCTGTCTTTTCGTAGTAATAACTGCTTTTAGGAAGCCCGGTGGCTTCTAAAGCAATTTTTAATCCTGTTTTGGGCTTCATTTGGTCAACCATGGCTCGTTTTTCCTCTACAGTGGTAGCCCCTGCGCAATTTTTTTTTGACATTCGATGGCATAGGCCTGTTGCCCCACGAGCTTCAGAAGCCTTTCAACTTCCCCTTGGGATGATCTCTTTCCCCTCCCATTTTTTCTGGTGGATAACCGTTCCTGCATGGCGGCCAGAGCTTCATCCCGCCATTTGTACGCCTGACCGTCGCTGATGCCGTATGACTTACAGATCTGCGTTACCGGCCGCTCTTTCTGAAACATTTCCATGACCACCGACATTTTTTCTTCAACCGTCCATTTCTTATGCGTCATTTTCATTTCCCCCTTCAAATCCTCTCTTTTCAGCTAGTCCAATTATAACAGGGGGCTAAAAAGGTTTTTTTTAACTTTTAACCTTAAAAAGAAAGGAGGTGAAAGATAAATGAAGAAAATATTAGCCATTTTAGGATTAATTGGCTTAATTGCGACAGCTTCTTCAGCTGCAATGGTAATTGGTGTTGAAGGCGGTTTTCCTTTTATGGAAATAGCCATGAATGATACCCAAACCGCAGATCTTGGTGTTAACTATACTAATACAAATGCCAATAATAACACCATAACACTTTGGGGGCGCATGAATAATGCCATTGCTACTGTTGGAGAGGTTAAAACAAGCTGGGGAATTGAATTGGATTTGGCTACCGGAAAAACCGGAGGTGCTGACCAAACAGTTATCACTTTGCAGGGTTTGGTAGGAGCTGAATACAAAGTGTCAAAGCAAGTTGGTATTTATGGGAATATTGCTTTGCTTAGCTTAACCAGTACTAATACTGGAGGTGCGGCAACCACTAGCTATAATGCAGTTGCTGGCAGTGCGACAGCTTATTCTGGGATCAAAGTTTATCTATAGTTAAATTTTTGTTTGTCCAATGCCCTCGTTTAAGTTTTAAAGCTTAAGCGAAGGCTTTTCTTTTGTGCTTGTCCCGTGCTAAAATTAGTTAATGTTCAGCCAATTGTTGTTATTTTCCTCGGCCTTTGTTTTTTCCTTATTGTTGACTTATCCTGTGTTATTTTTGCGCGCAGGGCAGAGTATTCGTGAAGAAGGGCCAGCCTCGCACCAGGCAAAGTCAGGCACGCCGACTATGGGCGGCATTGGTTTTGTCTTAACCATAATTATTTTCTCGTTGATCTTTATTGATTTTGATTTGTTTCCGCGTTACCTGGCTCTTGTTCTTATGTTTTTAGGTTTTTCGTTCTTAGGTTTTGCCGATGACTTTGTTAAAGTTTCAAAACACCGTAATTTAGGCCTGACTTTCTGGCAAAAAATTATCCTGCAAACCTTGTTTGCCGGAGCTTTTTCTTATCTGCTGGTTGCTTTGGGCCATAGTTACACGGTTTCCGGATGGCTATGGGCTTTTGGTTTTGCCAATCCATTGCTTTATTTCTTGTTGTCTACTTTCATAATTGTCGGCACTGCCAATGCTGCTAATTTGACAGATGGTTTGGACGGCCTTTTGGCTGGCTGTGCGGTTACTGCGTTTGTCGTGTTTGCTGTTTTAGCCAATGGTAATGTGTTTGCTAATTCTTTTTGCCTGATTGTTTCCGGCGCAGTATTGGGGTTCTTGTTTTATAATTTCCCCAAAGCCAAGCTGTTTATGGGAGATGTTGGGTCGCTGCCGCTTGGCGCAGCCTTGGCTGGTATTGGCATTATTCTGCACAAAGAACTGCTCTTAGTATTGGTTGGACTGATATTTGTGCTGGAAGCGTTGTCTGTTATTATCCAGGTTGCTTCTTATAAATTGTTCAAAAAGCGCGTATTTAAAATGACGCCTTTACACCATCATTTTGAATTGATGGGGTGGCCGGAGGGCAGGGTGGTCGTGGTTTTTTGGGTGGTGGCTCTCTTTGTTGGCTTGGCCGCGTTGATAATTACTTGATTTATACGAAATTTATTGGAGAGTGGATTTAAAATAAAATGAGCGCTAGCGCGACTAAAAGCATGGCTAAAAATGTCTTCTGGCTGATACTGGGCAGTGCCATTGGCGGTACAATCAATTTTTTTGTTATTATTTACCTGGCCAGGGTTTTAGGCGCGTCAGCTTTTGGCTTATTTGTTTTTGCCCAGGCATTTCTTATTTATTTTGTCTTATTAGTTGATTCCGGCTTGTCCTTGTTTGGCGTGCGGGAAATAGCAAAGTCGCCGGATTCCGCAGGCAGCATAACCTTAAATTTATTTGTATTACGCTTGTTGCTTGCCGCTGTTCTTTTCTTTTTTTCCTTGTCCATTTTAATGTTTATTCCTGTTGCCGAATCTGTCCGATGGCTCTTTGCTGCCACTTTTTTATTTGTTTTTTACCGTGCGTTAAATGCTGATTGGGTTTTCCAGGGCCTGGAAAAAATGGAGTTTAATGCTTTTTCCAAGATTATTTATGCTTCATTATGCCTGCCTTTAATAATCCTTTTTGTGAAAAATGCCAATGACCTGGCTCGGGCGCCGCTAATACAGGCTTTATGCGGCATTGCGGCGGCAGTGATCTTTTTGTTTATCCTGGGCAAATTTATCCTGCGTTTTCAATTTACATTGCTTGCGCCGGCTAAGTGGTGGTCTTATTTTCTCGCGGCCATGCCATTAGGCGCTTCTATTGTCTTAATCCAGGTTTATAATAATTTTGATACTATCATGCTGGGTTTTATGGATAAGCCGGCAGTGGTTGGCTATTATAATGCCGCCTACCGTGTTTTTAATGTTTTAGTCAGCGGCTTTGCCCTTTGGCAGTCAACTGCCTTGCCTATCATGAGTAAAAGATTTGGGGATAACCTGGACAGGGCTAAAGAATTCATCAATAAATATCTGCATTTAACCATGCTGTTTATTATTCCGCTTACGCTGGCTGTGTTTTTAAGCGCGCCCTTGCTGATAAAACTGCTTTTTGGCGCAGAATATGCTCAAGGCGTCCTGGCGCTGCAGATCCTGGCCTGGAATTTAATCCTGGTTTCCATAGGCAGTGTTTATGGCGTAACCATTCTTATTCCGTCCGGGCATTATAACCGCTTTTTTATAGCGGTAGCCATTGGCGCTATTGTTAATATTGTTTTAAATTTTATCTTAATCCCTCCTTTTAGCTTTGTGGGCGCGGCAATTGCCACTTTGCTTGCTGAATTGTTTTCAGTGTCAGTATCTTTTTTCTATGCCCGTCAAATTATTCGTTTGCCGCTGGTGCGCTATTTGTTCAAGCCAGTATTGGTTTCTTTGGCTGGAATGCTGGTCTTTATTTTGATTTTTAAAAATATATTAACGGGCGACTATTTAGCCAGCTATGTTTTAGCGTTGGCTGGTTATGCTGCAGCCTGCGCAGGGATTGTTTTAGTTATAGAAAAGGATTTTGTGGCTGAATTTGTGCTTGAGATTTTTAGGAGCAAAAATGCCTAAGCTGTCAATTTGTATACCAACTTATAACAGGCTGGCTTATTTAAGAGAAGCAGTGGATAGCGTGTTAAGCCAGGCTGAAGGCCAGGATATTGAATTGGTGATAAGCGATAATGCTTCCAGCGACGGCACAGAAGAATATGTTAGTAATTTAAAAGATAAAACTCATGTTCCTTTGGTTTATCACCGCAATGAACAAAATTTTGGTTTTGACAGGAATATTCTCAAGATAGTAGAGTTGGCTCAAGGGGAGTATTGCTGGATTTTGGGTGATGATGATCTGGCCTTGCCGGGGGCTTTGCGCCGATTGGTTGACCATCTTAAACAGGCTGACGGAATTGACCTGCTCTTTTTTGAAAAGTCGGATTTTTATCTGGAAACAGGCAAACCCATGAAAGAGCGTAAGGTTATGGATTATCCTGTTGCCGCGCGTTTTAATTTTCATGACGACAAAACCATGGCCCAATATTTTCATCGGCAGCGCAAGCTGATTGCATACTGTAATTATCTTTCAAATATTGTTTTTAGCCGCGCCCGGTGGCAGCAGGTTGCCAATAAACTGGATTTTGTAGGAACAGCCTATATCCATCTGTATGTTTTTCAATCAATACTTTGGGGAAGGCAAAGAGGGGTAATGGCCTATTGCCCTGATTTGCTGGTCAACCGCCGGTGGGGGAATGACGGACTAACAGACCCGGAAAAACGGCTTCGACAGGATGTGGAAATGTACCATGGGATTGCCAAGGCTGTTTTTGCAGATCCAAAGTATGTGCGGATGATAGATGCTTTGGTAATAAAAAATGACGGCTTTTCCTGGGCAGTCAGATTAAAAATTAATAAGGAAGCAACCTTTTATGCTAAAACATTCCCTTTTCTGTTGCAGCATTATTGGAGCTATTCCTTGTTTTGGTTAAAGATTTTTCCCTTATTATTCTTGCCTGCTATGATGCTTAGGGTGATGAGAAATGTTTATCGGCTGGCTGTGAAAGGCGAAAAAATGACCCTGGCCGATCTGGTTTCTAATAGTTAATCCTGGAGCAGAACAATGTTGGCGGCTAATAATGTTGCTATTAAAATGAAAATACTGATCATTATTCCCAGATGGTTTGTCGGTGATATTGTTAATTACCGCTATATGTTTCCGCTTGGCTTGGCGTATATTTCCGCGGTCTTAAAACAGGCAGGCTGCCAAGTAAATTGTTTAAATTTAAATCATTATCCAGGACGCGTTGACTCTTTAATAGAAAAATCTTTAAAGCAGGCTAAATATGATTATGTTTGTACCGGCGGGATCTCTACTTTTTACAATCAGATAAAAACAGTTATTGATGCTGTGCGGCAAGCTGATCCAGCGGTTGGTATTGTCTTGGGCGGCGGGGTTGTGTCGAGCGAGCCGGAGTTGATATTTAATGCTTTAGGACCCAACTTTGCAATCATTGGCGAGGGTGAGAATACGATTAAGGAACTGTTTGATTGCCTGCTGCAGCAGGGTGACCTGAACAGTGTTGCCGGGATTGCTTACAGATCAGCAGACGGCCGATTTGTCTGTAACAGGGCTCCGGCCCCGATTGCAGAGATTGATTCCCTGCCGTATCCTGATTTTTCAGGGTTTGAATTTGAGCGCTATCTTGACCACCTGCATCCCAGCGACCAATTTGCTTATGATCTTTATGATTAGCCGCGAGCCTATCCAATAATCTGCAGTCGTTCCTGTCCTTTTCTCTGTACTTTTTGCTTTCATCCGATCGGCAACAAATATCGCCAATTTTTATATTCTTTCGCCTCATTTTCTGTTTGTAATGATGTATTGCCGCGCCTGCCGCCGTCGGTTTTATGTTGGCTCGCCTCTATA
>Ga0172375_10012499_pt1 | contig 10636 bp, 11 predicted proteins | sample LakKiv1m_FD_114537 | JGI IMG/M metagenome (GOLD analysis project Ga0172375, IMG submission 114537) | Freshwater microbial communities from Kabuno Bay, South-Kivu, Congo - kab_092012_11.1m | ecosystem: Environmental > Aquatic > Freshwater > Lake | place: Democratic Republic of the Congo...
CTTCGGCTGCCGGGCTGGTGCCGTAAGATACCACCATAGGCTGCTGTCCTTTACCGGATGAGCCTGAGAAATTTGTGTAATATGCCGTGTTCCAATCGTTGACGACCACCAGTCCATTATCTTTTAATTGCTGCCAGTAAGCCAAATAGCCCTCTGGACCGTATTCAGCGATTGTTGCAAAAAGAAATGCAAGACCGGGCGATGAAGTGGCTGGGTTTTCAACCACAAGCAGCCCTTTATAATCCGGCTTTGCCAATTGCTCTAAAGAATCTGGAACAGGCATACCCTTGTCTCCAAAAAAGCGCTTGTCATAATTAATGCAGACATCCCCAAAATCAACAGGCAATGCCTGGTGATCCGGGTCTAATTCAAATTGGTCAGGGATCTGTTCAAGCAGTGGGGAATTATAGGGTTCAAAAATATTTTCAGACAAAGCCCTTGAGAGAAAAGTATTATCCACTCCATAAAGAACATCTGCGATCGGAGCATTTTTGGTTAAAACCGCTTTATTCAGCATGCTGCCAGCGTCGCCGCTTAGAATGAAATTCACTTTTATATTATTAGAACTTTCAAATTCAGCAATAACATTAGTTGAGATCGCAAAGGAGTCATGCACCATCACATTCAATGTCGCCGGAGCTGGATTGCAGGCAGAAATAACTATTCCCGTAACGATCACAAATAATAATCTTTTAATTATCATTTCATTTTCCTTCTAATTTTCTAGTATGAATGCACAGCAGAACGCCGCTTTTCATCGTTACTTCTGCCATATCTGAGTCCATCTCATTGCTTACCCCCCTGGATCGTTCAGGAAACAGGATCTCATCCTTTAAAGGATATTTCAACCCTTTTGTTTTTATGCCCATCACCGGCGAAAGCAGGGGTAAAAGCGAGACAGTATCTCCTTTTTTCCCGGCCACAAATCCGCGATTCTGGATCAAAAACAGCTCTTCCTTTCCGTCATCGAGATAAACCCTTGCATTCTGCAATTCAGGCATAAGCAGCAAAAAAATGTTAGTTAATGTTTGGTCAATCCTGCCACCCAACGCCCCAACTATGGTTATCGGATCTCCTGCCCGGTCAACCGCTGCTAAAATAGCCAATTCCAGGTCAGTCTGGTCCTTCTTTTTTGAAAATTTTTGGATCTCAATATGATTTTCAGATATCCAACTGGAATCATCTTTGGAAATCGAATCAAGATCACCGATCACAAGATCAGGTTCCACACCCAACATGCGCATGTGGCGCAAGCCGCCGTCCGCTGAAATAAAATATTCACCCTGTTTGAGAATTTTTTTCAGCAGCTCCGGCTGATCAATTTCTCCGTTTGCGAAAATAATTGTATTCATATAAAAACTCCCTTCTTCAGGAGGGAGTATTTTTATTTATATCTCCCTCCGCCGGTATTATCCGGTTCAGGTTTTACGGGTCGAGGATTCATCATCCTCCTCTCAGCCTGTTTTACCAGGCTCCCCGGATCATTTAATTTATTTTAGTTTAAGTGTTTTTACATTGGATGTCAATTAATGATTTATTAATGATTTATTCCAAATTTCTTACTTCAATTGTGATCATGTCAAAATCCTTATCATTCACACCCGGCGCATAATTCAGCAGATAGTTTTTTCTGGCATCTAACCAATTACAAAATTCTTCCAATAGCCCAAAATAAAAAAATGGGACAAATACCTTGGGATTTTGCTGGTTATCCGGATGAAATGCCTGCCACTCAAAATGGGCAGAATTACCGGGATTTACATTTATTTCTGTTCCCATCTCATTGGCGAGAACTGCGGCGAGCGATTTCAAGGAAGATAGAAATCTACGATCGATGGGTTTAAGGCGGTTTTCAATATTTCCCAACTGGGCGATTTCGGAAAAATATTTCCGAAAAAAAGTGAGCGAAGCGCCGCCCATACGGATCAGGAGCCCACGAGTTGTTTCCTCGCCATAATTCAAGGTTAATTGTGCTGAAACGCTATCGATCAACTCTTTTCCGCGTCTGAAATAATGCGGCGCGGTCAGATCGAATGGATCCAGGCTGGCGGAAGCAAAGATCTCATCCACCTGATCATCCCCCAGCAATTCGAGCAGGGAATAATAGATGCAATAAAATAGTTTTGATTCTGCCGATAAACTATGCAACATTCCACTCCAGACCGTTCGATATATGCATTAAAGTATAATGGAAAAAATGTCTCCAAGAAAAACATCTTTTTTAAGGTAATGCATTAATCACCTTCTTTTCGCAAATATCATGCCAACGATCCTGGAAACCCTCAATGAGTATGATGAAGACATCCTCATCATGATTGCAGAATCTTGGGGAATCGACCTGATAATCGATACAAAAAAAAAGCCCGCAGAACAGGTCGCAGAATTTATCAGTCAGATTCAATTAATGAAAGAGTTCTTTCCTTCCCTTCAAGAGAAGTCTCGTAAAGCATTAAGAGCCCTGGTAAAAGATAAAGGAAAGATCCCCTGGGACCAGTTCACCCGTAAATTTGGGGAACTTCGCGAAATGGGAGCTGCTCGAAGAGAACGCGAGCGCCCGGATCGGGCACCCACCTCAGTTACTGAAAGTTTGTTTTATAAAGGTCTGGTTGGGCGGGCATTTTTTGAAAACAGCCAGAGTCTGAATGAATTTGCCTATATTCCGGAAGAGTTCTTCAATTTCCTCATTCCGGTTATTGAACAAAAGAAAAATGACAGCATCAGATCTGAGGAATCAGATTCGGTTGAAAAAATAATTCTGAGCAATGATCATTGTGTCGATCATTCCACAACGATCCTGGCAGGCCTGAGAATTGGCCACCCATCCGAATTTTTTGCGGCTTTCGTACCGATCGTTCCCATTTCATTTTTGATCGATCTACTTAAAGAGGCTGACCTGATTTCGAATAATTTGGAGGTCAATTCTGATAAAGTTAAACAATTCCTGGAGTCCGAACGCGGGCAAGCTTTGGGTCAACTGACGCAAGCATGGAAAGACAGCCGCAAGATCTTTGAACCAGATCTGATCGAATCTCTTGTTTTTGAAAGCAGAGATAAAGTTGATCCCGGTTTTTCACGGAATTACTTAATTGACATTATTAAAGAATTGCCGGAAGGGAATTGGCACAGCATCCAAAAGTTTTGCGGTTGGATCAATCAAAACCAACCCGATATTCTGCGTTCAAGCGGTGAATATGACTCCTGGTTCATTAAGGACAAATCAACAGGTGAATATATTAAAGGATTTGAAAATTGGCAGCGGGTTGAAGGTGAATATATCCGCATGATGATCTTAAAGCCCTTGTTCTGGCTGGGTTTAATCGATCTGGGAAAAACTTCCCGCAATCCTCAGCCCTCAACTTTTAGAAAAAGTAAATGGTTCAATGGATTGGTAACAGGTCAGGGTTTGAAGTACCCCACCATTCTTAAAAAAGATTTTGAGATAGATAAATCAGGAAAGGTCATTTTCGATAGGAATTTCGCGAGAGATATTCGTTACCAGATCGCGCGCTGCTGCGAGTGGGATTTCAGCCGCAGCCAGAGTTACATCTATCATTTCAGCCCGCTTGCATTTGCCAGAATGGATAAGCAGGGGCTAAAGGTCGCCCAGCTTATCACACTTATTAATCGGTACGCCCGCAAACCTGTTCCACGAAATATTATTTTGGCATTGGAGCGCTGGGATAAGTTTGGCCAGGAGACTGCAATTAAAAAGATTTATGTTCTGAAGGTGAAGTCTGCAGCAATTTTAGATCGCCTGCTGGATTCAAACTTGAGAAAGAATAATCTTTCACGGTTAGATCCATTAACCGCTGAAATTTCGCCAGAATCCGTGCCATTTATTAAAGCCGCCTTGATCGATATGGGGATCTTTGCTGAAATAATGCCGGATGTATAATGACCCTGAATTCAACAAATTAAAGGCAAGAGGGAATCTCATGAAAAAACTGGACTGGATTCATCAGGAAATTAAATCACTTAAGGAAACCGGTTTTTACAATACCATCCGTGTGCTCAGCTCCGCACAGGGTGCCTGGCTGAAAGTAGATGGTCGCGATGTTCTCAATTTTTGTTCCAACAATTACCTCGGGCTCGCGAATCATCCAAGAATGATCGCATCTGCCAAAGATGCAGTTGATAAATTTGGTGTCGGGCCGGCAGCAGTCAGGACCATAGCCGGAACAATGGACCTGCACCAGGAATTGGAAAAGCGTGTTTCAGTTTTTAAGAATTCCGAAGCTGCCATTACTTTCCAATCCGGATTCTGCGCAAATCTTGGAACGATTCAAGCTTTGGTCGGCAAAAATGATGCGATTTTTTCAGATGAATTAAACCACGCCAGCATTATTGACGGCTGCCGGCTCTCTGGTGCGCGTATCGTACGCTACAACCACTGCGACCCTGCCCATCTCGAGCAGGTTATCAAGGAAAATGAGGGTACCTATGAAAAAGCCATGATCATCACAGATGGCGTTTTCAGCATGGATGGCGACATTGCTCCTCTGGATAAATTGCTTGAAGTCGCGACGGTTAACGATATTATCCTTATGGTTGACGACGCACACGGCGAAGGGGTGCTGGGAAAAAGCGGGCGCGGGATCGTGGATCATTTTAATTTACAAGGCAAAGTGGATATCGAGGTTGGGACATTTTCGAAAGCTTTCGGTGTGGTAGGTGGTGTGGTCTCTGGCAACCCGGTGATCATCGAATGGCTGCGCCAGCGCGGACGTCCCTTTCTTTTCTCATCTGCTATGACTCCGCCGGACGTTGCCGGGTGCATCACAGCCATAGAGATTTTGGAATCGTCCACTGAACTGGTAGACCGGCTTTGGGCAAATGCAAAACTCTTCAAGCAAGAAATGCGGAAGATCGGGTTTGATATAGGCCACAGCCAAACGCCTATCACTCCTGTGATGCTTGGAGAAGCGCCTGCAGCCCAACAGTTCAGCCGCGAACTCTTTGAAGCGGGCATTTTCGCAACAGCCATCGGTTTTCCAACTGTGCCAAAAGGCAAAGCCCGCATCCGTGTGATGATCTCGGCTGCCCACAGCCCATCTGATCTGGAGCAGGGGCTGGAAGCATTTCAAAAAACCGGAAAGAAATTAGGGATCGTTTAAATAATTATCCCCCGATCAGATAAAGGCGGGGGATCTTTTATTAATCCTCTTTAAATTCACCATCTACAATATCGTCTGGTTCTTTCTTGTCAGGATTTCCTTTTATCTGTTTGGTGTATTCACTGACAATTTCTGCAGGGCAAAGGCTAATAAACCAATCCATTCCCAAATATAAAATAACAGCATCATCCACAGGACCAAATAGGAAGTCTAAAGGGACGATCAGATAAACCAGGCATATTGCCGGGATCAGTTTAAACCAGGGGCTGACGCGTTTGTCCTTTAAAAGGTTTATGGTCAAACGGACTTTAAGAATAATATCAGAAACAAATCCCGGACCAAAATTCCCCATGATCCCTTTACTATTCATCAAATTTCCCTTTCTTCTCTAATCTCTAAACAATCTCTTCCGCCTCCAAAGGATAAGCGGTGCAGCCAACTTGCGTATATAGTATTTTAGTACAATAGGCGCGACCTTGGAACCGCCGTTTCGAAAATGCACTTTCAGCATCTCTGGCCAGCATTGGTCGTCCGCAGAGATGGTCTTTGCGTCAGCATGCAGCCGGAAATTTGCCCAAGTTCTCGTTAGATATTTCAACTCGGTCCTCTCAGCCAGCCGCACCCACAGGTCATAATCCATTGCAAAGAAAAATTCTGGATCCAATGGGCCGACTTGTTCCCATAGGGATCTTCTAAAAAAGGAAGCCTGCTGAGGAATATGTACGTAACCTCTGCGAAGTCGGGGCAAGTCAGTTTCTGCAGCCGGGAATTTACCTATGACCTTGCTTTTTTCATCAATGTAGTTTGCATTCCCATAAACCATGCCTGTCTCAGGATGTTCTGATAAATAGGCAACAGCTTCTTCGATCGCATTGGGCAGCAGCGTGTCATCAGAATTGAGCCATGCCAATACTTCACCCTTTGCCAGGGCAAATCCCTTATTTATGGCATCTGTCTGTCCGCGATCTTTTTCCGAAACCCAGTGCACAAGCCGCGAAGCGTATTTCTCAATGATTTCCAGACTTCCATCACTTGAACCGCCATCCATAATGATATATTCAATGTTTGGATAAGTCTGATTAATAACCGAAATAATGGTTTCTTCGAGGAAACTTGACTGGTTAAATGAAGGAGTAACAACGGTCACGAGCGGCAAAGTTCTCATGGATTAAAGTTTCTCATGCAGATCGTAGATAATTACTTCGGAAGTATCCTTGATGATTCGGTAATTAGAATCCATAAATTTCTTCAATTCAGGCTGCCTGGCAAATTCATCCATCAGTGTTACGATAAATAGATCCTTTCCAACCAGACTTTGATCCAGTGCTGCATGATAATCAACCGGTTCTCCCGCCAATTCACGTAAATTGATGTCCATCATCTGCATCCAGGGTGTCACCTTCATCCATCCCCAGTATGACAACCGGTAACCATAATCTGACAATAAACCGGTGACTTTTTTGTCGCTTCCCAACTCATCCCCTAAATTCTGCCAGAAAACGATCTCGCTTCGATAATCTGCACGTTTTAGAGTTACCCGAGCATCCCAAGCTTTTAGCGCCATGAAAATTACTAAGAGCATGGCAATGATCAGGCGGGATAACCTTATTTTTTCCTTTTCGATCGCACTAATAAGGGCTTTAGAAACAAGAGCTAATCCAAGCGGTACCTGCACCATTAAAGGTAAGTGGTAGTAGTCGTGTGTTGAAACATGGTACGAAAATATAAAACCATAAAGCAGGTAGCCAACTGTCAAACCTATGAAGAATCCAGATATATTTTTTCTGGAAAAAACCAGCGAACCCGCCAAAGCAAACAGGAAGATTTCCAGCCCAACAACGCGATTCAATTCTCCGATCCATCGCAAATAGAAAGCAGGATCTGTCCATAATGCAGGAAAGAACCGCAGACTGAATTGCTCACCCAGCAGTTTTAGGATGTACACCCCATATAAATGATAAATGGCGTAGGGAAAAACCGATAGAAAACCAATGAGCCAGATCTGGCGATTTTTGACCGCATCCTTGAGGGAATAATTGGACAGGATCAATCCTGCCAAAGCCGGGGCAATAAAGAAAACACTGACCGATTTGATGTAGATCGCCAATCCGCAAGAAACACCTGCAACGATCGCGTTTAGCGTACCCGGGTTTCCCATCCATCGGACCGCTGCCCATAAGCCAATAATGATCATTGCGATCATGAGCGGTTCCGGTTGAAAAGCCCGGCTGGCGATTACTGGATAAGGCCATAGAAAAAAGTAAACAATGGCAATCGCTGCGCCTTCAAGCCCGGCTATCTCACGTGCTAAAAGAAAAAGGAAAAAACCGCCTATTATCCAGAATATGATCGACCAAACCCGCACTGCCCACAGCTGTTCAGAACCGATAAGTTGGTATGTAAAAGCTGTTAATCGTTCCATGATCTGTGGTTCGATCAACCCTTCAGATTTCCATTGGCTTACCGCCATTTCCTTCTGCCAGGTTGGCGCGTCCTTAAGATTTTCATAATACATGCCTCGCGCGATCAATGCAGAATGAAGCTGCCGGGTAGGATGGAAATCCAGCGGAGCGTCGGTCAGATCGTAAAATCTGACTGTAATTCCCAATATGACAGCGAGAATGATAACTGCCCACCACAGCCATTGAGACTTATTTTGATTCATTAGTGGATTGCCTTGTTTTTATTTGACCGCCGTTGTGATCTGACAAATCATAATAGATTTTATCCATGTTTTCTTGTGCCAGTCGGTCTAAGCGCTTTTGGAGATAATCCGCTTTCTTTCTTTTTACTGCCGGTAAAAAATATAGTAAAGAATAGGCAGCTCGGGGCAAATCTTTCAGGATTGCGGAAGGGCTATTCCAAAAACCTTTCAGGTAGTGGCTGAACGCTTGCGCGTTATCACCCCCATCCATAAGATACCTTGCACTGAACCGATATGCCCCCGCCATGATTTTCCGACGATGCCTATCAAAGATCTTGGATAGTTTTGGATGGGATTTCATCCACTCAACAATTCTGAAGGCATCTCTGCTGAATCCTTCTGTCTGTGCAAGGTTCTTGGCTTGGCTATGAAAACGAGCGGCAGCAAAAAAGTCAGTTACGTGTTGAATTTTAAATACACTGGCTATGCGCAGCCAAAGCTGATGATCCAGAAGATAATCGTATTCAGGATCCAGATATCCGGCTTCTTCAAGTGCCTGTTTTCTCATAAATACACCCGGCTGTCCGATAATATTAAATTCCATCAGGTCACAAAGGTTCCAGTCGCCATAGCGCATTACATTAATTAAATTGCTTTCTGCATCGATCGAAAAGACATCCGAGAAAATAAGCCCGACATCAGGATTGGCTTTAAAGATGCCAACCGCCTTGTCGACTGCTCCCTTCATATATATATCATCAGAGTTTAGCCAGGCAATGATCTCGCCTGACGCTTTGGAAAAACCTTTGTTAATTGCCTCTGCCTGGCCGTTATCTTTCTCGGAAACCCACCACTTGAGGCGGCTTTTATTGGATTCTGACCAATCCCGGATCAATTCAATACTCCCATCCGTTGAACCGCCATCCACAATAAAGTACTCGATATTGGGGTAAGTTTGCGAAACCACTGAATGGTAAGCAGCGCTGAGATATTTAACTTGATTAAAGGATGGAGTAATGATCGAAACGAGCGGTTTTTCTTCCATTTTAAAACAGCGAGTTGTACTCCACCTTTGGGAAAACAGTAAGTTTTCCGCCAACTGTCGCATCTACCACTTTTCTCCCATCCGCTTCAAAAGCATTGCGCGCCATCCGATAGGCAATTTCAGATGTTTCCAGATCAGGCAGCTGCCAGCGGAAACCCTTGCCAAAATATTTTGGATCGAAATGGTTGGGATCGTCACCCTCTGATGTTATTGTGGTGTTTGGTTTTCCTTTGGTGGCAAAATTGTGGTCAACACCGATCAGAATAACTTCCGAAAAACCCATATAGTAAGCAAGCTGCAGAGCGATGTAAGTAACCGTTGCACCCTCCCATAATCGCCCGGCAGCATTCTTGGTGAATTTAGGTCCGGTATAAGTAGTGTAAAGGAAGAACAGATCATCTTTTGGGGTCAGCTATTTTCTGGAGCGCCATGATACAAACTTGGGAATATCCAGCGCCTGAATATCAGCTGCGGATTGCTCTACAACCAGGTCATTTATGGAAACGAAATAACTGGTGGAAAAACCAAGGTCCTGAAACATCAGATAAATACGGTTCAGCCCAAAAGTATATTCGTTCCGCAAATTAGTCATATCCGTATTTTGAAGGCTGGGTCCATTGCCGATCACAAAGCAGCGCTCACCATTATGGGCATTATGGAATTTCTTAATGCTCGAGATCGTGTTTCGGCGAACAGGGTCAATGAAAGCTTCCAAATCCTGTGGTAATCGTTGCAGAACATCCTTTTCATTGCGGATGTGATTTTTCACTGCTTCAGGCAGAATGCGCTTGAATAGCTCTTTGATCTTTTCCATGGTCATTCAGTGCTAAGCCTGGCAGTCGCGCCGCCGTCAACAACCAGCGCCTGACCCGTCATAAAAGAAGACTGGTCTTCATCTGCAAGAAAACAAATTCCCTTTGCGATCTCGCGTGGTTGCCCCACTCTGCCATTGACAGTTTTTCCTGCGAGATTTTCAAGCCGCTGTTGAATTGTGGAGTCGCCAAACATCCCGCGCTTCATGCTTTCTCGGAGCATTGGTGTATCTACTGCTCCGGGCAATATCGCGTTGACCCGGATGTTATCAGGGGCAAATTCAATAGCCATTGCGCGGGTTAATGCAAGCAACCCGCCTTTACTGGCTGCATAAGCGGAAATATTAGCTGAAGTAGCCACAGCATGAACTGAACTGACATTTACGATCGCCCCGCCGCCTGCAGCATTGATCAATGGATGCGCCAACTTAACGCCGAGAAAAACTGAACGCAAATTGGATGCCATTGTCTGATCCCATTCATCACAGGAGATTTGGAGGAGCGGTTTTGCGATCTGAACAGCTGCATTGTTAACCACCGCGTTCAGTATTTCTGAATATTTTTGGGTTTTTTCAAATATGAATTCAATATCTTTCGGCTCAGAAATATCCGACAAAATAAAAAGCCCGTCTTCCGGAAAGTCTTCCCCAAATTCTTTTCGGTCAACGCCGATAACCGACCAGCCTTGTTCATTGAACAGTTGCACAGCAGCCCTTCCGATACCACCGGAAGCGCCTGTGATCATTACAACTTTTTTACTGCTAATAACCACTTAGATCACCATAAACTTTTTCTGCAAATCCTCAAAATCAGGATGCGGGATCTCAAGCCCTGCCAAAAGGTTGCGAATCGTATTCCAATGGACATTTTCCCAAGCCAACGGGCTTGAGTTTGAATTATGGGGAGCAAGCATAACATTATCCATCTTCAGAAGCGGCGATTCCAAAGGCAGAGGTTCGACTTCAAAAACATCCAAGGCGGCACCACTAAGCTGTTTTTCACGAAGGGCGTTTACCAGTGC
>Ga0172375_10012501_pt1 | contig 10634 bp, 4 predicted proteins | sample LakKiv1m_FD_114537 | JGI IMG/M metagenome (GOLD analysis project Ga0172375, IMG submission 114537) | Freshwater microbial communities from Kabuno Bay, South-Kivu, Congo - kab_092012_11.1m | ecosystem: Environmental > Aquatic > Freshwater > Lake | place: Democratic Republic of the Congo...
ACACAGAGCCTGACCGCCGATGGGCGCAGTACATTGCCCACAGCTTGCACCACAGTAGTTGGGATCATTATCTGCGCGACAGGCCATAGCACCGGGCTGCCCGCACAGATGATAAGAGAGCGGACACTGTGTGCCGCACTCGCCGTTGGAACACAGCGCCTGACCGTTGAGCGGGGCTTCGCAGCTTAAGCACTCCGAGCCGCAATAAGCCGGATCGGTATTGAGCCTGCAGGAAACAGAGTCGCCTTCGTCACACATGTGGTAAAGCGAGTTGCAGGTAAGCTGGCACGCGCCGTCGATGCAGGCTGATTGGCCATTCTGCACGCTGTCGCACAGCATGCAATCTTCTCCGCAGTGGGTTACGTCCGCGTCTGGATAACAGTTGCCGTCTGCGCACATGTGATGTCCGCTGTCGCAATATGTGCGGCATTCCTCGTTGACGCAAAGGGCGTAACCGTTATTGGGATTGTCACAGACTTCGCAGTCCGCACCACAATGCAGTATGTCACCTGCCGAATAGCAGTTTCCGTCGGGGCACTGATGGTACGAGTCACTGCAGTCCACGCGGCAATCACCGTTAACGCACAGAGCTTCTCCATTCATGGGCACCGGGCAGACATCACACTCGGAACCGCAGTGCAAAATGTCACCATCCTGATAGCAGATATTCTGACCGGGGCACGAATGATATGATTCGAAACAGTTAGCGCGGCACTTGCCGCCCACACAAACCACATCACCATTTTCGGGAGTTGCACATTCTACGCACAGCGAGCCGCAATGGTCGATGTCATCGTCCGGATAGCATTCGCCATCGCAAATATGCAGACCGTTGCTGCACACAAATGTGCATTCACCATCCAGACACTCCGACTGGGCGTTTTCGGGCGGCTCTGGACAGACGACACATTCGTCACCGCAGCAGTCCGTCTCGCCGGCCTGCTTACACTCGTCATCATGAGGTACGTAGCCTTCTTCACATTCGTAGCTGCATTCATACAGACTGGTCTCAGAGTTAAGCTGGCAGTAATCGGTGGAGAAAGCCGGACGCGGACAGGGTTCGCAACTGTCGCCGCAGCTCTGGGTTGAACTGTCGGGATAACAGGAACCATCGCACATGTGCCAGCCGGAATCGCATCCGATACCTGCACCCGAAAGGTACTGTTGATATCCATCGGGGTATTCTGGGGCATTGCAATGAATAGTTATGCTGCCATCGAAATCCGGACCGATGGTGGGCGGAATGAATTTTACTGCAAAAACCATTTCGGTGTTGCGGGCAATCGGGTCCAGGTTCAGCGGGAAGCTAAGACCGCCTAAATCCAGAATAAAGCCGTCATCAATCGATTCCTGCGAAATAGTAACGCCGTCTATGGTTAGAGCTCCAGTGCCGGTATTGGATACGACAAAAGCCTGCACTCTCTCCACCCCGACTTCGACTTCGCCAAAATTGTAAGGATTATCTATCGGACTCACGTTTAGCTGCGGATGGGTGGCGCGTCCAGTCAGACCGAATTCAACAGCCGGATATTCGGAGTCGTTGGTTTCGAAGCTCAGGATCTGGCTTTCATCACCTTCGGCACCACCAATGAGCGGTGCATAGGTCAGCGTCAGAGTGTGTTCTTCTCCTGGCGCGATAATGGCTTCGTGCAAGGGTTCAACACTAAAGGCTTCGCTGCCGCCGACATCCAGGCTCATGTTCATGATATTCAACGGTGCCAGACCGTTGTTACGCAGAATCAGATATCTGACGGAATCCTCACCCCAGACCACCTCGCCAAAATCGATCATGTTGCCTGCCGGAGCCCAGGAAAAATGCGGCATTACGCCCTGACCGCTGGCCGGAAGCATGAAGGGCACGTCGGATATTGAAACATCAACACGGATCTGACCTTCATCGCTGTCGTCATTTTCAGGTGCATATCTGAAGGTAAGAGTGTCGGCCATACCCACGCCAAGTTGCAGCGGCAGTTTGGCCTCGGACTCTTCCGTCAGAATAACTTCGCTCAATTCCGCTGGAATGGTAACGGCATCGATGATGAAGCTGTCATCACCTTCATTCGAGAATGTGACTGCAATTTCCTCATACTCGCCCACCAGAACGTTGCCGAAGTGCACGCTGGCCGGGTTGGCGGCGATATCGGACTGAATGGCACGGCCTTCGACCCGGATCACACGCTCTTCATCGTTATAGGAATTGCTGTAGATATGCAGCGAGGTCACATCGCTGCCGGTTTCCGCCGGTTCGTAGGTTATGGAAATGGTTCTGCTCTGACCAGCTCCCAACTCTACCCCAACGGCGTTTCCGGTATCGAGCAGGAAGGAGTCGTCCAGTGGCGCTTCGAAGAGAATATCATCGATTATAAGGGGTGCATGACCAACGTTAGACAGTATCAACTGACTTACAGCCAGATTTCCAAGTGAAATCATACCAAAATTGATGTCGCCGCCTGGTGTGACCTGCAGTTCGGGAATGACTCCTTTTCCAGTAAGAGGTATTTCTTTCTCCATAATCTCGTCACCCAGGTTGTTTGAGTAACGCACTATTAGAGTTTCTTCCAGATCGCCGCTTTCCAGCGGATTGAACTGCACCGGAAACTCGAAGGAGTTGTTCTGTCCCGGCGCCAGAAATTCGGGAATGTCTTCGCTGTCGAGCAGAATGTCGAAGTTTAGATTTTCTTCCGAGCCTAGCGCGATGGAGTCGATGTAAAGGACGCGGTTTGATTCATTGTCGAGCGGCTGGTTGGTCAGCGTCAGATTCAATTGCAGAGGTTCGCCTTCAACTTCCACATTACCAAAATTCAAAGCCTCTGGCTGAGTCGTCAGTTCGGAGTCGCCTTTGTACTGGCTTATCAGACCGACTTCGACCGTATTGCTGCGGTAGTCGTTGCAAGTGATTATGATTTTTCCGCTGAGTTGTCCGGGATTGAGTGGTTCTAAAAGCACTGTGATATCCAGCGATTCGTCCACTGGAATGACAACTTTCTGAGTTGGTGCATCTACAAGGCTGTAGCCGTCATCGGATGAGCCGTCCAAGAGGATGCTGTATATTTCCAACGGTTCGCTTCCAACCGATATCAACTGCAGTGTCCTGGAAACCTGCCCGTTGATAACTGCCGCACCGAAATCTATTTCCTGATCGGTAGCCAGCATTGGTCCGTTAGCGCCTTCATAATCGCCGTCGATGTCTTCGTATTCGAAATCTCCGTCTGTCGCATTGAAATAGCAGAATCCGTCCAGACATTCGGCACCGGCAGGACAGTCTTCATTGTTGAGACAGGAAAAATGATCACCGGTCTCTATGCATTGTCCGTCCTCACACGAAAAACCTATTGGACAGGAACTGTCAGTACAATCCATACCGACAACATGATGACAGAATCCATCGCCGCCGCAGATATAATCATCAGGGCAGTGTTCGTCCGACAGACAGCTTATCTGGCCATCTATATCACCATCACCGTCATTAATTTCGGAGCAGGTTCCACCTATACAGAATTGACCCTCGGGACAATCGTCTCCGGTAACGCAGGTTGCACCAATACCGATTCCACCGCCCGAGTCGCAGGAAACCAGGAAGATTAACAACAGGACGATCAATCCGCACAGCGGTACTCGCCCAATTATGGCATATCTCATAACTTTACCCCCGTTTATGAGCAGGATTTTTTTGAATCCCCTTTTAATCAAGAACGATTCCGCACAGCGAACCACAGACCACCGTGTGGAGGATATTCTATAGATAGTTAATGGTAACACCGTATCGGCAGGCATGTCAAACGATGTTTGCCTGTATTTAATACACACACAATCGTAACAATTAAAATATTCCCCTTTGACATCGCAGCATTATGCATTCTATAATCAAAATTGGCGGAAGGTCATTTTTCAGGAAAAGGCAGGGCTGGCCATAGGTAAGGTTAAAGGCAATGCAGCGCAAAGCGTTGATGCCGCTTAATAATGGCAGTAGATTGGAGTTGTCATGAGAAGCAATATTAAGTCAAGTCTTGCAATAGCTGTAATTGTTCTGGCATTCACAATAGCAGCATGCAGCTCGGGCTCCAGTGGCTCGGGTAATGACAGCCAGGACGGCGACGAATCCGACGGCGATGTCGGAAGTTGTTTCTGCGCTTTCGGCTGCAATGCCGATGGCTCCTGCAAATCGCAAGCCTGCGATGATGGCAGCGATTGTCCGATTGGTTATGTCTGCGACAACGGTAAATGCTTTGACCCGGACAAACCTTCCGATGGAGATTCAGACGACAGCACCGGTCCGGACGGGGACAATGTTGACAACAATATCCCGCCCAAAGACGAATTGGTCGAAGGAATTGACGATGTTGAATGGGAAACAGGAATTCCACACGACGAGAAAGATCCCTGGATACAGGTATCCGACATCAGAATAGTTTTCGGTGCCATACCAATCGGCTCGCAAGGCGAAGAATTTGTAACTGTCACCAACAACGGTCTGGCCGATCTGATTATTGACGACATTTACATTTATTACGACGGACAGGAAGAAAATCCGGAAATCTGGCCGGTTCACGACAATCTGCCTATTACAATAGCTCCGTTCGAAAGCGTCGAAATCGGAGCTGGTTATGGCCCGCTGGACCTCGATAAGGACACCGACGTACTGGTGATTCATTCCAATGACCCGGCAGAGCCGAACTTCGGAGTAGGCATTTATACCGACGTTAAGGCGTTCGGCGACCTTTCAGTTGAACCCACGGCTGTGTTTTTTGGAGTTGTAAGACCAGGCAATTATCAGGAAACCTTCAAAATCCGCAATCTTGGCGGTCTGGATGCCAGAATTTTCTCTGTCGAAATAACGGAAGGTTCCAACAGCATTTTCAGCCTTGAAGGCTTCCCCCAGGACGAAACTTTCACCATAGTACCCAACAGCAACCAGGTCATAACAGTCAATTACGCCCCGGAAACATCAGATAGCATACAGGACGAAGCTATGATCACCGTTACATCGGACGATGAGAGCAATCCGACGATACAGGTTCCAGTAACCGGAACCAGTTGCATTCCCGTAGCAAGTGTCACCCCAATATCCCTGGAGTTCAACGTCGAGGGTACCGGAGAGATCGACAACGATTGTGTCACCCTTAAAAACGACGGCTGCGAGCCGCTGGAAATAACCAGCATCGAACTCACAGATGACGCCAATGGCGCTTATACACTAACCAGCGGTTTCAATTTCCCGTTCACGATGCAGTTGGGCTTTACCGAGCAGATCTGCATTCAGTACGCTCCGACCGCTGAAACACAGACTACCGGCAATGTAAGCGTGCAGTCCAGCGATCCCGATAATCAGATCATCGACATTCCGCTCAGCGGCACATATTTCAGAGATCCAATGGTTATCGGTCACTTCACCAACGTCATTACCGGCGATCCTATTCCCGGCCTGTTCTGGGAATTGCAGCAATACGAAACGGGCACGGTGGTTGACACTTCCCTGGCTGCCGATTTTACCGGCACCGCGACCATGACCGGCACATATCCCATCGATTTATACAAAGGCCATGTCCCCGGCGGCGAGCACGGCGGTCTGGTTTGCCCCGACATGGATGTGCAGCTTGTCGCCAACACCACGGTCGATGTTTACTTCAGTTGTCAGCCCGAACTCATTGCAGGATCGATGCGTATAGTTCTGCGCTGGGATAACTCCCACAACAACGGAGCCGACCTCGACGCGCATCTCTTCATGCCCGACGGCGGACATGTTTATTACAGCAATACGTCTCATGGCGCGGCACAACTCGACCACGACGGCGGCATTCAGCCGACACCATCGGAGTTTTCACCCGAAACCATGACCATTAATGCGTTCATCAGCGGCAAATACTGCTTTGCCATCTATGATTTCAACTACAATTCCGGACCCTGGCACGGCATCAATACCATAGTTGACGTATTCAACAGCCAAGGACTTCTGCAGACAATAGTAGGTCCGGCGCAGAACGCCCCTGGCGGATGGTGGCAAGTAATAGAAATCGACGGCTCGAACCAGACTGTCACGACCATTGACGTTCTGGGCAGCAGCCAGCCAACCTGCAACTGATCCACAGGTAAGCATCGCGACACAAAAACAGGGAGCTTCGGTTCCCTGTTTTTATTTCACACCACATTGTCAGCTGAAAATCAATGGCAGACGCGGTTGCGTCCGTTATCTTTTGCTTTATACAGCATTTTGTCGGCAGCTTTCAGAACTTCGCGAGCGGTCGAATAACGTGAGTTGTGCTCAGCCACGCCGAAACTGACGGTTACAGAAACCTGCTCGCCACGCCGACTTCTGCCACCCGGCTTGCGCACGGTCAGTTGGGCTGCGGCTATTTCGCAGCGCACACCATCTAAAACATCTGCCGCTTCGGATGCGGTCAGTCCCGAGAAGACGATTGTGAACTCCTCGCCACCGTAACGGTAGGCTTTTCCGCCGGAGACTTTCATCAGATTGGAGGCTACAAAACGCAGCACGTCGTCACCGGTATCATGCCCGTATGTGTCGTTGAACTTCTTGAAATGATCGACATCGGCCATGGCCAGGGCATAAGTTCCGCTGAGTTTGACCAGCTTTTCCTCCAGAGCACGACGCCCCGGCAGACCGGTAAGTTCATCCTGAAAAGCACGTCCCCACGAAAGCAAAAACACACACCACAGCATGATAAACCCGGCGGCGATAAAACACATTTGCGGATATACGCGCATGTCCAGCTTTACAAAGCCGGGATTGAACCCATCGATACCGAGCATAACAAGAATACTTATAATGCTGAAGGCCGGAGCCAGCACCGGATATTCCGTACCGCGCAGACGCATCAGCAGGAAGACAGCCCCGGCCACCAACGCAAAGCTTATGGGCGGGCTGGCCAATATGGAAGTATCGGATACCAGCCAGGGCAGTTTGTGAAAAATTCCGTCGGCCAGTGCATAGAAATGCCTGCCGAAGAAGTACAGCAGCGCTGGAGGCAGCAGTACAACCAATAGTCGAGTGATTCCGAAGCGATTGAAGAGCCCGCGTTCGCGCAGGTAGGCCAGTGCAACAATCTGAAAAGCCATAAGCGCCGGCAGTGCTCCTCGCCACGCCGGATTGAAATTGCCGGAAGCCGTCATGCCAGAAAGAGGGCTAACGATAGACAGCAACAGGGCCATCAGAGCCATGCGTGTCTGGTTAAAAACCAGTGCAGGGAAAATTGGCAGCAACAGAACCAGCCCCGCCGCCAGACGCAGACCGCCCACCGACAGAGCATGTTCGAGAACAGCATCGAATTCGACCAGACCATTCCCGGCATAACGGACGACAATAATCGGCAGAATAGCCAGAATCGCCGGAACAATTATATGTTTTCTCTTACCAGACATTTTCCTCCTGACTGTCGCCTATTATATTCATTGTAGAGATATTTGCAAAAACTACGACGACAGGTGACTCAGTCGTAGGCATCACTCGGCCCCATAATGATTGCCTATGAGGCCTGAATCTGATATAAGGATTCGGAATCGCCTGTAAAAGTATTTACATCACAGAATAAGTTTCAAAGGCGACTTTTTAACCTGACGAAGGGGGTTTGAATGAATCGAATCAGTTTAACTGCAGCCATAATGACCTGGTTGCTTATTCCGGCGCTGCTTTTCGCCGGAGACTGGGGTTTTAAAGGCTCCAAGCCCATAACGATGGCTGACCATCTGCAACATCCGCAGAGCGCCATGAACTACATGGAACAATGGTCGGGCACTGTGGTTTTCGAAAAAGATCACAATCTGAACTTTAACCTTGTACACAGCAATCTTACCACTGGCGGCAATAAAGCTGTTTTCCGGGTCGAGTACAACACCCCGGACGGCAGAAAGCTGGAAGATTCCAAGCGCTGCACTATCGAACAGAGCTCTGCTCCCTTTAAACTGGCCTGTGGCGAAAACCTCATTACCGGCAGCCCGGAAGAGATGATGGTGCGCTTCAAGTCCGACAAAATCAACCTGGCCATGAGCCTCAAGGCCGTCACCAAAGCTTTCCGTCCCGGTAATGGTCGACTGACGCACCCCAAGAACAGCGGCGATTATTACGATTTCATGCTCACTATCCCGCGCGGCAAGGCGCTGGTGAAACTTAACAACAGAATTCTCAATGGCTACGGCTCAGTAGATCATTCCTACACTAATTCGGGTGTACACAAGGTAGCCAAGCATTGGATTCGCACTACCTACCATGACGAGAAAGTGTCGATACTGTTTGCCGCCAATATTTCCGACGATAAGCGCAATACCGGCTGGATGAGCGTATCTACCGACAGTTCAAGCTTTTCCAGCGCTGATCTGAATATCGAGCTGACTGACAACTGGCAGGACAAGGACAAGGGCGGCTACTATGCCCCGGCCACCATCAAGATGTCGGCACCCGGCGGGCAGTATCTGAAGATTGAAAACATGCACTTCAACTCGCGTCGCGACATGCTCTCGGAGCTGAATAAGGTGGAGCAGTGGGTAGTGCGTAAATTCTCTGACCCTATGCGTTATTCTTTCAGTGGCAAGGTACATGTCGGCTGGACGGGTGGAGATATGCCCGCCATAGCGCCGGCCACTCTGCTGGAAACTGTGCGGGAAGTGGTGGTATTGACCAAACAGATGGATAAATAAACGCCTGTGTGCGTATGAAAACAAATGCGCGCATTCCAGGCGCGCATTTGTTTTTTTGTTCATGAATAATCTTACAGGACAATGGACTAAGATGATGTGTTACCTCCCTCCTGCCCTTAGGGCTTTTCCTTTCCATAATGCAGAAAGAAATATGAGAGGTTATTTTTCTGTAAACTCTTTTACGAATCGAGAAAATTTATCGGAATGATTTGATTTCGGACAGGCGAAGTTTTAAGCTCTGGCTGGTTGTCTGAAAGATTCATCCGTTTTTCAGGAGGTATTCATGACCATTGTCGTTACTGGCCGTGATCTGACAATTGAAAACATATACAATGTTGCGGTGCGCGGAGAAAAAACAGAGCTCCACCCGGACGCACTGGCAAGAATCAAGAAATGCCGCGCCTTCTTAGAGAAAAAAGTCGAAGAAGGCGAAATCATGTATGGCGTCAATACCGGCATCGGCGAACTGGCGAACGTAACGCTGAACGACGAACAGGTGCAGCAGTTCCAGAAATACCTCGTCTACAATCACGCTGCTGGAATAGGCAAACCGGCCCCGATTGAACATGTGCGGGCCGCCATGCTTTCGCGCATCAATGTTCACGCCAACGGGCATTCAGGCTGCCGCCCCGAAATCACACAGACATATGTAGATATGCTGAATAAAGGCCTTACACCCGTAGTGTGTGAAAAAGGCTCGGTAGGAGCCTGTGGCGACCTGGCCCCTATGAGTCAGATTGCCCTGACACTGATGGGCGAAGGTGAAATCTGGTATAACGGCCAGCGTCTGCCCGCAGCCTCCGCCATGGAAAAGGCTGGTATTCCTGTCCCTGGCCTTAAAGCCCGCGACGGACTGGCTGCCATAAACGGCAGTAACATGCTGACCGGAATGGCCGCAATCGAAATCTACGAGGTAGAGCGCTTTTTAAAGCAGGCTGAAATCGCCGCAGCCATGTCGCTCGAAGCTCTACTGGCCAATCTGCGGCCCTACGATGTGCGTCTGCATCGTCTGCGTGGACATCAGGGTTCAATCGCCTCGGCGCAGAACATAATGAAAATAATCGAAGGTTCCGACCTACAGACCGGCAAAATGAAGGTTAAAGTTCAGGACGCCTATTCCATGCGCTCCACGCCACAGGTCATCGGTGCAGCCCGTGACCACCTGCGCTGGACGCGCAGCCAGATCGAGACCGAGTTGAACGGCGTCTGCGACAACCCAATCTTCCTGCCAGACGAGGGTGTAGTACTGACCGGCGCGAATTTCCAGGGCAGCCCGGTTAGTGTTCCCATGGATATGCTTGGAGCGGTCGTTACGATGGTCTGTGTACTGTCAGAGCGTCGCTTAAACCGCCTGCTCAACCCGGCTCTCTCCGTCGGTCTTCCGGCCTTTCTTACAAAGGGTGCAGGCATGTTCTCGGGTCATATGCTTTCACAGTACAGCGCCGACATGCTCATAGTCGAACAGCGCATACTATCGGCTCCGGCTTCCATACAATCAATACCGGCAGCCGCCGATCAGGAAGATTTTGTTTCGATGGGCATGAATACTTCACTCAAGACGCGCCAGATCATCGACAACGCCTATGGTATCCTGGGCATCGAATACATCGCCGCCGCCCAAGCGCTCGACATGCGTGAGTTTACTTTCGGACGCGGTACAAAAGCCGCCCGTGACGCCGTGCGCGAAGTAGTGGAATATCTCGATGTTGACCGGCCACTCTATCGCGATCACAACAACATGATGGATGCCGTGCGGTCACGGAGCGTATTGCATGCAGTGGAAGATGCCATCGGCACTCTGAACACTTATTGATGCACTGTTTGGGTTTTCATGGAAAGGCGGGTAAAAAGCCCGCCTTTTCTTATAAAGCGAAAACCCCACGCTAAGCGTGGGGTTCAAAGAGGCGGAGCCTATCGAGATACAAAAATAGTCGCTCTGGGGTATAAGGAAGTTGTTCCGACTTCCGTGAAACCCGAAGAAAGGA
>Ga0172375_10012503_pt1 | contig 10633 bp, 6 predicted proteins | sample LakKiv1m_FD_114537 | JGI IMG/M metagenome (GOLD analysis project Ga0172375, IMG submission 114537) | Freshwater microbial communities from Kabuno Bay, South-Kivu, Congo - kab_092012_11.1m | ecosystem: Environmental > Aquatic > Freshwater > Lake | place: Democratic Republic of the Congo...
AGGGGCCGGTATTATAAGCTGGGAATTCCTGACTGCTTCGCCGAAAAACGGTATGACGGAGGGCGGTATATTTCCGGCGATAATAGGGACTTTTTTGGTGACTGTATTTACGGCATTGTTGTCCATACCTCTCGGTATGGGTTGCGCTGTTTATCTCAATGAATATGCCAAGGACAGCAGGACAACAAGGCTTATAAGGATGTCGATCCGTAATTTATCCGGAGTGCCGTCGATCGTCTACGGCCTGTTTGGCGTGAGCTTATTCGTGCAGATATTCAATCTGGGAACGTCTATATTATCCGCCGGATTTACGCTGGGGCTTATGACCCTGCCGTGGATAGTTACGGCAAGCGAAGAAGCTTTGAAAAACGTGCCGAATTCCTACAGGGAGGGAGCGCTTGCCCTGGGCGCTACAAAATGGCAGTCAATAAGAACCAATGTGCTGCCATATTCGGTGCCAGGTATGCTTACGGGAACCATTTTAGGCCTATCCCGCGCTGCCGGGGAAACAGCCCCCATTCTTTTTACCGGGGCTGCCTTTTTTCTCCCGTTTCTTCCGAAATCGTTGTTCAGCCAATTCATGGCGCTCCCGTATCATTTGTATATAATGGCTACGCAGCATCATGCCATATCCAAAGTACGGCCTATTGCTTACGGTACGGCGTTTGTGCTGATCGCCCTTATTTTTATTATGAATCTGTGCGCTATCATCATAAGGTATCGCCTAAGAAAAATAAAGACGGAGTGATGTAATGGATAATATCAGAATAAAAGTTGAAAATTTTGATTTTTACTACGGAAGTGCCCGTATTTTAAAGAACATATCTATGGACATTGCCTCGAACAGGGTTATAGGGATAATCGGGCCGTCTGGCTGCGGCAAATCCACATTTTTACGCAGCATAAACAGGATGAACGATACTATATCCGGCGCTAGGGCATCCGGAAGAATAATGCTGGACGATCAGAATATTTACGGTGAAGACGCGGATGTCGTTGAGATCAGGCGTAAGGTGGGTATGGTATTCCAGAAATCAAATCCTTTTCCGAAATCGATCTTTGAAAATGTCGCGTACGGCCTTAAGATAAACGGAATAAGGGATAAAGATCTTATAGAAGAACGCGTTAAAACAAGCCTTAAGAACGCGGCGTTGTGGGATGAGGTGAAGGACCGGCTGGCAAAAAACGCATTCGAATTGTCGGGCGGGCAGCAGCAAAGGCTTTGTATAGCGCGCGCGTTGGCGGTTGAACCGGAGGTGATACTTATGGATGAGCCTGCCTCGGCTTTGGACCCGACGGCTACTTTAAAAATAGAAGAGCTCATCCAGGAGCTGAAGAAAAAATATACCATAATCATAGTCACGCATAATATGCAGCAGGCAGCCAGGATATCCGACTTTACGGCTTTCTTTATGCTCGGAGAACTAGTAGAATATAACCTTACGGGTATTATGTTCACAAAACCGTCGAATAAAATAACCGAAGACTATATAACAGGAAGGTTCGGATGAAGAATATAGCCGTTATTTTGCTATGTTGCGTGTTTTTAACTTCATGTTCAACTGCGGAACGCATACGGGACAACGAAATGTTGGACAAAATAGGCAGTTTCGAGCTTAATCCTGTTCAAAAAAACACTTATTGGTATGATGGGAAATCTTTCGAATACAATGAATATAAGATCGAGATAATATCCGAACCCGCGCGGGCAACCGTGGAATTGGAAGGCAAAATTATAGGGACAACGCCTTTTACGTATATTTTTTCGGGAACGGTTGATAAGGGGGACTATTTACGATTCACGGCTTTTCCGTTTGATGAGAGTCTAAAAGCGCAAGAATATGTATTACATGTTAATACGGAACTTCCGAGGAAAATAAATTTTAACTTAAAAAGAAAACCATGAGCGGGCAGGAGGGAAAATGGAAAGGCATTTTGACGAAGAGATGGATGTTTTGAATAAAGATATCCTTACTATGGGCAAGCTTACAGAAGAAGCCATACACAGGGCTGTAGAGGCGTTAAAAGATAGAGATAAAAAACTGGCAATGTCGGTTATAGACAGCGACGCGGATACGGACAAACTGGAGCTTTTAATAGACGAGAAGTGTATAGACCTGATTGCAAGGCACCAGCCTCTTGCTAAAGACCTAAGGTTTATCGCGACAGGCATGAAGATAAATACTGAGCTGGAAAGAATAGCAGATATCGCCGTAGATATAGCCCAGCGTGTTCTGGAGATCGTGGACAAGCCCGTTCTTAAACCGCTGGTAAATATCCCGAAGCTGACGGACGTCGCGGAAAATATGGTAAAAACAGCGGTCAGTTCTTTTATTAAGAGAGACGTTGAACTTGCCAGGCAGGTTATATTATCCGACAGCAGGGCCGATGACTTACGGAATATTATATCTCGTGAGCTGATCGAAAATTATATGGTCAAGGACGGATCTACTGCGCCCAGGGCGGTGCAGCTTCTTCTTATAGCAAGGTTCCTCGAACGTATCTGCGACCATGCCACAAATATAGCAGAGGATGTTATCTACATGGTCCAGGCCGAAGTGGTCAAACACCATCCGGAAAAATTAAAAACGGATACCGAATAAATCCCGCATAATTTTTTTACATTACTGTTACATAACTGTTACCTAATTTTTTTTTGAAAAGGTAAACTTGTATTATGAGATATACAATCTTACAAATTACAGTAAATATGAATACAGAATACCGCAAAATAATTGTAAAGCTTCTGGCGCTTGCTCTTGTGTGCCTCTTTTTTATCGATGCGGTACAGGTGGCGGATTCTTTGGCGGATGCCGGGTCAGACAGGTCCGCTCTCGCACCTCCTCTCGCATCAAAACCTCCCTGCGAAATAAAATACGACGAAGACAGAAAAGAATATTATGTCGAAAGCTACGGCGGCGGGGAGAGAAATTATGGCAGAGAAACATACGGAACGGAGAAGAAGGAGCTCGCAAAAATAGAAGAATATCTTGCTGCTCATCCGGGGAAAACCCGGGACGAAGCGGGCAGGGAAGTGCTCGGCTCAAGGATACCCGGCGCTGCTTTCAGGAACAGATGGGTATTCATGGATATAAGTTTTCTTATCGGGCAGATGCTGGACATACAATCGAAATTGCCGGAAAAAGAAAAACTGAAAAACCCGAAGGATATACTGATCGGGCTCATACACGCGCACATAAAAAATCAGGACGCTTACGGAGAAATTTTTATCGAGGGGTATGATATCGGCGGCATGAAGGAGTTGAGGGAAAACGGAGAGGTCACGGGTTTTGAACTGCCTGTTAAAAGAACGGGCGGCGCCGGATACAGCCTCGCATATAGTTTAAACGGCAAAGTTCCTGTCATTGTACTCGGGAACGGAACCAATATCTATATCGAAAAAATGATGGACAGTATTGTTCAGGACCCCGGGCTAACAGGTCAAAGAAACAGTCCGGAACACTCATGGATGAAAGACGATGACAGGCAATTGTATGAACAGTTTACGGCTATACTCGGTAAAATCCCCGCGTTTTTACGCGATCAGACTGACCCGGAAAAAATGTTAACCGATTTCAAGATACTGGAAACGAACAGAGGACTTGCCGTACTTCTTACCGCCTTTCTTGACTTAGCCGCAAACCTTGGCAGAGACGACCTGCTATGGACAAAAAATCTGAACGGAGCGATAAGTATACTGATAGAAAGGCTCCCGAGAAAGATGTTACGCACTAAGAACGGGCGGCGGTTCATGAAATTTATCACGGACAGATCGCTTGGCAGAAGATACAGTTCCGGAGAAGAATACTTCGATAAACAAGGTACCCATAAATTTCTTGATGCGCTGTACGCACTTATAAAAAAGTTCGGCAAAGATTTTATGAAAACAGAAGAGGGCGCCGAATTCTGCGGTACGCTGGCCTTAAAAATATCCGAGACAGACATTGAAAAAAGGATACTCGAATACGGAGCTATTCCCGATATGCTGAAAGAAGGCCTGATCGATATCGGCCCCGTAGCGCAAGCGGTAGACTATATAACAAAAATGCCCGACCGATGGCCGGAAAAGAATCAGCTTTCGGCTCCTGCCGCGATATTGGCATCGTATCTTGCCGAAAAAAGCCCGAAATACCGCGAAGCAGGGGCATGGCTTGAACCTCTTGTTACAGCCAGGTTGCTCGATTATTTCCGCGGCAGCTCCAAGGCCCAAGACGAGCATGTCCGTTGGTCTTTGTTGCGGGACGCGTTGGCGCACATAGAACGGGAATACCCTCTTGATATTGCCGGGAAGATAAGGATATTTCAGATGACCGAAGACGGAATGAAGTTCGACCACGACTCTAAAGAGATGCTGCGGTATGTCGAGATATTGCCTGACGACGGCGGCATTGATTTTATCGGAGGCGAAAAAAATCTATTCAGGAACGCCGTGTTCAGGGACGTAAAATTTACTAAACTTTATATACCCGCGTCCATAGTTGAGGGCCTTACTATAAAAGAACTCGCGTCTTTAATATATTATCATCTTATTCTTTTAACGATGGAAAAGTCAGGGGTAACGATTTCTCAGTCTGAGGAAACGTTCGCGCTGAATTTTGCGGAAAAAGTGTGCAAGGCCCAAGATGTGGGAAAAGTCCTGCTGGCGGTACAAAGAAAGATCCAGTCGGACGACAGAAGAAAATTCACGCTTGGTCTGGTGGCTGATCCGCGCAGCGGCGGATTGATCGATACCCCGGAACTTTCGGATCGTTATGACTCAATTCTTGAGGCGTCCAAAAAAAAATATTACGACGAATTTACCGGGAATCCCATGCCAATGATATCCATGCCCAGGGTGGCTCTTGCGGAAATGGGTTCCGGGATCAGGCCTTTTCTGCTCTATCACGGAAGCTTCGCGGGTTTTATGAAGCTCGCGCTTAAAAACGAAGGATATCTCGGAGGAAAGGCGGGGAAAGGAGAAGGGTATAACGGGGTTTTTTCGTCGGCATCCTATACGCTTGCCCAGGGATGGGCAAAGGGAGAAATTGAAAGGGATGAACAGGTCGAAACTGAAATGTCAATGGAGTGGCCTCCCGACAATTATACGCTGACATTTTCGCAAATGGAAAATATCCTGAAAAAGGACGGTATCAACGAGATAGGGGATAGAGTGGTTCTACGCGTAAGAGGCGAGCGGGCATATGCAAGAACGCACAACGGAAAGATACACAGCTGCACGGAAGAATTTACCCACTACGCAAACAGGGATGAAGGCCCTGTTATCAGGCTTAACCTTAATGATCTGACATATTCGAGTAAAAGGGACCTCGTTTACAGATACGGCATCGTGGATACCGTGTACGCGTGGATGGACGACGAGTGGAAAGAAATAATCCGGGAATTCAGGCTGGGCCGCGCCGGCAGAGAAGGTATACATGCAGTTCATTTAAGGGATAATATAAATTATCTGAGCATGAAAAAGAAAGCGCCTTACGAAAATACAGCCGAAGAGCGTCATCCGGTTATAGTTGCGGTAGGGACAAGCTGGATAAAAGGTTATGAAAAAGGGCGTTATCTACAGTATGACGCTATTAACCCTCTGCTTTCTGAAATGAACAGGCGCGGTCAGTTCATCGTAGCTGACGACAGCCGGTTGTTGTCCGAGTTAAAAAATAAAATGGGCGAAAAAGGTTTTGAGTCCGCTAGGGTCATCATTCTTGCCGGAGAGAACACCGTGAACACCGACCTGAAAGAATTCAATGACGGAAAGAATATAGTCTTCGGAGTGGACAATAAATACCTGACCCCGGACAGTTATGTGCGCATAATGGAAATGCTTGAGATCGCCACGAAACTCGCGATAGACCCAGAATACACTCCCTCAAGTCCGGATATCCCGATGGAAAAAAGAGGCAAAAATTTCTGGGTGTTCATACCAAGACCGGAGCCCATGAATTATGAAGAGCTCAGGCTTGTATATGACGTTCAGAAATCCGCGTAACGGTAGGATCCTTTTAGCCGCCTTTTTTCATGTTTATCTTCAGAGTGACAACGTTCTTAAGTTAAATCCTTTGAAAATTACAGGCAGAAGAGTACAATATGCCCATAGAAAGGAGTTTTTATGGGTAATAATAAATCCGTTTTTTTTCTGTCTATAATTCTGATCGTCTCTTTATGCTCGGGATGCGCAACAGTGCGCCATCAGGTGCCTGAAAACCTGGCTGACGCGGTAATGGATACAAACATGGCCGATGTGAGGACATACATGGGGGCAAAGGATTCCGAGCTTCAGAGAAAACTTATATCGTCGATAGGAGAAGAAGACCCTGCCGATTATACCGTGAACGCCGACGGAACAAAGCAGTATTCTATACTATCTATATCCGGCGGATCGGCTAACGGCGCCTACGGCGCGGGATTCCTTAAAGGGTGGTCCGCAGAAGGTTCGCGGCCTAAATTCAAGATCGTAACGGGAGTAAGTACGGGGGCCATAACTGCGCCTTTTGCGTTCCTCGGCAAGGATTATGACGGCGTGCTTGAAAAGCTTTACACGACCATGTCCACGAAAGATGTCATGCACGTAAAAGGCCCGGTCCGCGCGTTATTCGGCAATTCTCTTGCGAGTAATGCCCCGCTCAGAAAACAGATATCTTTATATGTGACCGATGATATACTGGAAAAAATAGCCGCCGAATACAAAAAAGGACGGAGGCTGTATGTGGGCACAACAGACCTGGACAGCCAGAGGTTCGTAGTGTGGGATATGGGCGCTATCGCGGCGAAAGGCGACAGGGAACTTTTCAGCAAAGTTATACTGGCGTCCGCGGCCATACCCGTTATTTTCCCTCCTGTATTATTCAAGGTAGAGGCTGACGGCAAAGTCTACGACGAAATGCATGCGGACGGGGGAACTTTAGCGCAGGCATTTACAGTATACCAGCTTCTTGACCCGTATTTTGAAAAAGCCAAAGAAGAAAATATTGAAATACCGAAAATGAAAGGTAAATATTATCTTATAAGGAACGGCTATATATCCGGATATTATAATAAAGTGGACAATAATATTTCCTCTATCGCATCGCGCGCGTCTGACGCCATGGTGAACTCACAGGGCGTGGGTGATACATACAGGATATACGCAGAAATGATGAAAAGAGGCAATGACTACAACCTGGCATACCTGCCGTCTGATTTTCATCCCGCAAAAGATCAGGAATTCGATCCGGAGCAGATGAAGCAGCTTTTTGACAGGGGATACAGCGATGCGGTTAACGGATATAAGTGGCATAAAACTCCCCCGGGATTGGACAAAGAATAAAAACGGAAGGCCCGGAATGGACAGATTTCGCCCTATTATTAGCTTGTGTGCGCGTGGATTTATGCTATAATGAATTTCGAATAAAAAACACGGATTTATACGGGCAATTATTCACGGAGATACTTTAATATAAATTCATGGTTTCGATATTTGATGAGCTTATAAAGGAACGGCTGATAACCGCTGAACAACTTGCGGACGCGCGCGCCAAGCAAGTAGGAGCCAAAAGGCCCATTCATGAGCTTCTTGTAGAAATGGGTTTTGTCAAAGAAGAGGACCTTCTCAAAGTCGCGTCGCGCGTATACAATATGCCCCTTTCAAAACTTACCCCCGAAGTCATAGACCCGCGCGTCGTCGGGCTTTTACCGTACGATATAGCCGAATGTTACGGTGTATTCCCTGTGCGGCGTGAAGATAATAACCTGATCCTCGCGATGTCGAATCCTTATGATATTCTTGCGATAGACGCCGTAAGAATTAAAACCGACCTGCCGGTAAAACCTATTCTCTGCGCCAATAACGACATAAAAAAAGCTATCAACAAATATTACCAAACGGACGATTCCCTTTACGATATTTTGAGGAATGTTTCGGAAGACCTACCTTTCGAAGTGCTGCATGACCAGGGCGGGAAGCTCGTCATCGACGAAAAATACGAGAAAAACGACCCATCGCCTATCGTCCGGCTTTACAACCTCATACTGAAGGATGCGCTTAGATCGCGTGCAAGCGATATCCATATAGAGCCCGAGGAAAGATCTGTAAAGGTCCGTTACCGTATAGACGGAGACCTGCGCAATATTATGGAAGTGCCTTTAAGCCTGCAGGCAGAGTTGGCGGCGCGTATTAAGATCCTATCGAATATGGATATCGCGGAAAAGCGCAAACCTCAGGACGGGCGTATGAAACTTCTTTATCAGGAAAGAAAGATAGACCTGAGGATAGCGACTATTCCTATAGCGTACGGAGAAAAGATCGAGATACGTATCCTTGACCCGAAAGAGCTTATGGTTGAACTCGATACATTGGGCATAGATACGGATAGCATAGGCCGTTATAAAAGCTGCATCATAAGGCCGCAAGGTATGGTGCTTGTTACCGGCCCTACGGGATCCGGAAAGACCACTACCTTATACGCAACTCTGAATTTCATCAAAAGCGAAAAAAAGAACATTATCACCGTAGAGGACCCTATTGAGCATCTGATCGAAGGCATAAACCAGACGCAGATAAATCCCGCTAAGGGCCTTGATTTTTCTTCGTCCCTGCGGAGCATGCTGAGGCAGGACCCCAATATTATACTGGTAGGAGAGATAAGGGACAGAGAGACCGCGGACATAGCCTTCAGGGCGTCTCTCACAGGGCATCTTGTATTTTCCACGCTTCATACGAATAACAGCATCGGAGCCGTAACAAGGCTTCTTGATATCGGCCTTGAACCGTATCTTATAGCGTCATCCCTTATAATGATAGTATCGCAGCGCCTTGTTAAGAAAATATGCCCGCATTGTATTGAAGAATATTCTCCCGATAAGGAAGTGCTTGAAAAGTTCAGCGTCTATCTTGCTGACCATAAAATTAAAAAATATTTCAGGGGGAAAGGGTGTGAAGCATGCGGATATACCGGATTTTTAGGCAGGGCGCCCATATTTGAATTTTTTGAAGTGACTGAAGCTGTAAAAGCGCTGATCGCGCGTAAGGCCCCGGAAGACGAAATATTGCTCACTGCCAGAAGGGAAGGTTTTGAAACGCTGGCATCCTGCGCGATAAAACTTGTAGGAGCGGGGATCACGACGCTTGAGGAATTAGCAAGAGTGGTGGTTTTTGAAGAGCAGGATACAGCCCGTATTAGCGCCAGACGAGGCGAAAAAATGAAAGCACTGATAGTTGATGATGATGAAGATATCCTAAAGGTACTGGGAAAACGTCTTATATCCGCCGGATATGAGGTCATAAAAGCGCGGGACGGAAAAGAAGCTCTTGAATATGCGTTCAGGGAAAAACCCGACCTTATAATAACCGACACGACCATGCCTAAAATGGACGGATTTGAGCTGACAAAGCAGATCCGGTCGAGGCTTGAGACAGCGGTGATCCCTGTTATAATGCTGACAGCGCGGCAGGATAAGACGAGCGAGCTCAAGGGTATAGACGCGGGAGCTGATGACTATATCACAAAACCTTTTGATCCCGATAAATTGTTATCAAGGATCAGGATGGTTTTGAGGAGAAAATGATCGTATTTACGCGTGTTATTAAACCGGAGGAATGCCGATGGCGAAATTTGCGTACCATGCGGTAGCTGCGAACGGTGAAAAAGTCAAAGGGAATATAGAGGCAGGGAACCGGAAAGCAGCCGTCTCTAAGCTCGGAAAATCCGGGTATGTAGTCATTGATATAAAAGAGGAAGGTGTTTCGCACGGCAGGATATTCGACTTTTTGTTCGGCGGCGTTAGAGGCGACGATCTGCTTATCTTTTACGTTCAGCTCCACGACATGATCGGCGCGGGCATTAATCTTTTAACCGCCCTGGATTCCATAAGAGAAGAAACCGTAAACAAAAATCTTAAAGCCGCTATCGGCGATATCATAGAGCGGATCAAAAAAGGCGCGAGTTTCGCCGATGCTTTGGAACGGCATAAAACAATATTCCCCGATATTTTTATCAGTATGGTAAAAAGCGGAGAAGCCAGCGGCGAGATGGAAGCCGTGCTTGACAGTTATATACGGTTATACGAAGAACATCTCGACCTTAAACAGAAATCTCTCAGCGCGCTTTGTTATCCCGCGATACTGCTTTTAATGGGTTTGGCAGTGGTGTTTTTTCTGGTCACATTTATCATACCGAAATTTGTAGCGATATTTTCACAGGCGCGTGTAGAGATGCCTTTTGCCACAAAAATGCTTTACTGGTTTGGAAGCATATTGCTCAAGTCATGGTATATACTCATACTTTTAGCGTCGGTACTGGCAGCGGCTGCGTGGAAATATGCGTCTACGACCGCGGGGAAAAAATATTTTGATCGGTTCATGTTCGCTCTGCCTGTAATAGGCCCTTTGAACCGCAAAATAGCATACGCAAGATTTGCGGCTACTATGAGCATTTTACTTAAGAGCGGAGTGCCTATACTGCATTCTCTCGAACTTACAGCTTCGGTTATTCAAAATAGTATTATGGTAACTGCGATCAATGAGGCTCTTTCCCTCGTGCAGAAAGGGAAAAGCTTTGCTTCAGCGCTGAAAGGTACCGGCCAATTTCCGGCGAATTTGATCCAGCTTGTATCGGCGGGCGAGGAAACCGGCAATCTGGACGGCATGCTTAATAAGGCAAGGGTC
>Ga0172375_10012504_pt1 | contig 10632 bp, 7 predicted proteins | sample LakKiv1m_FD_114537 | JGI IMG/M metagenome (GOLD analysis project Ga0172375, IMG submission 114537) | Freshwater microbial communities from Kabuno Bay, South-Kivu, Congo - kab_092012_11.1m | ecosystem: Environmental > Aquatic > Freshwater > Lake | place: Democratic Republic of the Congo...
ATTATCCGGTCCCTTATTCCTGCGGCGATCTTTGCGGATCTTGCGGGGTCCTTTTCCCTGTCAAGAAGGTCGAGGGCCGCTCTTATGGCCGGATCACTGATCACAAGCCTTTCATAAGCCGTCGTGGTCAGGACTGAAGTATCGGGGACGCTGAAGCCGCTCTTTTTCATTGTCCTTAATACATTCATGTTCGCCCCTTTGCCTCCGGCAACGCAGTGATGAGCGGCCAGCTCTTCATCTATGTTCATCAGATCGGGAACGTAAAATCCCATTGCCGCCCAGAAGGAATCGTCGGGGAAAAACGGTCCCGTGAGGGCAGTAGTAAAATTCCACGGGTCAGTAACGGAATCGCATCGGACCTTTACCCACGGCAGAAAAAGCATTTGGTCGCTGTCAAGGTCCCTTAGAGTATCAGCGGAAATAAACCTTCCGCGCTCAGCTTCGGCCCTTTTTCTGCGGCTGCTTTTTTGGGCGATCAACAGGTCGACCGCCGCCTGTTCAGCGTCATTGAGGCGGTAGACGCACAGAGAGTTCATGTCCGTGTCGGAAAAAGCGAACATAAAGGGGATCCCCGTAAGTTCCCGTATCTTGCCCGCGGTCCCGGCTATAGCGGACAGTCCGGAGGAATCGTCAAGAGTAAAGACCATCAAGGCCCTTGTGTTGCGGTCATACACGATATTAATATTGTTCGAAAGGCGGTATTGCCCGCCCATGCTGTTTTCAATGCCGAGCAGGGCCTTTTCCTCTTCGGCAGAGAAAGCATAAAAGCTGTAACAGGTAAGGTGCGTCCTGTACCCGTCCTTAGTTCCGATCAGCTTAAGACCCGAGGGCTCTATGTCGGTCCCAACCTCTTCTTTTACGGCCCTTGCGGCGGCAGCAAAAAGGTCCTCGTTGCTTTTTACCTTTCCATGAGCGGAAATGCACAACGTACCCGGGAACAGTCTTTTAAAGAGGCCTCTGTCCTGCAGAAGGACCCTCTGTCCGTCCCTGCCGAGGATCATCACCTCAACAACGCTCCTTTTTTCGTTGCGCGGAGCTCCCGCGTTGTTCCTGACGTTCATGAATTTCCTCATCAGCTTTGCGGCATAAAAATATGAAAGGAGGATATCCGTAGGTCCGGTGCCCTGAAGGAGCATTCCGGTTATTTCCGACAAAAGCCCGTTCACGAGCGGCTCGGCCGCTGTTCCGGCGTTCCCGCTGAAAAGGCTTCTTGCCTGTTGCAGACGGGAGGAAATGCCGCCAAGGCTCTCTTCATATAAAAGCCCTTCGCGTCTCAGTGTTTCCAGAGCTTTTTGGGGGACCCCGCTGCTGATAAGTCTTGCGCTTCTTGCCAGCATCCCCGAAGCAGACCTGAAGCTGGTATCGGAAGCAATGCAGCGGGCTTTTGCGGAACTGAGACCGCTTCTTTCAAGTATCGTGACCACCCGGGGATCGAACCTGGCTTTCATGCTCATTTTCCGTTCCTTCTCAGGGCGTTCTCCAGCGCTTTTTCATACAGTTCCAAATACTGTCCTGCTCTTGCTCCCCAGCTGTGATCTGCCTTCATCACTCTGGAGATCAGCGTCCCCCACAATGCCGTTTCATGTTCAAAGATAAATAGGGCCCTGAAGAGCTTTTTCATAAGCGCGTCCGATGAATATTCCCGGAACAAAAATCCGTTGCCCGTGTCCGGGTGCTCGTCAATGTCAAATACCGTATCGGCAAGGCCTCCGGTGAAGTGAACAACGGGAACGGAGCCGCACATCATTGCGGCCATGTGCGAGAGCCCGCAGGGTTCCGTCCGCGACGGCCTGAGAAAAACATCAGAGCCCGAATAAATAAGAGGACTAATAGTATCTTTGTCTTCATAGCCTGTTTTGAATGAGACCGTGCCTTGATGTTTTTTAGAGAGGCCGGACAGCTGTTCCAGATATCCCGCGTTATCTCCGGACCCGAAGATCGCGAACTGGATCCCCTGCCGGGCCAGCGCATCGATGCAGGGGAGAAGGATGTCAAAGCCTTTGTCCGGAACGATCCTTGAGAGCACTCCGATCAGCGGTTTTTTTGAATGGTCTGTCAGTCCGAAAGCTTCCCTCAGTTTTTCTTTGCAGAGCTGTTTTCCGCTGAGGTCTGCAGCAGAAAAAGCAGCGGGCAGTGTGTGGTCGTTGTCGGGGGACCATCTCGGATCTATGCCGTTAAGGACGCCGCGAAACCTGTCCAGGTCCGTAAGATATCTGAAAAGGCCGTTGAGGTCCCCGCTTCTTTCGGAGGTCAAAAGCTCCCTGGCATAGGTGGGGCTGACGGTGTTGGCCATGTCGGCGTACTGCAGGCCTTTCAGAAAATTTATCGTGCCGTTGTGAAGCAGGCCTTTCCATGCGTCGAAAAGTGCGGGGTGCCCGCTCCTGTACAGAGAGGTCAGCTGTTCAAACTCTTCAACGGGATAACTTTCAGAGACCAGTCCGTGCAGTGTCCCGAGGGTCGCGAGATATTTCATTTCTCTGTATCTCGGGTCATGTGTTATCAGAGCGGGAACAAGCGAAAAATGCCAGTCGTTAAAATGAACAACATCAAACCGCCCGAAACCGCCGCTTTTAAGCAGTTCAAGGAAGGCGTATGTGGCAAACAGGAAATTCAACCTGAGATCGACACTTTTGGGATAGACCCTTCCTTTGTAAAAGAACCGGCTGAAGCATGCGTCCTCGATCTCCTGCTGTGTAAATGATAGTCTCCTCCTTTGTCCGGCGAGGAGATCACGGATCCCCGGGAACTCCACGCTTTCTTTTCCGGGGACCTGCTGGTCGTCTTTATAATATATTGTCCTGACCGGTGAGCCTGCCAGCTCAAATGCCGATACTCCGATATCCCGGCTTCCGAGCCTCACCGCAGGCCTGTTCTGCAGCCTGACAGGAGAAAGATTCCTGCCTGCTGTATGCCAAACAACACCGTGGAGAGGGGAGAACCTTGTTATATCAGCGCCCATCCCTGCAAGCGCTTCGGGCAGCGATTTTGCGACCTCCGCCAGTCCGCCGACCAGGGAATGTTCGGTCTCTGAAGAAACAAAGGCGACTTTGAGTTTTGCCGGAGTGCAGACAGCTTGCATACAAGCTCCTTTATAAGGCGCGATTATTTTACGTTCATATATCGACGCATATTTTAAGGAATTTCAGTTTTTCCCCGGGAGAAATGAAAAATCCCCGGGGAACAGCAGGACTTCTCAGGTAAAGGCGGGCATGTTATATGGCAGGCTCGTTCTTGCCGGGCGGACAATGGGGCTTGAAATGCAGCCCTTAAGTCAGGGCATTGAGGAATTTCCTGAAATGAACGGTTTCAGGTCTATCTCGGTCCATCCCTGAAGGTCCCGCACGTTCAGCCATATCTTAAGGTCCTTCGGGACAGCGACTATCGTGTAATAGGTCTTTAAGCCGCTGTCTTTATGGAAGCTGGGACCGCCTTCAGGGATGTTCTTGTCGAATATTTCCATCATTTTATTTGCGTCGATGCTGCCGCGGTTCTTCTTTCCCTGGGAAAGCAGATTGCACCGGCGCTCTTTGGTGAACCCTGCAGGAGCTCCGTCCGGCAGAGCCCTGGTCACGTTCCAGGTGGGGTCGAGCCAGTCATTCGAAGATGCCAGGATGCCTTTTTCATCGTCGATCCTTTTTCTGTAATCAAAGGTGCCCCACTCAAAAGAGCAGGCTCTTTTTGAGTCGGCTACATTTATAATAAGCCCGCCCTCCGCTCTTACAGCGTCAAAAAAAGCTTCGGCCTGTTCAAGGCTCCCGTAGTCAAGCAGCATCGACATCAGTGCGCAGTTAGAGTTTAAACGGTTCTTTGCGGCGTTCGGATCGGACATTGAGCCGTTCTGCAGGTCATAAAACAGACCGGCATCATTCATTCCGGACTGCCACATTGTAGAGGCGATATAGTTTATGTCGGCTACGCTGTGGCTGCTTCCGGATGGATTGAAAACATTCACGGTCAGGAACTTTTGATAGGGGATGAGCACCATCGTCCCGAGGTCCCAGTTCCTTCCGACAACGGGGGAGCCTCCTTTTGAATAATCCTTCCAGGCGATCATGCCGGAGCAGCCGGTGGGGCCCATAAGTAAAATGCCGAGAGCTTCGTTCAAAATGATATGTTTATCCGTTCCGAGGCCCGATGTCTCGCTCATGCCTCTTATCCATTCCTTTACATAGAACGGCTCGCGCTCAAGGGCCTGTTTTGACGCGTCAAGAACGTCCTTGTAAGGAGCTTTCATCTTGCCGAGGATATCCCCGGTCACGGCCATGTCATAGAACTCGGCAAGCTCCGCCTTCAAAAGCCCTCCGTACTGCCGGCCCATCTGATAAAAGCTTCCTTTCATGACAGGGACATTTATTGCTCCGGCCCGGTACAATTTCCCGCCCTCGAACTCAAAAACAAAGTTCAATTTATTGCCGGCTGAAGCGGAGGCCGAAAGAAAGACCGCAAGCAGGATAAAGAACAAAAGGCCCAGATATTTATTCATTGGTTCCCTCAATTGATAATTATTTGAACTTTGGCGTCGCCTCAAAGCTCACTGCGCAGTAAAGCCCTGAGCTTGACCAGCTCGAAGTGTTCTGCTTCATGTCGAACTTCTGGATGAGGTCCGCATCGGATAAAGCATTGAAAGCAGCTTCTGTTGTGCATCCCGTGAACACCACCGCGTTAGCCACGTCAAAATCAACGGTGAAGTTCAATATCTTGTCTTCGATGATGCTCTTGTTCAGAGAGATGTAGTCAACGCGGGCCCCGTTGTAATCGATGCAGTTCCTGAGCTGGGCGCCGAGCATGTAATAATGCATGACCGGCCTGACAGGATCTGAAAAATCGCGCACATACGCGTTGGCGCAGGGGCTTGACGGCCTTGTGGCGGACTCTGAAACAAAGGTCCCCGCGGAAGTATTGTACCAATAATACTTATTATCGGTCGCTCCTCCTGCGTTCTTCAGCAGTTTGTCGCCCCTGACATACGGGTCTGTATCCCCGTAGACAAAGCGGAGCGTCCTCTGAGACCCGTTATGGTCGAACAGCACGTCAAAATATCCGAAAAGGAGGATTATCTGCTCCGACTTTCCTCCTTTGTACCCCGGTTTAAGGCCCATTGCGTCATTGGTCAGTTTTGTTACTGTTGAAAGGTCAAAATCGTACAGAGTAGAATTAGCGGGAGCTATATCAGGCCTTCCGGCGCCAAAGGTAACGATGCCTTCGTCCTCGACCCCGTTGACAGGCATGACCACCGACATGATCTTGCCGCTTATCTTGACCGGTGTTATCAGCCAGTTCCCGCTTTCCGCGGTGCCGGCAATTGTTATGCCCATTGACCTGAGCATGCTTGCTGTGGTAAGGGATGTGCTTTTCAGGTTCGTGTCAGAGCCGGTTAAAAAGGTCTTTATACTGGCGCAGCCTGCAGCAAACGCGGCGATGGAAGCGATCAAAAGGACCAGCAAGAATAATCTTTTCATTATATTTTTCCTCCTTATATTCCGCAGCGCACGCCGGCATTTACATAGAAATTAAACTTTCCGCCTTGAGAGCCGTTAAAGGAAGTCCCGACCATAGAGGCCTCCAGCCTGCCTCCGAGATAAAGCTCCATATTTTTGTTCACGAACGCAGGGATGAAATGCACCTCCGGCTCGACGTTCAGCTCGACACCGTCCCTGAAGATGATCCCGTTCAATTGAAATGACCCCGCAAGATCGTCGTTAACGTTCAGCGTAACTATGCCGCCCACATCGCCGGCAAGCCCTCCGCCGACGCTCTTTGAGTAGTAAAGCGCGGCCCCTCCGAGGGCGATCAGGCCGACCGGCCCCCATTTTCCGACGGAGTATTTTTCATCGAACCTGAACTTCATGATATTGTTCGTGTAAAGATAAAAACTGTTATATCCGGTGTAGGATATCTCCAGCGCCCATTTGTCGTTCTGCTTCTGGTTATAAACAAGCCCCGAGGACAGGCCGTTGGACGAGTCCATCTGGCTCAAAAGAAAATAACTGATCGTTCTCGGGACCTTCAGCATGCCGATATCGGAATAAGCAAAAGCGGAAGAGGTCAGAATGAACGCGCAAACAAGCAAAGCCGTAAATATTCGCATAATACCTCCTGTAAAAATGAGTTATGCAAATATTATATATCCGGGAAAATTATTGTCAAGATTTTTTCATCCAAATGAAAGGGTCACTCATACCTCAGCGCGACTATCGGCAGGAGCTTTGCCGCCCGCCACGCGGGCCAGAGACTGAAGATGAGCCCCGTGAGCACCGAAAAAATGATCGCGAGAAGTATCGAGTCCATTGAAATGAACGTGGTCCATCCCGCAAGCGCGGATATCGTCCAGGAAACGCCGGAGCCGAAAAGGATCCCGATGATGCCTCCGAAAACGCATATCATCACGCCTTCGGTAAGGAACTGGAGAAGTATGTCGGAGTTCTCTGCGCCAAGCGATTTTCGAAGGCCGATCTCCCTGATCCGCTCCATTACCATAACGAGCATTATGTTCATGATGCCGATGCCGCCCACAAGAAGACTGACAGCTGCGATCGCACCCAGCAGTATGGAGAACGTGCGGATCATGTCTGTTGCGGCTTTTTGTATATCAGCCATATTCCTTATGTCGATCTTGTCGGTCTCATCCTCCGGAAGCCTGTGAAGTTTTGTAAGAACTGACGGGATCTCATCGAGCAGATAGGGCATGGCAGAATCATCGACAGCCTGGACGTCAAAATTGTTTATGTAATCGGTTCCCACCAGACGGTACATTGCTGTTGTCACGGGTATTATTATCTGGTCATCCTGGTTCCTGAAGCCGGAAACACCTTTTTCAGGAAGAAGACCGATAACGTTGAAGCTGATCCTGTTTATCCTGATCTGTTTGTTCAGCGGGCTGTCCCCCCCGAAAAGCTGCTGGGCAACCGTCACGCCTATTATGGCCACTTTTGACCTTGCTGCGGTTTCTGCCTCGGTGAAAAATCTCCCGGACTGAGGCGCAGAATCCCTTACTTTCATGTAATCGGTGCTTGTGCCCAAAATGGAGGTGTTCCAGTTCTTGTTCTGATAGACCGCCTGTGCCCTGCTGTTGACATACGGCACGACCTTATTGACCCCGTCGATCTTTTTGAGAGCTTCAAGGTCGGCAAAGGTGAACCTCGTTGTCGAATCCGTTCCGAAAGATATGCCTCTTGAAACATTGGAGGCCCTTACCATAAGAAGGTTTGTGCCGAGAGAAGCAAGGCTTTTCTGTACTTCCCTCTGCGCTCCGGTCCCGATCGCAAGCATTGCTATCACCGCGGCGACGCCGATCATCACTCCCAGTATCGACAAAAACGATCTTAACTTATTCGACATTATCGTTGTAAGAGATTCTAATATGTAGTTCTTGAGCTCGGCAGGGGACAGGATCCTTCTTCCTGACATTTTAATTGAGGCGATCTTCAGCTGTTCCCGTATCCTGTCGGACGGTTTTTTTTCGTCAGCGATTATACTGCCGTCGTGAAGCCTTAAGACCCGGCTGGCGACCTCAGCAAGCTCGCTTGAATGGGTCACCATGATGATAGTGTTGCCTTCGGCGTTCAGTTCTTTCAGAAGCGAGATTATCTCGGCCGTGGATTTAGAATCCAGGTTTCCTGTGGGCTCATCCGCAAGGATCACAAGAGGCCTGTTAGAAAGTGCCCGGGCAACCGCCACCCTTTGCTGCTGTCCTCCGGAGAGCTGGTTGGGCCTGTGCTTGAGACGGTCATCAAGCCCCACCTTTTTCAGGATGCCAAGAAGCCTTTCCCTGTCTTCTCTCTTCACAGAACTAGAATAAATGAAAGGCAGCGAGGCGTTATCCACTATGTTGAACCTGGGCAGGAGATTGAACATCTGAAAGATGAAACCGAAGAACCTGTTGCGCAGCCTTGCATATTCATTGTCCGAGAGCTTTGAGATGTCCTGGTCAAGAAGCAAATATTTTCCGTTGTCAGCCTTGTCAAGAAGACCCAGGATGCCCAGAAGAGTGGATTTGCCTGAGCCTGAAGGCCCCATTATCGCGACAAATTCTCCCTGCTCGATCTTTAACGATACTTTGTTCAGGGCGGCGACGGCCTGTTCATCGCCGATCCGGTATATTTTTTCAATATCCTTGAGCTCTATAAGGGACATTATCTTCTGCCGCCTCCGAAGATGCGTGGCTGGCCGGGCCTGCCGCCGTGATTTCCGCTCTGAATATCCTGCACCATCTTTGATGTCGGAATAATGACCTCCTGGCCTTCGGAAAGCCCTGATTCTATCTCGATGTTCTCATTATTCTCCAGGGCGGTCTTGACCTGTGTGGTGTCATATCCTTTCGGGTCTTTTGTTTTTAGAAATACGACCGAACTGCCTTTCAGTTTTCTGACAGCGTTGACCGGAAGGACAAGGATGTTCTCTTTGGCGTTCTGAAAAAAGTTCACTGTCGCGCTCATTCCGGAGCGGAAGTACGGCGGGACGGACACAGGGGTCACGTCGACATTATAGACCGTGACATTGTTCACCGTCTGTGATTCATACGCAATATGCTCCACCGCACCCGGGATCTTTTTATCGGGATAGGCGTCAAGAACGATGATCGTCTTTTGTCCAAGGCCGATCTTGCCTATGTCGGTCTCATCAACCTGGGCTTTTACTATGAGCTTGTCGGCCATTACAAGAACGGGTGTCTGAGTATCGATCGTCTGACCCGGCTGGGTGTCGCGCTTGATTATGAACCCGTCAAGAGGCGCAGTGACAGGAGAGGGCTTGTAGGCGTCTTCCCAGAATTTTACTTCTTCCGGACCTTTTGCCCTGGCAGCGTCCAGAAGGGCCGCGCGGTCGGAGCTGCTGATGAGCGCGAGTATCTGTCCTTTGCGCACGCGGTCGCCTTCATTCACGTTTATGACCTCGATCCTTCCGGTCACAACAGGTTTTATCTCCACCCTGTTGCGCGGCATCACCTCTCCCACACTTGGGATGCTGGCGGAAATGCTTCCTCTTGCGACCTTGACTATCTCCAAAGGGTTTTCTTTTTTTCCCGAGCAGGATGCCAGAACAAATGTCGCCAGAATCAAGGAAATCAGCAAAAATAATCTGAAAGGAACCTGCGAATAAACTTCGCGGTTCCTTTCTTCGTCCGAAATATCGGAACCGAAACGTTCAGTCTCAGGTTCCGATAAAAACAGGCCGGTCATTTTCTTTTTCATTTTATTAAACCTCCGAATGAATTGTAATAAGCGGCTTCGGCGATCAGAAGAGCTTTTTTGCTGTTAAGCGCGTTGATCTGATATTGGACAGCATCATTAACTATCCTGTTCCAGGCGTCGAACGTCATAAGGCCGTTAAGGTATTTTGCCTGGGTTATCTTGCCTCTCTCAAGGCCGGCCGAAGCGGTGAAGACGTCCGCCGAATGTTTTTCGATGCCGTCGTTCAAGGCAAGAGCCGTCTGTTCGATCGTGTAGCGCAGGTTCTTCTTTGTGTTTTCAAAATCCTGAAGCGCCTTGTTGTAATTCACGTTGTTGATAAAATAATCGGCGATGTTGCTGCCGCCCGGGAAGACGGGGTAGGACATGTTGAGGGCGACCGTGCTTGAGTCGGTCTGCGGAGGCCATGTATTCCCGCTCTTGGACAGGCTGCCCGAAACGCTGACCGAAGGAAGGAACTCGCTCAGAGTGTTCCTTCTTGCGATGTCAGAGATCTCAAGGGCGTATTTGGCTATCCTGTAGCCGACAGAGGTCTCTGTAAGGTATGAATAATCGACACCCGAAAGGCTTTTCGGCAGGGGAAGGTCCTCGACGGTCGCGATATCGGTCCCCACGATCTGCGAAAGCCTGAGCCTTGCCAGCTCCACGCTCCTTTTGGCGCTGTCAAGTTGGAAGACCGACTGGCCTTCATCGGCCTTTGTCATCAGATAATTGCCCTTGTCCTCGATCCCGCTGTTATAGCGCAGGCCGATCATTCGGGTGTTGGACTTCCTTCTTTGGACAATCTGCTTTTGCAGCTCGACGTTCTCCTGCGCCACCAGAAGGCTTATATATGCGGACCGCATGTCATAGTAGACCTTTGAGCGGGTATTATCGAGGTTTGCCTTGTCCTGCTGCCACTGCGCGTAGGCGGTCTGGAGCGAGAACAGGTTGGCAAACCCAGTGAACAGCGACTGGGAAGCGGAAACTCCGTATGAAAAAGACCTCGTAAGGGTCGCAGTTGAAGGATTATTTGTCTTTGAGCCTCCAAGGCTCAGTGAGATCTGGGGGAAGAAGGCAGTCATAGCCCTGTTGTAAGACCAGTAAGACGATTCCTCCTGCTTTTTGGCGCTGATTATCTGGTTGTTGTTCTTTTCGGCAAGGGCTGTTGCTTCGGTCCAGGAAAGGGCGCAAAGAGGGGCGGACAAGGTCAACGAAATAAGAGGCAAAGCAATAATAATTAATGCGTTGCGGATCCTTGTTGTCTGATCAAAAGAAAATATTTTGATCATTGGATCAAGGTGTTGAAGTAAGCGTGAAGGTCGCGGTTGTTGATGATGAGCCGTTGCTGACGGTGCAGGTTATCGTGAAGGGCGTATGCACGGCAACGACTCCGACAGGAGAAGTCCAGGTTGTGCTGGCGTTATTGACAAAAGTGAATGAGCCTGTTGAAGGGCTGGCGGTCCAG
>Ga0172375_10012505_pt1 | contig 10632 bp, 10 predicted proteins | sample LakKiv1m_FD_114537 | JGI IMG/M metagenome (GOLD analysis project Ga0172375, IMG submission 114537) | Freshwater microbial communities from Kabuno Bay, South-Kivu, Congo - kab_092012_11.1m | ecosystem: Environmental > Aquatic > Freshwater > Lake | place: Democratic Republic of the Congo...
AAAGATCTCGACCTCAAAATCTGAACTTCAGAAATAGCAGAATATATCAAAAACATTTAACAATCTCTTCTATCGATGTTCAAAAACTTCTTCTCTTATAAAGCAAATATCTCCAAGATGTATATCATCTCTTGATTGCAGATGGCACTTTTTGTTGTCCCGATTATCGTTTTGTATTTCCAACAGAACGGATTGACGATGCAACAGATTATGATTTTGCAGGCGATTTTTTCTATCGCCATAGTGGTATTGGAAATCCCCTCATGATATGTAGCTGATGTTTTAGGCAGAAAACAAGCAATAATTATCTGATGTATTTTTTCTTTTGTGGGCGCTTTATTTTATATCTTCATGCATAGTTTTTGGTGATTCGTGATAGTAGAGATTGCGTGGGGAATAGGGACAAGTTTTATTTCATGAGCAGATTCAGCTTTAACTTATGATACCTTACTCCATCTCAAAAAAGAAGATCAATACAAAAAAACACAAGGGAGAATGAGCTCTATAGGTAGCTTTTCAGAGAGCATAGCAAGTTTTTCGCCTGATTTTTATTTGTGGTAAGTATAAAATTACCATTCATTTTGCAAGCAACAGCATATGGCGTATCAATTATTATTGCATTGACTTTGCTCGAACCGCCGATGCACGACAAATTGTCTAGCAAGGAAAATGCGCGAAAAAACATCCTTAAAATTGCGAAATTTTCACTTCATGACCATGGGGAGATTAAACGATTATTATTGTACTCAGGGCTGATCTCTGCGCTTACTTTAACGATGGTACGATTTATCCAACCTTTTTTTAAGACTGTTGGGGTTCCTCTCGTCTTATTTGGTGTGTTATGGTCATTGCTCAATCTTTCTGTTGCGCTCTTCTATCTCTTTGCACATAAATATGAGTACAAGGTAGGAAGAAAAAAATCGCTCATTTCTTTGATAGTATTGTGAGTATTAGGGTATCTCCTTCTTTGAACATTCCAGAGCTTACGAGCTATCCCATGTATGTTATTATTCTATTTCGTGAGAGGAATCAATGGTCCCGTCATCTCAGACTACGTCAACAAAATTATCCCATCAAATATTAGAGCTACTGTGCTTTCCATGAGATCATTGGTTGGTAGATTGTTATTTGCTCTCATAGGTCCATGGATTGGAGTGATTTCCGATGTATATAGTATTGGTACGGCATTGTTGCTTTCAGCATTGATTTTTGGTGTGTTTGGTACGATTTCTTTACTGTTCCTTCATAAGAATAAAGCACTATAATTTTTCTCATTTTACTTGATAATAAACAGGATTTGGCTAAAAAAAGAGCGCTTTATTTTTCGTAAATCAAAAATATGCTAAAAGATGCAATATTATCAGGACAACTCAAGGAGCATGTAGGTGAAAAAGTCACTGTTCGCGGACGGCTTCATACACTTCGTGCAGTTTCTGCAAATCTCGCTTTTCTTATCGTAAGAGATAGACAAGGACTTATGCAGGTAGTGATCGAAGACCCAGAAGAAATTAAAAAATTAGACGGATGTTTACTCGGCACTATTCTTACCGCTACAGGAACTGTCGCTCAGATGGCAAAAGGGAAATTCCTTTTTGAAATCCAAAAAGGAAGTGTGGATGTGCTCAGAAAAATCACCCATCCAAGCCCGATAGATATCTCCAAAGACGTCATCAACGCTGACGGCGAAACTATCCATGACAATAAGGTCGTTGTTCTCAGGCATCCGAGATATCAGAAGATTTTCAAAGTCGCTGCTATTGCGGAAAAGAATATGAGAAAATTCTTCGACGAAAATGATTTCACGCAGATCAATTCACCAAAACTTATCTGATTTCCTACCGAAGGTGGAGCAGAAGTTTTTGAAGTCCAGTATTTCGATCGCAAAGTATATCTCGCTCAAAGTCCACAATTCTACAAACAGATGATGGTGCCGGTCTTCGAGAGAGTCTACGAAATCGGTAGAGCATACAGAGCAGAAAAAAGTAATACGAGCAGACATATGTCAGAGATTCTTATGCTGGATATGGAGATGTGATTCATCGATAGCTTCGAAGATATCGTCGATATGTGTGATAGATTTGTAAAATCTACCATCGAAGGCACACGAGCCGAAGGCGGAGAATTGTTGACGGCTTTGTGAACGACCAAACCGTTGATGGCAGACAAGACGCCTCGCATCACGCTCAAAGAATTACATGAACTCATGCTCAAAGAAACAGGTGAAGATTTTACCAAGCTTCCTGATCTTACAGGAGCGGAAGAGAAATTTATCTGCGAATATAGCGCCAAACATCGAGGGTCAGATTTAGTCTTTGTGACAGAATTCCCACGGCATGACGCCAAGTTCTACCACCACCAAAACGAAAAAAATCCTGAAGTGACTGATAGGGCGGACTTGCTCTTCAGAGGAGTAGAGATTATCACGCTTACTCAACGCGAAGTCAATTACGATAAGATGGTAGCACAGATAGCGGCACAAGGCCTAGATCCGGAAAATCCAGGGTTGAAGCATTATCTTGATGCTTTCAAATACGGCATGCCTGACGAAGGTGGATTTGGATTTGGAGTTGCGAGATTTGTCCAGAAATTGATCGGGCTAGAAAATGTAAAAGATGCAGAATTATTCCCAAGAGACGTAAATAGAGTTACTCCATAAGATTTAGATTGTACGATGAAAAATGTCAGAATTATTCGGCGATAAATATCGCATATCATCTACAAGATTACCCAATAGAAATTATTCGGAACCAGGATATTATTTTGTTACGATATGTACCAAAGAAAGGTTCCCTCGATTCGGTGATATACAGGATGGGAAGATGATATTAAATGACAATGGAAAGATTGTACAAGAAACATGGTTAACCATCACGAAACATTTTAACAACGTGAGATTGGATGAATTTGTGGTGATGCCGGATCACGTTCATGGGATATTGTTTTTAAAAAATGTGGACCAATGATGTGTAGAGACGACCTACAGGGCGTCTCGTGAACGTGTTCCCAAAAATATCGACGACAATGGAAATGAGACGTCCCATGGGACGTCTCTACGCCCAAAATACCTTAAAAATTCATTGTCGTCAATCATCAATCAATACAAATGAACAGTCACCAGAAAAATCAATAAACAAATCGCAGATAAATTTGCACGGCAATCCAGATTTTACGAAAGCGTTGTCCGTGATGAGAAACAATTATTCTTCGCACAAGAATACATAAAGAAAAATCCATTCAATCGATGAAAAAAGGAAAAATCTCAATTCATGCCTTCTTAGCTCAGCCGGTAGAGCGACGGTATCGTAAACCGTAGGTCACCAGTTCGAATCTGGTAGGAGGCTAATGTAAATTTTAATTTGTAAAATATTTACTATGAAACTCATCAATCCTGAAGACAAAGAACGAAAAGAAAATCCATGATATAGCAAGAAAGTGTTGCTAGATGAAAACGAATTAGAAAATAAATGAAGCTTCGTACAACAGATAAAAATCAAGGCAGGAGAAACTGCAGAATCACATCATCATAAAATTCAAAGAGAAATTTTTATTTTGTTGAATGAGGATGGATACTGGATCGTCAATGGGGAAGAAATTCATCCCAAGGCAGGAGAAATTCTAGTTATTGAGCCGAATGATTCTCATACGGTCATCGCAAGCAAAACGAAAGATTACATCTATACCGCAGTAAAAATTAATTATGATAAGGACGATCTTTATCGAGATAAATAATTTCCATCATAGGAAATAATCCTTTATCTCCTCATCTCATTTATTATGAAAAAACACATCCAAAAACATGGCTCCAACGGAGCGATCTATGGTCTAGGTATGATCGGCGCAGCTATCTATTCCATCTCCGTAGCGACGAGTTTTCGAGCAGGCGTATTAGGATTTCTCAAAGCATTAGTCCGGCCGGTCTTTTTGGTACACGGTCTTCTCAAACACATCTGAATGTAAAAAAAGAGGGGCCATATGGTTCCTCTTTGCATGATAATAATACGTTAATTTTTACCGAACAATTTCGGCATTTTTTCTCGTTCATCCCTGATTTCTATGAGTCTCACATCCTTTTTGAAACGATGCTTGAATCGGACGAGTAGATTTGTCAGTATGTCCCCACGGACGGTACGCAGGTCTCCATCAGCCTTATAGATATGTCCGATATGTTTCCGGAAATCTATAAGCAGAAGAAGGGTGATTTTTGGTTCTGGATACTTGGCGTTGATGCATTCCTTGATCATACGGTAACCATCAGCATCAGTCACGTACATGTTTTCACTACTTACACCGATGAGATTTTTCATCGGGCAGGTGGATTTCTCCAATATGGGACAGACGATATTTGAAGCACATTCATGACAGGCAGGGATGTGACCCATCTTCTTCAGTGCGTTCTCTTCTGCAATCATCTTGATCACCAAAACGAATCGTTTGAATTCTTCCATAGTTTCTTTTTATTATTGTTTCTGTATCAGAACAGATACATATTGCCAGCAGAAAGTCAATAGAAGTGAGATTTGGCCTTCTCTCCAATATTCCCTAGCAATCCATCAGGAAATCATTATAAGTCAATCAGTCCAAAGTTGTTAAAGTAGTAATAAGTAAAACTTATCTCACGGAAACAATTTTCGACTCCGTTCAGAAAGAGAAAGGTTTTATGTGTTTACTATTTTTTTAAATGACAGAATTATTACCCGCGTTCAAGGCGCTGTGAATTTCAGACAAGACGCTCCAAGCCCTCGCCAAGAAGGGATTTGAAGAACCATCGCCCATCCAGGCTCAGGTTATCCCTTTACTTCTAGCTAACCAGAAAGATATCATCTGACAGGCAGAGACCGGTACCGGTAAGACTGCAGCTTTTGGTATCCCTTTGGTCGAAAAGCTCAAACCAGCCTGAAACGTCCAGGCGCTCATCCTCGTGCCTACGCGTGAACTCGCGATCCAGGTTGCTGAAGAGATCAATTCTCTCCAATACGAAAAAAGACTCAATATCGTTTCTATCTATGGAGGACAATCCTACGAGATTCAATTGAGAGCGCTCAAGAAAGGAGCAGACATCGTCGTCGGGACTCCGGGAAGAGTGATCGATCATATCAATCGCAAAACCCTGAAACTCGACAAGATAAGCAACTTCATCCTTGATGAGGCTGATGAGATGCTCAACATGGGATTTATCGATGATATCAAAGAGATCTTTCAACATACGCCGTCTTCCAAGAGAGTCTTGTTGTTTTCTGCGACTATGCCGAAGGAGATTTTGTCGGTAGCCAAAAAATATATGGGCGAATATGACCTCATAGCAATTCAGAAAAAGCAGATGACAACTACGCAAACTGATCAGATCTATTTCGAGGTGTCATCCAGAGATAAGTTTGAAGCCCTTTGTAGGATCATCGATATCGAAGCTGATTTTTATGGCATCGTTTTCTGCAAGACCAAGGTCGATGTGGATTTTGTCTCCAATAAACTCATGGAGAGAGGCTACACTGCACAGGCATTGCACGGCGATATCCAGCAGAAACAGAGAGAGAAGATCCTTTCCCAATTCAAGAAAAAGACCGTCACCATATTAGTCGCGACGGACGTCGCAGCGAGAGGTATCGACGTCAATGACGTCACTCACGTCATCAATCATTCCCTCCCTCAGGATCCGGAGAGCTATGTGCATAGAGTGGGAAGGACCGGTAGAGCAGGCAAGACCTGAACTGCGATCACCTTCGTCACGCCTGATGAATATCAGAGACTCGTCTACTTCCAGAGATTTACCAAAACCGATATCAAGAGAGGAGAGATCCCTCAGGTCGATAACATCATCGGCACCAAGAAAAAGAAATTCAAAGAGAATATCGCTGGCATCATCGGAGGCGGGCAATACAAGAAATACAAGGAATTCGCCAGCGGATTGTTGGAGGATTTCGACGCCGAAGATGTCGTGGCAGCCTTGATCAAGATGGCATACTCAGATGAATTCGACGAAGACATCTATCATGATATCCAGAAAGTGAACATCGATAAGACAGGCAAAAGCAGACTCTTTTTCGCAGTCGGAAAGAAACAAGGATACACTCCGCGCTCTTTGGTGGAATTCATCACCAAGGAAACTGATGTCCCATCGAGCGAGATGTCGGAAGTCAGCGTGTTGGAGGAATTCTCATTCGTCACGGTTCCGTTCGTGGAAGCAGAAGTCATTATGCAATTGTTTGAACGCAAGAGACAGCATGGAGGCAGATCTATCGTAAGCAAAGCCAAGACGAGAGAGGAAGTAGCTTCAAGAAGAGGAGATTCAGGTTCTCGTTCTTCGTATGGTTCAAGTCGCGGTGGATATAGTTCTCGTGGATGATACGAAAAGAAACCATATGGCGATAGAGGAAGTTATGGTAGATCGTGATCTTCATCGTATGGAGATAGAAAACCATATGGCGACAGCCATGGTCCCGCAAAGCGGGGAAAACCATATTCTTTATCTTCAAGATCATCATATGGAGAGAGGAGAAATTCTTCATCTGGCTACAGCGCCGGTAGATGAAGTTCAAATCCCAAATCATGATATTCAGCCAGGAAAGAACATAATCCATTTTAAATAGTTAATTTTTGCTATTGAAGCAATATATTTTTCAAAAAAATAACCAAAATAAAAAGAAATGCCTATGGAAAACAATTACGAAATCTTAAAGAAAAAGTACCCTCATCTGTTCGATGCTTTTTTAAAAAGCATGGGACTGACTCCGCCGCTTGACGAACTTTCTTTGTATGTAAAGGAAGAGGATTTGCCCTTGGTTCGCGAGTATCAGAAAGCAAAGGCTGAGCAAGAAGCAAGATGCGCGAGCAGAATCGCAAAAAAGCACAGTACTACTATCACCACCAATTCGGATTTTCGCAAAAATTTTTTCGGGCAGCAGTTTGCTCTCCAATAAAATCGATCGCGGTAATCAGACTATAAAATCTGCCATGTTTACGTGGTGGATTTTTTTATTTTCCTTGTAAAAATAGGCTGAAACAGTAAATTACATTACTATTTACAAATAGTCATTCAACACGGCATATGGGAAATAAAAAACGAAACCCCATCCCATACATCAAAGAGGCATTTATCACGAGCCAACGGAGCGGCAGGACCATAGCAATCTCTGCTCTGATTTTGATATTGCTGAAGCAGATCGTAGTGTATGATATCTATGGAAGCCAGCTCCAATGACCTACTTTATTTCACACGATATTCCATTTTCTGGGATTCGTGGCCAGTGATTTCATCGTATTTGGCATCATCCTGTTTTTCGTTTTCGTCAACCTGGCTTTCAAGATCAGGCGGCTCAAGATTGTCTCCAATATCATCAATCTCATCCTCTTGGTATTCTTTCTCATCGATGTCATCACTATCTATTATTTCCAGAGCAGACTCTCTATCTTTGAGTTATCCGGCTTTATGACCGTGTCCAACGGAGGGAGTTTTCTCTTGTATATCATAGCAGTTGTGGGGGCGTTCCTCATATCGGTGACGGCGATTTTTGTATTCGTACAGAGACATTTCAAGCGGACCAAGAATAGGGACAAACAGATGGTCATCGCAGTCCGGTTTTTCGTCTTTTCTCTCTTCTTCAGTTTCATCAATTTTGTCTCGCAAAAAAATAAAGACCTCCAGGAAAATATTCTTTCACTCAATATCGAAGCTATCGATAACAGGATAGACGGCAACAAAGACTATCTTTCTCTCAATGATCCTTTTGCAAAAACATACGAAGAGTATTTCACCCCTATCCAAGGGCAAAACAAGAAGCTGAATGTAATCCTGATATTCGCAGAATCCTTCTCTACTGTAGATTCCAAGAGGGTGTGAGGCATGTATGACAGCTATCCTTTGTTTGATAAGATACAAGCCGACGGCATTACATTCAAAAACTTCATGGCCAATGGTTGTACCTCAGAGACTGCGCACATCGCATTGCTCCAGTGAGTAGAACCACGACAAAACCCAACAGAAAAGTCCCAAGATTCGTATTACAATTACGCGAGTTACACGGAGGCTCTGCCTGCCTTCTTCAATGGCTTATGATATGACACGACTTTCTTGAGTACGGTAACACTAGATTTTCTCGGTCAGAGAGATTTCGTCAGGAAGTTGGAGTTCCAGCATATCATAGGAGAGGAGGCATTCAAAAACGAGAGGAAATACGTTTTCGATGCAGCACCGGACAATGTGCTCTATAGCAAGGCATTGCAGGTGATTGCTTCATGAGATCAGAAGAAACCGTTTTTTCTCGCTATGCAGACGGTGTCATCTCATAGGCCTTACAATACGCCATACGGTAAATCCCAGGAAGATATGTTTACCTATGTAGATAGGAATATGTATGCCTTCTATCTCAAGCTCAAAGCATCCTGATTCTTCAAGAACGGTATCCTCGTGGTCGTTGGTGATCACAGGAAAATGGAAGCTATCCCGACAGATGAATTCAAAAAATATGGCATGACTTCTCACTCCAGAGCTTTGGCCACCATCGTGGGATCGGGTATCAAGGCTGATCAGCGAGACGACGCTATCATCCAACACACTGACATCTTCTATTCGCTCAAATATCTCTTCGGTTCGTGAAAAGTCCTGGTGCAGAAAGATTTCAATAATGTCTTCAATCCCTCACAGGAAGATAGGAATCGGTGAGTGCGCTATTGTCGCTTCTCAGAAAAAAATTATGCTGTGATAGAAGATAATGGTACAGCCCATACCTTGCGCCAAGGCAAGGATACGTACATCCAAGACTACATCACCGCCTTCAAGAGATTTGAATATCAGAAGCTCATAGGCACAGGATATGATTCGCTCTATTTCAACAATTTCATCACGGGAACCGGAAAGAGCTACGATTTTACCATCATCGCTCACAGAGGGGATCCATCGGAAGCGAACGATAATTCGCTCAAATGATTCAAACTCGCGAAAGAGAATGCTTCGGACGGGGTAGAATTCGATGTCTCATATACCAAAGACGGATACAATGTCATCTATCACGGACCTTCGCTCAACAATACCGCCTGTGGCAAGAAAAAATATGTCTACGACTATACGCTCAAGGATCTCCAACAGAAATGCAAGCTCAAAGACGGAGAGACAATCATGACGCTAGAAGAGATGCTGGATCAGACGCAATGACGATTTGGCACCTACTTTGTAGAGATCAAAGTGCATCAACCGAGCAGAGCAGAGGAGCAGGCCTTGGACGCCATAAATATCGTGACGAGACATGGATTGCAGGATAAGGTTGTTTTTATCAGCTATGACAAGACGGCAAATTATATCATCTGATCCTACAAGTGAATCAATGCATGACGGGACACGATGTCTACAGGAAGCATTCATCTCGTCTGAAATTTTCCTCATCAATACTTCCTCGTACCGCAAAGCATCGTCAGCGATGAGCTGGTCAAGACTGTAGAGATGCTCAACAAAAAATTAGTGGTCTATACCGTCGATATCGAGGCCGATTTCAATCGCCTCTATGATATGGGAGTGAGAGCGATCATGACCGATGATGTGCCTCTGATCAAGGATGCACTCAAGAGATATAGTGTACCGACTCCGGTGACTGATCTCCTTGAAAAATCCAAATAAATAGATACTACTAGCTTGCTTTTACTTTTTTATCTATCATCACTATGACAACTCAGAAAAAAATATTAAAATGATTGATTATATTTATCCTGGCGGCATTCTTGCTTTCCACAGCGCTCACGTCGATCATGTATTTGTGAGGTAATAAGAACGCAGACACGGCGACTGGTGAAAACCTTACAGGCATCGTCGATACTACAGGGGCCATCGAAGATACGGGAGTAGTAGTCACCTGAGACGTCAAATAGTTTATTCGATTATTCCATATCGATGAAGATAGTGGTAGATCATAACCAGAGATTCGCAAAGATGCGCGCGCATACAGCGACGCATTTGCTCCACGCAGAGCTTGCAAAGATTTTTCCTGCAACCAGACAGGCAGGATCTATGGTCGATAGTGATACACTGAGATTTGATTTCAATGCAGACAGATTACTGACTTCTGCAGAGATTTCTGCTATAGAAAAACATATCAACCAGATCATCTACGACGCATTGCCCGTCGTCACGACCGAAAGCACCATGGCTGAAGCGAGCAAACTATGAGCGAAAGCATTCTTCGAAGACAAATATGGAGACGTAGTAAGAGTCGTTCAGATCCAAAACGTTTCCGTCGAACTCTGTTGATGAACTCACGTAGAAAATACCAAGGATATCGGTTGCTTCGCAATTGTAGCCCAAGAAGCTGTCGCTTCTTGAGTGAAAAGGATTTCGGCCGTTACCGGACCGAAAGTTTCGGAACGCATGCAAGAGATCCAATCCATCCTTGATACGACGGTTGAAAAATTATGAATCAAAACACATACCCAGCTCGCTGACAAATTAGATAAAACATTGAAGGAATATGATGAGATGAAATCAAAATTGGAAAGCATGGAAGCACAAATCATCATCCAAGAATTGCAGAACTTCAAGAGTCCAAAGCATGAAGTCTTCAATAAAGTCATCAACGTTTCATCCAATGAGATTTTGAAAAGTATAGATTTCAAGAATATCGTCTATCATGCAAAATCTGTTTTCGATAAACA
>Ga0172375_10012506_pt1 | contig 10631 bp, 10 predicted proteins | sample LakKiv1m_FD_114537 | JGI IMG/M metagenome (GOLD analysis project Ga0172375, IMG submission 114537) | Freshwater microbial communities from Kabuno Bay, South-Kivu, Congo - kab_092012_11.1m | ecosystem: Environmental > Aquatic > Freshwater > Lake | place: Democratic Republic of the Congo...
CAACCCTAGAAGCAAGGCTGCCAGAAAAATGAGCGGGAAGTTCCCCAGGATCGGCTGAAGGTAAGCGGTATAGACAGTCAGGACAAAAAAAATAGCTTTAGGATTTAGAAATTGAAGTAAAAAACCATCCTTCATGCCCATGGGGGTTGACCCAGAAGGGTCAGTGCAAAATTCTGACTTAAACGTGATGATTGCCAGCCAAACAATGTAAGCCCCGCCAATATACCTGAGAATGGTCTCAAATCCCGGAAAAAGGCTGAAAAGTGTTGTGGAAATTAAGCCGCTGATCATTGACTGAACAAACATCCCGAAAACAATTCCGCCAATGTATGCTAAAGAACGTTTATAGCCATACTGAACTCCCATGGACATGCAGGAAATATTATTCGGTCCAGGCGTCAAGGTGGTAATCAATAAGAAGGTCAGAAACGGGATCCAGTTTATGGCAAACATATATCTAGTATGGATAAAGTGAACAATCCGTAAATCTTATGAATTATTTGTATTAAAGGTGGAGCAGTTGCTTTATCCCGGATAACTCAAGGGCTGTATAGACCAGCAGAAGCGCAAGCACCGAATTGATCACTCTCAGAAAAACAGGGTTTTTCAAATTCTGGAACAAGATCGATCCTGCCATGGTCCAAATCGATGTAAAGGTAAACGACAGGCAGGCAATTATGGCAGCAGATAAAACCAGCCATACATAATTGCTGGTGATCGATGCCAAAAATGAAGAATAAAGTGTCAAGCCAATAACCATTACTTTTGGATTAAGGAACTGGAGGAAAAGCCCCTTTGAAAAACTTAGCAAAGGTTGTTCAGCGAGATCATTTGCCAGGGATGAACGCAGAATTCCGATTGCCATCCATAGGATATACAACGCGCCAAGAATACGGACGATCCCTTCAAAGTCAGGAATATATTTTAGAAGCATACCTGACAGCAAGCCACTGAGCAACATGATGCAGAAAAAACCCGCAGCAACTCCCATTACATATTTATACGACTTGCGATATCCATGCAGAATGCCCATCGATGCGCCGGTAATATTGTTGGGGCCGGGTGTGATCATTGATGTGAACAAAAATATTGCCAAAGGTAGAAAAGCGTTCCCTGAACCAGGCATAAATAGTTATTTCCTTTAAATTACAAATCGATTGATACCATGAATGATCCCGGGAAAGTTTTTTGCCTGCTCAATATGATCATTGTTCGATGCAGCCGGGCATATTTTCTTCTATCGGGAAATATTCCATTTTATCTTCGCGATAGGAGTAATACGAATTGTCCGGAAGCAAACCGAGGCCTGCAGAAAAATATTTATCAAGTACAACCCTGAAGATATTGATGGGTGTCATGGTCGGATACAACTTTGAATAATCCTTGTCAGGAAAATAGATCGCAATCAGATTTGCCAGGCGCCCATTCAGGATCTCGTTTTCCAGCAGGCCATGGTCTGAATGAATGATGATGATGGCATTTTTGTCGACCTTCCTGATCTCATTGACCAGTCGGATCATCCTTCGATTGAGGTATTCAACCTGCTTGATATTTCCCAGCCGGTCGTACTCTTTGTTGATCGCCGAAAAATACTTATCCCGGTAATATGCATCTTCTTCAATAAAAGCGCCATCAGGCTCAAAGACAAAAGGCCCATGTGGTTTTTCAACATGACCGAAAACGTATTTTGGTGAAACTAAGGAAACGGACTCATCGATGCTGTCCAGGATGTATTTTTGCTGAAGGTAATGGTCCTTTACAGCACTTGAACTCAGTGTAGTAACACCCTGTTCAAAAGGCTGGCTGAAATCCTTGGCGATCTTCAAAGCGGAGTTGTCAATATAAACTGATTCGATCGGAAAAAGATAAGGATTAAGGATGGGATCGATCTTGAATTTATAAAAAACATCCGCATCGGAATAATCCCAATGGACATTATCAAAGGCTACGATCTGGTAACCCAGGTCGCTCAGCCTGGCTCTAACCTGACTGTGTACCAGGGCATCCTTAAGCGCTGGCTCGGTCAGTGTTTCGGGCGTCATAAAATCCTGCACATAGGTCATGTTCATGGTCGAAGAAATAGAAAGGAAAGTATGCGCATAATTACTGCGGCTGCACCCGGCAATATAAAAATCCGAATCTTTCAGAAACTGGATGAATTTGGAATTGTCATAATCATAGGAGGACTTTAAAAAATCCTGCCGCTGGTATGAATCCAGGATGATATGGTAAATATCCGGCAGATCGCCTTGACCTGCGGATGCCTGGGAGTCAATTTTTTCATAAGCAGCCTGCGCATTGGTGATCTTGTTATTCTTGATTGTAAACAGGACAATTTGAACAACAGGCATCAAAACCAGATAAAAAGAAAAAAGATTTACCAACAAAGTGATCTCTGGCAGATGGCGAAATTTTTTTATGACCAGCCATGAGAAAACAGCCAGGAGTGCCAAAACCATAAAAACAACGACTCGGTGATGCCCAAGGGCGCCGCCAAAAACCGTTGGATTTTTCAGAAAAGAATAAAGTGAACCATAGACGGAAAAGAAAAAGACAAATAATGACGTCAGCAGTCCGGATTTTCGCCAGTCACGGATCACTAAATTCACCAAAAAAAGCATAAGCAGTGAAGCAAGCGCAAGAGCAAGAAGTAAGCGATAGGTCGTCACTGGTTTGATCTCTCCCAAATTGGAAGCAAAAAGCGCCAGTGGAATATAGATCGCAAGCAGCAATGTGTGGAATGGAAATTTCTTAAACATTGTAATTTGTTTAGACTCCTTAATGAATCAACGATGAAGCAAATAGCAAGGAACTATTGATCCAATGATTTCCCTACTTTTTTTTACAGAGGATCAGTGTCCGCCCGGAAGGAAATGACTCATATGTCGAAATTTCTTTAAATTGTGAACCGAGGGCTTCGATAAATCCCTCAAGAGAATACCAACTTAAATCCCTGCGGAAAGTTAGAAGAAGCTCTTTGACACGGGGATCTTCAATTGGGATGAACTCGGTTATCAGCCACTTTTCGCAATAGTCCGAAAGTTCTTCTACAATTCGATCAAAGGATTGCCCTTGAGTAATAGAAAGGTGATGACTCAGCGCTAGCGCAAAAGCGCCTTCTGATCTAAAGCGATCACATGCTGAAAGGTGTTGAACTGACCTCCAGCCAGTAGCTGGAGAAGGATTTGTTACATCCATTACCAGAGGAAGAATTTTTAGATTTCTCTCTTTTACCAATCGATAAAGCATATTAACCGAATCCTCATCAGTATCAAAAGCTGTCACAGAGGCACCCTGTTTTGCAGCTAACACCGAATATCCTCCCATATTGCAGCCAATATCAGTTACTGACTTTGGTTTTAATTCCTCTAATAGACTTGAGATTACTTTTTGTTTCTGATTGAAACTTTGGGGATTAAAAAAAGTCTCGATATCTAAGTAATACTTTGACCAACTACTTTTACCAATTTCAATGTATATGGTATTAAGATCACTTAAAAGCTTAATCAGGAATTTTTTCCTGATCTCAGGGAGTATCTCAGCCTTTTTAATATATTTCCCGATTTCCTTATCCTGTCCGGAATTTTGGAGCAATGAGATAATCAAACGGGGGATATAAAGCCGTTTGATTAGCCAGGGTTTCTTAATCCATAAAAAGGCGGGCAGGAATTTGCCCACCTCAAAATTGGTAATGCCTTGTTGAGAAGACAGCATCAATGAACGGCAAACCCGACCGAATCCCTGTTCAATAGCAAGTAGAGGAAAAAGAAAAAGTCGGTTGAATTGATCTAGTGCAACCCAAATAAGTTCGGGGTCAATAGGCATAATAGAAGTGAAATCAACGAAAAATGGTTTACCCGAGTCATACACAACATTCCATGGAGTGGCGTCTTTAAGGATGTACCCCTCATCAAGAATTTTTATGCAAATTTCAAGCGTTAATCGGGCAGCATCTTGAAGCATAAATGCTGGCCATTCATAAGCATAATTGACTGGAGATATTTTTTGATGCCTGAGAGTAAAACTTTTTTCTGAAGCTTTCGAAAAAATGGCTGAAGACACAAATTCATTTCCTATCATGCTTAGAATTGTTTTATTTCCCATCAATGAACTAAAAAACGAAATAAAAGGTGGATTAATTTTCCGATAAATGATTCCATCCTGTTCATAGATGGAACCACTCGGGTCCATTCCACCACTTATTAATGGGGATGCCTTCTGCATTAATTTTTCTAAAATTTAAATTAATTTTCTTTTACTTCAGAAGAGGAATTAGATTTATCTTTTTTTGAGAACAACTTTCTAAAGGGTTTAAAGAGAAAAGCAAATGATGAAACAACTACAAGCCCAACTGCAATACCAATTTGTGAAATTATTCCAAATAATCCCGGATCAATATATCCCATTTTCAATCACTTTCTTAATTTGTTTAATTGCCTTATTTTATCATCATGGTATTGTAGTTTTCTTACAATCTTAAATAATCTTGAAATTTCTTTATTGGTATGCTATCATATTGTCATACCAATTATGGATAATTCCTACATCCCCGTCAAACGTCAGGAAAAACTATCCGGCCAGGTGGCTGAGCAAATTCAGCAGCTAATCCTTTCCCGCCAGATCAATCCCGGCGACCGCCTGCCAACTGAACGGGAGCTTGGAGAGACCTTTAAGGTCAGCCGCACTGTCATCCGTGAAGCCATTCGCATCCTGGAAGCGCGCGGGCTGGTTGCATCTCAAACCGGGTCAGGGACTTACGTACAGGCGATCCAGGGCGCGGATGTGGCTAATTCGCTGGGCATGTACATCACCACGCAAGGACAATTCTTTACGCTGGATTCCTTAATGGAAGTACGGCGGGTTCTCGAAATTCAGGTGGTTAAGCTTGCTGCAGAACGCGCTGCGCCCCAGGATATTGAGAAACTTGAATCCATTCTTGCGAATATGTGCAAGTCCAAAAAAGATATCAATGCATTCTCGAAATGGGATCTGGAATTTCATATGGTGATCGCCCGCGCGAGCGGAAATCCGCTTTTCGAGATCCTGATCGAACCTTTAACAGAAGCCCTGTTTGAGCTAATATGGACGGGCACATCCGCACCGGGTGCTGCAGAGGAGGCCTGTGATTTTCACCGGAAGATCCTGAACGCGCTTGAGGCAAGAGATGCGGAAAAAGCAGTAGCAGCCATGCGAAATCATCTGGATCAATCCCAGCGTGTGACTGCTGAAGGAATTAAACATCGCAAGGAGGAATAAGAACAATGGCAACAAAACTGATCTTTTTTGGATATGCAGGCTACAAGATCATCACACCTGATGGCAAGACCATCGTAATTGATCCTTTTTTAACGGGCAATCCTGTCGCACCATTCACCCTGGAATCTCTGGGCAAAGTGGATCTGCTGCTTATCACCCACAACGCCTACGACCATTTTGGGGATGCACCTGAGATACTTAAGCGCAATAACTGCCCGGTGATATGCGCCAAAGATGTTTCGCACCGGCTGACCGAAAGCTTCAAGATCGACCCCGACCTCATCCGCGTAACCATTTGGGGCATGGCGATGGAAGTTGTCGGCATTCCAGTGCGACCTGTGGCAAGCGTGCATTGGTCCTTTGGCATTACGCCTGAAAACCAGCTTCTTTCCGGCCCCGCCATGGGTTTCATTGTTGAACCCGAACCCGGGCTGCGCATCTATCATCCCGGTGATACAGCTATTACGCAGGATATGAAGATGTGGGGTGAGCTTTATAAACCAACCGTCGGGCTGATGCACGTCATGCTGCCTGAAAATTCTCTTCCCCATATGGAATGCTACAAATGCGGCGAACTGACCGAATATGAAGCGGTGCTCGCGAGCCAATGGCTGGGGATCGACCATATTGTTGCCAGCCATTACGTTTCAGTAGAATCTGAAGGCATTAAATTATTCCTGAAAGAAGCCGAAAAAGCCAAAGCCAAGGGCGAACTCAAAGCAAAAGTATCTGTCGTCAACCCCGGAGAAATTCTGGAGTTATAAGAAAAATCTAATTTCTGGAGGTATGGATATGCCAATCAGCGCAATCAGCATGGATGAATCCCTTGCCAAGCTTGAAAAATTTAAAAGGGAAGTGATGCAGGAATTAAAAGCGCCGCCTGAATTATCGGTGGATGACCAGTTGGAAATCTTCCGTAAAATGGCGCTCATTCGTGAATTTGACACCAGTGTAAAGGACCTATGGAAACAAAATTTCATTTACGGTCTGGCGCATGCATATCTGGGTGCTGAAGCTGTGGCTGTGGGTGCCTGTACCGCATTAAAAAAGGGTGACTACATCACAAGCACGCACCGCGGGCATGGGCACGTCATCGCGATGGGCGGGGACGTCAATAAAATGATGTCTGAATTGATGGGCAAGGCCGATGGATACTGCAAGGGTAAAGGTGGTTCTATGCATATTGCCTCGGTTGATGATGGCATGCTGGGCGCAACTGGCATCGTCGGCAGCGGTATGCCGATCGCTGTCGGTTCAGCTTTAAGCGCAAAAGTGCTTAAGAAGGATTATGTGACCATTTGTTTTCACGGGGATGGCGGCACAAACCAGGGCATCTGGCATGAATCGCTAAACCTGGCATCCACCTGGAGCCTGCCGGTTATTTTCCTGTGTGAAAACAACCAGTGGGCGATCGCCATGCAGTACGAAAAGGCATCCAAAAATCCGGTTGTTGCTGACCGCGCTATCGGCTACGGGATACCCGGTGTAACCGTTGATGGGTTCAATCCTTTCGCAGTTTATTCAGCAGTTCGCGATGCAGCCGTTAGGGCACGTAAAGGGGAAGGACCTACTTTGGTCGAAGCGCGTTATTACCGCTATATCGGCCATTTCGTTGCAGATGACGAACGCTACCGCGACACGACCACCAACGATCCCTGGGCTGAGCAGATGGATCCGATCAAACGCATGCGCGAATACTTTATCAGTTCCGGTACTGCTGATGAAGCAAAAGTGAATGCAGTTTATGATTCGGCGGCAAAGGAAGTTCAGGGCGCGATCGAACACGCCAAAGCTGCCCCGGAACCCTTAGCAGATACGTTATATAACGACATCTATTCCCCGGAATTTGTTCAACGATTTGGCGGTGAATTATGAGCAGAACACTTACGATCAAACAGGCGCTAAATGAAGCCCACATGGAAGAATTTGAACGTGATCCGAGAATTGTGATCCTTGGCTGCGATGTGGGTATTCGCGGCAATCCTTTCGGCTTGACCAAAGGTTTATATGAAAAATTTGGCGGCGAGCGCGTACGCGATACTCCCATCTCGGAAGCTGCCATTGTCGGCACCTGCCTGGGTGCAGCTGCCACCGGCCTGAGGCCGATCGCCGAGATCCTGTATTCAGATTGGATTACCATCCCGATGGACCAGATCGTCAACCAGATCGCCAAGATCCGCTATATGTTTGGCGGTAAGATCAATGTGCCCCTGGTCATCCGCGCTCCAGTCGGTGCTGGCGGCGGTCAGGCAGCACAGCATTCCCAATCCTTCGAATCCTGGTTCAGCCATGTTCCGGGTTTGCAGGTGGTAATGCCCATCACTCCCTATGATGCAAAAGGACTTTTCAAAACAGCCATTCGCGGAAATGATCCGGTGCTTTTCTTTGAACACAAGCGCGGATACGAGATCCAGGGTGAGGTCCCGGATACTGGTGTTGATTACACTGTGCCTTTTGGTGAAGCTGTTGTAAGGCGGGAAGGCAAAGATGTGACCATTGTGGCAATCTCGATCATGGTCCATAAAGCACTGGCAGCCGCAGAAATTCTCAGCGGCTTGGGGATCGAATGCGAAGTCATCGATCCGCGCACGATCTATCCTTTTGACTATGACACTGTGATCAAATCGGTCAGCAAGACACACCGCCTGATCGTGACGCATGAATCCAACCGTCGTTCAGGTATTGGTGCGGAGATCGTTTCACAGATCGTAGAAAGGGCATTTGAGGAACTGGATGAAAAGCCGGTGATCGTAGCCGGATTGAATGTTCCCATGCCTTATAACCGTACGCTGGAAGGGATTGTGATCCCAAGTGAGGAAAAAATCAAGCATGCTGTCCTTCAGATGATGGACAGGGTTTAGGAGAGATCATGGCAACATTTTTCGCGATGCCGAAGCTCGGCCTTAATATGGTCGAGGGGCGAATTGTGAGCTGGTTAATTAAAGAAGGCGCACAAGTAAAGTCTGGCCAGCCAATTCTTGAGATCGAGACTGACAAAGCCACAAACGAGGTTGAAGCACCGACCTCGGGAATGATCGGCAAGATTCTTCACAAGGAAGGGGAAAACGTACCATGCAATGGCGTGCTTGCGGTGATACTTTCGGAAGGCGAGGCATTGCCTGCTTCGATTCCCGCAATGATCGGAGAAGAAGTCGCCCCAACAACTGAGGTTACCGTCAAGCGAGTGGATATGCCTTCGCAAACAACTGGCGGGCAGCAGCAGCCTTCTTCAGGCGGACGCATCAGTATTTCACCTTCGGCGAAAAAATTGGCTGATGAGTTGGGTGTGGATATATCCAAAGTGATCCCCTCAGGCAGTCAGGTTAGACGGGAGGATGTGGAACTGGTTTATCAGGAAATGAAAAGTAAAACCCAATCTGCGCCCTCAACAGAAGCCGTGAAAAAGCCATTCACAGGTATCCGCAAATTGACCGGCGAGCGCATGGCGCTTTCGGTTCATACAACGGCGCGTGTTGCATTAAACCTTGAGGTGAATGCAGAAAAATTAACCGCGCGGCGCAGAACGCTTGAAGCCACGCTTGGAAAGGTCAGCTATAACATTCTTATCACCGAAGCGGCGGCAAAGGCGCTTAAAGAATTTCCCTATATGAATTCCCGTTTGTCCGGTGATGAAATTTGGGAAATGAAATCGGTCAATATCGGCATCGCTGTCGACACGGAACGCGGTTTGCTCGTGCCTGTGGTTAAGGATGCAGCCGATAAACCGATCGAGATCCTGCATAAGGAATTTTCCACACTGGCTGAACGCGCTTTGGCAGGCCGATCTACCCCCCAGGATCTGGAGGGAGGCACCTTTACGATCACAAACCTGGGTGCCCAGGAGATCGAATCTTTCGTTCCGGTCATAAATCTGCCGGAGTGTGCCATCCTGGCTGTTGGCGCAATCATGCCCAAGGCGGTCGCGATCGGTGAAGAGGTCGCCATCCGGAAAATGATGGCATTAACCCTGGTATTTGACCACCGCATTGTTGATGGCGCAGCAGCTGCAAAATTCATGCAGCGCATCAAACATTTGCTAGAAGAATAACAAAATTATTAATATGGAGAAAATGGTCAAAATGAAAGAAAGAATTGGTTTTATTGGCTTGGGGATCATGGGTCGGCACATGTCCGCCCATTTGCTTGAAGCAGGGTATGCGGTTGCTGTTTTTGATATCGTCAAACCTGCAGTAGAAGAGATCGCCGCCCAGGGTGGAAAAGCATGCAGTTCCTGTAAAGAAGTTGCTCAATTAAGCGATGTGGTTATTTCCATGGTGCCTGATTCGCCGGACGTCGAAAAAGTCGCTTTGGGTGAAGGCGGCATCATTGAAGCTGCCCGCGAGGGATTGATCTATATCGATATGAGCTCGATTGCACCCAAAACTGCCATTAAGGTGGCAGAAGAATTGGGAAAGAAGGGTGTGCTCTGCCTGGATGCACCGGTCAGCGGTGGTGAAACTGGCGCAAAAAATGCCGCGCTTTCGATCATGGTCGGAGGTCCCAAAGAATTATTTGACCAAATGCTGCCGATACTGGAAGTGATGGGAAAAACTGTCACTCTTTGCGGGGATAATGGCGCTGGACAGACCGTAAAAGCCTGCAATCAGATCCAGGTGGCGATGAACTTCATCGGTATGGCCGAGGCGCTGGTATTGGGCACCAAAGCAGGCGTCGATCCGGCGATCATCGTAAAAGTGCTGAGCGGCGGTTATGCACAAACTCGAGTCATGGATGTGCGCGGACCAAAGATCGTTAAGGGCGAATTTGAACCCGGGTTTAAAAGCCGATTTCATTATAAAGACCTTAACATTATCATGGACACCGCTAAAGCATTAAACGTTCCCCTCCCCGCCTCAGCTGTTGCCCATGAGCTGTTCACCGCCATGATGGCCTCCGGCCGTGGAGAACTGGACCATTCGGCAGTCATTAATATCATTGAAGACCTCGCAAAGGTCCAGGCCCGCACCAAGGAATGATATTTATGGATAAACAATTAGATCCAAAAACAATTATTGAGCGGTACCGGCTAATGCTGCGCATCCGCTTTCATGAAGAAGCCATAAAAGCCCTGTTTACGCGTGGAATGATCGGCGGTACAACGCACCTTTACATTGGGCAAGAAGCCATTGCGGCGGGTGTTGTTACTCAGCTCCGCAAAGATGATTTCATTTCGAGCACACACCGCGGTCACGGACATATGCTTGCCAAAGGCGGAGAACTGAAACCCATGCTGGCAGAGATCCTTGGCCGCAGCGACGGTTACTGCAAAGGTAAAGGCGGTTCGATGCACATTGCCAGCATAACCCTGGGTAACCTGGGTGCCAACGGCATCGTCAGCGGCGGCCTTCCAATTGCAGTTGGTTCAGGCATTTCTG
>Ga0172375_10012507_pt1 | contig 10631 bp, 9 predicted proteins | sample LakKiv1m_FD_114537 | JGI IMG/M metagenome (GOLD analysis project Ga0172375, IMG submission 114537) | Freshwater microbial communities from Kabuno Bay, South-Kivu, Congo - kab_092012_11.1m | ecosystem: Environmental > Aquatic > Freshwater > Lake | place: Democratic Republic of the Congo...
CCGAAAGCTCTTCTTCCAGGGCATCGACAAAATTCAATATCATCTCGTATTCAGCGGAGGTGATCGTGTAATCATCCGGGTTCCCTTCGGCAGAGACAGGGTTCGCTCCGCCCTGGGCCATATCGGTCCAGGTCAGCTGCACCTCGGACAGAAGACGGGTCTTTGGCGTGTAATACATCTTTATCTCACATTTCTTGTCGTCTACGACATCAAAATATGAGATGCGTCTGCCGTCATCCGAGACGACCAAGCCTTTGGCCTTAAGCTCCGATATTATATTATTTATAGGAGTACCCCAGGCGTGGTTATCGTATTCGTACGCGAACGCGGTCAGATTTACAAAAAGCAGAATAACGAGCGCCGCGCCGGTCTTTATATTCATAAATATCCTCGCCAACCTATGACCTGTCAAGGTTGGACTCAAGCTCGTTTATCAATTTTTCTGTGTCTTTTACGATCTGCATCGGCAGCATCTTGGATATGCGGATCTCTTCTTTTATGGATCTAAGAATGCCTACAAAACGCCGCACCAGAGCCGACCGCTTCTTAAGGCGCGCTTCTTCGGGGTCAAGCTCTTCCCTCTGCTTCATCATCTGGGTAAGGTCTTTTTTGATCTCGCGCGCGTCTTTACCTTTTTCCAGCACGTTCGACCGCAGATTTTCATAATCTTCTTTATCTATATCTTTTTTCTGGCTTGCCAGGCGCAGCACGTCAACGGCTTCGTAGGTAGGGAGTTTCGCCGGCGCGACTTCTTTGACATAATCTTCGGCCAGATATTTCGGCTCTTCTTTCTCCAGGAAATAATACGACCTCAGGAGTTTTACCGCGGTCTGTTTTTTTATGCCTATCTCCTTTGCCGTATAAGCGTCGAATGTCGTGTAACCCCACTCTTTATACAGTTTGTCTTTCCATACGGAATAGAGCATCTGCCCCAGCTCTATCCAGGAGGTCTTAAAGCTCTTCGCGCCCTGAAGGACCTGGTGGCGTATCCCGTCCCCGGGAGTAGAATCCATCTTTTCTTCTATAGACTCGAGTGATCTTGGTTTTTTGAATTCCATCTCATTACCCCGCATTCTTTCTGATTATTTTTCCCATTAACCCCGCAGTCGACGAATCATGCGCGCGGGTTACCCTACCCTCGCGCAGTTCTCCAAGGATCGTGTTCGCCAGCTGTTTGCCTAACTCGACCCCCCACTGATCAAAACTGAATATGTTCCACACTACTCCCTGGACGAATATCTTATGCTCATACATCGCGATCAGTGACCCGAGAGTCCTGGGAGTCAATTTCTTAAAAAGGATGGTATTGGTCGGCCTGTTGCCTTCGAACACCTTGAACGGCGCCAATCGCCTTATTTCCGCATCATCCTTAAGCTGCGATCCAAGTTCGGCGATGACCTCCTCTTCCGTCTTCCCGCGCATCAGAGCTTCGGTCTGGGCCAAAAAATTAGCGGTCAGCATGCGGTGCTGCTCTCCTACGGGATTATGGCTCTCCATGGGCATGATGAAATCGCATGGTATGATCTTTGTCCCCTGATGTATAAGCTGGTAAAAAGCGTGCTGGCCGTTTGTGCCGGGCTCGCCCCATAAGACAGGTCCGGTCTGATACGTCACGGCCTTGCCAGACCTGTCGACATGTTTACCGTTACTCTCCATATCGGCCTGCTGAAGATAGGCCGGAAAACGGCTCAGATATTGATCGTACGGAAGCACCGCGTAAGTCTGGCTGCCGAAAAAATCGTTGTACCATATGCCCAACATGGCGAGTATGGACGGAATATTCTTCTCGAACGGCGAAGTGCGGAAATGTTCATCCATGGCATGTCCGCCTTCAAGTATGGCTAGAAAATTATCATATCCGACGCTCACGGCGATCGAAAGTCCTATGGCCGACCATAGGGAATATCTTCCGCCAACCCAATCCCAGAAAACGAACATGTTCTCCGGAGCGATCCCGAACTCCTCGACCTTTGCCCTGTTGGTCGAGACAGCGACAAAGTGTTTTTTTACATGAGCCTCATCGCGCGCCGCTTTTAAGAACCATTCCCTTGCGGTATGGGCGTTGGCCATGGTCTCCTGTGTCGTAAATGTCTTGGACGCGACCAAAAACAGCGTTGTTTCAGGGTCGGCCTGCTTCAAGGTCTCGGTTATATCCGTACCGTCTACGTTAGACACAAAATGCATCTTTATGTCTTCTCGGCCATAGGGCGTAAGCGCCGCCGTTACAAATGAAGGGCCGAGATCCGAGCCGCCTATACCTATATTGACCACATGACGGATGGGTTTTCCCGTAAAACCTTTCCACGCGCCGCTGCGCACGCTGTCCGAGAACATCTTAATCTGCGCGAGGACCTTATTCACTTCAGGCATGACGTCGCGCCCGTTCACAAGCACCGGGCCGTTCGACCTGTTCCTGAGGGCAGTATGGAGCACAGCGCGGCCCTCGGTCTCATTGATAATATCGCCCCCGAACATCTTGTCTATAGCCTCTGACAGGGACACCTCTTCGGAAAGGGCCTTAAAAAGCCTCATCGTCTCACTATCGATGATATTCTTCGAATAATCGACAAGGATATCCTCAAAACTCAGGCTGAAAGACCCGAATCTGGCCGGATCGGCGTTGAACATCTCTTTCATTCGCCTTGTCCTCATAACAGCGTAATGGTCCTTCAGCGCCTGCCATGAACTTGTCTTTGTCGGATCGGTTTTTTCAAGCATGGTTACCCCTTGGTCACTTTTTCAAGCACGATGCTCTCTTTCATCGACTGGACTATGGACTCTATGAATTCTTTGTACTTTGCGTACTGCGCGGCAGGGATCTCCAAAAGTTTCATGCGGAAATCGTAATGTATGCTGATGGTATTCCCTTCGCTCTTAACATTCCGGTTATAATATCCGAATGGCGTGTCTTTTTCAATGCTCACCGGGACATAATTCACACGGCATGACGCCGGAATGGTTATCGTTATGTCCGTAATATCGTGAGACAACTCGGAAAACCACAAAGGATACGTCCTTGTCTCTGTGCTTATGATATTACGCAGCATGCTGTCAAAACCGGGGAGATCGAATATCAGCAGGTTCCCTGCTTCCTTGATATGCCCTTTTATCCTGTATGTGCTCGAATCCCAAAAATGCCCGCTCAGGTCATTAGGTTCGGATATCTTCACGTCATCCAGAACAGCGTCGGAATACAAAGAATGCAGTCCTTTTTCGAACACGGCCCGTATAGCATCCCTGGTAGCGTACTTATAGTTCAGCCGGGTCAGGATCTCGCGGTCGCCGAAATACTCGATCGTGTCCTTGACCGAGATGGTGTAATCTCCGCCTATAGTCATGCTGATAGTGCCGTGCGTGCCGCTATAGTTCTTTAAGTCGAACGGTATCTTTATGAACTCGTACTCCGCGTCTTTTTTGACCACAAATATATCGACGTTCTGCATCTCTGTCGGCACGTATCCGAAGCGGTCAAGCTCCAGCGTAGGATCGAGAAATATGTATCCGCCGTCCTGTTTAGGCACCGCTACGATACAGTGATTGAACTCCAGAGCCGGAAATTCCCTTATAAGCGGCCCCGCAGACCTGGTCTTTAAAAGCGCGAAATACGAGTCTATGCCGGCCAGACGGTAGAGAGATATCAAAAGCGCGCTCTTATCTTTACAGTCTCCGTATTTATTTACATAGATATCGGTAACATTATGAGGCGCGTATCCCGAGGCGCGCAGCGGGATAGCGACATACCGGATATTCTGCGACACGAAATCGTAGAGCTCCCTCATGATCTTTTCACGGTCGCGGCCGCAGCCCTTGACCACGTAGTCGACGTAATCTTTCATTTTCTGCCCTGGCTCCAGGGACGGCTGCGACAATTCATAGAACCACCTGGAGACGTCGCCCCACTCCCTGGCAGAGGCGACATATATGTTCGGGCAGACAACATCATAAGGCGGCAGGAACTGTTCATAGATGCCGCCGATAAAAACATCCGAAACGTTCCATGAGTATAATTTACGCGCCTTCTCTGTGGTAATGGACGGCTCTGCCTTGATGTTACGGGCCCGGTAATTGATCTGCATCTCGACCGGGGCATCTACCTCAAGGTGAGCCTTTTTTATAACATACCCCGGAGGGAACGACCAATAGGTAACGAACAAAGAAGGCATCTTGGATTTAAACACTTTCAAAAGCGCCCTGTATTCGATAACGCTGCCTATCTCAAGGGCCGGCATCGAGAATTGCTTCACTCTTATGTAACTGTACAGCGGGAACCCGGAATACGGCGCCACCTCGCGTATGGCATCCTCATTTACGTTAACTATGGTCCCGTCGGGTTTTATGGTCCTGGCGCTGACGATAGTAAGAACGGAATCCGACTGGTCATACGGCAGGCTTACTTCTCCCAGCGACATACCCTGGTCATCCAGTATCTTAACGACCTCATGCATCTCGTAGATGCCCGTACCGTCAATATTGGCAAAATCTTTTTCCTCAAGAGAAAGGAATACCGCCGGCATGTTAGGAAGGTCTTTGGGACCGGGCGCGGTCTTTATAAGTTCGATCAATGCCGGATCGGACAATTTCTCAGGCTGGTCGGCCCCTGTACAGACCTGGCTGAATGAAAAAAGCGCCGCGCATAAAGTGACAGGTAATAAAAACCGCATAGGCTTAAATATACACCCAGTCTTAATGATAGTCAAATCAACATTTAATAATAAACGACAGTGTCCTTTTCTTCGTCCGATCCCTCCTGAAAGAATGGAATTTTTCAGGAGAGCATATACTGCATATGCCTGTATCGAAAAAACGGTCTTCGCTAAGCCCCATGCCGGTCAGGACCGCGCGCGCGTAACCTACCGGGTCAAAATGCAGCGCTTCGCCGTCTTTAAAAACATGTTCTTTTAATCCCGGATAACCGGCGAATTCACCGCCTACTTCATAACAGCACCGGCGCATCCCTACCCCCGCTATAACAATAGCCGCTGTCATATCGCAAGGTATCTTCTCAAGTATCCCATGATAAGCTGAACGCCACCCCATGTGTACAACGCCGGTCATATCTGTCTTGCTGTCATAGACGATGAACGGCATGCAGTCCGCTGTTTTAACCGCGAGGCATAATCCTTTTTCCAAGGTAAAGATCCCGTCGCCGTTGTAAACACCGGGCCCATCGATCCGGTGGATGATATCCGTATGCAATTGCTTCATATACCCGACCCTGACCGGATCAGGAGAAAATATTTTTTTTATGTCTTCGGCAGGGTCTCCCGTTACAACGGGCTTACTGAACCCGGCCGTAATGTGCCCGGGGAAGATGCCGTCAAAAAAGAAAGAGTGTTCCCGTTCGATCATCTTCATACGGCGGGATCAGTCCGGCTCGCGCCGGTTTCAGGGATGATATGAAAAATGGTGATCTCCGGTCTGGAAAAGAACCTTATGCGCGGCACAAAACCGCCCTCCATACCGATGCCGCGGTTCACGTATAAAGCCACCGGGCCGACCTTATAAAGTCCGGCCTCGTACTTCTTGCCATATTTAGAAAATGTCAGTATAGCGCCGTAAAACGGCACCGCCACCTGGCCTCCGTGCGTATGGCCGGAAAGGTAAAGGTCCACGTTATAAGACGGAGCAATGCTCTCGATGAGGCTTGGGGTGTGGTACAGGAATATACTGTACCGGTCAGGCGGGACCTGCCCTAACACGCCAGGCCACAGGGTATTATGGTATATATAATCCAGGCCCGAGATATAAAATTCTTCCCCGCCCTTGGTAAGCCTGACCGCTTTTTTATCCAGATCCTCAAAGCCTGTTCCGCTGAACAAGTCCACATTACCATAATATACGGTATCGAAATTACCCCTGACAGCGAATTTGCCTATCCCTGCCTCCATGGCCCCCAGCGTATTTTCGAATACCGGCACGGCCTTTAAAGTATTCACCGCGTCCCCTGTAAAAACGACCAGGTCCGGGCGGAAAGAATTTATTATAGACGCGAGTTTAAGTTCATTTCTAAGGCGTGTATCACAGTGGAGGTCAGAGATCTGCGCGATAGTAAGGGTGATATTCTTAAGTTTACCGGTCTTCAAGGTCACTTCTCGGACATCCAGCCAGTAAGGCTCTATGAAATAGCCGTAAAGTCCAAAGATAATGATGATAACAGCCAGCGCGTGCACCGTCAGGGCAGGTTTAGTCCTGAGCCCTGACGGAACGCGTCTATTCATAAGTTTGATGACAAACGCCCTGAGCAGTAGGAAGGCTTCTATGACATAGATTGATGCTAAAAATCCTACGACGGCAAAAGCCGACGCCAGCTCAATAGCGCTTATGTGCATGGGGACGGCCTATTGTTTGTTAGTATAGGCTCCCTGGGGCGCCGCCGGCATGTTCTTCATCATCTCTTCCATGCTGACGGTCTTGCTCGGAAGGCTTTCCGGATTAAAAAGATCATCCGATAACCCGGAATTCACCTTGAAAGACTTTATGGCCGAGCTGGAGACAAGGTCTTTGCCTATATACATCTCTGTTTTGAACGGCATTTCCAGATCGCCTGCTATCGGCTTGAAATCCGAAGAAGTCCATTTCGCTATCGCCGAGTTAGGCATCGTGCTTTCGCCCTGCAGCATGGCGAAGGTCTTCTTATCTATCCATATCTTGGTGAACGGAAGATTATTGTTCGACTCGACCTTCAGGACATAACAGTCGCGCCCGCCGACATTCTCTTCTCCGGTCACTTCGGTCTTGTCAGATACCATCTTATACCAGTCGTTCATTTCGCCGCTTGGTTTGTTCTGGTTGCCTTCAAGCTTCCTTTTTCCCATCATGGGCGACGATATCCATGTCTCTTTGCCGTCATAGATAAGGATATTCTGCATTCCTTTGCCAGCGGTCATGCCCGGCATGTTCATGATGCTTTCGGTCCTTATCTTCGGGCCTTTCTTGAATATCGTTATTTCCTGGGGCACGGAACCTGCGGGCCCCTTCATTGTCGTCTCCTGCACGAACGTCATATCGGTTATAGCTTTTTCAAAAGCGGCGCTCTTTGCTTCTGCATCTTTACGGACCGTCGCCCAATCCGCGGCATACGACAATGACACCGCGAAACAGCAAAGCGCGATAATGCTGAAAACCCTGCCTATGCTACTTTTCATATAACCTCCAAATTGATCCTGCCCGATCCCGGGCAATTTGTCCCGCATTGCTTCAGCACGCCCTAGGCAAAGAAGGACATCGATCTATTTTTTTATAACTCTCTATAAGCTCTTCCACCGCTTCCGTGATCCTTGAAGCGGACTTATCATTCATCCATTCGGGCTTAAATATACTTCCTCCGAATGCCACAGCCGACGCCCCGGCCTCAAAAAATGCCGATATATTACCCGCATCGACGCCGCCGCAGGCAAGGAGCTCTATGTCCTGGAAAGGACCTTTTAGCTCTTTTATATATTCAGGGCCGAAAAATTTGGCTGGAAAGACCTTTACCATGGATGCGCCGGACTGCCAGGCATTATATACTTCCTGCGGCGAGAAACCTCCGGGGAATACCGGGACCTTATGCTTAACGCAGTATGCGGCCACTTCCTGGACCAGCGTAGGCATCACTATATATTTTGCGCCCGCGTCAAGGGCCGCATGGAGGCTGTCCATGGACAATACCGTACCCGCTCCTATAAAAAGCTTATTGCCCGCCAGCCTGTTCATCCTTTTCAAGAGCTCGGAGGCTCCTGCCGTATTCATGGTGATCTCTACGGTCTCCAGGCCGGAATCGGTTATAGCCCTGGTAAGCGGCTCCAAGCCTTCGGAATTCACGCCCCTTATTATGCCCATGATGGGCAATGCTTTAAACTGGGTAAGGTCCATGATAAAACCTTTTTTTACTCCCGGCCTATGTTCCTGAGCGATTCATAGAATTCCCGGTAGTTCTCTTTCTTATCGCTGGCCCTAAGCGCGATGGCCCCGCGGGGATGCTCGTTCAGCATGCCGGATATCGCGTACGGGATGATGTAACCCCACTCGATCTGCTCCCTGAGAGGGATGAACTCCTTTGATATCAGGTCCAAAAGCGGCCTGAGATCGAACTTCGGGTTTTTGAGGAATCCGACCAAAAGTTCCAGAGGGCAATTCCCTGGACCTCGGCCTATGCCGAATACCGTAGCGTCCAGGTAATTCGCGTTATGGATGATCGATTCGATAGTATTGCCGAAAGCCAGCTGTTGATTATTGTGGCCGTGAAAGCCGATCTCTTTGGATTTAATGATATGCCTGGCGCGCTTAATAAGATGTTCGACCTGTTCCTGATAGAGAAAACCGAAACTGTCGACTATGTATATTACGTGGGCCTTCGATTCCTGTTCGATCTGGTGCATCGCCTCGTCCAGTTCCGGCCCCTGGTCCTTGGAGATGGCCATGATGTTAATGGTGGTCTCGTACCCCTTCTCGGCGAACTGGTTCGAGAGCAATATCGCCTTATCGATCTCTTTTACATAAGCAGCGACGCGTATCATGTCAACCGGGCTCTCAGAAGCTGGCTTTATATCATCAGGGTTCACCCTGCCGATATCGACCATGACGGATATTTTCGTACCGGACTCTATCCCGTCTATGACGCGTTTGATCTCCTCATCCTCGCAGAACTTCCAGAGGCCGTACTCCTTGGGAGAGAACATCTCCTTCGAGTTCTTGTATCCCAGTTCGATATAATCAACCCCGGCTTCGCTAACGGCCTTATAGACCGAGCGTACGAATTCCCGGCTGAAATCATGCTTATTGATAAGACCGCCGTCTCTGATAGTACAATCCAGCACCTTTATCTGTGGTCGATACATTTATCCCCCTTTAATAGCTGTGTAAATATCGCTAAAAACGTGTATTAGATTATATCGCCGAACCACTAAAATAAAAAGGAAAATCTTGCTACGGGATTTATTCCTCAGGCGGAAGTTCGTAAATAGCCAGGATCTTGGCTCCATCAACATATATGGAGTAATATTCAGGGAACGGATACGGCTGGATCCCCCATCTGAAGTGTGTCAAAAGGTATTTGAGCTTAACCTTTCTCAGCTTGCCGTCAGGAGACAATACCAGGTCTTTCTGCAGGTGCGGGTAATTATAGATACCTATCCTCTTTATCTGTCCGGGATCAAGTATATAACAGTTCGTCCTGCCGGGATAACTGTCCACACCCAGCATCACGAAATCAGCCTTATCGGTATCCAGCACATATTCTAGCCCTTTTCTGCATGACAGCCCCCAATAATCCAGTTCAAACCGCCCTACCGCTCCCTTGGCCCCTCCTACTAACTGATTAAAATAGACGTCCTCATAGGGATGGTTCCTTATCATAAACGACGCGACTGTATACAGGTCTAAGGCCATAAAAGAGAGCCCCGCATATATGACATATTTTTTTATCTGCCCGTTTAACTTGGCCTTTATATATCCGGCGCACGACACCAGCCCCTTTAACGCGAAGATAATAACAGCCGGGTATATGAAATAATGATGCCGCCAGCTGTCATAAAGCGGCATTTTGAACATCACCGGCACTATCAATGGAACAAAGACCCAAAAAAAATACAAAAGATCGTCCCGTCTATCATAACAGACAGAAAGCGGTTTTGTTACAAAAGCCCTGACGGCCGCGCCGGAGCCGATCAGGAATAAAATGATATAACTGACCGGCGTGGAGACAGCGATCCACGCGGGCGTATAAAACCAAGGCAGGGTATCCTGCTGATACCACCGGCCGAAGAACAGAACCGGGTCTTTATAATCGATCCCTACTGAATTCTCAAAGCTATGATAGATCTCGGACAGCGATCCGACCGTGATCTTGCCCGGACCGCCCAATATGATCAATATGGTGATAATGCCGGCATATATCGCCATCGTCAAGAGGCATCCTTTGATCCTTTTCTTTTCTAAAGCGCGCTTTACGATCTCCAAGGCCCCTCCCAGGCATGTGACAGCTATAAGTTGCAGCCCTACTGCGCTTATCATGTAAAGCAGAACGCAAATGATAGCCTGAGCCGGGACATAGTACATCTTATCCGAATCCAGGAATCTTTTCAGGCAGAACAGACCTATGATGCTGAGCGCTAATATAGGTATATCTTTGGGATTATAGAACGAATGGGCAAATATGCGCGGGCTTAACACCAGAAAAAGACAGCCTGCCAAGGCTATCCATCTTCTGCCGAAGATCGCCAGGCAATGCAGGTAAAAAAAACAGACCGCCGCAAAAAAGATCAGGAAATTACAAAAATGGCGCGTTAAAAAAATGGTCTTGGGATCTTCCATGGAAAAGATCCGCTCGAGAGAAACAAGGAACATGGAGAACGACAGATGCTGTAAGGAAAAGCCCTGCCCATTGGCAACGGCTGCCTTGAACGCGGCGACAGCGGCCAATCTTTGCGGTATCTCATCCCAGGATATGCCGTAATCTTTGAATATCACGGCGCCCGTAATGAAAAACAGCACAAAGAACAAAACAACGATCAAACGGCCCTGCATGGGATATGCATATTATACCATAAAGCCTATATCCGGCCTAGCGTTCGCAGAGCTTTGTGATTGAAAAATACGGTCCCGGTGGTACAATGAATCCGGTGACCCCATGATCTCACAATTATCGATCA
>Ga0172375_10012508_pt1 | contig 10631 bp, 8 predicted proteins | sample LakKiv1m_FD_114537 | JGI IMG/M metagenome (GOLD analysis project Ga0172375, IMG submission 114537) | Freshwater microbial communities from Kabuno Bay, South-Kivu, Congo - kab_092012_11.1m | ecosystem: Environmental > Aquatic > Freshwater > Lake | place: Democratic Republic of the Congo...
ATATGTTACGCCCACAGTTACCTGGGCCGGCAAACCTGCGGCACGCGCGAGAGCCACAAAAAGATAAGTGTGTTCATTGCAATCGCCCTTACGCGTCCTGAGAACGTCTGCCGCGGAGGGAATGCCGGGTGAAATGCGTTTTTCCACTGACGAATATACCCAGTCGCAGATGGCTTTCGCTGCTTCCGCGGAATTGGCGGCATGTCGTGTGATGTTCCGCGCAGCGGCAATAATATCGGGATCGTCCGACTGTATAAACGCCGACGGCCGGGTGAAAACTTCATATTCGGCGGGATATGTGCCCACGGGAACCGGATTTTCCGGCATAATCGCGCTCGTCACATCAAGGATAAACGCGCCGTTCGTTGCTTCGCGAATGGACTGGCGCGATACCCTCGCAACCTGATCCGTAGCCGCTCCGTAAAGCCTCAATTCCAGTGCCTTGCATTCTCGCGGACGTGCAACAGGCTTGTCGGATTTCACCGCCAGGTCGCGGAGCAGGTCGGATGCGGCACCCGGCCTTTGAACGTATTTGAAAGCCTCACTGGGTTCGCACGCCTCGGCGATAATGAGATCGCCCAGGAGCTGCTGCCTGACTATCGTGCCGTCATCGCCGACCCAGGATTTCGCGGAACTGCCTAGATATTCCATGGCAAAAGCCGACACGTTTGTTTTGGTCCCCTTGAAGTCGATTGTTTCCCTGGGAAGCGCCTTGACCCTGGCTGTGACAGGCGTGAAATCAAGCGGGTTAAGTGTCTTAATCGGCATTTCCTCTCCCGGCTTGAGACGCAAGACGAGTTGATCGACTTTTTCCGAGTACATGATCACGTCATCCGGGATTTCAACATTCATGATGCGCGGAGTTCCTCCGCCTTTTATTCGTACAAGGAACATGTTGCCATCCCGTCGTCTTCCCTCAATTTGTGCGACTCCCAGGGAATGGCTCACTCGCAGGGAGAATTTCTGGAGCTTGTACATGAGGTCCAGGAATACAACGGTTTCGGTGCTGATCCGCTCGGCATTTCCGAGAAGATTAAGCGTTAGGTCCATTTCGTTTTGCACTTTGTACCGGAGGACAACGTTTTGTTCGTCGGTTTCGATTCGCGTATGAAGGTATCCGGCATGATTGCCTTTTATCAGTACTTTCATCCACGAGTCTTTTACGAGAATGTCGCGGGGGAAAATATCGCGGTAACCGCGCGCGCCGCTTGTAAAGAGATGCGGAAATGCGTCTCTGATGAACAAGACTGTGGTGAGAATCCAGAATGCAATAATGGCAGCGCGAATGGCTGTTCCACGGGTCATGAACCAGTGTACATGTTTATTGCGATTTGTGCCGTTCGCACTACCGGGAACCGGCGAAGGGGGCATGGTTCCGTGATTAGAGGCTGTTGAGTTCGAATTGGACATTGGACAGATCGTTCTTCATCCGGAGCAGTTCCTGGTCGTTCGCCATGGCATGATTTCGCTTCGCTTCTGCCGATTTTCCCGCTGCCATGACGCCGGTCAATGCTGTTTCGCACCTTGAAAGTTCACCTTTGACACTGTGTGCCTGCTGGAGCAACTCTGCGCGTCTTGGTCCGGATGCGCTGTTGGCTTGCTGCTCAATGGCCCGGGCTTTCTTTTCAACAGTTCTGTAATTTGCCAGCGCTGTCCTGTAAGCGGTTTCCTCTTTTGATGGAGGGTACAGCGCCGGCAGTTTCGTCTGTCGGTCGGCGATGGATGCTGAAATCGTTTTCTCCCGATCCTTCAGTTCGGCACGCCTGACTTCGACATCGCGATCCGGAGTTTGTGTCATTGATTCATTTGCAGTTTTGGGCGGAGATGCGCCGACGGATACGGACGATCCGCCTGAACTCCCTGTCGAGCCGTTCCGGATCGCCGGTTTTGCCGGCTTGGAGCCTCTATTGTTGCGCATCTGATCGAGAAAAGTCACGAGGCCGACGGCGTATGTGCTTGAAGGGTTTTTCTGGGCAAATTTCCTGGCCAGCGGATCAAGGGTCTGGATGTTTTGCGCGGTTTCGAGCTCGGAGAGCAATGCTTCCCATCCGGATGACGGCCTGTGTGCGGTTTTGCTGTTTCTCAACAGGAGCAACTTGTTTGCTACCCAGTTCGGGCCTGTTGTAAGAAATGTCATAACGCCGGACGGGGTGGGGGAAAATTGCGGCAATACCGGTTTTCCGATATTGCCATCGTAAATGGCGTCGGCTTCGTGCTCCGCCTCAGACGTTTTGTCTAATCTGACAAGACACCTTATAAGCGTACATGAAGCCGGATCGGCAGTGATAATGAAACTGCTCGACCACGGCCTGAATCTTAACAGGCGTCCCAGCGCTGCGTCCAGCTTGCCGGTGTTCATTTCGCGGGTTGCTTCATTTACTTGATATTGAGTCGCAAAAATCTTCACCACGGGGGCTATGAAGGCGATTGCGATGCACCCGGCAAACACAGTGATAAGCGCATATACAGCGGAGCGAAATATATTCTTCATTTTTCAGGATAAAATAGAAGCTACTCTTCCGAGTGCTTTCTAAACATGTCAATAACGGAAAGTATCAGCACCAGTACGCCAAAGATGATGTAACCCGTAACAAAGTCATCAAACTGGTTCTTTTCCTTTGCGAGCAACTCGTCTCGGCAGAAAATCCAGCCCAGATAGAATGTGCTTAAATATGAGACGATCAGGCCTATGCGGTTCCACCTGAATAGAAGGCACAAAGTAAGCCCCAGCATCAGAATTATTACTTCAGATGTGGTAATCGTAATCTTCGCTTCTGCTGCCGTATTCAGTAGCTCCGAAAACATCTGAACGCCCTCTCGAACTGGAAGATCAAGTTACATCGGCATACTAAAAAACACGGCGAGATTTGTCACCATAAATCAAGCGAGGAAGATTGCATATCATCTGCACCTCCGGCGGGAAAAGATCGTTTCGTGTTACTGTCCGTCGGACGAATGTGGTTTATTGCGCAAAACGTCGTAACGGAGCGCCGGGATTCCGTAACCAGCCGCAATTCGTTCGTTTGCGTCCTTCAATTCGGCAGGGTCGAGTGCAATCGGCAGGGGAATGCCCTTTATTTTCAGAGTCTTAATCCTCGTATCCTTGTCAACGACGGCAAATACGTCCGACATGTTGCGCACGGGTTGTCCGTTGATTTCATCGACAATTTCGTCATTTAGAAATTCATAGCCGACATTTATGGCGTCAGGAAGAACACGTGACAGGATCACGATCCTGTCGCCCTTCCGCTCAGGCCTCAGCGCGCGCATCACATACATGTTGACCAAGCGTGAATCGCAACTGGTGGCCCATCCCGCGCCGTGTGCCCGCAGGTAATCGCCGGTCAATTCCCGCAATATCAGCCCGCCTTCAACAAGGTAAGAAACCTGTTTTCCTGCCACATTTTCCGGAATCAGCGCGTCTTCGTCCTGGAATGCCGCGAGGGGCACGGAAACGTTCATCGGATTCTTGTCCCGGATGATTTTAACCGGCGCAGAATCACCGGGTTTGCGTCTGCCTTTTATCATGTGGGGGAACAGCATCCGGCCGAAATCAGGGTCTTTGTAATATCCCATGTTGTCAACATCGTATCCGTCCCACTTTAGGATCACGTCGCCTGATTTCAAGGAAGTCGCCGCGCCCATATTGGGAAGAATGGAGCTTACTACAACGCCTTGTCCGTCATCCGGCACACCCAGATACCGGCGTTCGGCCGGATCCAGCAGTTGAGTCCAGGAAAAACCTGCTGTCGCGAATCCGCCATATTGCTCATTCCCGGCGCACTCCAGGAATCGGGAAATTATGGGATAGGGCACAATAGTGGCTATGCGTGTCGTGCGGTCGTAGGCCATGACCAGTCCGACAAGTTTATTGTCCAGAATCGCACCTGCGCCCGTTCCGTTTACATTTATATCCGTCAGTGCCTTGAATGCGAGACTGGCGCCTTTCGCGGACGGAAGATCGCAAAAAGACACTTCGACTATCTGTGCATCGCCTTCCCTGATGCGGCCGGTATCGTCGAATTGAACAATTTTAAGCCTGGTATCGATTCCCGCTGCGTTTGCGCATGCTATTCCGGACAAGCCGATGATTGCATCCCCGTCATGAGGCTTGATAATGGCAAGATTTACATTTTCATCCGCCAGTGCCACAGAAGCCTCGTACTTCTCGCCGCCTGCCGGTCTCTGCAATTCGACCATCGTGCTGTTGCGGACCAAATCTTCGGTGGTGACCAGCAGTCCGTCTCCGTTCAGGAAGGCATAGCCGGCCCGCACCCCGGGGGCAAGTTTCTGCCATGGTTGGAACGGGTCGTATGCCTGGGAAGTCACGATTACACGCAGGATAGGCACTATGGAGGCGGGGGCATTTGTTGCCTCCTGTGCCCACAGGCTGCCGAACAGCAGCGCACTTGCGGCAGCAGTTGCCGCCAATAGCATATGTATGTTGCGCATCTGCCTGTCCTCAGTTCTTCTTCAGGTGCTCCCTGGCGGCGATTCCGTATATCCTCAATATCCGTGGATCAGCCCGACTTGCCGCCTCCGCATCCATGATCAGCGGGCGGTCCATGCCGTCGAATTGAATAACATGGAAACCTTCAACCGGAGTGTCCGCTGCCGCGGCCAGGTCGGAAAGGTTTCGTATGCTTCGCCCGTTGACTGACGTGACTATGCTTCTGATGAAAGGCTGATGATATGTGTTGACGCGGTCTGGGAGGCGTCCGGTGAGTACAATGAACTCGTCCCTGTTCGTGTAAAGCCCGTCAGGTTTGGCGTATTGTGCATAATAGATGAGCTGCTGGCCGCTGACTGTTCCAGCATCGTTACCGAGGGTCCGCAGGTAATCCTGCGACAGGGGAGAGAATATCAGTCCGCCAAGTATGAAGTAACGTGGCTGCTCGTCGTATTGATTGCGATTTGAAAATGGATCGAAGAGGTTCTTCAGCGGAACGATCGCTTTTTCGTCGCGATTGTTGCGCCAGATGTCGAATGTGACGGAATCGCCCCATTGTTTTCGCTCAAGCAGTTCATGGTAATCCGTCGGTGTGCCCGACAGCATTACCGTGCCGTCATTACCGATCCGGAAGCCGTCAATTGCGAGCAGGACGTCGCCGATTTTGAGAATGTCCCGGCCGGCGCCGAACGGATCGAGGTAAGTAACTGCAACCCCGCCGCGGTCTTCCGGAAGGCCGAGCATATTTCGCATGGCAGTGTTCTGCATTGGTATCGTTGAGGCGCCGAGTTCCGGGTAGCCGTCATATTTTCCGTCCTCAATGTCCTTTAGGAACCTGCGGATGACCGAAATCGGAATGGTATAGCCAATATTTTCCGCATCAGAAATGCCCTGGAATGCGACGCCAATGAGCTTGCCCTTGTAAAAAACAGGGCCTCCGCTGTTTCCTGGGTTAATTGCGGCATCAACCTGCAGAACAAGGTGTGAATCCACCCCGCTATGCGAGTAAAGGGAATAATCAATGCGCGAAACCACTCCTCGCGTGACTGAAATACGGGTTCCGCCCAACGGGTAGCCATACACGGAAACTTCGTCGTTGATGCTGGGCAGGGTGTCGGAGAACTGGAGCGGCTCGGCATTGCGGAATATCGCGTCGTCTTCCACAGTGAGCACTGCAAGATCGCAGTCATGCCCTATATAAGCCACGCGCGCGTTGTAGAAAACGTCATCGCCTTCTTTCTGAACACGCAAGAACCGTGTATTCGAGACAACATGCGCGTTTGTGAGGATTTTCTTCTTGCCGACGATGAAGCCCGAGCCTGATGCTTCCATTGGCGGATAGAACTGCCATGGCATGGCATAATTATAATTCTGTATCGTGGCGTAAATCTTGACCACGGATTTCGAAACTGGGGCGCCGGCGTACGCCGAGTTTGCAGGCAAAACCGTGAGGCAGGACAGGACAATAGCCAATGCCGCGAGCGAGGCTGGAAATACCGGCAAATGATTGGGATAAAAATCAGAACGAATAGGCAAGGTTGATTCCCCATTCCATGGCATTGAAATTAAAATCTCCAAGGTCGCTAAAATTTCTGAACTGATAATGGCCTGCGGCGCGCAGTTCGAACGATTCGGATATGGGCAGGCATATGCCAAGCTGGAAATTCCAGAAGAAGTCGGACCACAGTGACTTGTCCGGAAATTTCATGTAATGCTTGGTTACACCGGCTCCGGCAAGGAATCGGTTTCGTTTGTATATCAGGTTTAGCTGGGGGCTGACGACTGATTCAACCGATCCCACCGTTGATGTGGCCGATGCGTGCGGGGTTAATGCCACGCCAAGCTGCCAGAATGAATTGCCTTCATGGTATTCATAAGCCAGCAGGTAAGACAGATCTCCATTGCCAAATGGAATCTCCTGCTCGGCTGGATGATCTGAGTGCTGAATCATGCCGAAATTGACGGCGGAATGCCATTTTTTTGCGTTATACTGGGCATGTGTCACGAGTGGACATAGTGCAAAAAATGCCGTCACGGCAACTACAACGATACTCTTTTCGGTTTTATTCATTATTATTTAACTATGCCTTTTGTTGCCGCAGGTTGCAAGGGAAAGAATCGCCAGTCGGAAAGGGTAGGGTGCAAGTCAATTTCCTGTGTTACTGAATTCTGGCGACCTGGGCAGTTACATTCCTGTTTAATGTTTCATCTGTTATTGCCGATATATAGACGCCGGTGTTTCAGTACGGGCGGTTTATCGCATGGGTGAGTGGCGACAATCCGGATACTTGAAACCCGAAGAATGTATTATGGCGCAATTATTCCTTATTATGCGCTTAATTTTTCCGCCAATTGTGCCGATGAAGACAACAGGTTCAGTTTTCTCCGGCAAAGCATCATAAGCCGGCCGTGGCTAAACCAATACGGAGAATGCGATGAACAGTTGGGAAATCAACGAATTTGCAAAGGCTGGTCTTCTGGTGAATGCCCGGATGTCCTATGCGATTCTAAAGGGTATAAAGCTTGTCGGCATGGACATGCGCAGGATAGACCTTTACATGGCCGATCTCAGTCGGTGCGATCTCAGCCATGCGATATTATCCGAGGCTGACATTTCCGAGGCCGATATTTCGTGGTCAATAATGATCGGAGTCAAACTTGACCGTGCTACATGCATAAGCACCGATTTCACCGGCACGGATCTCACAAATTCCGGTTTTGCAGGCGCAAATTTGACCATGGCGAATATTTCATGGTGCAGGCTGGATAAGGCATGTTTTTCCGGGGCGTGCCTCAGCAGGGCCACTGCAACCCGTGCCAGCCTGCGTGGCGCAATGCTTGTGGGGGTGAGCCTCAGGGAGGCCGATCTTACCGGCGTGGACTTGTCCTACGCGATCCTGGACGACAGCAATCTGTACCAGGCCAGGCTTTCCGGTGCCAATCTTCAGGGTACGCGTCTTAATCAGGCAAATCTTACCGGGGTGGATTTGTCCGGCGCCAATCTCACCGATGCTGTACTCCGTGACGCCGTGGTTAAAGGCGCAAATCTTGAAACGGCGCGACTGGTCCGCGCGGATTTCCGTGGATCGGTAATGACCGGAGCTATTCTTACCGGCTCAAATACCGAAGGCGCCAACTTCGAATGGGCAGACGTGAGCGGGGTTGTTGAAACCCAGGCGCTTTCCGCCCCGGTATGCGCGGCCGTGTAAGTTTTCCCGCCTGTTTGTAGTAACCGACGACACTCTTTCCATAGGTTAAGCATCAGCTACCAGATGCTCATTGCTAAATTGCATATTCTGTAACACTCTAATATGCAACAAGATGCGCGATGGCATTAAAAATGTTTACAGGCCGTGGCCGGGGTAGGCACGGTTATTGCTCTAATAGGCCACCGTCAGCAAACAACGGAGGCTTACAATGGACATGTCGATTGGTTTATCACAGGCGCCGACAGTATCTCATCAACTGAGTCTTGCACCGCAGCTTTTGCAATGGCTCAAACTGCTTCAGTCTAATTCACTCGAACTGTCGCAGGCGATACGGCATGAACTGGAGACGAATCCGGTTCTTGAAGCCGAACCTTCCCAGGAAGATGGTGACAGCGGGGACACGGGGGAGGCAGCAGACCGTGCTGTCGAAACTGATGTGGAAGCGGAATCGCCATCGACAGATGGCACGGTTGAGGCGTACTTTGACGACAGCGACATGGCGCGGCGCATGGAAGTTATCGAGGAATTGGGCGAGGAATGGCGTGAGGATTTATACGCTGAGGAACGGGCGGCACGCGCAAATGACGAGAACGATTCCCGCCGGCAGTACATGATGGATTCAATAACCGCTTCGAGTTCGCTTGGCGAGCATCTTGCCCGGCAGGTGTCCTTATCGGGTCTGGACGAAAAGGGCAAAAGGATTGCGGAAATAGTTATCGGGTCCCTTGATCGTGGCGGTTACCTGACGCTCAGCACGGCAGAAATTGCCGCCATGGCCGGCGTAACGCCGACCGAGGTGGCGGTGGCGCTTAACGTCGTAAAGCGGCTTGATCCGCCGGGTATTGCCGCGCGCGATCTTCAGGAGTGTCTCCTGCTCCAGCTCGACAAGGAAACGGAGCCGTTGGCCTATTCCATCGTCCGTGACTGTTTCGACCTGCTTTCGCGTCGTGCCGTTGATGAAATTGCGGAGAGGCTCCCGGCCGATGACGAAGAAATACGCGATGCGATGGCAGTGATCATGAAGTTGAATCCAATGCCGGGACAGGGGGTCGCCCCGGAACAGCCGGAATATGTGACACCGGATGTGATAATAACCAGGGACGACGACGGCAAGTTGAACATTGAAGTCAACAGCGAGTTTGTGCCGAGCCTACGGATTTCCGCCTATTGTCGCAAACTTCTCTCCAATCCAGGCAAGAGCGGCCACCAGGACATCGCCTACCTGCGCCGCAAGATGCGGAGCGCGATGTTCCTGATCCAGGGAATATCGCAGAGGCAGGAAACGCTCAAGCGTGTGGCGACTGAAATCGTGCGTGTGCAGAAGGACTTTTTCGAGGATCAGGGCGGTGAAATCTGCTCGTTAACCATGGCGCGCGTGGCATCCGTGCTTGGTGTGCACGAGACGACCGTAAGTCGCGCCATTTCAGGCAAGTATGTCCGGACTCCGCGCGGTCTGTTTGAAATGCGCCATTTCTTCAAGGCCGGCTATTCATGCGCTGACGGATCGGCCCTTTCCACGGATCAGGTCAAAAACGCCATCGGGGACATTGTAGACGGCGAGTCGCAAGGCAAGCCGCTTACGGATCTTGATATTGCGGCGCATCTCAAGACACGCGGACTCAAAGTGGCTCGCCGGACAATCGCAAAATATCGCGAGGAAATGAATATTCCCTCATCGAAAGAGAGGATACTCTTTTCATTCCCCGGCAGACCCGCGGCGGAACCGGAATCAAGGCAGGCTCTGGTTGCGGTGTAAAGCTGCGGGGACAGTGTCTGGTTGACCGGACCTGTAATCGCCAGCAGTGAACTGCAAGTCGCAACGCATTGTTATGCACCTGTCTAGGCCAGGATGCTCATCAGGACTTCCGACTCTTTCGAATATGCCATTGTTTGCGTTGCGATCTCGGCAATAATCGTTTCGTCAAGTCCAAGATATTTCACAGCGGCTTCATTTGTCTCTGCAGCCGCGGTGTCTCCGCTCTCGCCCAGATGCTGCGTATTGCATATCCCGTTTGCCACGCAACAGAGGGTTGTCAGTTCGACATATTCCTCTTCAGCCGACATGGGATCATGATGCCACCTGACCGTGTTGAGCATGTTGCGGGGCAGGTTCCACTTTACCCCCAGCCATGAGCCCAACTGGGCATGATCCGACCCGAATATCTTCTGCTCGGCCTGTATAAGCGGAATCCTTCGTTCACGTGCGCAGACGACCGCAGCCCGGAATTCGTCGCGCATATAGGCATCCAGGATGATTTTGCCTATATCATGGAGTAGTCCGCAGACATGAAGCAGATCGCGGTTGTATTTGGATGACAGACGTTGCCGGGATTTCGCCGCGACCAGTTCGGTGGCTAGTCCGGTCATGACGCAATGACGCCAGAATTCTTTCCGGTTGAACGTCACGCTTTCAAGGGGCGAAAGGGTTGCAAACAGTGTGGTGGACAGGGCTATGTTGCTTACGGCATTCATTCCCAGCCTGGCCACCGCCAGTTGGAGCGAGGATATGGGCTCGCGCGCCCCATAGAAGGCTGAATTAACAACCTTGAGAATCCGGGCCATCATTGCCGGATCGTTTCCGATGATTGTTGCTACGCTCTGGGCATCGGACCTGGGATCCCGGACTTCTGCCTGCAGTCTCTGGATTATGGATGGCAGGGTCGGCAATGCTTGTAATGTTTCAAGCTTTAGAATTAATTGCCGTGTCTTATCCACACCCGATTCTCCATGTGTCCAAGCCGTGGAAAAATAACTCCTGAAGGCCTGTTTCAATAATCGCACCGTGATGATCCAATATCCATCAGGCAAAAGCAAGTCGCTTGATTTCGCGAATTACCCGATCTTGCTGTCCGGTTGTCAGGCTGGCCGAGCAGGGGAGGTTGATGCCGGCTGCAGATACGAAATCGCTTGTTCCGGATTGCACCGCACGGGCATCTCTTTTTCCGCTTCGGGTCCATATCCTGCCGTTCACA
>Ga0172375_10012510_pt1 | contig 10630 bp, 9 predicted proteins | sample LakKiv1m_FD_114537 | JGI IMG/M metagenome (GOLD analysis project Ga0172375, IMG submission 114537) | Freshwater microbial communities from Kabuno Bay, South-Kivu, Congo - kab_092012_11.1m | ecosystem: Environmental > Aquatic > Freshwater > Lake | place: Democratic Republic of the Congo...
ATCTCGTTGATGTCGAGGTTGCGCCCGCCCCGGATGATCACCTGCTTCTCGCGACCCAGGATGTTGATGGTGCCGTCGATGTTGACGCACGCACGGTCTCCGGTCGGCAGGAAGCCGTCCTCGGTCACCTCGGGGGGCTGGGCCACGCCGTCGCGGGCGTAGCCGACGAAGAGCGAGGGGCCTCGGACCTGGGCGTTGCCGACCTCCCCCTGGGCCAGCGTCCGCCCCTCGGCGTCGACCACGCGCACCTCGGTGCCGGGGAACGGTCGACCGTCCCGGCCGAGCCGGACCTCGGCGTCCTCGGACGGCAACGGGGTGGTGTGGCCGAGGCATTCCGACATCCCGAAGACCCGCAGGAACGTGGTCCCGAGGTGCTCCTCGGCCTGCTTCAACGCGTTGAAGTTCATCGGGCCGCCGCCCACCGTCATCCCCTTGAGCGAGGTGAGCGAGCCGGCCGATCCCGACACCAGCGACAGCTGGAGTGCCATCGTCGGCACCAGCATCGTCCACGCCACCTCGTTCTCCGCCATCAGCTCGACGGCGATCTGTGGGTCCCACTTCTCCAGGCACACCATCGCGGACCCGAGCATCGCCGGCAGGTGCATACCGAAGCAGAAGGCAGCCACCGAGGAGAGGGGCACCAGGGCACCGACCGGGTCCCCGGGGCGCAGGCCGACCGCGTCGATGGTGGACTGACCGGCGTAGCGCAGCGCGGCCTCGGACTGCACCACGCACTTGGGGCGTCCGGTGGACCCCGAGGTCATGGCCACCACGCAGCCGCCGTTCCAGCGCTCCATGCCACGGGTCGCACCGGAGGCGGCGAGTCGCAGCTGCCAGCCTTCGAGGACCTCCGTCGCGTCCGCGAACTCCCCACCCACCTGCCAGCTGTCCACCGTTGCGGAAGCGGCCAGCACGGCGTCGGGGCGGATGTCCTCCAGAGCCAGCTCGTACTCCGAGCGGGTCGCATGACCGCTGATCACCGCGATGAGGCCACCACGCAGGCCGACGGCGACCGCCGCGGCGAGGGTCCGCCAGGTGTTGTCCGCCTGCACGAGCACGGTCGGGGGTCCGTCCAGCCCGTCCGCGAGAGACTCGGCCAACCGCCTGGCGTGGTCGACGACCCGGCGCACCGTGTGCGACCCGGTCCCGTCGACCACTGCCACCTGGTCAGGGCTCTGTCGGGCCCGCTCCACGACGTCCTGCGCCAACTGCTGCATGCCGGGTCCTCCTGTGATAACGGTGTGTCAGGGTGTCGGGACGACGACAGCGCGTCCCTGGACGAGACCGGCACGCAGGCGGTCGTAGGCGACCATCGCGTCGGCCAAGGAATAGGTCTCGGTCTCGGCGTGCAGCAGGCCTTCGTCGGCCAGCGCCACCACGTCCACGAGGTCCTCGCGGGTGCCCCAGAAGGGTGCCGACAGGCCCCACCCTCGCGGCAGGTCGCCGCCCTTGCGGACGGTCAGGCTGCCACCGGCGGACCCGACGAGGACGATCTGGCCGCCGGGGGCCAACAGCGCTGGCGCGGCCGCCAACGTCGCCGGGGCACCGACGAAGTCCAGCACCAGGTCGGCTCCCCCCTGCAGGTGCGGATCATCACCACGTTCATCGCTGAGCGCCGCCGCCACCTGCTCGACCGAGCTCAGCGTCAGCTCGGCACCGAGCCGGGTGGCGAGCTCCCGGGCCTCGCCCCGAGGGTCCACGGCAACGACTGCGGCCGCGCCTGTCCGGCCCAGGAGCTGGAGGGCGAGGTGACCCAGGCCGCCGACGCCGATCACCACGACCACCGCGCCCGCCAAGCCGTCGCGGTGGGGGCGGAGTGCGTGGAAGGCGGTCAGCGCCGCGTCGGTCAGCGGGGCCAGCGCGCGCGGGTCCCGGTCGTCGGCGGGCACGAGGTGCCGGACCGAGGGGACGAGGACGAAATCGGCGAGACCACCGTCGCGACCGATGCCGCCGCCGATCGCGTCTGTCAGTGCCGCGCAGTAGTTCTCCCGCCCGCGTCGGCACTGGCGGCACTCACCGCAGGACCAGATGCCATGGACGGCATGACGCCCCGTCACGTCACCGGCAGTGTCGCCCGTTGCCACCACGGTCCCGACGACCTCGTGACCGAGCGTGAACGGCAGCGAGAAGGGCAAGGCACCGGGCTGGGCATCCATCAGGTGCAGGTCGGAGTGGCAGAGCCCGGCGGCATCCACCCGCAGCAGCACCTGGTCCCCGGTGGGCCGGGGCACCGGGATCTCCACCAGCTCGGGCGGCTCGCCCCAGGCGAGGAGTCGCCAGGCGCGCATCGTGTCCGGAAGTGTCCTCATCGGGCGGTCCAGCCCCCGTCGACGGTGAGCACGTGACCGGTGACGTAGCTGGAGGCGTCGGAGGCCAGGAACAGGAGCGCACCGTCCACCTCGCCCTCCTGCCCCCCACGCCCGAGCATGCTGTTGCGTCGGACCCAGCCAGCGGACTTCTCGTTGCTGAACAGGCCGTCGGTCATCTCGGTGTCGAACCAGCCCGGCACGATCGCGTTCACCCGGATGCCGAGACGGCCCCACTGGCCGGCGAGCTCGCGCGTGGTGCCGATCACGGCCGACTTCGAGGCGGCGTACCCAGCACCGCCGATGGGCGCCGTGGAGACGAGCCCGACGACGGAGGAGATGTTGATGATGGAGGCCGGACGGCCCTCCGGCAGTGCCTTCACCGCAGCCACCGAGAGGTGGAATCCCGAGGCGAGGTTGACCTGGAGGATCGAATCGAACTCCTCAGCAGACTCGGTCAGGGCGTCCGGCGGTCCGGGCTTCCCTGCGTTGTTGACGAGGATGTCGATCCCCCCGTTGATCGACGACGCGGTCTCGACCAGACGCGCACGGTCCTCGGCGCTTGTGATGTCGCAGACCACCGGCACCAAGCCGGTCACCTCGGCCGCCAGCGTCTCGAGACGATCGGCGCGCCGGGCGGCAGCCACCACGGTGGCGCCAGCGTCCGCAAGCGTGCGGGCGAAGCCCTCGCCAAGACCCGACGAGGCACCCGTGACCACTGCCGTGCGGCCGGTCAGGTCGAAGAGGTCCCGCACGCGCCCCATCAGTAGACCGCCGTTCGTCCGCCGTCGACGGGGATCAGGGCACCGGTGGTGTACCCGGACCGGTCGGAGGCCAGGTGCACCACCATCCCGGCGAGCTCGCGCGGGTCGCCGAGGCGCTCGGCCGGCAGCCTGTCGACGACCAGTCCGATGAACTCCTCGTCCCACTCCCCCGCCATGTCGGTGGCGAACGCACCTGGCATCACGCAGTTCACGCGCACAGCGGGCCCGTACTCCTGGGCGAAGGCACGCGTGAGCGCGTTGAGGCCGTTCTTGGAGGCGGCGTACGTCGCCTCGGGCGGGCTGGGGCGCTCCGCGCCGATGCTGGAGATGTTGATGATCGAGCCGGTTCCGGCCTCGTGCATGTGACGACCCGCCACTGCCATCAACCGGAACGGGCCCTTGAGGTTCACGTCGATCGTCTTGTCGAAGAGCCCCTCGGTCACGTCGTAGGCAGACGGAGCGAGCGGTGCGATCCCGGCGTTGTTGACGAGCACGTCGATCCGCCCGTGCTCGGCGACCACTGCGTCGACGGCGGGCTCGATCGCGTCCCAGTCGCCCACGTGCAGCGCCAGCGGGTACGCCGTGGTGCCGCTCGCCTCGGTGATCTCCTGCGCCACCCGCTCGCACGCCTCTGCCTTGCGGCTGGAGACGATGACGGTGGCACCGGCCTCGGCCAGCGCGTCGGCAATCGCCCGGCCCAGCCCACGCGTCGCTCCGGTGACCAGTGCGACCTTGCCGGTCAGCTCGCCGGCGCTCATCGTGCCGACTCCGGGCGAAGGTGGGCGTACTTCCTGAGCTCACGGCGTCCGATGGTGCGCAGGTGCACCTCGGTCGGGCCGTCGGCGATCTGCAGCGCGCGGGTCAGGGAGTGCAGTCGCGCCAGCGGGGTGTCCTCGGTGGTCCCGGCGGCGCCCCAGGTCTGGACGGCGCGGTCGATCACGTGGTGCGCGACCTCCATCGCGGCGACCTTGATCGCGGCAACCTCGGTACGGGCGGCGGCGTTGCCCTGGGTGTCCATCAGCCAGGCGGCCTTGAACGTGTAGAGCCGGATCTGGTCGATCTCCATGCGGCTCCGGGCGATCCACTCCCGGACCACTCCCTGGTCACCCAACGGCCCGCCGAAGGCGGTCCGCTGCTGGGCACGCTGGCACATCAGCTCCATACCGCGCTCGGCGATGCCGATGGCCCGCATCGCGTAGTGCATGCGGCCCGGCCCGAGGCGGCCCTGCGCGATCGTGAATCCGTCGCCCTCGCTGCCCAGCATGTTCGCGGCCGGGACGCGGACGTCGGTGAACTGCAGCTCGGCGTGACCCAGGCGGTCGCGGTAGCCGAAGGAGGAGAGGTCGCGCACGACCTCGATCCCGGGCGTGTCGGTCGGGACCAGGATCATCGACTGCTGACGGTACGGCTCGGCGTCCGGGTCGGACTTGCCCATGAAGATGAGCAGCTTGCAGTCGGGGTCCATGGCGCCAGAGGTGAACCACTTGCGACCGTTGATCACGTACTCGTCACCGTCCCGGGTCATCGAGGAGGTGATGTTCATGGCGTCGGACGACGCGACGCCGGGTTCGGTCATCGCGAACCCGGAACGGATCTCGCAGTCCAGCAGCGGCTGCAGCCACTGCTTCTTCTGCTCCTCTGTTCCGTACATCGCGAGGATCTCCATGTTGCCCGTGTCCGGGTCGGAGCAGTTGATCGCCTCGTTGCCGATGATGGAGCGTCCGACGATCTCGGCCAGCGGTGCGTACTCGAGGTTGGTGAGCCCGGCACCCAGGTCGTCGTGGGTCATGAAGAGGTTCCACAGGCCTCGCTCGCGCGCGACACGCTGCAGGTCTCGCATCACCTGTGGCTGCTCGTGGAAGTTGTCGTTCGCCGCGACCTGCGCGTCATAGACAGCCTCCGCCGGGTAGACGTGCTCGTCCATGAAGGCGTGCAGCTTCTCCGCCAGTTCTGCGGTCCGGAGTGAGAACTCGAAGTCCACGGTGCTACCTCTCTCGAAGGGCTGGGTACGGGTACGCGGGCGGAGTCACGTCAGGCGTTCGAGGCCGGTGACGATGAGCCGCTCGATAGTGGCGGGCAGCTTCTCCTGGTCGGGGTCGTGGTGCCGGCCCTCGCGGTGGCGACGCAGGTTGTGCCCCATGATCGCGGCCATCTTGAACCGGCCCAGGGCGTCGAACCAGCTCAGGTCCGGGAGGGCCGGCCCCTGGCCGGTGTAGCGCCCCACCAGCTCCTCGGCGCTGGGCAACCCAGGCACCTCGCGCCCGACCCCGGGGAAGTTCGAGCCGTCGGCGAAGACCAGGAACCAACCGAGCTCCACCCGTGGGTCGCCGGGGCTCCAGATCTCCCAGTCGATCAGTGCTGCCGGTACCTCACCCTGGGAGAGCAAGTTGCCCAGTCGGTAGTCGCCGTGGACCAGGACCGGCTCGACCGCCTCCGGGATGTGGGCGGAGAGCCGCTCGCGCAGCTCCGCGCCATTCGGGACGAGCTCGATCGGCACGGCCTCCATCGTGCGGATCCACCGGGCCAGCTCGTCGAACGGCGTGAGGGGCTCGCTGTCCACGGGCAGGGCCTCCAACGGGACGGAGTGCAGTCGCGGCAGCACCTCGGCGGCACGCCGCATCCGGGCGGCGGCGAGCGCCGGCTCCACCGGTGGGTCGTCGAGCACCGGCTCGAGCGAATCGCCAGGCACCAGGTCCATGGCGAACCACGCCTGACCCTCGCCGTCCGTCGGGGCCTCGCTCGCCCGGACCGTCGGGACCGGCACGTCGGTGGGCGCCAGCGCCTGCAGGATCCTGGCCTGACGCAGCATGTCGTGGCGCCCGATGGCCCGTTGACCGGGCGGGACGGCCTTGACCACGAACCTGTGGTCGCCCACCTCGATCCGATAGGTGAGCCCCGAGTGCCCCCCGAGCATCGGCACCAGTCCGGTGCTCTCACCCTCGAAGCCGGCCTCGCGGAGCCTGGACTCCACGCGTCCGGTCAGGACCGAGGTGTCGACGGCGTCGGGGTCGGGGTTGGCCCGGGTCATCGGACAGCCTCCAGAACGGTGCAGGCACTGACTCCGGGCGCCCCATAGACATGGGTGAAGCCCAGACGGGGGGAGCCGGGGACCTGACGCTCGCCGGCCTCGCCGCGCAGCTGGGTGACGATCTCGTGCACCTGGCGCAGCCCAGAGGCGCCGATCGGCTCACCGTTGGCGATGCAGCCACCGTCGGTGTTGACCGGCAGCCGGCCGCCGATCTCGGTGGCACCGGAGGCGATCCACGCCTCCTGCTCACCGTGCTCACAGAAGCCGCACTCGGCCAGATGCATGATCTCGGCTCCCGCCTCGGTGTCCTGGAGCTGGGCGACGTCGATGTCGACGGGCGACACTCCGGCGGCTTCGAAGGCGGCGCGCGCAGCGTCGGAGCTGACGCTCGTGGGGGTGCCGGAACCCTGGATGGAGGGGGCGAACACCTCGAAGGAGCCGAAGCCCCGGGTCCTGGTCGCGACGGAGAGCAGCCGCACCTGGCGGGCTCCGAGACGTTCGGCGGCGGCTTGCGAGGCGACGATGATCGCGGCACCGCCCTCACCGGGTGAGCAGAACATGTACTGGGTCAGGGGATCGTTGACCATGGTGGCGGCAGCAACGGCCTCCTCGGTGAGGGCCTCGCGGCGCCACGCGTTGGGACTGATCGCCCCGTTGCGGTAGGACTTGGCCGCCACCTTTGCCAGCGTGCGCTCGGAGATGCCGTACTGGCGCATGTAGCGCGCGATCTTGATGGCGAAGAACTGGGTGGTGACCATGAGACCCGCCTCGCCGTAGCCGGCGGGCAGGCCCCAGTCCTCGGGGCGGGGGTCGAAGGCGCCGCGCGGGTGCTTGTCGAAGCCGACGGCGAGGGCGATGTCGGCGGCTCCCGAGCGGATCGCGTTGACGGCCGCCACCAAGGCGCTGCCGCCGGTGGCACACCCGTTCTTGACGTTGGTGAAGGGGATGCCGGTCAACCCCAGGTCGGCGACCAAGGTGTCGGCGAGGCCGGACCCGTCGCTGCCACCGAAGGCGACCTGGACGTCGGGCCAGCGTAGCCCGGCGTCGTCGAGGGCGGCGTGGATCGCCTGCACGGCCATCTGCCTGCCCGTCAGGTCCGGCTGGCGGCCGAACTTGGAGAGGCCGGCACCGATGATCGAGACCCCGCTCATCGGGCGACCTCCTCGGTGAGGGCGAACCGAGGCACGGGCTCGCTGGCGACCAGGGTGACCGGGGCGCCGACCAGCCGGTCGGGGTCGTCGCAGTCGAGGATCGCCTCGACCCGGATCCCGTCGGGCAGCTCCACGTACCCCACGGCGAAGGGGACGAAGCCCTCCGCCGGGGGGACGTAGGGAGGAGACTTGGGCGCGAAGCGCTGAACCGTGTGCGCCCAGACGACACCGTCGCGGGACAGGTCGACGGGAATGACCTCGCCGCTCCCGCATCGCTGGCACCCGACGGCCGCAGGGAAGGCCACGTTGGCGCAGCTCGCGCAACGGCTGCCCCGCAGCGGCCGCACCGGCCGGGGCTCGCCAGCCCCGCCTGAGTGCTCGTCTGTGGACGTCTCGACGCTCACGTCATCTCCTCGGGTGTGCTCCAGTGGTTCCTACGCCGCGGCCGCGCGGGTCGCTGGGTCAGCGACCGACCCACTTGGGCTCGCGCTTCTCCAGGAATGCCTGGACGCCTTCCTTGCCGTCCTCCGACTGCAGCGAGTTGCCGACCGCGAAGTGCTCCATGATCATGAGCGACTTGATGTCGGCGTCGAGGCCCTGGTTCACGGCCATCTTGGTCAGCTTCATCATGAACGGGCTCTTGTTGGTGAGGTTCCCGATGAACTCGTCCACACAGTCGTCCAGCTTCTCGGCCGGGGCGTGGTCGTTGATCAGGCCGAAGTCGTACGCCTCCTCGCCGGAGAGCAGCTTGCCCGTGAGCATGAGCTCCTTGGTCTTGCGCAGGCCGACCATGCGCGGCAGGCGGTAGATCGGACCGGCGCCTCCGAAGAGGGCGCGGTTGATGTGGAAGTCACCGATCTTGGCGTCGTCGGCCGCGATGGCGAAGTCGCAGGAGATCATCAGCTCGAAGCCACCGGCGGTGACGTAGCCCTCGAGGACGGCCACCGACGGCTTGTTCATCGAGTAGAGGCGGTCACACACCTGGGCCGACAGGACGCCGACGTCCATGGCGTTGGTGGTGCCGATGAAGTCGCCCAGCAGCTCGTTGAGGTCGAAGCCGGAGCAGAACTGGTTGTTGACACCACGGAGGACCAGGACGCGGAGCTCGGGGTCCTGGTCGACCTCCTTGATGATCTCGTCGAGACGGTGGAGCAGCTCGACGGTGACGGCGTTCTTCACGTGCGGGCGGTTGAGCCACACGCGGGCGACCGGGCCGTCCTTCTCGAGGAGCACGTGGTCAGTGTCGATAGCCATGGGATGTGTCCTTTCAGAACCGAACTGGATTCAGTTTAGTTTGGGTGTCGGAGGCGAAGGTGTCAAGGAGGCGAGCGGAAATGCTGAACCAAATTCAGATCTCGGCCCCGGTCCGGTACCCCTCAGCGATCGCATGGCTGATCCGGCGCGGACTCAGGCAGTCGCCGATCACGCTCAGGTCGTCGGAGGGATCGAGGCCGAAGGGTGCGACCGCGACCCGCGGCTGGTGCCAGACCGTCAGCGACTGCGGCAGCTCCCTCGGCCGGCCCCCGAACACCGGGCGCAGGGTCAGCGGCTCGGCCGTGACCTCGGGCACCTCGAGCACGTGCGCCACCTGGAGGTCGACACCGGCACGCCCTAGTCGCGCCAGCAGCGGGCCCGCGCTCTCGGCCGGCACCCGGGAGGCCAAGGCGGTGAGCGGGGTGGCGAAGGTGACGCTCCAGCCCTGCTGGACCAGTGCCTCGGCGGCGCTGTACGCCGGCCAGAACCCGTCACCCTCGTCGTACACCACGGCGTGCCGACCCTCGACCTCCGGCGCCTGGCCGAGCAGCACCTGGTCCACCGTCGCCGCGCTCCGGTCTCCCAGCACCCCGGGGACGTCGGCGTCGCGGGCCCCGGTGGCGAGCACCACGTGGTCGGCCAGCGAGCGGATCTGCTCGAGATCGTCGGCGTCGATCTCGGCGCCCAGGTTCACCTCGACCTTCAACCGCTTCATCTCGTGGCCCAGGTAGTCGATGAGGTCGATCAGGGTCGCGCGGTGCGGCGACGCGGCTGCGACCCGGACGGCCCCGCCCCACTGGGACGCGCGTTCGAACACCGTGACCCGGTGCCCCCGCCCAGCCGCGACCCGTGCGGCCTCCAGCCCCGCCGGTCCGCCGCCGACGACGTAGACCTCCTTCGGCCGGGGTGCCGGGACCCCGACGTTGACGTGGCGGGAGCGGCCGACCTCGGCGTTGACCGCGCAGTGCAGGTGCGGGTCGAAGGCCCGACAGTCCTGGTTGATGCCGAGGCAGCCCCGGATCTCGGTGAGCCGACCCTGCTCGGACTTGACCGGCAGGTCGGGGTCCGCGATCAGCGCACGTGCCATCCCCACCAGGTCCGCGTGGCCGGCCTTGACGATGTGGTCCGCGGTGCCCACGTCCCGGATCCGCTGACCGACCAGGGTCGCGACGCCGGTCGCGGCACGCACCCGGGCAGCCGAGGGGACGGCCACCGCGTCGGGGTTCGTGGAGTCCTTCACGTACGTGCCCCGGGTGCCGTGGGTGATGCTGAAGTAGTCCACCCCCAGCGCGGTGAGGTGCTCGGCGACCCTGACGCAGTCATCGATGTCCATCCCCCCGGGGATCTCCTCCTCCCCGCTCAGCCGCACGCCCAGCAGGAATCCCTGGGGGATCACCGATCGCATCGCCTCCATGACCAGGGCGGTGAACCGCATCCGGTTCTCGAAGGAGCCTCCGAAGTCGTCGGTGCGTCGATTGGTCAGCGGTGACATGAACTGCGCCGGGAGATAGCCGTGCGCCGCGTGGATCTCCACGCCGTCCGCACCCGCCTTCACCAGGTTCTTCGTGGAGATCCGCCAACCTTCGACGATGTCCTCGATCTCGGCCACGCTCAGCTCGTGCGGGGGGTAGGCGTCGCGCACCGTCTTGATCGGCGAAGGAGCCATCGGAGGCGCGTCCGACTCGCCGCCGATGAACTCCCGACCCAGGTGGCACAGCTGACCGATGAAGAGTGCACCGTGGCGGTGGATGGCCGCCGCCTTGGCGGCCGCGGCCGGCACGAACTCGTCGAGGTAGGCCTCGACCAGCTTGCGCGAGCGCAGGGTGGTGGTGGGGTGCACCACCGTGGCCCCGCCGATCACCAGCCCCACCCCTCCGGCCGCCAGCCGCTCGAAGTGTTCGGTGTCACCGTGCGTGGGCACCCCCTCGTGCGCCATGCTCGTGCCCGCCGGGAGCGCGACCAGGCGGTTCTTCAGGGTGACCGAGCCGAGGGAGAACGGCGAGAACGCGTGTGCGTACTGGTGGCTCACGAGACCGTGAACCTTCCTCCGTTGCTGAGCAGCACGGCGCCCACCACGTTGGCCGCACCGGGGGACGCGAGGTAGCAGATGCTGTCCGCGAGCTGCTC
>Ga0172375_10012511_pt1 | contig 10629 bp, 20 predicted proteins | sample LakKiv1m_FD_114537 | JGI IMG/M metagenome (GOLD analysis project Ga0172375, IMG submission 114537) | Freshwater microbial communities from Kabuno Bay, South-Kivu, Congo - kab_092012_11.1m | ecosystem: Environmental > Aquatic > Freshwater > Lake | place: Democratic Republic of the Congo...
GTCGCGGAAGAAGCGATGAGGCTCGCTGGCTCGAAGCTTCCGGTCAAGACAAAATTCACCATGCGCGCGGAAACGGAGTAAGACGATGAAGAATTCGTTCAAAGAGCTGAAATTTGAGGAGCTTCTCGCCAAGAGAGTTGACCTCAGAAAGAAGTATTTCGACCTCCGCTTCCAGATGGTTGTCGGTCATGTCGAAAACCCTCTCGAGAGGAGGAATCTCCGCCGCCAGATAGCGCGGGCCGAGACCCTCATAAACCAGGCGAAGCGGACCTCCGCCGCCGGCGAGAAGGCGTAAGGGCCCTTTAGGAGAAAACCGTGGATACCGACGTTCAGAAAGCAAAGAAAGGAAAGCTGGTACTGCAGGGTGTCGTGGCTTCAGACAAGATGGATAAGACCATTGTCGTCGAAATCATGATGCGCAAGCTGCACCCGCTTTACAAGAAGTACGTGACCAGGTCCAAAAAAGTGAAGGCGCACGACGAGACCAACGAAGCGCATGTCGGCGACACCGTCAGGGTGGAGGAGTGCAGACCCCTTTCCCGTGACAAACGCTGGCGGCTCATCGAAGTCGTTGAGCGGGCGAAATAGGCGAACGGGAGTAAGAATATGATTCAGGTAGAAAGCATGCTCACGGTCGCTGACAACTCCGGTGCCAAAACCGTCCAATGCATCAAGGTGCTTGGCGGCACGCATCGCAGGTACGCCTCCGTCGGCGACATCATCGTCGTGGCCGTAAAATCAGCCCTTCCCAATTCTTCGATCAAGAAGGGCACGATCGAGAAGGCAGTCATCGTTCGGACGCACAAGGAATACCGGCGCCCGGATGGAACCTATATTCGTTTCGATGACAATGCTTGCGTCGTCATCGATGCGAACAAAAATCCGAAAGGCAAACGCATCTTCGGACCGGTTGCCCGAGAGCTCAGGGAGAAGGATTACATGAAGATCATTTCCCTGGCCCCCGAGGTCCTGTAAGGAGAAGATATGGCCGAAATAAAGTACAAGCTCCGGAAAGAGGACCTTGTCCAGGTCATAGCCGGCAAGGACAAGGGCAAGCAAGGCAAGATTCTCAGGATCGACCGCGAGAAAGGCAAAGTCATCGTGGCGGGTGTCAACATGGTCAAGAAGGCCATGAAGAAGAAGAATCAGCAAGATCGAGGTGGAATCGCCGAAATCGAAGCCGCCCTTCACATCTCCAATGTCATGATCGTCTGCAAGAAATGCGGCCCCGTGAAAATCGGATACAAGATCGAAGGCGACACCAAGAAAAGAGTTTGTCGCAAGTGCGGGGAGGTCCTCTGATGGCAGAAGCAAAAGTGAAAGCCGAAGCCAAAACCAAGGCTGAAGCCAAACCCAAGGCCAAAGAGAAAGGTGAAGCCGTTGTCGTCGCCGTGCCACGCCTCAAGAAGCTCTACCGCGAAAAGGTGGCGCCAGAACTCTTCAAGGAGATGGGCTACGAGTCCTTCATGCAGGTTCCCCGGCTCGCGAAGGTGGTCGTGTCGATGGGTGTCGGTGAGGCCAAGGAGAACAAAAAACTCCTCGACGCCGCCGTGACCGATCTCGGCATCATCACCGGCCAGCACGCCGTGAAGACCAAGGCCAGGAAAGCCATCGCCAACTTCAAGATCAGGCAGGGCCAGGAAATCGGCGCCCGCGTGACCTTGAGAGGCAATTACATGTGGGAGTTCCTCGACAGACTCATGAACGTCGCCCTTCCCCGTGTTAAGGACTTCAGAGGTGTCAACGCGAACGCGTTCGATGGCCACGGAAACTACTCTCTCGGACTGAATGAGCAGATTATTTTCCCGGAGATCGACTTCGACAAGATCGAAAAGGTGATGGGACTCAATATCGCGATCGTCACGACCGCGAAAACCGACAGGGAGGCGAAGAGCCTTCTCGGCATGTTGGGCATGCCCTTCAGAAAGTAAGGAAGGCGTACATGGCTCGTAAGGCGATGATTCTCAAGGCTGAAAAAAAGCCGAAGTATTCGACCCGTTTGGTTCGCCGCTGCAATATTTGCGGAAGGTCCAGGGGTTATATGCGAAAATTCGACATGTGCCGAATTTGCTTCCGGAAGCTCGCTTCCGAAGGCAAGATCCCGGGCGTGACGAAGTCGAGCTGGTAGGAGGTTGCGATGAGCGTTTCTGATCCCATCGCGGATATGCTGACAAAGATCCGCAACGCAAGTGCGGCCCGTCACGAGAAGGTCGATATTATGGCCTCCAAACTCAAGCTTGAAATTGTGAAAATTCTCAAGACCGAGGGATATATCAAGAATTTCAAGAAAATCCAGGCTGACGGTTCGAACATTATCAGGATATTCCTGAAGTATGACGAGGAAAACGACCCCGTCTTGCATGGCATGGATAAAGTTTCCAAGCCCGGCAGGCGTGTCTATTCCGGATACAAGGAAATCCCGCGCGTTTTCAACGGTTACGGCACCCTGATAATTTCCACCTCCGACGGAATTATCACTGGAAGGAAAGCCGTCGAGAAGCAGATGGGTGGAGAGCTCATCTGCACGGTCTGGTAATTCGAGGGGAAGAGCTATGTCGAGAATCGGAATACGGCCGGTCCAGATACCGCAGGGAGTCAAAGTCAACGTCACTCCCACTATGGTGTCGGTAGAGGGGCCGAAGGGAAAACTTTCTCAGGAGTATATTCCTGAAGTCGAGATCGTCGTCGCTGATGGCGTCGTCACGGTCACGAGGAAGAATGATTCCAAGCAGGCGAGAGCCTTCCATGGTCTCTACCGCAATCTCGTGAACAACATGGTCATCGGTGTGTCCCAAGGCTTCAAGAAGACCTTGGTGATCAACGGCGTCGGCTACCGTGCCGAAGTGCAGGGCAATTTCCTCGTCATGAGCCTGGGCTATTCGAGCGATTTCATGGTGGTGATCCCCCAGGGTCTCGCCGTGGCGATCGAGGCGAACGGCCAGAAAGTGCTCGTTTCCGGCGCCGATCGCGCCTTGCTGGGAAAATTCGCCAGCGAGGTACGATCCCTCAGGCTGCCCGAACCGTACAAAGGCAAGGGAATTCGGTACGAGGACGAGAAGATTCGCAGGAAGGTCGGAAAGACCGGTGTGAAGTGAGGCGCGAGAACATATGAGCGTAAAAGAACTTGACGACAAATTGAGAAAGCGCGCGAAGCGCAAGGTTTCGGTCCGGAAGAGCATTTCCGGGACGACGGAACGGCCGAGGATGACCGTGTTCAAGTCGAACGTCCACATGTACGTACAGGTGATCGACGACTCCGTCGGCAACACGCTTGCATCCGCGTCGACGGTCGAGAAGTCCCTCAAGGAAATCGCGAGGAACATCGAAGGCGGCGGCAAACTGGGCGAGGAAATCGGCAAGAGGCTTCTTGAGAAAGGAATCAAGACTGTCGTCTTCGACAGGAATGGTTACAAGTATCACGGAATCGTGAAAGCGATCGCCGATGGCGCCCGCAAGGCCGGCATTACATTCTAGGGGGCTTCCGTGGACAGAAATAGAAGAGAAGATTCGCAGCCACGCGATAATTTTAGCGAGAAGCTGGTCCAGCTGAACAGAACGGCGAAAGTCGTCAAAGGCGGCCGACGTTTCTCTTTCTCGGCGCTCACCGTGGTTGGTGATCACCAGGGCAATGTTGGCTTTGGTTTTGGAAAAGCCAACGACGTGACCGAAGCGATCCGTAAATCCGTCGAGAAGGCCAAGAGGGCGATCGTCCATGTGCCCGTCAAGAACGGCACGCTTCCCCACGAGATCGTCGGGAAGTACAAGGCGACCGAAGTCCTGATCAAACCGGCCGTCTCCGGCTCCGGCGTCATCGCCGGCGGGCCAGTCCGGGCGATCATGGAAGCCGCGGGATATACCGATGTCATCTCCAAGTGCATCGGTTCCAGGAACTCGATGAACATCGTCCGCGCCGTCTTCGACGGGGCGGGGAAGCTGCTCGACGCGAAGACTGTGGCCAAAAACCGCGGCAAATCGCTGAAGGATATGTGGGGCTAATCATGGCAAAGATACAAATTACCCTTGTTCGAAGCCTCATCCATCAGAAGCCGGTCATGAAGGCCACCGTAAGGTGCCTCGGCCTGCGTAAGATCGGATCTTCGACCATAAAGGAAGCGACACCTGCCATACTCGGCATGGTGAATACGGTTCAGCACCTCGTTTCGGCCAAGGAGGTAGAGTGATGTCCGATTATCAGCTCCACGCGCCGGAAGGTGCCAACAAGAAAAAGAGAATCGTCGGACGCGGCGCGGGCTCCGGGCGGGGAACCACCGCCGGCCGCGGAAACAAAGGCCAGCAGTCGCGTTCGGGCGGCAAGACCTACCCCGGCTTCGAAGGTGGCCAGATGCCTCTGTACAGGCGTCTTCCTCATCGAGGATTCTCGAATTATCCTTTCAGGAAGGAATGGCAGATCGTCAACGTCCAGGATCTGGCCGCGAAATTCCAGGCGGGGGAAACGGTGGACGCCGCTTCCCTTCTGCTGAAGGGCCTGATCAGGAAGCCCGAGCAGCTCGTCAAGGTTCTCGGAAACGGAAGCATATCCATCGCGCTCAATGTGAGCGTCGATGCCGTCTCAGCCGGCGCTAAAGCGAAAATCGAAGCGGCCGGCGGAAAAGTCGAAACCCCGACCGCAATGGGTTCGGCTACGGAAGCCTGAAGGCTCCGGTAAAGGCAGGATTGCATGGCAGGAAACCCGCTATCAGATATTTTCCGGATAAAAGAACTCAAGGATAGAATCCTTTTCACCATTTTCTGGCTGGCAGTGTTCAGACTCGGCGCCTTCCTGCCCATCCCGGGCATCAATGCCAGCGCGCTGCAGTCCTACTTCGCCAGCCAGGCGGGAAGTTCAACCGGAATCACGGATTATCTCGACTTCTTCGCGGGCGGCGCCTTCAAGAACTTCTCGCTCTTCATGATGGGCGTTATGCCGTACATTAGCACGCAGATCATCATCCAGCTTCTTCTCATCGTTTTCCCATCGATGAAGAAGATCGCCGAAGAAGATGGAGGACGGAAGAAGATCGCCCGCTGGACGAGAATCGGAACGCTTTTCGTCTGCGTGATCCAGGGTTACACAACGACCGTGTGGGCCGACAGAATACCGAACGCTATCGCCATGTCGAGCAGGACGCTCTATGCGATCGTGGCCATCTTGACGGTCACGACGGGAACGATGTTCCTCGTATGGATAGGAGAGCAGATCACCAAGCGCGGCATCGGCAACGGCATTTCACTCCTGATATTCGCCGGAATCGTGGCGAGGCTCCCCAACGCGACCTTCGAACTCATCAAGAAAATCCAGGCCGGTGAGATCAACGCGGTGTACGCGATCGTCGTTCTTCTCATGTTCGTCGCTGTCGTGGCGCTGGTCGTCCTCGAGCAGCAGGGGCAGAGAAAGATACCGGTCAACTATGCCAAGCGCGTCGTTGGGCGCAAGATGTATGGCGCCCAGAACACCTACATTCCTTTCAAGATCAACCCGTCGGGCGTAATACCCGTCATCTTCGCGTCGAGCCTCCTTACATTCCCCCTGCAGATCGCCCAAAGTCTCGGTGTGCAGGCCAAGTGGCTCAGGGATTTCTCTTACTGGCTGAGACCTTCGGGGTTCTGGTACAACCTGTTCTACGTACTGTTCATCATCTTCTTCGCGTACTTCTACACCCAGGTTTCGCTGAATCCGCAAGAAATCTCCAAGAATATCCGTGAGAATGGCGGCTCCATTCCCGGCATCAGAAGCGAAAAGATGGAAGAGCATCTCTCGAAGATCCTCAACAGGATCATCCTTCCCGGATCGCTGTATCTGGCCCTCATCGCGCTGATACCGAGCTTGGTGCAGCAGCTCTTCAAGTTCCCAAGCCAGATGGCCTATCTTCTCGGAGGCACATCGCTTCTGATCCTGGTCGGTGTCGATCTCGATACGATGTCCCAGATCGAAGCCTTGCTCAAGATGCATCACCATGATGGTTTGGTCCGAAAGGGCCACATCAGGGCCAGGAACCTGTAGAAATTTTTTGGAATATGGTATTTAATTGCGTGTTCACGCATAAGGGGAACCTATGAAGGTCAGGACGAGCGTTAAGAAAATATGCGATAAGTGCAAGGTCATTCGCAGGAATGGCATTGTCAGAATCGTTTGCGAAAACCCGAAGCACAAACAGAAGCAAGGCTGAAGGGCAGGAGGAATCTCATGGCGCGTATCGCGGGAGTTGACCTCCCGAACAAGCATGTCGAAATAGCCTTGACCTATATTTATGGGTTGGGCAGGACAAGCGCGAAGAAAATTTGCGAAGTCACCGGCATTGATCCCAACAAAAAGATCAACGAGCTCTCGAACGAAGAGATCAACGAGCTTCGCAAGGTGATAGAGAACGACTACAAGGTCGAAGGACGGCTTCGTACCGAGGTCGCTCTCAACATCAAGCGTCTCATGGATATAGGATGCTACCGTGGCCTGAGGCACAGGAAGGGACTTCCCGTCAACGGGCAGAGAACCAGGACGAATGCGCGCACCAGAAAGGGTAAGCGCAAGACTGTCGCCAACAAGAAAAAGGCTGCATAACTAAAGGGGCGCCAAAGTGGCAGTTACTACGAAAAAGAGAAAAGAGAAGAAGAGTGTCTATGAGGGAAATGTCTACATTCAGGCAACCTTCAACAACACGATCATCACTATCACGGATCTCAATGGGAATACCATCGCGTGGTCCAGCTCGGGTACGCATCAGTTCAGAGGGGCGAAAAAATCCACTCCCTTTGCCGCTCAGACGGTCGCCGAGACGGTGGTGCAAAAAGCCATGAACAGCGGTCTCCGCGAAGTTCATGTGTTCGTGAAGGGGCCGGGGATCGGCCGCGAATCCGCGATTCGCCAGCTGGGCGCGCTCGGTCTTAAGGTGAAAACCATAAATGACGTGACGCCCATTCCCCACAATGGCTGCAGGCCCCGCAAGGCTCGCCGTATCTGACAGGGGGTTAGAATAAATGGCACGTTATATTGGACCCGTGTGCAGGCTTTGCCGCACCGAGCAGAAGAAACTTTTCCTCAAGGGCGACCGCTGCAAGAGCGACAAGTGCCCGATAAATCGCAAGCGCCTGCCACCAGGGAAGGCGCCGAAGTCCAGGATGGGCAAGAAATCGGAATACGCCGTCCAGCTCCGCGAGAAGCAAACGCTCAAGAGAGCCTATGGGCTTATGGAAGCCCAGTTCCGCAACGCTTTCGAGAAGGCGCTCGCGATGCCCGGGAAGACCGGCGAGAACCTTTTCATTCTCCTCGAGCGCAGGCTCGACAATGTAGTGTACAGAATGCATCTCGCCACCTCGCGCGCCCAGGCGCGCCAGCTCGTCGGACACGGCCATATCGCCGTAAACGGCAAGCGCGTCAATATCTCGTCCTATCTCGTCAAAGCGGGAGACAAGGTCGCCGTGGTCGAGCAAGCCAAAAAGCTTGAGCTGATCAAGAACGCCCTGCAGGAAGTGGGGAAATCCGGTACGATGCCCTGGATCGAGATCAATCCTGACGATATGGCGGGACGACTCGTTGCCTATCCGCATCGCCAGGATATCACCGATATGGCAGATATTCGCGAGCAGCTCGTCGTCGAGCTTTACTCGAAATAAGGAGCCGAAATGGCGCGGAAGAACCTTCTCAAGGGTTTCAAAAGGCCGAAGGGCATTACCTACGAGCAGAGCGAATCAGGACCGTCGTATGGCAAGTTCATCGCCTATCCTTTCGAGCCTGGATACGGGACGACCGTCGGAAACACCCTGCGCCGCATTCTTCTTTCGTCGATCCAGGGCTACGCGATCACCGCGGTCAGAATCGTGCGCTACGACGACGAGGGTGCGCAGCACATTGTCACGAGCGAGTTCGAGACGATTCCGGGTATCGTGGAAGATACCATCGAATTTCTGAACAGCCTCAAGCAGTTGAGGGTGCGCCTGCCCAACGATCAGGAGCAAGCCACCTTCCTGTACGAGATAAAGGGGCTCGATGAACTTCGCGGATCTTACTTCTCGGCGGAAAAACCGCTCGAAGTACTGAATCCCGACATCAAGATCGCGACCTTGGACAAGGATGTGCATCTCGATCTGGAAATCCAGGTCGACCTCGGCAGGGGCTATGTCCCGGCTGAAGTCAACGAGCGCTATATCGAGATCGTGGGGACTATCCCCATGGACGCGATATTCTCGCCCGTCACCAAGGTAAAGTATTCGATCGAACCCACCAGGGTCGGTCAGCGCTCGGACTATGACAAGCTGAATCTGGAGATTTGGACCGACGGCACGACCCGCCCCGAGGATGCCCTCGGCGAAGCGGCGAAGATAGCCAAGGACCATTTCTCCATCTTCATCAATTTCGATGAGGATGAGGCTTCCGGTGACGAGCAGAACGATGAGATAGAAGAGCGGGTACGGCAGATCCTCAACACGCCCGTCGAGGAGCTGGAGCTATCCGTGAGGTCTTCCAACTGCCTCAAGAACGCCAATATCAAGACGATCGGCGATCTCACCAGGAAGACCGAGGAAGAGATCACCAAGACCCGAAATTTCGGCAAAAAATCCCTGCTGGAGATCAAGGCGAAACTCGGTGAATGGAATCTCAGCCTGGGGATGACGGACTACACCCCCTTGCGGAACTATCTAAAACTCAGCATGAAGAAGGAAGAGACTGATGAAGCATAAAATCGGGTTTAACAAGCTGAACAGGGTAGCGGCACACCGAAAAGCCCTTCTCAGGAATATGACGACGGTTCTCTTCAAGCATGAGCGTATCGTCACCACCCGCGCCAAGGCCATCGAAACCCGCCGCGTCGCCGAAAAGATGATCACGAGGGCGAAGGAAGACTCCGTTCACAACCGCAGGATCGTGGCGAAAAAGATCCAGGATGAAGCCATCCTCGCCAAGCTCTTCACCGATATCGGCCCTCGCTTCAAGGAGCGCGCCGGTGGCTATACGAGAATCCTCAGGATTGGCGCCCGGGATCACGACGCCGCCGACATGGTAATCCTCGAGCTGGTCGATCAGAAAGTGAATGAGAAGAAGGCAGAACGCGATAAGCGCAAGGCCGAAAAGAAAGCCAAGGCAGCCAAGAAAGCCGACTAAAGGCCAGGAGGATAGCATGTCCAAAGCACACAGAGGGAAAGGCCTGAGGGAAACACCGGCCAGCGGCCGTGGCACCTGCCCCATCTGCAAGCGCGAAGCGGTAAAAGTTCTCTACGAGCAGGAAATAGAAGGCAAGAAGACAAAGATTTGCAAAACCTGCAAAGCCACCCTCGCGAACAAGAAATAAGCAGCTTCTCACCCCCAAGGTGAATCATTTCGAAAGTGAACCCCGCAGGAATGCGGGGTTCTTTATTTACTGTGGAAAGATGCTAAAGGTTCGTACTTGCACCAATCGCTTAAAATGATATACTGGATCTACTGTCATTGATATTTGCAGCATTGGCGTTCTTCAGCGATAGCATTCGTATCATAGGCCGAAAGTAGGTAACAATGTCGAATCCTTTCTATGAGCACCCGATACTGAATTCGCCCTATACCTATCCAAAGCGCCATTGGGAACTCGACGGCGATGGGCAACCGACGCAGAAAATCAGCGAGTCTCGCAGGCGCGCCGAGTTTATATCCCCCATCCCCAAACCAAAGAAACGCAAGGACGGACCGAAACAAACCGACTTGCAGTTTGGGGACGGCAAGAACTTGTCTACCACCACTCAACGTTACGATTCGGCTTTTATAAACGACCTTCGGAGACAAGTAGACGAGTGGCGGGAACTAGCCAATCCGGCGGATTGGCGCGTGACTCCCGAGACCGTCCGCCTCCTTGAGCACTGGCGCCATTTTCAGTTTTCCGGGAGACGACCATTCTTCTGCCAAATTGAGGCGGTCGAAACGCTCATCTGGCTCACTGAGGTGGCGCCGACAGCCGGCAAGACAGGAGCTGCTTTCCTTGAGCATTTTGAGAACGCGAGCGAAGCGGCCAATCCAGGCCTGTCCCGGCTGGCCATGAAGCTGGCTACGGGCACGGGGAAGACGACGGTCATGGCGATGATCATCGCCTGGCAAACAATCAACGCGGTGCGCCATCCCTTGAGCAAGCGCTTCACCAAAGGCTTCCTCGTCATCTCTCCCGGCATTACGATACGCGACAGACTGCAGGTTTTAAGACCCAACGATCCCAATAGCTACTACGCGAGCCGCGAACTCGTGCCGACCGAGTTCTTGGGTGAACTCGCCAAGGCTAAGATTGTCATCACCAACTATCACGCATTTATGCTTCGCGAACGGATTGAGCTGTCCAAGGGAGGCAGATCCCTTCTCAAGGGGCGAGGCCCGGATTTGCAGACGATTGAGACCGATGGACAAATGCTCCAACGGGTCATGCCGGAACTCATGGGACTCAAGGACATTCTCATCATCAACGATGAGGCCCACCATTGTTATCGCGAGAAGCCGAAGACAGCCGAAGATGAAGAAGAGGCGATAGGCGCGGACGAGAAAGACGAAGTCAAGGAGAATGCCGAAGCTGCCAGGGTCTGGATATCAGGCATCGAGGCGGTACAGAACAGACTCGGTGTGGCGCGCGTGTTGGACCTCTCGGCCACGCCCTTCTTCCTTCGAGGATCGGGCTACGCCGA
>Ga0172375_10012517_pt1 | contig 10625 bp, 6 predicted proteins | sample LakKiv1m_FD_114537 | JGI IMG/M metagenome (GOLD analysis project Ga0172375, IMG submission 114537) | Freshwater microbial communities from Kabuno Bay, South-Kivu, Congo - kab_092012_11.1m | ecosystem: Environmental > Aquatic > Freshwater > Lake | place: Democratic Republic of the Congo...
ATACGAAAACGCTCGATGAAGTAGAGGGAAAACTGTATGAATATAATGAGCAAGGGATACGGACTGAACGGATAGAATGTTGTCGGAAAGAAGGAAACGAATACGGACAAAAGGAATGATCTCTTGACATGGGGGGAAAAATACATATAATAATGATTAATTGAATAGCCCAAAAGAGGCGAACGTTCCTTGTTCGCTTATTTTTACGTTTTTTACTAATCAGATTTTTTTCAAAAATAGAAGGAATTATTGCAATGTCAATAGACGGAGCATCTTCTCATCGTTTGCACTGGGGTGATGAATATCCATACATCCCACAACTCGATTTAACACTCGTGCAGCGGGAATCATATCAGTGGTTTCTGGATGAACGTATCAAAGAGTTGTTGAGTGAGATATCCCCGATTTTAGATTTTACAGGTAAAAATTGGGAGTTGTCGTTTAATGATTATTTCTTCGGAAAACCAAGGCTTACTTCAAAAACTGCAATCGAAAAAGGTCTCACGTATGACATGCAGTTAAAAGTCATAGCAACACTCACAAATAAGCAAACCGGACATCAGGTAACGCAGGAGGTTTTTTTAGGGGATATTCCGGCTATGACCCAAAATGGTACGTTCATAATAAACGGTATTGAGCGGTGCGTTGTGAATCAGCTGGTCAGATCTCCCGGTATCTATTTTACGGGAGAAATAGACCCATCCTCAGGAAGAACACTCTATAGCGCGGAAATTCGCCCCATGCACGGCAGCTGGCTTGAGTTTTTCATGACAAGAAATGACTGTCTGATGGTTCGAATTGACAGGCGCAAGAAATTTGTTGCCTCGACATTTCTGAAGGCTGTAGGATTTGGGTCGAATGAAGAGATTAAAGCATTATTTATGGACGTTGATATCAATCCAGACCACAGGTTTTTAGAAACGACGTTCGCAAAAGATCCTACAGCCAATTATACCGAGGCAGTACTGGAACTGTACAGAAAACTTCGTCCGGGAGAACCAATTGTTTTGGATAACGCAAAAGAACTCCTTAATACAATGTTTTTTGATTATCGGAAATATTCGTTGGAACGGGTTGGACGATACAAAATGAATAAACGGCTCGGGATAAACGTACCGAATGATAAGGAGCATTGGGTGCTTACAAAAGAAGATATCATCGGAGCAATTCGCACTCTTTGCACAATTGTAAATGGGAACGGTGATGTGGATGATATTGATCATTTAGGGAATCGAAGGGTTCGCAGGGTCGGAGAATTGGTTGCTACAAACGCATTTCGTGTAGGGCTCTTGCGTCTGGAACGGTCTATACGGGAGAAAATGAGTTTAGCCGGACCTCAGGCCATGGATTTAGTACCGACGCAGCTTGTAAACGCGCGACCCATCATTGCAACAATCAACGATTTTTTCAGAACAAGTCAACTTTCCACAATTCTTGATCAGACAAATCCTCTTGCAGAGATAGATAATCTCCGGCGGCTCACTGTCATGGGAATCGGTGGAATTTCCCGTGAGCGTGCATCCTTTTCTATTCGTGATATCAATGCATCACAATACAGCAGAATCTGTCCTGTCAGGAGCCCGGAAGGTCCGAATATCGGACTCGTCACCTACATGTCTTTGTATACACGTGTGAACGAATACGGATTTTTAGAAGCTCCGTACCGGAAGGTTGAGAAAATTAAAGAAGGCCAAGTAGTAAAAATGCACGTAACAGACGTAGTGGAGTATCTGGATGCAAGTGACGAACAATATCATTATATAACGCATGCCGGAATATCCATAGATAAAGACGGATATATTCTTGATGACCGCATTCCAGTACGATACAAAGGTGATTTTCTTGAGTCTGATGTAACTGTCGTTGAATATATTGATGTCGTGCCACGGCAGGTTGTCGGAGCTCCTGCGTCCCTCATCCCATTTTTGGCTCACGATGAAGCAAATAGAGCATTGATGGGTACACATATGCAATGTCAGGCGGTGCCGCTTCTGAAGCCTGAAGCTCCGATTGTCGGTACAAACATGGAACATGCGATCGCATGCGCTATGGGAAGAGTATACCTTGCTAAAGATGAAGGCATGATTTCTTATGCAGACGCATCACAAGTGAAAATTTTATATAAGAACGGTGAAGAATCAGCGTGTATGGTGGAAAAATTTAAACGCTCAGCTCAGTCAACGTGCTATAACCAAAAGGTTTTGGTTAAAACAGGCGATAAGGTAAAGAAAGGACAAGTTCTCATAGATGGTCCGGCTTCGGATAATGGGGAACTTGCGCTTGGAGCAAACGTGACTGTTGCGTATATGAGTTTTGAGGGATTGGGGTATGAAGATGCCATTGTCATTTCGGATCGGTTGGTAAAGGACGACGTATTTACCTCCGTAAATATCGAAGAATATGAAGCAAGTGTCGTTGATACGAAATTAGGACCGGAAGAAACAACCCGTGATATTCCGAATGTCGGTGAAGAAGCACTTCGAAACCTTGATGAAAACGGTATTGTTGTGGTGGGAGCAGAAGTGGGGCCAAACGATATACTCGTAGGAAAAATTGCTCCGAAAGGAGAAACGGAGCTTACTGCAGAAGAGCGGTTATTGCGTGCAATATTTGGTGAAAAAGCAAGGGAAGTTCGGGACACCAGCTTACGGGTTCCTCACGGTGAACGGGGAACAGTCATTGATGTTTCTATTTTAGACAAAGAAAAAGGCGACGAGATAGAACCGGGAACAAACCGGAAAATAATTGTGAAAGTTGCTCAAATGAGAAAAATCGTAATCGGTGATAAATTAGCAGGAAGGCACGGAAATAAAGGAGTTATTTCAAAAATCATGCCGACATCGGACATGCCGTATTTACCTGACGGAACAATAGTCGATGTCATAATTTCTCCGCTTTCGGTACTGGCTCGTATGAACCTCGGACAACTTCTGGAAACGCATCTCGGGTTAGCTGCAAAAAAACTGAATATAAAAGTTGCTCTTCCGGTATTTGAAAAAATCGAAGAGAAACATATTATAGAAAAATTAACGGAAGCCGGGTTACCTATTTCCGGAAAGACGCTTCTTTATGACGGAAAAACCGGAGAACCGTTCACGGAAGAGGTTGTAGTGGGAACCGGATTTATTATGAAACTTATCCACATGGTTGAAGATAAGACACACGCACGATCAACCGGCCCTTACTCGCTGGTGACACAACAGCCTCTCGGCGGGAAAGCACAAATGGGCGGACAACGCTTGGGGGAAATGGAAGTGTGGGCACTGGAATCACATCGTGCAGCGCATGTTCTTCAGGAAATGCTGACGATAAAATCTGACGATGTTGTAGGAAGAGCAAAAGCTTTTGAATCTATTGTCAAAGGAGTTGATATTCCGGCATCAAGCGTTCCGGAATCATTTAAAGTGTTGGTTAAGGAATTACAGGCATTAGGCCTTAACATTTTCCCCGTCGGCGTAGTGACTGCCAAACCCATTGTTGCAGTTCCGGATGTAAAAGAAGAAGAAGCGGTAAAAAAAGAAGCAGCAGAGTTGGCTGTTCAGAGCGGTGAGGCAATAGTAGTAGACGGAGGATCAAACAATCAATCTGTTCCCGAAGATGAGCAGGTTAAAACGAAAGAAGGATAATTCGTATGGATACAAAAGATTTTAAATCAACATTTGGGAATATCGTAGATTTTTCCGGTCTTGTTGTTCGGCTTGCATCACCTGAAGATATAAAATCATGGTCTCACGGTGAAGTAACAAAACCTGAAACGATTAACTATCGGACTCTCAAACCGGAAAAAGACGGATTATTTGACGAACGAATTTTTGGACCGACCAAAGACTGGGAATGTTATTGCGGGAAATATAAACGCATCCGGTATCGGGGAATCATCTGTGATAAGTGTGGTGTTGAGGTGACACAAAGTAAAGTTCGCCGTGAACGGATGGGACATATTACTCTTGCAGCTCCGGTTGCGCATGTTTGGTATTTTAAAGGAGCTCCATCAAAACTCTCACTTCTTTTTGATATGAGCCCTAGGGCTCTGGAAGGAGTTATTTATTTTGCCCAATATCTGGTTACTTCAGTGGATGATGCCAGGAAAAAACAGATAATCGGAGAACTTGGCAAGCATGGAGAAAACCGTGTTGAAGAGATGAAAAAACGAATAAAGGAAGAAAAGAAAAAGATTGAGGAATTGTATGTGACGGAAAAAAGTTCGATAAAAGGCCGTATTACGAACAAGGAAGCACAAGACGTAGCGCTATCGGAGATTGAACTGAAAGAACGGCAGGAGTTAGCGCTGCTTGATGAAAAGGTAGAAAAAGAAGCTGAGAAGATACAAGAAGTAGCAGATCAGCTTGTGGGACTGGTTAAAAGTATAAAACCGCTTTCAACAATCACCGAGGACGAATATCTGAAGCTTTCAGAATACGATGCAATATCGTGTTTTACTGTCGGGATGGGAGCTGAGGCGATAGCAGAGGTAGTAAAAAGGATTGATCTTCCGAAACTTGCCGTACAACTCAGGGAAGAAATTCAGGAAAGCACAGGTCAGAGGCATATCAAGGCCACAAAGCGGCTTCGCGTAGTAGACAGTATGCGAAAGGCTGATGTAAATCCTCAATGGATGATTTTTAAAATTCTTCCTGTCATTCCTCCGGATCTCCGTCCAATGGTGCAGCTGACTGGTGGCCGGTTCGCAACAAGTGATTTGAACGATCTATACAGGAGAGTAATAAACAGAAACAACCGGTTGCGGCACCTCATGGATTTGGGGGCTCCTGAAATTATTCTAAGGAATGAAAAACGCATGCTTCAAGAGGCTGTTGATAGTCTTATCGATGCAACACAGCGCCCGTCGTCACGGGCTGTCATCCAGCCTCTTCGATCTCTCTCCGATATGCTCAGGGGAAAACAGGGAAGATTTAGACAGAATTTGCTTGGAAAACGGGTGGATTATTCGGGCCGCTCGGTTATCGTGGTTGGTCCGGAATTAAAGCTTACCCAATGCGGAATCCCCAAAGAAATGGCTCTTGAGATGTTTAAACCGTTTGTTTTAAGGGAACTTATTGTTCGGGGTATTGCACCGAATGTGAAAAACGCGAAGAGCGTTCTGGATAGGAGAACTCCTGAGGTGTTTGACATACTCGAGGAGATAACAAAAAATCATCCGGTATTACTTAACCGAGCCCCCACTCTCCATAAGTTAGGCATCCAGGCGTTTTACCCGGTACTCATTGAGGGATCTGCCATTCAGATCCATCCGTGTGTATGTGCAGGATATAATGCAGATTTTGACGGAGATCAGATGGCCGTACATATCCCGTTATCAAGAGAAAGCAAATTTGAAGCAGAACATCTCATGCTTCCTACTCAAAATTTACTCAAACCTGCCGACGGATCACCTATTACTGTTCCCAACAAAGAAATGGTAATCGGTTGTTACTACATAACAACCATTGACCAGAGGTTTGAAGGGAAAGATGAAAAAGAACTCCCGATGTTTGCTGATTTTGAGGAAGCGATATTTTCCTATCAGTCTGGAAAGATTCAACTCAGAGAACCCATTAAGGTTCCCATACATAGGGAAATGATAACGACATCAGTCGGCCGGATATTTTTTAATGAAATTCTTCCTGAAGAACTCAGATACATTAATACACCGGTAAAAGCTGCAACGATCAAATCCATCATTACACAGGCATTACGGAAATACCCCAAGGAAGAAGTTGTAGTTCTTATAGACGCCATAAAAAAAATCGGATTTGACGGGGCTGGGAGGAGCGGCGGACTTTCAGCATCGGCTTTTGATAACGTAATTGTCGCGCAAAAGGACACAATATTAAATGAAACGGAAAGTAAAATAAAAGAAATTGATGGCAATTATCAGCAAGGTCTTATAACGTTGGAAGAAAAACGACGCTTGAGTAACGAATTATGGATTGAAGTAACGGAACAGTTGGCTGATCTGACTTGGGAGAATATGAAAACGGATAACCCGGTAAAAATGATTATCGAATCAGGCGGTGCGAGAGCTTCAAAAGATCAACTCAAACAACTCGCTGCGATCAAGGGATTGGTAGTTGATCCTTTGGGTAAAATCGTCGAACTTCCGACCAAAAGCAATTACCGTGAGGGATTATCCATATTTGAATATGTTACGTCTACCAGAGGATCAAGAAAAGGTCTTACGGATTCAGCATTAAAGACCGCTGATGCGGGGTATCTTACCCGAAGACTTGTAGATGTAGCTCACGATATGCTTATTAGGATGGATGATTGTGGAACTGATGAGGGTATAGAAATAATTAGAAAGGAAGATCGGCAAACGCCGTTTGCTATCCGTGTTTTAGGAAGATACACGGCAGGGGACATAAAAGCCCCAGACAGTAAAAAGGTGTTAATAGCAAAAGGAGACCTTATTGATGAGACAAATGTCAAATTATTAGATGAACATGGAGTAGATGTCGTTCTGGTTCGGTCTCCCATAACATGTGCGTCTCACGTGGGACTTTGTGCAAAATGTTATGGTCGTGATTTTTCAACAACGCAACTCGTAGAAATCGGAATGCCGGTTGGAGTGGTTGCTGCCCAAAGCATCGGAGAACCGGGAACACAGTTAACTATGAGAGTTCGACATGCCGGAGGTATCGTGGGACTAGACGTGACACAGGGACTTCCCCGTGTGGAAGAATTATTTGAATGCAGGACGCCACGTGTTCTTTCTCCGATATCAGAAATTGCCGGTAAAGTGGAAGTTTCTGAGACAGAATCCGGGTATAAAGTACGGGTAAGGAATTCGTCCATGAAGCCGGTTGAAGAACGGGAATACCTTATTCCGTTATCAAATGAGCTCATGGTAAAAGACGGAGATTTAGTAGGATGCGGTGATCAGCTTGCATCCGGATATCTGGATATTAAAGAAGTGTTACAGATACGGGGATTGAGAGGAGCGCAAAAATACCTTTTAACAGAAGTGCAGCGCGTGTATGAATCACAGGGGATTGCCATTCATGATAAGCATTTTGAGGTGATAATAAGGAAGATGAGTGATAAAGTCCGCATTGACTCCTCAGGTGATACAATTATGCTACCCGGAGAATTGGCGGACAGATCTCGGTTTAAGGATGAAAATAGTCGAGTTTTGACTGAAGGAGGAGAACCAGCTACAGCGCAGGTTATCCTACTGGGAATTACCAGAGCATCTCTTTATACAGAATCATGGCTTTCCGCAGCATCGTTTCAGGAAACGACCAATGTACTGACTGATGCATCCTTAGCTGCCAAAGAAGATAAATTGCTGGGACTTAAAGAAAACGTTATAATCGGACGACTCATTCCTGTAGACGAGGGAAGAGCGAGAATTTCTAATACCTAAGTATGCCGACAATAAATCAACTCATTAAGTATGGTCGTAAACACAGGGTAAAGAAAATAAAAGCTACGGCCCTGAGGAAATTTTTTAATGCTAAAGACCGGCTGATGAAGCAGGTTCCTTCTCCATTCAAAAGAGGGGTGGTAACCGTAGTGAAGACTATGACTCCGAAAAAGCCAAATTCTGCTCTTCGGAAAATTGCGAGAGTGAGATTATCTAATAAACAGGAAGTGACGGCATATATTCCCGGCATTGGTCACGAACTTACTGAGCACGCAATTGTACTTATCCGCGGAGGGAGAGTTCCGGATCTTCCTGGAGTTAAATACCACATAGTGAGAGGTAAGTATGACTCATCTGGTGTTGTCAACAGAAAACAGGGAAGAAGCAGATATGGGGCAAAAGCAGGGAGCACAGGACCGGTCGCTGCTAAAGCAAATTAATTGTATATGAGAGGAAAACGCGTCCAAAAAGAATTATTACAGTCAGACCCAATATACGGAAACCGGCTCGTGTCGCGGCTTATTAATCGTGTTATGCAGAGCGGAAAAAAATCAGTAGCAGAAGGGCTAGTGTATAAAGCCTTTGATATCATTAAAAATCAGGGAGAAGATCCGGTAAAAATACTTGAAACCGCTGTCAATACGGTTGGACCAAAAATGGAAGTACGGGCCCGCCGTATGGGCGGAGCTTCCTATCAGGTGCCCAGTGAAGTCCGCGGAGACCGGCGGATTGCGCTGGCTATCCGTTGGATTGTGACGTTTGCCAAGAAACGCTCAAACAAGGAATTCAAAACATACGCAGAAAAACTCGCCGTAGAGCTTACCGACGGAGCAAAAGGTGTCGGGGAAGCCATAAAGAAACGCGACCTCGTCCACCGCATGGCAGAAGCAAACAGAGCATTCGCCCACTTTAAATGGTAGTGGTAGAATAGACGCATATGGGTGGTGAATCGAAAAATATGCCATCTCCTCTTGAAACTACAAACATCCAAGAACAAGGTTTTTATGTACTTCGAGGATGGGGAGGTCAGACGCCTGAGCAAAGACAAAAATCATTGAGCGATAATACAGTGCAAGTCCTTTTAGAACAAATAAATTTAACACCACAAGATATTGAACGATTATTTTTTCAAACTCAATTTAAAAGCGTTGGGCAAGAGGTAAAAAATCCAACAGGTGAAATTATTGATGTTGTTAAGGAAGAATTAGTACCGATTGGAGACAAACAGGTTGGGGTATCAAATGTAATAGTATTACCAGGAGCTGTGGGAGAATTTACTACAATGGGTCAAATTCAAAATGGTGCTGAACTGATTCTAATTACAAAAGGCAGTGCGGAGCTAACACGGGCTTCAATGATAGAAATGCATGATGGAAAAAAAGTGATTAGACACGAAACACTTCAACCTACTGAGTTGTCTGAAAGTGATTTGTGTATTGCAACTACTGTTCCTAATAAATGGACAAAAATTTTAGGTGATGGAAATTCCTTTGACATGTTATATATCGCTGGGTCAAAAGACAAACAGAAACTGACATACGGTGAAATGACAACAGAGCAAATTCCAGTAATTTAAATTTTCTCAGATTTTTTCTTACTTAATTCCAAAATTATTTTCGATCGTTCACGTTTATTTTGCGAAGTTGGTTTTTCATAAGTTTTCGCTAATTTTTCAGCAGCAGTTCCGGGTCGGGAGGAGTATCGGAATACATGGATTTTATCAACCGGTGTTTTTTTTAAGAATTCATACGTTTCATGAAACTCTTTGTCTGTTTCTCCCGGAAACCCGACGATGATATCAGTGCCGATAAACGCTTGAGGATTTATTTTTTTAATTTGTTTAATTTTTTTGAGCATTTCCTCTTTTGTATATCCGCGGTTCATGAGTTTTAATATTTTATTACTTCCGGACTGGATGGGTATATGAAAAAAGGGGATAAAACGGTTTGTCGAAATAATTGATTTATAATATGTCAGGAATTTATCCGTAATGCTCCATGGATGAATAGATCCGAAACTGATTTTCGGAATGATTGTTTGCATCAGTATTGCATCAATAAGTTGAATGAGTGTTTCACCGGTATCTTTGCCGAAACATTCAGTATTGATTGCCGTTAGAATGATCTCGTTTAATGGTTCATTGTGAGACTTTATCTCTTTCATAATATTCTTTATTAATTTTGATTTCGGTTTTCCCCGAAGGTAAGGGACTATACAGTATGAGCAGAATCGATCGCAGCCATCCTGAATTTTTACCATCAACCGACCCGAATTCAAAAATTTATCATTCTTGATAAATTGGTGCCTAAGCACTGATTTGTCAAGAATCGAGTGTGGAATTGATTCTGAAAATTCGTGCGGGTTTTTTGATTGGAATAGAAGCTGAGGAATTAAATTCTTTTCAATATTTCCAATAAGATAATCTATACCAGCAACAGAAATATTATTCCGTTTCCAATTTGTTGCTGCACATCCGGTAACAATAATTTTTGTTTTCGGATATTTTTTCCTTATCTGGTAGATATGCTGTCTGACTTCCCGTTCTGCTTTTCCGGTAACAGCGCAGGAATTAATGATATAGAAATCAGGATTTTTTTCCTTCCAAACAAATCCTAATTCCATAAGTTTTTTATCGATAACTATTTTTTCCGCTTCGTTAACCCTGCATCCGAAAGAAAATGTTGCAAATGAATGCTGTCTCGAATTTGTCATGCATGCATTTTACAATTAATGATATACTGAAGGCCACTTTTATTATTCTATGAAAGATAAATATTCCGCTACCTGGCTATCGTATTCATCAATGAGCGATTACCTTAAATGTCCCCGTGCGTATTATCTGAAAAATATCTACCGTGATCCAAAAAATAATCATAAAATCTCCCTTATGCAGCCGGCGTTAGCACTTGGTCAAACAGTGCATGATGTCATTGACGCAATATCTGTTCTTCCGGTAGAAAAACGATTGGAAAAGCCATTGCCACTCCTTTTTGATGAAAAATGGAAACGAGTAGGTGGGAAAATGGGTGGATTTAAAGATCAGGACGAAGAAGAGTTATATAAAAAACGGGGCAGGAAGATGGTGAACCGGATTATGAAAAATCCCGGGCCTGTTGTAAAAAAAGCCATAAAGCTTCGCGATAGCCTTTCCTGGTACTGGTTGTCAGAGGAAGAAAATTGTATTCTATGTGGAAAAATTGACTGGTTGGAATATCTGGAACCCGAAGATGCGATCAGAATTATTGATTTTAAAACCGGG